>Ga0194125_10009308_pt1 | contig 13659 bp, 10 predicted proteins | sample TA2KigC250mmetaG_FD_148626 | JGI IMG/M metagenome (GOLD analysis project Ga0194125, IMG submission 148626) | Freshwater microbial communities from Lake Tanganyika, Tanzania - TA2015034 Kigoma Deep Cast 250m | ecosystem: Environmental > Aquatic > Freshwater > Lake | place: Tanzania: Lake... | reverse complement strand
CGCCGATGAGACGCGGCCGGCCAGGATCGGCGTAGGCGCATCAGGGCCGGGCCGCGACTGGCGGTCCACCGCCGCAGCCTGCCGCGCCGGGCTGGTGGGATTGGCAGGCGGCCGCGGCGTGGCCGTCGCTTCGGCAGGCGCCGCCAGCGCAGGCGTCGGGCTGGCCGCGGCCTCTTGCGCCTGGGCGAGTGGCGGCAAGCCGCGCGGCGGCTCAGGCGTGGCGGCCGGGGGCCGGTCGCCGCTGCTATCTGGCGTGGCCCGGGCAGGCGACGGCCCCGGTGTTGCCGTCGCCGTCGCCGCGGGAGGCGGCGCTACCTCTCGGGGCGGATGTGGCGTGTTTGTAACGACCGCCGCCGCGGCCGCGACGACCTCCACGGCCACTTCGCGCGCAGTCTGACCTGCAGCATTGGACGCGGCCAGGACATAACGGCGGCTGCTCGCAGGGCAGACTTCGAGGCGATCCTGCGCCAGCACCGCCGCGCCGTCCAGCGTTACGCGGTCGGCGTTCCAGGTAGCCCACTTCAGGACCGCGCAGCCGCCGGCCGGCAGCCGCGTGGCCGATGTCTCCAACATCACCTCTGGCGCGGACGCGGGACCGGCCGGGCGGGTGGCAGTTGAGCTGGGCGTTGCTGACGGCGTCCGTGTGGGTGTGGCCGTCGGCGTGGCGGTGGGCGGCGTGCAGATGTCGCTGAACCCGATTGGCGGCGGCAGCGTGCCGGAGCTGAAGTTGCCCGGTCCCCACGACCATCCCTCCAACGCTCCATTGGTCACCTGATAGCTGCTCGCGCCGACCTGCGAGTATTGCCAGCCGGCGCCGGTTCCGTGGTAGTACGCCCAGTACTCGCACTTCTTGCCCTGGCACTGGCAGAAGCAGTCCTGCTGCGGATAGGCGCAACCCGCGGCGTTGATGCTGCACACAGCCCCGCCGAGTCCCGCATTGTAGTTCATGATGACGGTCATCCCCGAGCGGAGCAGCAACTCCTCGCCGCTGATGGCCGGCTCAGAAAATGCCACGCAGCGCGTCTCCACCCGGCCGTCTGCATAGCGCACGACCAGGCCGGCCCGGTTGGCGACTCCTTGGCCGGCAACCGGCAGTGTGGTCAGCCCCAGGCCGGCCAGAATGAAGATGAGGAGCAGTGGTCGGGACATGGTTGGGATAGGTCAAGTCCCTTTGCGGCGACGCACGTAGCCCGCCAGGCCAGCCAGCCCCGCGGCCACCAACAGCAGCGTTGCGGGTTCTGGGATGGGCACAGGCGCGGGCGTTGTGGCCGCGACGATCTGCGCAAAGGTATAGACGGGTGGTTGGACCGTCGGGTTGAAACTGGCATCGAAGCCGCTCCAGGCCAGCCCCTCCACCGCGCCGTTCGCCGGGGTGTACGCGCCCACCCCCTCGGCCGCCGAGGACCAGGTGTTGTTGACCGCGTTCAGGTGATAGTAGGCCCAGAAGCGCGCCGGATCGCAGAAGCAGTTAGTGGCCGGGCAGCCCACGTTATTGATGCCGCAGACAGCCGGGCCGAACGCCGTATCCTGGCTGGCCAGCGCGATCTGAGCTGAGCGCAGCACGTCGAAAGTGGTGGCCGTGATCGGCACAGTCACGATCTCCAGATGGTTCGTGCCGTCGGGAAAGGCGATCACCAGGCCCACCTGCTTGGCGGCGTCCCCTGCGGCGAAGGCCACGGCCACAAGCAAGACCGCCAGGGCCAATGCGACGAGCAGAGCAACGACGAAACGACGAGACATAGCAATTCCTCCGAGTTTGATCAGGATGATTGTCGTGCAATCAGCAGCGGCAGATATAGCGGCCGGCAAGCGGACGGCGCGGTCATTGGCTGCGCGAGCGCGTTCAGCGCGTCAATGGTCGCCATGAGACGATTCTCTTCCAGGCCCGGCTGCCGGATGTACACGAATGCGCCACTCGCCTCCTGGAAAGCCAGCAGGCTGGCCAGGGCGCCACGGCCGTTTTTCTGGAAGCGCGGCGCGGCTGGATCGTAGCCGACCGCGACCAGCCCTGCGACCGCCAACGCGGTGGAGTTGGCGTTGGCGGGGTTTGGGTTCGGCGGCTCTGGCGGATAGACGCCCCAGCCGCCCGTTGCGGTTTGCGCGGCCGCCAGGTAGCTGGCCGCGCGGCCGTAGCCTGGCGCGCACTGCCAGCCGAGCAACCCGGCGAGCAATTGCAGCACCCGGCCGGTGGAGTCCACATCGCTTTCGTCGCCATCGAAGCTCCAGAACCATCCCCCATCGGGAAGCTGGGCCTGCAGGAGGGCATCGAGCGCGGCCTGCGGCGGCGGCGCGCCCGCGGCCAGCAAGCCCTCGACGGCCAGCGTGTGCCGATAGAGCAATGCGGGATGGTAGCGCCCGGTTGCCCCATCGTAGGCGGCTTGAATGACGCCGACGAGGTCCAGTCCGCCGAAAGCGCGAGGATCGCCGCCCGCCCGCGCCACGGCGCGCGCAACCTTGCCGGCTTGCCCCGCGTCGTTGTAGACATAGGTCGGAGCCAATGTCGCCAGAGCGTCGAGTGCGCTGCGGCCGGCCGGGGTCCAGGCCGCGCCTGCGGGGTTCTCACCCAACAGCGCCAGCACGTAAACCGCATCGGCAGTGATGCTCGCGCTGGGGATCGCGCTGCCGTCGGGCCGCCGAAAGCCGAAGCTGCCGTCGGCCGCCTGCTGCGCATGCAGCCAGGCGATGGCCCGCTGGATCGCCTCGGCCGTGTCTGTCCCGAAAACAGGACGCCCACCGCTCTGGTCTCGAGGCTGTGCGAAGCCTCCTTCAGGATCAGCCGGTTTTTGCCGCTGATCACCAAACCGGCTAAAGCCTCGAATCCACCCCGCCTGTTTTTCATGCGCCGTCACACAGGGAGGCCGCGCACTGGCGCCGGCCGCGGCATGAACAACTGTCCTGAAAATGGCCCGCTCCGTCTGCTGTGGCCGGTCTGCGACCGAGCTACCTTGTCCACAGCGGGCACGGTCAGGAGACCGGTCCGAGCAGCGAGGGATGTTTTCATCCGCAGTAGCGCCGCGGCCGGCTGGGACGACTGCCAGCGAGAGCAGCAGGAGAATAGCCAGCAAGGCAGAAAATCGTTTCATGCGTTTGGACTCGCAAACAAAAACGCCCCCGGACAGGGGGCGCTTGTTGCCAAACAAAAAGCCCCTTGCCGGTTTGGCAAGGGGAGCGGATCGGGCTCGACGCGTGGCCGGGCCGGTTCCCACTCCCTTAACCTCGAAGGTCGTAGAGAACGCGCCGAGGCGGGTGATCTGGCTCGTTGATCACATGGTCTCGTAGTTGCTCAGTCAACTAGCCTGGGCCTCCACTGGATCGCCCGACTAAGTCACTATTCGACCAGACGACTAACATACAGTTGCGGGACAGCGCCGGCTTTGCACCGGCTTCCCCCATCGCTCTGCGCTTCTATCTCTATTCGGTTGAGTAGAGGATAGCACAGCCTTGATGATGTGTCAAATGCCCGGCAGGCCCTCGCGTCTCAACTGTAAGCTCGCCGTCTGGCGGTTTCTGGACCTTTCTGGTATAATTGCTGCTCACAATGAGATGGTTCGCGCCGCTTCATCGGCGTTGGCCATGGAGGAAACAGGTGAATGGCTTTTGGAAGCGCAATGGGTTGGTCTGGCTGCTGATCATCGTCGCAGTCGGCGCCCTGTACTATAGTGCATCGCAGTCGGCCGAAAAGCCGGTCGAAAAATCGTTGACCGAAGTCGCCAGCCTGGTGCAGGGCGGCCGGGTGACGAAGATCGTGGTCGCAGGCGACCAGTTGCAGGTACAGCTCGACAACCGGGAGGGCTTCGTTTCGCAAAAAGAGAGCGGCGTTGACCTGACCCAGGCGCTCACGAAGTTGGGGGTCACGCCGGCGCAGCTATCCAAGGTCGAGCTGAAGATCTCGACGCCTAACGATATGGGCGCCTGGCTCACCATCCTGGGCGCATTTGTGCCATTGCTTTTGATCGGCGGGCTATTCCTGATCATCTTGCGTCAGGCGCAAGGCGCGGGCAACCAGGCGCTGTCCTTCGGCAAGAGCAAGGCGCGCGTCTTCACGGGCGACAAGCCCACCGTGACCTTCAGCGATGTGGCCGGCGCGGAGGAGTCGAAGGCCGAGCTGCAAGAGGTGGTCGAGTTCCTCAAGGAGCCGCAGAAGTTCGCCGCGCTCGGCGCCCGCATTCCCAAGGGGGTGCTGCTCGTCGGGCCGCCCGGCACCGGCAAGACCTTGATGGCCAAGGCGATCTCGGGCGAGGCGGGCGTGCCCTTCTTCTCGATTTCGGGGTCCGAGTTCGTGGAGATGTTCGTGGGGGTGGGTGCGAGTCGGGTGCGCGATCTGTTCGAGCAGGCCAAGCGCAACTCGCCCTGCATCATCTTCATGGACGAGATAGATGCGGTGGGCCGGCAGCGGGGCGCAGGGTTGGGCGGCAGCCACGACGAGCGGGAGCAGACGCTGAACCAGATTCTGGTGGAGATGGATGGGTTCGACACCGACACCAACGTGATCCTGATAGCGGCGACCAATCGGCCCGACATTCTGGACCCGGCGCTGTTGCGGCCGGGGCGCTTTGATCGCCAAGTGGTGATGGATCGGCCGGACGTGAAGGGGCGGGAGGCGATCCTGAAGGTGCACGTGAAGGGCAAGCCGTTGGAGGCGCACATCAACCTGGAGACGATTGCCAAGGGCACGCCGGGGTTCGTGGGCGCAGACATCGAGAACCTGGTCAACGAGGCGGCGATCCTGGCCGCGCGGCGGGGCAAGAAGAGCATCGGCATGGCGGAGTTCGAGGAGGCGGTCGAGCGGGTCGTCGCCGGCCCCGAACGCCGCAGCCGCATCATCTCCGATAGAGAGAAAAAGGTCATCGCGTATCACGAGGCCGGCCACGCGCTGGTGCGTCGCATGTTGCCCAAGTGCGACCCGGTCCACAAGATCAGCATCATCAGCCGCGGGATGGCGCTCGGTTATACGATGGCCCTGCCGGAGAAAGATCGCTTGCTGGTCGGTCGAGCCAAGTTCGAGGACGATCTGGCCGCGATGTTGGGCGGCCGCGTGGCCGAACAAGTCGTGTTCGATGACATCACCAACGGCGCAGTGGATGACCTGGACAAGGTGACCAAGCTGGCTCGCGCCATGGTCACGCGCTACGGCATGAGCGAAAAGCTGGGGCCGATGGTGTTCGGCCAGAAGCATGAGCTGGTCTTCTTGGGCCGCGATATCGGCGAGCAGCGCAACTACAGCGAGCAGGTGGCGCGCGAGATAGACCAGGAGGTGCGCCGGATCGTGCAGAAAGCCTATGACCGGGCGAAGCAGGTGCTGGACCAGTATCGGGATCTACATCACGCGATTGCCCGCAAGCTGATCCAGGTCGAAACGTTGGATGCGGAAGACTTCGAGGCGTTTTTCATCGGCGTGCCGGGTGCGCCCCCGCGGCCAGCCGCGCCGATTCTCGCGCCGGTTCCGGCCCCGCGGCGTGAAACCGGTATTGCAAGTCCTGGCAGCGAGCGCCCAACCGGCGCGCCCGCGCCGCGTCCGGCGCCTGCCTGATCGGATTCACACATGCCTGACCCATTCCCCATCGGTCTGACCGGCGAGACCATCACACAGGTTTCGCGCGAACTCACTGCCCGGCACCTGGGCAGCGGCGCGGTGGCGGTCTTCGCGACCCCCGAGATGGTGCGTCTGATGGAACGCGCCGCGGTGCGCGCCCTGGCCGATCATCTCGCGCCAGGCCAGCAGTCGGTGGGCACGCTCGTCAACGTGCGCCACCTGGCCGCCACGCCGGAAGGGGCTACCGTCACCGCGCGCGCCGAGCTGATCGCGGTGGATGGTCGTCGGCTCACCTTCCGGGTTACAGCGCACGACGGCATAGATACCATCGGCGAAGGCACGCACGAGCGCGCGTTGATTGACCTGGCGCGGTTCGAGGCCAAGGTAGCGGCGAAGCAACCGCCTCCTCACACGACGCCCGCCGCAGGGTGACGCCCCAGAAGGGACAGCCAGACCAGTTCCTACACCCTGCCGGACGGACTACGCAATACGCAATACTCCCTCAACTCTTTCTCGAACCGTTCCACCCCAAACCGTTCGGCGTTCTGCCGGCAGGCGGCCGGGCTGTAGGCGGTCGGCTGGAAGCGTTCGAGCACGGCTGCTAGCGATTCCACCGTCGGCTCGTTGAAGAATTCGCCGGTGCGGCCAGGGAGCACGGTGTCGAGCGCGCCGCCGCCCTGGAACGCGATCACCGGCCGGCCGGCCGCCTGCGCCTCCACCGGCGTGATGCCGAAATCCTCCAGGCCGGGGAAGATGAACGCCCGCGCGCCGGCATAGAGCCGCGCCAGCTCATCCCACGAGACCCGCCCCAGGAAGGCGACGGTCGGCCCAGCCATCCGCTCCAGCGCCGGCCGGTCGCGGCCGTCGCCATAGACCAGCAGCCGCAGCCCCAGCTCCGAGCAGGCCCGCACGGCCAGGTCGGTGCGCTTGTAGGGGATCAGGCGGCCGCCGGCCAGGAAGTAGTCGCCGGCCGGCGCCGCGTTTGGCCGGAACCGGCCGATGTCGGCCGGCGGATAGATGATGGCGCTCTCCCGGTTGTAGAAGCGGCGGATGCGCGCCTGGACCTCGGTCGAGATGGCGATGAAATGGTGAACGCGCTGCGCGGCCGCGTAGTCCCACTGGCGCAACAGCGCGATGACCGGCTTCAGCGCCACATCGAGCGCCGGGTTGAGCGCCTCCCGCGCCCGGTAGGCCTGGTATTGCCACAGAAAACGGGTCGGCGTCAAACAATAGCAGATGTGCGTGGCGTCTGGCGGGACCGGCGCGCCGTGGCAGAAGCCGCTCTTGTTGCTCAGGATCAGGTCGTAGCCGCGCAAATCCAGCCGGCTGAAGGCCAGCGGATAGAGCGGCAGATAGGCCTGGTGGTGGGTGAAGACGGCCGGCAGCCGCTGCATGAAGGTGGTGCGGATGTCCCACTGGCGATACGCGGCCGGCATGAGGTGGGGCGCGTACATGCTGGTGAACACCGGCGCGACCAGGAACATGCGCACCAACGCCTCCAACACGTTCTCCGCCCCGCCGATTTGGTTGAGCCAGTCGTGGACGAGGGCGACGCGGGGGGGATTGCGTATTGCGTATTGCGTATTGCGTGAGACGTGGGTCATATAGCCTCTAGCACATCAGCATCTTCTTCGCTCACTTCTGCCAGGCCCTCTACGAGGCGACGAAACTGATCGAAATAGGCCTCAATTCGCAAAGCAGACACCTCGCAGGGTCTCGGTCTTTTCGTGCAGTCTCTGAAGCAGGCAATACTCTCCAATCCACTCGGCCAGTTCGAGCGTCTCGCCGAATTCGTCGTTTTCGAAGCGACGAACGAACTCCCTGGTTGACATCCGATGGGTCGCCTCGAACTCGCGCAGACGTCGTTCAGTGCGCCGGATGCCCGCCTCCAGCAAGCGCAGTTCGTTTGCCAACGCCGCTTCAACCACTGGCCTGAGCGGCGCCGGTCGAGAAGAAACCAGGATAAGTTCTGCCACGTTGATCTCCTGTTTCCCTTTCCACCGCTATTCTATCCCCGATCCACCACCTTGTCGAGACCTCCACCATCTTGCTCAGGGCAATTGAGCCGGCAGTTGAAACTGCGCCTACCTCCGCAAGCCGACCTCCGTTGGTTAGCAACCAGTCTGCGAAGGCAGACTTCGCAATGGTAGTCGCAACTTCAGTTGCCCGGCATGGCTACCACTGTTCGATCGCCGATCGCAGCCCGGCCGCGTGTTCGAGATCATGCTCCATGCAGATGTGGAACCACCAGTAAGGCCGATCGTCTTCGCTCCACCGGCTGCGCGCCGACTGGTTCAGCCCCGCGTCATCCATTTGCGCCAGGGCAGCCAGGAGCGCCTGCCGGGTCTCCATCGTATCTGCCCAGATCGCGTCCCACGGCTGATCGCGCCGCGTCGCGGCATGTTCCCGGTTCCACGCCGTCTCTTCACCGGTGAAGCTGAGTCCGGCCACGCGGCCCGCGGCCATGTCGGCCAGCGCGTCCACGGAGAAACGCTCCCAGTCAGCGATGTGACCCCAGACGTCCTTCAGCGTCCATTCGCCGCAGACCAGACGCGTCGAGCGTTGGTTCTCTGGCATCAGGTCGGTCCAGACCAGCAGCGCGGCGCGGCCGGCCGCCAGTCCGGCCTCCAAGACGACCTTCGGCCCAACCTGCTTCTTGATCCCTGCGGCTTCTCGCCATTGGCGGAGGTCGGCCGCGTGATTCGTGTCGTGCCACATACGCCGCTGACACCAATCGAAGGCCGAGCGCCGGTCGCCCCAGGCCAGGGTGTGGCTGGCGTGCAATTGGTCCCAGCTCAGCGGCTCGACCAGAGCCAGGAACCCGGCGCGAGCAGCCAGGCACATGGCCACAACCCGCGCCAACGACCAGCTCTGGCGTTCGGCGTGGAACTGCGCGTTGGTCGGCTCGAGATGCAGGTTGGGGATGTCCTCAGCGCGGTCGGCCAATGCCAGACGCAATCGCTCGCAGTGGACTTCGTCCCATGCGGCGACATGGGCCAGGAGATCTTTGGGCGTCCAGCCCGCGAACACGGTCTGCGCGGTCAATGTCTCCGCGGCGAGGCCGTTCAGCTCCAGCCAAAGGCCGGCGCGCTCCGCGGCCAGTCTGGCCAGAAGCGCTGATTTCTCGTCCATATTGACGCCTCGCTTTCGGTGATTGGATCCGCCTCTGTGTCAAATTGAGCTCTGATCCCCGACCGCGGCATCGGCGGTCGCGTCGGTCGGCGGGGGCGTCGTCGCCGCGGCCGCGGGAGACGGCTGGGGCGCGGGCGCGGGGGCGACCGCTGGGCTGATCGCGTGGCGCAGTCGCAGCGGCGACACCTTGTTCGCCTTGCCGCAGTGCGGGCAGAGCACCTGGGCATGGCGCTTGCCCTCGCTGGCCGTCAGGTAGGTTTGCAGTTCCTCCACCGTGGGGGTGAACCGCCGTCGGCACTTGTCGCAGGTGATAGCAATCATCGCACCCTCCTTGCGGCTATTGTACCGCGCGGCGTGGGTATTTGACAAGCTCTTGCGGGCAGGCGCGAGACCCTGTCCCTGCTGTCTGCGCCGGCGAGAACAGCCGGCCGCATTTCACGCTCTGCAGCCGCCGCGAGTATAATTCGTCGCGATTCCTGACCTTGCGGAGGACAACAAGCCAACCATGCGTATCAACGAGATGCACGTCACCCCCATTGCCATCAGCGATCCGCCGCTGCTCAACGCGGCCGGCCTGCACGCCCCTTTCGCGCTGCGCACGATCGTCGAGCTGACGACGAACGATGGTCTGTATGGCCTGGGCGAAGTGCCCGGCGGCGCGGAGGTCACGACTGCGCTGGAGGCTGCGCGAGCTATCGTCATCGGCCGCGACCCGTTCCATCTCAATGCGCTGGCGCGGGCGCTCGATGAGGCTTTCGGACCGTCCGGGCCGGGACGCGTGCACGGCGCAGCCTGGAACAGGCGACAGATGGCGCTCGTCTTCAGCGCGGTCGAGGTCGCGTGTTTCGACCTGATGGGCAAGGCCACGGGCCGGCCGGTCGTAGACCTGTTGGGCGGCGCCGTGCGCGAGCGTGTTCCCTTTGCCGCCTACCTCTTCTTCAAGCACGCGGGCGCGGGCGGCGCGCTCGGCTTCGACGCCGATCCCGCCGCGGTCGGTTGGCCGGCCAGTCGCCAGGCCGCGGCGCTCGACCCGGACGGCGTCGTCGCACAGGCGCAGGCGATGAGTCTGGCCTTCGGGTTCCAGTCGCTCAAGCTGAAAGGCGGCGTGTTTGCGCCGGAGATCGAGGCCCGAACCATCCTGGCGCTGCGCGAGGCTTTTGGACCAGAGACGCCGCTGCGCATTGATCCCAACGCGGTCTGGTCGGTGGAGACCGCGATCCGCTGGGGCCGCGAGCTGGAAGGGGTTCTGGAATACTACGAGGATCCGGTGCGCGGACAGGACAACATGGCCGCGGTGCGCGCCGCGGTCAAGATCCCGCTGGCCACCAACATGTGCACCACCTCCTTCGCAGACCTGCCGGGGAGCGTCCGCGTCGGCGCCGAAGACATCATCCTGAGCGACCATCACGCATGGGGCGGCCTGCGCAGCTCGATGGAGTTGGGGCGCATCTGCCGGACCTTCGGTCGCGGCCTCTCGATGCACTCCAACAGCCACGTGGGGATTTCACTGGCTGCGATGACGCACCTGGCCGCGGCTATGCCCAACCTGACCTATGCGTGCGACACGCACTATCCCTGGCAATCGGAAGACGTCATCGTGGGCGGAAAGCTGCGTTTCGAGGATGGCGCCTTGCCCGTCTCGCGCGAGCCGGGATTGGGGATCGAGTTGGATCGCGCTGCGCTGGCCGCTTTGCACGCCAACTACAAGGCGTGCGGGCTGGCCCGCCGCGACGACGAGGCGGAGATGCAGAAGGTGCAGCCGGGGTGGCGGTTCCAGCCCACGCGTTGGTGACGGCCTGCGGCTGCTCTACAGCAGATCCACCGGGTCAATGTCCAGCCGCCAGCCCAGAGGCAACGGCACGCGGCGCAGCAGCGTCGCCGGGTCAGGGCTGCGCACGACCACGTGCCACCGGTGCTCCCCGCGCTGCATGGCGAAGAAGCACGGCGCCGGCCCGATCAAGTCCGTGTCGGCCAGCTCCAGCCGGCCGATCTCCCCGCGCAACTGCTTGGCGAGACGCGTGGCCTCGGCCTGGGCTTTGGCGCGTTGGCTGTGGTGATAGACGAGCCGCGCCAGGCGTCGCAGCGGCGGGTAGTTCTGCTCGCGGCGGAACCCCATCTCCTGGCGATAGAAGGCTTCATAGTCGTGGCGGCTGGCGGCCACGATGGCAGGATGGTCAGGATGATAGGTTTGCACGATCACCTGGCCGCCCAGCGCGGTGCGACCCGCCCGGCCTGCCACCTGGGTCAGCAGTTGAAACGTGCGCTCGCCCGCGCGAAAATCGGGCAGAAACAGTCCCACATCGGCCGCGATGACGCCGACCAGGGTGACGAGTGGCAGATCGAGGCCCTTGGCGATCATCTGCGTGCCGATCAGCACATCGGCGTCGTGCGCGATGAAGCGGCCGAGGATGGCGTCGTGGGAGCCTTTGGCGACCGTCACGTCCCGGTCCCAGCGCAGCGTGCGCGCCTGCGGAAATTCCAGTTTGACCGCCTCTTCCACGTTTTCGGTACCCGCGCCGAAATAGCGAATGCGCCGGCTCCCGCAGTCCGCGCAGGTCGCTGGCGTCGGCGAGCGCCGGTTGCAGTGATGGCAGACCAACGCCTGGCCCGCGCTGTGATAGGTGAGCGGCACGCCGCAGCGCGCGCAGCTTTCCACGCGACCGCAATCGCGGCACATGACGAACGTGGCTGCGCCGCGGCGGTTCAGATAGAGGATCGCCTGTTGCCCGGCCGCCAGCACGCGGCGCATCTGGGCCGAGAGGGGCCGGCTGAACATGCTGCGGTTGCCGGCGCGCAGCTCCTGGCGCATGTCTACCACCTGGACCGGAGGCAGCTCGGTCGTCTCTTCCGGCGCTGCGGCCGTCAAGAGGCGAGGCTGTTCGGCGGCCGGCGGCCGGCCCGCGACGGTTGTGCGCCCCAGGATGCGTTTGGGCAACGTCAGCAGCTCGATTTCCCCGCGCCGCGCCGCGTGGTACGTCTCCAGCGCCGGGGTCGCGCTGCCCAGCAGCACCGCCGCGGAGCAAATGCGGCCAAGCTCGATGGCCGCGGTGCGCCCGTGATAGCGGGGGGTGCGTTCCTGTTTGTAGGAAGGCTCATGCTCCTCATCCAGCACGATCAGCCCCAACGCCGGGAAAGGCAGGAAGAGCGCGGAGCGAGAGCCGACCACCACCTGCGCGGCCGGGTGATTCGTGCGCACGCGACGCCACACGTCGAAACGCTCGCCGTCGCTCAGCGCGCTGTGCCAGACCGTGACCTGGCCGGGAAAGCGCGCCGCGAAGCGACGGATCGTCTGCGGCGTGAGCGCGATCTCGGGCACGAGCGCCACAGCCTGTTTTCCCTGCCGCAGCACTTCGGCAATCGCGCGCAGATAGATTTCTGTCTTGCCCGAACCGGTGACGCCGTGCAACAGGTAGATTGCAGATTGCAGATTGCAGATTGCAGATTGCGATTTGCAATCCGCGATTTGCTCCGCAGTCCCAGTTTTCCAATTTACCAGTCTACCTCGGATGACCTCCCATACCCGCTCTTGATCCTCGGTCGGTGTGGGCGGCTGGTCGAGGGTGAATTCCTGGCCCGCCAGGGGGTCGCGCCAGACCATCTCCTCGGCGACGGTGAGGAGCCCGGCCGCTTCCAGATCGCGCAGAGTATCCAGCGTCGCGCCGGTCTCTGCATAGACCCAGCCGATCCACGGCGGGCCATCGTGACGCAGCAGCGCCTCCAGCACGGCCCGATGCTTATGCGCGCCGCGCAGCTCGACGATGGCGTCCAGGAGCGCGTCTCCCTCCAGCGCCAGGCTGACCATAGCCGGTTCCTTCGGCCCCGGCCGCGTGATCGTCACCCATCCACGCTTCGCCAATGCTTTCACTGGCGCCTCGGTGCATCCAACGGCCTGACACAATTCAGCGAGGGGGATTGCGTATTGCGTATTGCGTATTGCGTCGCGCCCGGCGTCGCCTGCGAATTGCAGTTTGCCATTTGCCATTTGCTGTTTGCCATCTGCCATTTGCCATTTGCAATCTGCAATCCGCGTTAATACCTCGGCCTGTTTCGTCGCGCGGCCCAGGGTTGGCAGGGCGGCCTTGATGGTCGCGGCGTCGGCCAGCAGGCGCACCTGGCGATCGGTCTTGGGACGGGGCGGCGGGGTGGGAAAGGCCACTTCGCGCGTGATCAGGCCAGCCGCGATCAGCGGCTCCAGGTCGTCCCGCTGTGTGACCCCGCGCAGCCCCGCAGTCACTTCGGCCCACTCCCCCTCGGCCTCAGCGATGCGGGCCAGGAGCGCGGCCTGGGTGGGCGTCAGGTCGGCGGCTGGGGCCGGCTCGGCCGTGCGGACGAGGACCGTGCGCCCGCGCTGCGCCATGCCGACGGGCAACATCAGCCGCAGCGCCTCGATCAGCGGCGACAGGTAGTATTCACTGATCCAATGGGCCAGCGCGAGCTGGGCCGGGGTAAGCAGCGGCTGCGCCCAGACCAGCGAAATGATCTCATGGGTATCGAAAGCAGGGGGAGCGTCGCTCAGGCGCAGCACCACGGCCTGGAGACGCCGGCCGCGAAAGGGTACCCAGGCCAAATGCCCCGGCCGCAGACGGCCGGCCAGCCTGGGGGGCACGGCATAGGTGAAGGTTTGGCCGAGGGGATCGTACTCGGCATCTTCACCCTGTCCACCGGCGACCCGCCGGCCGAGGGGAGTGTTGACGCAGACATCGGCGAAAGGCATGGGTTCTTGGGAATTACCTCTGGTCCGGCTTATCGGCCATATACTCAACCGGCACCTATTCGAACTTCAGTCAATGGGTCTCTGCCGCACGCATCTGTTCAGGAGCGCCAAGGCCATCCTTTCGGCATAGAGAGGTTTCTCGTGCCATATTGCAGTTTCTCTACTTGCGGCTCTTTGGGCTGTGTAAGGAACGTATCTTTTCAATAAGTGGGGGCCGACGGGGGTCGCAGACCCCCTGAAAGCAGGCTCGTAGGCGGTCTGTGACCGCCGTTTCCCCGGA
>Ga0194125_10009307_pt1 | contig 13659 bp, 11 predicted proteins | sample TA2KigC250mmetaG_FD_148626 | JGI IMG/M metagenome (GOLD analysis project Ga0194125, IMG submission 148626) | Freshwater microbial communities from Lake Tanganyika, Tanzania - TA2015034 Kigoma Deep Cast 250m | ecosystem: Environmental > Aquatic > Freshwater > Lake | place: Tanzania: Lake... | reverse complement strand
GGATTTTACTTGCTTATTTTTTAGCTCATTTATTGGTTCTTCTTTGGTTTTTAGGGAGATTAGGGAAATTGGGGTTAGAGGTCAAATTTGAGATTGACTGGCAATTTTGGCGGCAGGCACTTTCTCAAGCCTGGGTTTTTGCCGCCCTCTTAATTTTAGCGGTTTTTTACTTGCGCATGACGGTGATATTGGTCGGTTTACTTCTGGGAGCTGAGGCAACAGGGCTTTATGGCTCAGCCTTTAAGTTCATCGAGGCGGGAATTTTAGTTCCCCAATCCCTGGCACTGGCGCTTTTTCCCCTTTCGGCAAAACTTTTTGATAACCAAAAGGACATGCTTAAGAAAATCTACGTTAGGGGACTTATGGTTTTATTCTTGGGTGGGGTAGCGGCCGGCCTGGTTATGTTTTTCGGAGCTAAGTTTATTATTCCCTTAGTGTACGGCAAGGAATATCTGGCAGCCATACCGGTTTTCTCGACCCTAGGGATTGCGGTAATCTTATTCTTCGTTAACAGTCTTCCGGGAAATATTATTCAAAATTCCCCAAAAGTTAAGCAATTTTTACCCCTAGCCGTTCTCAATCTTTTAATTATTGCCGTTTTGGGCCTTATTTTGATTCCCCGCTTTTCCATTTTGGGTGCAGCTTGGGCAGTAGTGGGCGGGGAAGCGGCAGGATTAATTATTAACAACTTATTCGTATGGCGAATACTAAAAAGGTAAAACTTTCCATTATTATTCTCAACTGGAACACGAAGGAACTTCTCCGGCAGTGCCTGAAGTCACTTGGGCAAAGATGCAGAGCGGAAATTATTGTGGTTGATAACGGGTCGACTGATGGAAGCCAAAAATATCTCAAAGCTCAAAGCTCAAAGCTCAAAACTACAACTAAAAACTTAAAACTAAAGATAATTTTAAATAGGGAGAATTTGGGTTTCGCGAGGGGAAATAACCAGGCCCTTCGACAAGCCCTGTACCAGAGCGGTACAGGGCAAGCTCAGGGTGAATATATTATGCTTTTAAATTCGGATACAGTGGTGCGGGAGGGGGCGATTGAGAAACTGATTGAATTTATGGAGAAAAATCCGGCGGTTGGAGCTGTTTCCCCCCTGCTTTTGCATAAAGACAATACGCCACAAATTGATTATTATATGAAATTTCCGAACCTATGGCAGATTTTCTTATACCATAATCCGATTTTGCGGCCAATAGCGTTAAAGATACCGCTTTTTAAAAGCTTAATTTGTTTTTTTGCAAAGGAAGAAATCTTTCAGGTGGATCAATTGCCGGGAGCCGCCCTGATGGCAAGACGAGAAGTTTGGGAAAAAATTGGACTCCTCGATGAAGATTACCATTTTTTATTTGAGGATGTTGACTGGTGCTATCGGGCAAAAAGTACTGGCTATCAGTTGGCGGTGGTTTCCGAAGCCAAGATTGTCCATTTCGGTGGTGCGAGCTGGAAGGCGAAGTTAGAAGAGGATAGCAGTAGGTTTTATCGCCAGTTTTTCTCTTCCATGCTGCTCTTTGTTAGGAAAAATTATGGGGAAAGGCGATTTCAAATTTTTCAAGCGGCATTAGTTCTTAATTTTCTGTTGCAATTTAAATTAAGGCTGGCCTTACACTTTCTCACCAAAAAAGATCCAGCGGCGCAAGAGAATTTATGGCAGTAGCGCTCATCTTAGCTATTGGTTTCATTTTAAGGTTAATAAATCTTAACCAAAGCCTTTGGCTGGACGAGGCGGTGCAAGCGATTACTTCGCAAGGCTCTTTTTCGGCTATTTTTAGCGAGCTTCGGGGCGATTTCCACCCACCTCTTTACCATTTCTTTATGTGGCTTTGGGTTCATCTATTTGGATCAAGCGAGATAGTTCTGCGTTTGCCATCGGTTTTGTTTGGAGTGGGAACAGTCTGGGTAATCTATAAATTGGGGAGTTTGGGGAAATTGGGGAATTTAGGGATAGTGGCGGCGTTGTTTCTGGCGACAGCCCCTTTTCATATTTACTATTCCCAGGAAGCACGCATGTACGCGATGACCGCATTTTTTGCCAGCTTGTCGATGTATTACTTTTTAAGGGTGATAGGGGAAAAGAGGGAGAATAGGGGAGCGGTATGGGGTTATTTAGCGGGGACGGCGGCGATGCTTTATTCGGACTACTACGGCTTTTTAGTTTTACTGGCGCAGATAATTGGTGGATGGATAATTCTTAGGAGAAAAATTGCTCCCTTGTTAAATTGTTTCATCGCTCCATTGCTACTCTTTCTTCCATGGCTGCCTTTCTTTCTTATTCAGCTTAAAACCGGCCTTCAGGCTACTCAAGATTTGCCTAATTGGGCCGGTCTGGCAAATGTAAGTTTTTTAAAGGCGCTACCTTTGACCTTTATCAAATTTTCCCTAGGGAGAATTACGATATTTAATAGAGCTCTTTACGCTTTAGTCAGTTTGGGGATTGTGGGGGCCTTGGGGTTAATGGGGGGAAGAGGGGCATTTAACTGGTATAAACAGAAAGACAGGAAGGATCATTATTTGGTAATTGTGTTGTGGCTGATCGTTCCGATTTTTACGGCGTGGCTGACCTCGGTCTTTATTCCGAATTATCAACCATTCCGCCTACTTTTGGTTTTGCCGGCCTTCTATCTGCTTTTGGCCTACGGAATTATTAAGGAGTATCGTTTACAAAGGATACTCCTTTGTATGTTTGTCTTGGGTGTCAACCTGGCCTCTTCCTTTGTATATTTTGTTAATCCCTATTTTCACCGGGAAGATTGGCGGGGCGTTGCCAATTATTTACGGAGAGAAAATTTATCGATAGTTATTTCTTCAAAAACTTTTGATTGGCCGCTGGTTTTTTATGGGGCCGGGAGTCAAATAGTCAGTGTCAGCGATGGTGTCCGGCCGGTGAAAGACAAAGACAGACTTAGCCTAATTAGTCAAATTAGAAAGACTGGGAAAAGGGAGATTGCTTATACCCCTTATTTAGCGGATGTTTATGACTGGCAAGATTCGGCGCTGGCCTGGCTGGAAGAATCGGGTTTTGTTAAAATTAAAGAAATCAATTTCAATCAGATCCCTGTCTGGGTTTATAGCAGTAGCATAACGAAATGAAAATAGGCATTGATATTAGTCAGATAGTGTATGGGACAGGAGTTTCACACTATACTCAAAATTTAGTGGAGAACTTACTAAAAATCGATGAGAAAAATGAATATGTATTATTTTTTTCGTCGCTACGCCAGCGATTAACTCAAATCTCAAACCTCAAAACTCAAAACTGCAACTTAAAGCTAAAAACTTACAAATTCCCCCCCGTTTTGCTAGATATCTTGTGGAATAAGTTACATGTTTTACCAATTGAGAAATTAATTGGCAAGGTTGATGTTTTCCACACCTCTGATTGGACGGAACCGCCGTCGGCATGTCGTAAAGTGACAACTATTCACGATTTAACCCCTCTTTTATTTCCCGACGAGACTCACCCGAAGATTATCGCAGTTCACAAGAGAAAACTGGACTGGGTTAAGAAAGAGGCGAGCTTAGTTATTGCTGTTTCGGAAAATACAAAAAAGGATATTATTGAGCTTCTTGGTATTCCCGCCGAGAAAATAAGAGTAATCTACGAGGCGCCAGGGGAGGAGTTTTATCCGCGGAGAAAAGAGGAAATAGAGAACACGAAACGGAAGTATCAGATTGCTGGAGATTATATTTTGGCTATGGGGGGAGGCAAAAGAAAAAATTTAGAAAGAACTACGCAGGCCTTTGAGCGTGTCAAGGGCGGACCTTGGCAAAAGGTCAGTCCTTCTTTAATCGTGTTCGGGAATTCGCCAAATACTAAATCCTTGGGCTATGTGCCCCAAGAGGATTTAGCGCCACTTTATTCGGGGGCCATGTGCTTTGTTTATCCCTCGCTTTACGAAGGGTTTGGCTTACCCGTTTTAGAGGCAATGGCCTGTGGCTGTCCGGTAGTTACCTCTAATGTTTCTTCGCTGCCCGAAATAGCCGGAGAAGCGGCGGTCTTAGTTAATCCTTTGAGAGTGGAAGAAATTTTTTATGGTATCAATGAGGCACTGGAACGGAGGGAAGAATTTGTGCAGAAGGGGCTGGAGCGAAGTCATAAGTTCTCCTGGGAAAAGTGTGCCAGCGAAACTCTGGCGGTTTATGGGGAGGTTGTTAAATGAGATGTTGATTGGAATTGATGGCAATGAGGCTAATATTAAAGATCGAGTAGGGGTGGGCGGGTTTGCTTTCGGGGTATTAAGCGGCCTTTACGAGTTGGATAAAAAAAACAGCTATCGAATCTATCTGAAGCAACCAGCCTTGCCGAGTTTGCCCAAAGAGAGAGAAAACTGGCAATACGAAGTTTTCGGGCCCTCTTTTGCCTGGACCCAATGGCGGCTACCGCTGAAACTTTACACAGAAAGGCGACAAGTTGATGTTTTTTTCTCACCCAATCATTATGCGCCGCGTTTTTGCCCAGCGCCTACGGTAATTTCCATTATGGACTTATGGCATCACCGCCACCCCGAGCAGTTTCGCCAAAAAGACCTTTATCAGTTACTGAAATGGGAAGCTTATTCCGTAAAGCAGGCAGCGAAAATCATTGCCATTTCGGAATTTACCAAAGAGGAGATAATTAAGTTTTACGGTCTTCCGGAGGAACGGATTATTGTTGCCTACCCAGGACTAGGCAAAGAAATTAAGAAATTAAGAAATAAAGAAATTGAGGATGTAAAAAGAAAGTACGGAATTGGAAGTAATTACCTTTTGTATTTAGGCACGCTTCAGCCGAAGAAGAATTTAGTTTGTTTAATTGAAGCATTTAATATACTCGATACCGCATACCACATACCACATACCCAATTAGTTTTCGCCGGTAAAAAAGGCTGGCTGTATGAAGACATGTTTCGAAAAGCCAAAGAGACAGGAGTTGGCAAGAGGGTAGTTTTCACTGATTACGTATCGGAGGAGGACAAATATCCCCTGATCGCCGGCGCCAAATGCTTTGTTTTGCCTTCCCTATACGAGGGATTCGGCATTCCGGTTTTAGAGGCAATGGCCTTGGGAGTTCCGGTGGCGATTTCTAATGTTTCCAGTTTGCCTGAAGTGGGAGGTCAAGCCGCTTTCTATTTTAATCCGGAAAAGCCTGAATCTATTGCGGAAACGCTTGCCGGCGTGTTAAAATTGAGCCCAGAAGAGAAAGAAATGACTATTAGAGCGGGAAAAATTCAGGCTAAAAAATTTACTTGGGAAAAATGCGCCGAGAAAATTTTAGATACACTAGAGCGATTAGTAATTAGTAACCTGCCTGCCGGCAGGCAGGTGTAGTAATTTTGGAATATGTTTTATTCAGAAATATTCCATTTATCTAGCCAAGGGCTAAGAATTACCGATAAACACGGGAACCCTTTATCCGTGCGGGAAGCCCTGAGAAGAATTTTTGTCCGTTTCTATAATTGGTGGCTGGATTTAAGGCTTTTTCTGGTTAATACGGCCGGTCTTTGCCCCTTTTGGTTTTGCAGGCGCTTTGTTTACAGTTTGGGCGGGCTTAAGATTGGAAAAAAATCAAAAATTCACGTTTTTTGCCGATTTTTCGAGCCAGGAGGAATCTCCATTGGCGAAGGCACCCTTATAGGCGAGTCTGCCTTTTTGGACGGACGGGCGAAGTTAAGAATTGGCGACCATGTTGATATTGCCTCCCAGGTTTTGATCTATAATTCCGAACATGATATCGAAAGCGAAGATTTTCGCGCGGTTGAAACCCCAGTGGAAATAGACGACTACGTTTTTATTGGACCAAGGGTTATTATTCTGCCAGGTGTTAAGATTGGTAAAGGGGCAGTGGTGGCGGCGGGGGCGGTCGTGACGCATGGAGTGGCGCCCTTTAAGATCGTCGGGGGCGTTCCGGCCAAAGAGATTGGGGAAAGACAGAGAAAAGACCTTCGTTACCGCTTAGGGAGAAGCAGGCTTTTCCAATGAGAAAGGGATTGGTAAGAATCATAAAGATTATAACGATTATAATCCTTATACTGGGAAGCCTCTATCTGATTTTGCCTTCTCCGCCAGAGTTACCGCCCCTCCCCGAGAGTCTGCGCTCGGTTGAGCCAGGAGATACGGTGCAAATACCTGGCGTTTCTGCCTACTATACCGACTTGCCAAGGAAGGAGATTGTTGATTTTTACACTAAGCCCTTTTCTCGCTCTTCCTTTTTGGGAATCCCTTTGATTACCTACCGACTTAACCACCCCCCAGAAAGGATTCGCGAAGTGCTACGGGAAACCCAGCAGTCAACCTACGTAGAGGAGGTCACTCATCCATTAAGGGAATCACTTTTTATTAGTGGTTTCGAGTGGGAAAACGATCCCTTTACGAAACCGTCAAGAAGAATAAAGAATGCTTCAGTAGTTAACGGCAGAACGTATAAATGCAAGGTTACCCTGTTTTACCAAGGCGCAAAGCCTTGGCAGAGACTGCTAGTCTTTGGGGGAATCTATCTGTGCGGATTTCTGATATATCGAGGCTTTAAGGCGGTTTATGAAACTTTCCGTAATCATTCTTAGCTATAATACCAAGGATCTGCTAAGGAATTGCCTGGAGTCGATTTCGGCAAAGACTTGCGGTTTAGAACATGAAGTGATTGTAGTTGATAATGGGTCGACTGATGGGAGCAGAGAATATCTAAAGAGATGCAGACCTGCCTGCCGGCAAGGCAGAGATGCAGAGATGCAGAGATTAAAAGTCATTTTTAATAAAACAAACTTAGGATTTGCGAAGGGTAATAATGTGGGAATTATGGGGGCTAAGGGCGATTACATTCTTCTTTTAAACTCCGACACGCTTATTGTTGATGGTGCACTTTCTAAGCTGGTTAATTTTATGGAGACTCATGCGGAAGTGGCCGTCGTTGGGCCAAGGCTTTTAAACAAAGACGGTAGTTTTCAGGCGTCCGTCGGGCGATTTCCCTCCTTGCCGGTTGTCTTTTGGATGCTTTTCAAAGAGCATTTTGGGGGCAGCGAGTATGTCAGGCGATCGCCGGCTGAAGGAGGAGAGGTAGATTGGGTAATGGGGGCCGCGTTAATGGCCAGACATGAAGTTTTTAAAAAAGTTGGTTTTCTCGACGAGAAGATATTTATGTATATGGAAGAAGTCGAGTGGTGTTATCGAGCGAAGAAAGCCGGTTTTAAAATCTATTTTTACCCGGATGCCCAAATAATCCATCTTTGGCAGGGAAGCTCGCAGACCGGCAGAAAGGATCCGATTCTGAATATTTATCGCGGGCTAACTTATTTTTACCAAAAGCACCGAAACGCGCTTGAGTTTTTTATCTTGCGCCTTTTGTTAAAATTGAAAGCAATAGGGGCAATAGCGGTTGGTTATTCAAAAAATAGTCAGTATTTAAAGGAGACTTATCGTGAAGCTTATAAACTGGCTTAAAGATAATTTTATATTTTGGGCGACCGGATTTTTATTGCTGTTTATTCCCTTATATCCTAAGTTTCCTTTGCTATCTGTTTCGGGAACTTATGTTTCCATACGGATTGAGGATTTCTTGGTAGCGGGAACTCTTGCCGCCTGGTTTATTCTATTTCTCATAAGGGAACCGAGGCAATTTTTAAGCCAAACCTTGCCGAAACTTTTTCTCTTGTATTTTTTGGTTGGCGGGCTCTCGCTTGTATCCGCCGTTTTCATCACTAAAAATGTTACTCCTCACCTCGCATTGCTTCATTATTTCCGCCGAATTGAATACATGTCTCTTCTCTTTGTTGCTTATGACGCGATCCGCCGGCCAAAAGATATAAAGATTTATGCCCTCATTTTTTTCTTGGCGACGACGGGAGTGATCGTCTATGGTATTGGGCAGAAGTTTTGGGGGTGGCCGGTGATTTCCACGATGAATCGGGAGTTTTCCAAGGGATTATTTCTGCAGCTGACCTGGTGGGCGAGGGTGAACTCAACCTTTGCCGGCCATTACGACCTGGCCGCCTATCTTGTGCTAACTCTCTCTTTAACGGCTGCCTTTTTTACCCTTATTCGCAGTATAAAGTTGAGAATAATTACCTTGTTTTTCGCCATTGCCTCGCTGTACCTTCTTATTTTGACCGCTTCCCGGATTTCTTTCCCCGCTTATCTTGTGGCGGCAACCTTTATCCTTTTCTCTTTGAAAAAGTACTGGTGGATTCCTCTTGTTCTTGCTTTTAGCATTTTGGGAATGCTGGGGTCGGCAGATTTTAGTCAGCGCTACGCGGCCACATTTAAGATTGACTTGAGCTTTTTAAGCGGCACGTTTAAGGTAAAACAAGAGGCCGTTATTGTCCCCACAGTCGCACCTACACCGACAATTTTGCCCCCGATTGTAGCCGTCGGGCCGACGAGAAGGCCTGGCGAGAGAGTTACGCCAACGCCTACTCCAACACCGACCCCGATTCCGCCGGCCGAGCCGGTCGAGCCAACGGAACTGGCCGTCACCCGCTCCACCGATATTCGCCTGAAGGCAGAGTGGCCAAGGGCTCTGCGCGCTTTTGCCAAAAACCCGCTTTTGGGGACAGGCTATTCCTCCATAACGCTAGCAACGGATAACGACTACTTGCGCATATTGGGCGAGACGGGGATTTTGGGGGCACTCGCTTTCTTGCTTATCTTTATTGAAATAGGCAGAAAAGTTGTTTTCTTCCTTAGGCGGGCGAGACCAGGATTTGACCGGACCGTGGTCATTGGCATTTGCGGTGCCGCCGCTGGTTTTCTCTTGAATGCTCTCTTCATTGATGTTTTCGAGGCCTCCAAAGTAGCCTTTATTTTTTGGATTTTAATGGGGGTGATGCTGAAGGTAGTTGATCTTAATTCCGTCAATTCATGAAATGGGCAAATCAAGAACGAAAGTTAAGGGACTTCCTCTGGGACTTATAGAACTGCTAGTCCGCGATAAGAAGTCCCTAGATAGTAATTGGCCAAGAGATAAGCAAAATCTTCTTGCCATTTTGCTGATTAGCACGATTTGCGTTCTGTATTTGATGGCCGTTTTACTCCGCCACTATCGCCTTGAGTCGTTTGGGTATGACCTTGGCCTTTATGCCCAGGAAGTCTACCTTCTGGCTAGCCATCAGCTTCCTTATAGCACCATCAAAATTCCTAACATGGTTATTTGGGGTGATCATTGGACCCCTTCGATGGTCATTTTTGCCCCGTTAGTTTGGCTATTTGGCAGAGCAGACTTAGTTCTTGTTATTTGCCAAGTCCTTTTTTTAGCCTTGGCTGCCCTGGTTGTTTGGATAATCTCCATCGAAAAAACTGCAGACAAACTATTTTCACTCGTTTTATTATTAAGCTTTTTAATTTTCTACGGAGTGCAAAACGCCGTTTTTTTTGATGCACACCCCTTTTTCTACGCGGCGATGCTGTTTCCTCTTCTTTATTGGTTCTGGCAGAGGAATAAATGGGCAGAGTTCTTTTTACTTTCTTTCCTCATAGCTAATTTTCAAGAGAATCTTGCTCTTTATCTAATAGCGTTAGGGTTATGCCTAATGATTAGGCGAAGATATAAACAGGGGGTATTTCTAATTATCTTTTACGGCATGTGGTTTTTTCTAATAGTTAAATTATTGATACCCCATTTTTCTCCGACCGGGGGTTTTCTCTATTCCCAGGAGATGCCTGGATTGGTCGAGATGGTTAAAAGGTTAATCGTTCCCATCGAAAAAGGCAAGGTTGTGATTTTATCATTTTGGAACTTTTCATTTTTGCCGCTACTTTCTTCGTTTTCCCTTTTACTTTCTGGAGTTACTTTTCTGGAAAATTTTCTTGGGACAGGGGCCCTGGCTGGGCGCTTTGGGTTTGATAGGCATTATAAGGCTGTTCTTGGGCCAGTGCTGGCGATTGGCGCGTTAGAGGCTTACTCTATTTTGAAAAAGAGGAGGCTAAATTTTAGTTATCTAAGGTGGGGAATTATTGGGAACATGCTTATCGCAGCGATTTTTATGCAATACTACCTGCACTTACAGCTGAACATGCTTTCTAAAAAAGCGTATTGGGATATTAATTCCCACAAACAAAGGGTGCTAGGAATCATAAAGGATCTAAATCGGCAGAATTATTCCGTGGTTACACAAAATAATTTTGTTCCCCACCTGAGCAATCGGCAGAATATCTACATTTTGAGCTATTTAGATGAAAGGGGATGCCATCTAAACACAAATCAGGCCGAGTATGTTCTGGTTGATCTTTCGGACAATCAATCGCCGGTGAATTTTTTGGGGTGTAGCGTTAGCGAAATAAGTGATTTACTAAAAAAAGGGGTAGCGGGGGGAGAATATCGCATGGTTTACGAAGAAAAAAAAATTTATCTTTTGAGAAGATCATACGGCGCTTGGGCGCGATAAATCTAATTCTCTTATTGGGTTAATTTTGGTAAAATAACTTTGATGGTTAGGAAAGTAGCTTTCGGCGCGATCATTTTATTAGGCTTTTTGGTGAGACTGTATAAAATTGATTCGCCCATAGCCGATTGGCATTCGTGGCGGCAGGCCGACACCTCTGCCGTAAGCAGGAATTTCGTAAAGTATGGATTTGACCTTTTGCGTCCGAGGTTTGATGATATTTCCAGTATTCCCTCTGGCCGAGAAAACCCTCAAGGGTGGCGTTTTGTGGAATTCCCCATTTATAACTTCTTCCAGGCTGGCCTTTTTAAGGTTTTCGATAAATTTTCGCTAGAGGTATGGGGCAGACTGACCTCCGTTTTTTCCTCTTTAATTTCGCTTGTTTTCCTTTTCTTGATTGCCGATTACTTCTTAGGTCAACAGGTGGCCCTTTTAACTGCATTTTTCTTCGCCTGTCTCCCCTTTAATATCTTCTACTCGCGGTCGGTTCTTCCGGGACCAATGGCGGTAATGTTTTTTTTGATATCAAATTACTGCTTTATCAGAATGTTCGAGAGTAAAAAAAGTGATTTAATTTGGCTGTTTATTTCCGCCGCCTGTGGGGCGGTGGCAACGCTGATAAGCCCATACACCGCATTCTTCCTGCTTTTTCCGCTTGGTTTTTTATGCATAAATTTTTTCTTTTCAACACCCGACCAGAGAAAAAAAGTGATCTTTTACAGCTTAACTTTTGCGCTCGTTGTCTTGCTCCCCTTCTTCCTGTGGCGTTTCTGGATGAAACAGTTTCCCGAGGGAATACCGGCCAATCTCTGGCTTTTTAATGAAGGCGGAATTCGATTCCGGCCAGCGTGGTTTAGGTGGCTATTTAATGAAAGACTGGGGAAGTTAATTTTGGGAGGATGGGGTTTGGTTTTCTTGGTTTTAGGACTGCTGGACAGAAAGAAGGCTAGGGCCGACCTGTTTTTTTATAGTTGGTTAGCGGGAGTGATAGCATTTTTGTCCGTCATCGCCAAGGGCAATATTCAACACGACTATTATCAAATTTTAATACTTCCTGCTATTTGTATTTATTTAGCCAGGGGGATTTTACTTTTTTTGGGCTTGAGAGTTGATAGTGTTAGAAAGATAGCTCTGCCGTTCCTTGTCTCGGGGGTTCTGGCCTTTAGTTTGGCGTTTTCATGGTATGAGGTTAGCGGTTATTATCAGATAAATAGGCCGGAAATAGTGGAAGCAGGCAGGATGGCCGATAAACTCCTACCAAAAAACGCAAAGGTAATTGCCCCATATGGCGGTGACACCGCCTTTCTCTATCAAATTAATCGTCCCGGTTGGCCGGAATTTACTGACTCGGTTACTAAGTTGCAAGAGCTTGGGGCTACGCATATTGTGGCCGTAAACTTTGACGCGCGAATTGCCGAGGCAGAAAAAGAATACCCCGTGTTATTGAGAACAGATAAATACATCATCATTAGTCTGATTAGTCTGGAGCCAAGGTGAAAATTCTCATGCTTACTCCCTACCTTCCGTATCCACCTTCCTCTGGTGGTCAAGTCAGGTCGTATAACCTGATAAAGAATCTGGCCAAAAAGCACGAAATTACTCTTTTCTCTCTAATTAAGGATGACGATGAAAAGAAGGATGTTAGATACTTAGAAGAATTTTGCCAGAAGGTTAGGGTTTTCCGAAGGCCGGCTCGGCCCTGGATATTGTCAAACATCTTAAAGACCGGGCTCGGGCCGTACCCCTTTTTAGTTATCAGGAATTTTTCTAAAGAAGAAAAGGAAGCCATTAGCGGAGAGCTGAGCGCAAAGAGCTTTGACCTGATCCACGCGGAGAATTTTTACGTTATGCCCCATCTCCCCAAAACTACAATTCCAGTTCTTCTAACCGAGCAAACGATTTTGTACCGTGTTTACCAGCACTTCGTCGAATCCTTACCCTGGTATCTTTTTTGGTTAAAACCAATTTTAATGGTTGACGTTTTGAAATTAAGATATTGGGAGGCATTTTACTGGAAGAAATCAGACTTCCTGGCGGCCGTTTCCGAGGATGACTTGCCAGAGATAAGGGCTTTGGCACCAAAAAAGAAGGTACACATTGTACCCAACGGCGTTGACTTTTCTTATTTTGGCGAAATGAAGTACAAAAAAGACCCATCGCCGACTATTCTTTTCGGCGCGGCAGACTTTCACTGGATGCAAAATAAGGAGGGTGCACGAATATTAATTGAGGACATTTGGCCGGAAATTAAAAAGAGGGTGAGAGGCGCTAAGCTTTGGATTGTGGGCAAGATTGCTCCGGAGGCTATGGCGGAATATATTGGGCAGAAGGACATCGTAATTGAGGAAATTACGGACAGCCGCGAAGCGTATCAACGGTCGTGGGTTTTAGTCGCCCCAATGAGAAGTGGCGGTGGTAGTCGGACTAAATTTTTTGAAGCAATGGCCTCGGGCTTGCCAATCATCACTACCCCTGAAGGAATTCAGGGAATTTCGGCGAAGTGGGGAGAGGAAGTTATGGTGGAGAAGACCCCTCGATCTTTGGCCGAAGCAGCAATAAGGTTCATTACCAATCCCAAAAAAGCCGAAGATATGAGCCTTAAGGGAAAGCAATTAGTTCGAGAGAAATATGATTGGCGAGAGAGCGCCAAAAAACTTGATTGTCTTTATGGAGAGATTGGCAATGCAAAAAGAAAAGGTTGATTTATCGGTAATTATCTTAACCTTCAACACGAGAGAGCTGCTGGCTAAATGTCTGGAATCTATCTCGGCTCTAGACAACGGTAATTTTAGAATTGAGGTAATTGTGGTCGATAATGCGTCTTCCGACGGGAGCAGGGAGTATCTTAAAAGCCTCAAGGGTGGGCTTAAAGTTATTTTTAGTGATCAAAATCTCGGGTTTGCGGGGGGAAATAATTTGGCACTTAGAGGGGCTAGGGGGCGATACATTCTTTTTTTGAATTCCGATACTGAACTGGCGCCCTCGGCTCTTAACAAAATAATTGCTTTTATGGACCAGAATCCAAAAGTAGGGGCCTCAACCGCAAAAACAATCCTTTTTTCCGGGGGCATGGATCCTGATTGTCATCGCGGGTTTCCTACGCCATGGGCCTCAATTTGCTACTTTCTCGGACTGGAAAACCTTTTCCCTAAAAGTAAAATATTTGGCCAATACCATAAGTTTTATGAAAATTTAGACAAGGTCCATGAAATTGATGCGGGCTTTGGAACATTTATGATTGTTCGCCGGAAGGCCCTTGATGAGGTTGGTGCTTGGGACGAAAGCTATTTTTTTTACGGGG
>Ga0194125_10009298_pt1 | contig 13666 bp, 10 predicted proteins | sample TA2KigC250mmetaG_FD_148626 | JGI IMG/M metagenome (GOLD analysis project Ga0194125, IMG submission 148626) | Freshwater microbial communities from Lake Tanganyika, Tanzania - TA2015034 Kigoma Deep Cast 250m | ecosystem: Environmental > Aquatic > Freshwater > Lake | place: Tanzania: Lake... | reverse complement strand
ACAGGTGACAACCGGGCCGTTCGCGGCGATCGAGTACAAGACGGACGAACTCCTGATCATGCGCCGCAACCCGTACTTCTACGCTGTGGATGAGACGGGCCAGCAGCTTCCATACCTGGATGAAATCCAGTATCAGAAGGGGCCGAGCGGCACCGGCCGCACCCTGTGCGTGATGGCGGGCGGCTGTGACCAGGACAACCTGGAGAACCCCAGCGTCTTCGTCGAGGCGCTACGCAAAGCCTCCGAGCCGAACTCGCCCAACAAGATCACCTGGGGGCCTGAGACGCTCGCCTTCGGTGTGGAGCTCAACCAGTCGGCCGACTTCGGCGTGAAGGACGACCGCGACAAGGCAGTGCGCGCCCTGTTCCGCGACGCCAAGTTCCGCCGCGCGCTGAGCCATGCGACCGATCGCGATGGCATTGCGCAGGCGCTCATGCGCGGCCCGTTCCTGCGGGCCTGGCCCGGCGGCCTCTACCCCGGCTCGCCGGAGTTCGACCAGAAGTCGGTGGTCTACTATCCCTATCATGTGGACACGGCCAAGGCGCTGCTGGCGGAGCTCGGGCTCAAGGACACCGACAACAACGGCATCCTGAACTGGACGACCGGGCCGACTGCCGGCCAGGATCTGATCTTCTCGCTGCGCGCCAGCCAGGATGCCGTCGAGACGGTCAACATCGGCGAGGCGTTGGTCAACCAATGGGGCAAGGTCGGCATCAAGATCAACCTGCGGCCCACCTCGTCTCAGACCGCGACGGATCAGAACAACGCCGGCGAGTGGGACATGAGCGTCTTCCGCGGCGGCCAGCAATATGCGCTACCGTTCTTCAACTGCGATCAGATTGCGCCGCTGACGAAGACGGCTCCCAACTGGCATCGTGAGGGGAGCACCCCGCGCCAACTCCGGCCGTTCGAGGAGGAGCTCAACAAGATCACGACCCAGTACTGCGCCGAACTCGATCCGGCCAAGCGCAAGGCGTTGATGTCGCAGTACAACAAGATCTTCACCGAGAACAACTACAACATCGGTGTGATCATCAGCCGCTACGGCGAGAACCTGACCAAGCGGTTCAAGAATGTCGCCGCGGGTCTGCCCGCCTTCCTGTACACCTGGACCGAAGACGCGATCATGCTGGAGCAGGTGTGGTCGCCCGTTGACCAGCAGCAGAAGCAGGTGCGGCCGAACGTCGTCGCGACCTATCCAGGCTCAGTGATCTACAAGGCCATCGGCAAGTGATTTGGGCGTAGGGGCGCACGGCCCGTGCGCCCCTACTTTGCGTCCTTTGCGCCTTTGCGTGAGGCCGGCGGGGCAGGAGCGCCAATGATAAACTACATCGTGCGCCGGTTGATCATTTCGGTCTTCTTGCTTCTGGGCGTCGGCATCGTCTCGTGGACGGTTATCCAACTGCCGCCCGGCGACTTTGCCACCACATATGAGACCTTCCTCATGAACCAGGGCGGCATGACCCAAGAGCAGGTGCAGGAAGCCGCCAACCGGCTGCGCGCCCAATTGGGTCTCGATCAGCCGCAGATCGTCCAATACCTTAACTGGATGAAGGGGATCGTTACCCAGGGCAAGTTCGGTTATTCGTTCGCTTATCGCCGCGATGTGGGCGAGTTGATCGGTGAGCGTCTGATCTACACGCTGATCCTGGCGCTGGCTGCGCATTCCATCTCGACCTTCGTGGGCATCTTCATCGGGATCTATATCGCCCAACGCAAGTACAGTCTATCGGACAACGCGGCCTCGGTGTTTGCTTTCGTGCTGGCCTCGGTGCCGCGCTTCTGGATCGCGCTGGTGATCGCCTACATCATGGTGTTTGTCCTCAACCAGCACCACATCACATCGTTCTTCTCTCCGCAGTATGCGCTGGAGCCGTGGTCCCTGGCCAAAGTGGGCGACTTCATCCAGCATGTGTGGCCCGTCGTCTTCATTGCCGGGCTGGGCGGCGTCGCGCGCAACATGCGCGTGATGCGCGGGAATCTGCTGGACGTGTTAGGCGCGCAGTATGTCACCACCGCCCGTTCCAAAGGCCTGGAGGAAGACAAGGTGATCCGGAGACATGCGGTGCCGAATGCGCTGCACCCGATCATCGCGTATCAGGGGACCGTGCTCCCCTATATGTTCCAGGGCGAGATGGAAGCGGCCATCGTGCTGGGGATTCCGACGCTCGGCCCACTGTTCTACGAGTCGTTGGTCAGCCAGGACATCTACATCTCAGGCGGACTGCTGTTCATTTACGCCGCGTTGATCGTCCTTGGCAACCTGGTCGCCGATGTGTCATTGGCGCTTTTCGACCCGCGTATCCGCTACGAGTAGCAGGCCACTGGACGGGAGACCTTCATGGATTTTAATCACACCTTTCTCCAGCCGCAGGGGGGCGAGACGCCTGTTGACAGGGCCAACGAGGCTTTGCTCGATGAGTCAGGCCGTCACGAGAGCTATTTTCAGCTTGTCTGGCGGCGTTTCCGCAGGAGCAAGGCCGCGATTGCCGGCGGGCTTCTGGTGTTGGCGCTGGTCATCCTGGCGGTGTTCGCCGATTTCTTTTCGCCCTATCCTCTCCGTGAGGCGAGATTGCATGACGCTTTCATCCCGCCTTCGACCGTGCGCTTTGTGGATGCGGAAGGCAAATTCCATCTGCGACCGTTTGTGTACGCCGAGGAAGTCACCATCAACATGACGACCTTCGAGCCAACCTGGACCGAGAACACCGACAAGATCTACGCAATCCAGTTCTTCGTCGAGGGGTGGGAGTACAAGATCCTGGGCCTGATTCCTGCCAATCGGCACCTCTTTGGCGTGGCCGAGGGCGGGCTGATCCATCTGATGGGGACCGACAAGTTCGGTCGTGACCTCTTCGGCAAGTCGTGTGAAGCTGGCCGCATCTCTCTGGCGATGGCGACGTTCGGCACCCTGATCAGCGTGGCGATCGGCTCGGTGTTGGGGGTTGCGTCGGGCTACTACGGCGGCGGCACCGACACCGCGATCCAGCGTTTCGTGGATTTCGTCAACTGCTTCCCGCAGTTGCCGCTCTGGATGGCGTTGGCTGCGATCGTCCCCCGCACGTGGGATTCGTTCAGCATTTTCGTGATCATGTCGTTCATCTTTGCCTTGCTCTCGTGGACCACGTTGCAGCGCGAGGTGCGCGGCAAGGTGTTGGCGTTCCGGGCGAGCGACTTCGTCCTGGCCGCCAAAGAGATGGGCGCCTCCGACAAGCGGATCATCTTCCTGCACCTGTACCCCAACACCCTTAGCCACGTGCTGGTCATCCTCACGCTGACCATCCCGTCCATCATCCTGGCCGAGGCGTTCTTGAGTTTCCTGGGCATCGGCATTCAGGAGCCGTTGATCAGTTGGGGCCTCTTGATGCGCAACGCGCAAAGCCTGCAAGCCCTGGGCCTCTATCCCTGGGTGATGTCCCCGGTCTTCTTCATTATTGCGGCGGTGTTGGGGTTCAACTTCCTGGGCGACGGGTTGCGCGACGCGGCGGATCCTTACGCGACGATGTGAGGGGGAAGATATGGCTCTCGAAGCGATGCATCATGAAGATGCGAAGATGAGCGAAGCACACGAAGCACGAAGCTCGCAATGGATTCCTTCGCGCTTCGCGCCCCTTCGCGCCCTCGTGATCCAGACGTCCGTGCTGGGGCTGATGTTTGTGGCTCTCCTGGTTTTCGCCTTTGCGCACCACCAGGCCAGCGCGCAGGAGAGCGCCCCAGCCCGCACGACTGAAGTCGTTACTACGAACGTGCCCGTGTCGCGGCTGCCGGGAGTCGGGCTGGCGGGCTTCGTGCGCGACGCTGCGGGACCGGTGGCCGGCGCGACGGTGCGGGTGGCGACGACCGAAAACAAGACGACGACGATCGCAGATGGCTCTTTCGTGCTGACCGGCATCCAGGGGTCGGCGCCCTTCACGGTGACGGCCTGGGCGCCCGGCTACTACGTTGGCTGGGCCGCGCTGCAACCTGACGGCCCTGAGCTCAAGATGGGTCAGCCGGTCAGCATCACCCTGAAGCTACACTATACTACCGACAACCTGGACTACGAATGGTTCTCGTTCGAGGGGGTGAAGGGGTCGAAGAGCTGCGCCTTGTGCCATACCCAGAACCCCGAATGGGAGGCGGATGCCCACAGCCAGGCCGCGGTGAACCCTCGCTTTCTGACCATGTATGAGGGCAGCGATGTGAAGGGGCGGCTGAGCCCACTGACGAAGTTCGGCGATGCAGGCAACGCCTTGCCGCCCGATCCTGCCAAACCGTACTATGGGCCGGGGTTCAAGCTGGACTATCCCAACCGGGCCGGCAACTGCGCGGCGTGCCATACCCCGCTGGCATCGAGGATCTCGAATGTCCAGAATTGCGCCTGGTCGGGCTGCCACATTGACCTCACGACCGAGCGATCGCAGGGCCTGGTGCCGCTCGGCCCCAGCCCTCTGAATCTCACCGGCGATGCGGCCGAAGGGATCACGTGCGATTTCTGTCATAAGATCGGTGACGTGTATCTCGATCCGCACACCCGGCTGCCCCAGCCCGACATGCCGGGCATCCTGTCCTATCGCCTGTATCGGCCTGCGGAAGGGCAGCAGCTCTTCTTCGGCACGTTCGATGACATCCCCCGCCGCGTCAGCTATCTGCCCCTGCAGAGCGAGAGCGCGTTCTGCGCGCCGTGCCACTATGGCGTCTTCGGCGGCATTGTCGGCGCCGGGCATGTCACCGGCGGCGTGACGATCTACAACTCCTATGGCGAATGGCTGGAGAGCCCCTACAGCGATCCCGTCACCGGAAAGACGTGCCAGGATTGTCACATGCCGACCGTGGACTACGACTACATCGTCTTCCCGGAACGCGGCGGCGTGAAGCGGAGCGGCGATCGCATCCACAACCACCAGATGCCGGGCGCAGCCGATGAGCAGTTCCTGCAGAACTCGGTGACGATGACCGTCACGGCTCGCTTCCAGGGCAATGCGCTGGTGGTGGATGTCAGCATCACCAACGACAAGACCGGCCACCATATCCCGACCGATGCGCCGATGCGCCACATGATGTTGGAGGTGCGGGCGCAGGACACGTTGGGCTTTTCTCTTCTGTTGCGCGGCGGCTCGCTCTTGCCCGCGTGGGCCGGCAACCTGGCGGGCCGTCCAGGTCGCGGCTATGCCAAAATTCTGCGCGATGACTGGACGGGCGAGACGCCGACGTCCGCCTATTGGCGCCCGGTCACGATAGTGGAGGATACGCGCCTGGCCGCGTTCGCGACCGACAGCAGCCGCTACATCTTCGACCTGCCGGCCGCCGGCAGGGGGGCGGTTGTGGACGCTCGGCTGGTTTTCCGCCGCGCTTTCCAGGAGTTGATGGAGCAGAAGGGCTGGACCGACGCGGATGTGCTGATGGAGCAGGAACGGGTCGAGGTCAAGGCTGAGGTTAAGGTTGAGACCGGGAAAGAGCCGGTTTTCGGCGGGTGCTACTGTCGCTGCGGCGATGGGATGCCGTAGGGGCATGGCCTCGCGCCTGCCCGTCGGGGTTCATCGAGAACATACACCAGCTACCAGGACGACAGAATGGGCGCAAACGACGACGGTAACTACATCCTCGAGGTCAAGGGGCTGAAGCAGTACTTCCCGATTTATCGCGGCTTGTTGCAGCGCGTGGTCGGCCACGTCAAGGCGGTAGATGGCGTCAGCTTTTTCTTGCGCGAGCGCGAGGTGCTGGGGCTGGTGGGCGAGAGCGGCTGCGGCAAGACGACGACGGGCCGCGCCATCTTGCGCCTCTACGATCCTACGGCCGGCGAGGTCTGGTATCGCAGGGCGGACGGCGACCGGCTTGACGTGGCGCGTCTCACACACCATGAGATGAAGCCGTTGCGCCGCGAGATGCGCATGATCTTCCAGGACCCCTTCAGCTCACTGAATCCGCGGTTGACGGTCAAGGACATCATCGGCGAACCGTTGATCATCCACGGCATCGCCCGCGGCAAGGCGCTGGAAGATCGCGTGGCAAAGCTGATGGTCGAGGTCGGGTTGGAGCCGGACTACATGAATCGCTACCCGCACGAGTTTTCGGGCGGGCAGCGCCAACGCATCGGCCTCGCACGCACCCTCTCCCTCAGCCCGCGGCTGATCGTGGCCGATGAGCCGGTGTCAGCCCTCGACGTCTCGATCCAGGCGCAGGTGTTGAACCTGCTGCAGAGCCTGAAAGAGGAGCTGGGTCTGACCCTGCTCTTCATCGCCCACGATCTGTCGGTTGTGGAGCACGTCTCCGACCGGATCGCGGTGATGTACGTGGGCAAGATCGTGGAGATGGCCGATACCGGCGAGTTGCTCCGCTATCCGATGCACCCCTACAGCGAAGCCCTGCTCTCGGCCGTGCCGCCGGCCGATCCAGATATCCAGGTGACGCGCATTCCACTGCAAGGCGAGGTTCCCAGTCCCGCCAATCCGCCGCCGGGCTGCATCTTCCATCCGCGCTGCGGCTACACCCAGGACATCTGCCGGGTCGAAGAGCCGGCGCTCGTCGAAGCCCTTCCCGAGCGGTTTGTCAGTTGTCATTTCGCCAGAGAATTGCGACTTCGCGGCATTGGAGCGTGAGCGTGAGCACATCGGATCGCTTTTTCGCCTTCCTGACCTACCCGCTGCTCGTGGTGGGCTGGCTGCTGGTTCTCATCTTCGGCCGGGGCAGCCGGCTGGCTCGTTTTCACGTCAAGCAGTCGGTCGGCCTATGGCTTTTCGCGCTTGGCGTTACGCTGGGCTGGGCGGCGGCCGGGTGGGTGTTGGCCTGGATCCCGTACATGGCGGCGGTCTCCGCAGCGCTCTTCAGCCTGGTGGCGGCCGCCTGGTTGTTCGCGATCATCCTGTGGCTGATGGGCATGGTGAACGCGCTGCGCGGCCGGCTGGCGCCTCTGCCGATCATCGGCGGCTGGGCGAATCGGCTGTGGTCGGGTTGATTTGGCGTCTGGCGCGAGATGTGATAGCATACCTTCCCATCCGCTGATCCCTGATGAATGAGAGAGGCGGCTTTCGTGGACCATTGAGGTCGTCTGCGGAAGCCGCTTTGCTATGTTGATCACCTGCTGAAGGATCGCATCTATGCCGAAAGAGACGATGACCCCACGCGAGCGTTGGCTCGCAGTGCTGACGCATCGCACGCCCGACCGCGTGCCCATGGACTATTGGGCGACAACCGAGGCCACCGAGAAGATCCTGCGACACACCGGCTGTGAGGATTTGTGGCAGTTCTTCGCCAGGTATCACATTGATCGGCCCGTCACCGTGCACGGCCGCTTCGTTGGCCCATCGCTGGACCCCAACACAGACGTGTTCGGCTGCCGCTTCGCGCAGATCGGCTATGGGACCGGCGAGTATCGCGAGTGCATCCATCACCCGCTGGCGCGTTATAGCTCGGTGGAAGAGATCGCGCGCGACTACACCTGGCCGAACCCTGACTGGTGGGACTACAGCGACATTCCGAACCAGATCGCGGGCCGCGAGATGTACCCTATCCAGGGCGGCGGCTCGGAGCCGTTTCTGATCTACAAGAACCTGCGGGGCCAGGAACGGGCGTTCATGGATCTGGTGGAGCACCCCGACATCGTCCACTATTGCCTGGACCGGCTGTTCGACCTGGCCTACGCCAACACGCTGCGCATCTACGAGCGCATCCCAGGCACGGTCACTCTCTCTTACGTGGCCGAGGATATGGGCGGCCAGGATGGCTTGATGTTTTCGGTCAGGCACATCCGCGAGTTTCTGCTGCCGCGCATGAAGCGGATGATTGACCTGGCCCACAGCGCCGGCGTCTACGTCTTCCATCACAACGATGGCGCGGCGCGCAAGATCATCCCCGACATGATCGCACTGGGCATCGACGCGCTCAATCCGATCCAGTGGCGTTGCAAGGGGATGGAACGGGAGGGGCTGAAGGCCGACTTTGGCGCCCAGATCGCGTTTCACGGCGCGATGGACAATCAGTACACGCTCCCCTTTGGCGCGGTCGCAGAAGTGCGCCAGGAGGTTCTCGACAACCTGCGCATCCTGGCCGCGGGCGGCGGCTACATCCTCGCGCCCTGCCACAACATCCAGGCCGTCAGCCCGCCGGAGAACATCGTGGCGATGTACGAAACCGCCTACGAGCACGGATGGAACTGAACGAGCAGCAAATCAGCAAATCAGCAAAGCTTGACGTTTGACGTTTGACGTTTGACGTTTCACTCTCCCACGAAAGGACTACCATGGCTAAGCTTGCTTTCATCGGCGCCGGCAGCTTGGGGTTCACACGCGGGCTCGTCCGCGATGTGTTGACCTTCCCGCTGCTCAAAGATTCGACGATCGCCCTGATGGATATTGACCCGGAGCGGCTTGACTTCGCATATCGGGCTGTCAGCCGCATCGTCGAGATGGGCAACTACCCGGCCAAAGTGGTGGCCACGCTCAACCGGCAGGAGGCGCTCGAGGGCGCTGACGCGGTGATGGTCACGATCCTGGCCGGCAGCACGGAGGTCTGGCAGCACGACATCCTGATCCCGAAGGAATTCGGGGTAGACACCAACATCGGCGACACGCGCAGCGTTTCGGGCATCTTTCGCGGCCTGCGCACCATCCCCGTGATGCTCGACATCGCTCGCGATATGGAGCGCCTATGCCCCGACGCGACCATGCTCAACTACACCAACCCGATGGCGATGCTGTGCCGGGCCATGCAGCGCGAGACCAAGATCAAGCTGACCGGCCTGTGCCACAGCGTCCAGGGTACGGCCATGATGCTCGCGCATTGGATCGGCGCGCCCTACGAGGAGATCACCTACACCTGCGCCGGCATCAACCACATGGCCTGGTATCTGAAGTATGAGTGGAACGGGAAGGACGCGTATCCGCTCATCCGCAAGGCGATCACCGAAAACCCCGACATCTACAATCATGAGCAGGTCCGCAACGAGATGTTCCTGGCGTTCGACTACTACATCACCGAATCATCGGGCCACAACTCGGAGTACAACTGGTGGTTCCGCAAGCGGCCAGACCTGATCGAGAAGTACTGCACCCACGGCACAGGCTGGAATCCGGGTGAGTACGCGTATGTGCTGAAGCACTACCGGGCGCGGGAAGCCAATTGGCGCGAAGATGCGAAGCAGTGGTTTGCCAAGGAGACGCCGATCTCGTTGGTGCGCGGGCACGAATATGCGGCGCACATCATCAATGCGCTCAAGGGCGGTGAGCCGTTCCAGTTCAACGGCAACATCCCGAACACCGGCCTGGTGACCAATCTGCCGCAAGGCGCGTGCGTCGAGGTGCCGGTGTGGGCCTCGAAGAAAGGGTTGGAGGGGGTGCACGTCGGCGCGTTGCCGCCGCAGTGCGCGGTCCTGACCAACCTCAGCGCACAGATCGAGGAGATGACGGTCGAGGCCGCCATCAGCGGCGACCCGCGGCTGGTCTACTACGCCGTGGCGAACGACCCGCTTTCGGCTGCGGTGCTCTCGCTGGCCGAAATCCGCCAGATGGTGGATAGGATGCTAGAGCAGAACCGGCCATATCTGCCGCAGTTCAAGAGCTTCAAGTCATAGACTGCTGAGAAGGGGGGATCTTGGGGTCGGGCGATGAAGCCGCCCGGCCCCAATCGCGTTCGCGCCCTGTCTGGCGGCTCATAGTATATCAGGAGGAGAATATGGAGAAGAGCGCCTATCGCGGCTGGCCGAACTGCTATCGGCTGGCCAATGGCATCGCGGATCTGATCGTGACCGGCGATGTGGGGCCGCGCATCATCCGGTTCGGCTTCGTCGGCGATGTCAATGAGCTCAAGGAGTACGAAGCGCTGCTGGGGCTGACCGGTGGGGACGAGTGGCGCATCTACGGCGGCCATCGCTTGTGGCATGCGCCGGAGGTCAGCCCGCGCACCTATCAACCGGACAACGAGCCGGTGCGCGTGGCCGAGCACGCCGGCTTCGTGCGTGTGACGCAGCCGACCGAGGCCGCCACCGGCATCCAGAAGGAGATAGACATCTACCTGGCGGCCGACCGGCCGCACGTGCGGCTGGTGCACCGGCTGCGCAACACGGGTCTCTGGGCTGTCGAGCTGGCTCCCTGGGCGCTGACCGTCATGGCGCAGGGCGGCCAGGTCATCATCCCACTGCCCCCGCGCGGCAGCCATCCCGAGGCGCTGCTGCCAGCCAACTCTCTGACTCTCTGGGCGTACACTGACATGTCTGATCCGCGCTGGACATGGGGACGCAAATACATCATGCTGCGCCAGGATCCGGCCGCGACACAGCCCCAGAAGGCCGGGGTGATGGTTCCGGACGGTTGGGCCGCCTATGCCAACCGCGGGCATTTGTTCGTCAAGAAGTTCGCCTACGTCGCAGGCGCGACTTATCCCGATTGGGGTTGCTCGGTCGAAACCTTCACCAATGCTGACATGCTGGAGGTGGAAAGCCTCGGCCCACTCATCTCCCTGCAGCCCGGCGCCGCCGTCGAGCACGTCGAGGAGTGGCGGCTCTATCGCGACGTCCCTCTGCCGCAGACCGATGCGGACGTGGATCGCGACGTGGCCCCGCGCGTTGGAGACTAACCATATCCAACATCCAACATCCAACATCCAACATCCAACATCCAAATCATCATGCCCAACTCACTCAAATCCGAATTCCTTCTCGACCCCGATGTGATCTTCCTGAACCACGGTTCTTTTGGCGCCTGCCCTCGCCCGGTGTTCGAGGCCTATCAGCAGTGGCAGCGCGAACTGGAGCGGCAGCCGGTGGCTTTCTTCGGCCGGCGGAGCGCCGCGCTGTTGGCCGAGGCTCGTGCGAAGCTGGCAGCGTACCTGAACGTCGAGGCCGATAACGTCGTATACTTCCCCAATCCCACGACCGCGATGAATGTAGCGGCCCGCAGCCTGGCGTTGCCCAGGCCAGGCCAGTCGCCGCTGCTCGCTCCGGGAGACGAAATTCTCACGACCGACCAGGAGTACCCGGCCATGGATCGCACGTGGGAGTTCATCGCGCACATCACCGCCGCGCGCTACGTGCATCAGCCGATCCCCCTGCCGCTGACGTCCGAGGCCGACTTCGTGGATGCGTTCTGGGCCGGGGTGAACGAGCGCACCAGGGTCATCTTTCTCAGTCACATCACCTGCAGTACGTCGCTGATCTTCCCTGTGCAAGAGGTCTGCCGCCGCGCGCGGGAGGCAGGCATCATCACGATCGTGGATGGCGCGCACGCGGTCAGCCAAATCCCGCTGGACCTGACCGCGATCGGCGCGGACATCTACGCGGGCGCATGCCACAAATGGCTCTGCGCGCCGAAGGGCGCGGCGTTTCTATATGCCCGGCCCGCGGCGCAGGAGTGGCTGGAGCCGCTGGTCGTCAGTCGCGGCTGGGGCCACCAACCGCCCGCGGGCGTGTCATCGCTGGTCGCATTTCACGAAGGCCAGGGCACGCGCGATCTGTCCGCGTTCCTCTCGGCGCCCGCGGCCATCGCCTTTCAGGCTGAGCATGATTGGGATAGCCAACGCCGGCGCTGTCACGCGCTGGCGAGTGAGACGCGACGCCGCCTCAACGCCTTCACGGGGCTGGATTCCCTCTGCCCCGATTCGGAACAGTGGTTCAGCCAGATGGTCAGCATCCGCATCCCCGGCGGCGCTCCCGGCCAGGAGGGCGCGCCGGCTCTCGTCGAGCTGCACAATCGTCTGTACGAGGACTATCACATCGAGATGCCGGTGATGAACTGGCGGGGCCAGGGTTTGATACGCGTCTCGTTGCAGGCGTATAATGATGAATCGGACGTGGACACGCTGATCGAGGCGTTGGAGCGTTGGTTGCCGCAGGCGGCGCAGCCAGCGCGCTGACGGCAGGCATCCTGCTTTCTGGAGGACTCGATTGATGTCGGAGACAGCGGAATCATCGGAGCGGGTCATGGTGATCGCTGCGCACCCGGATGACCCGGAGTTCGGGTGCGCGGGCACGATGCTGAAGTGGGCGCAGGCGGGGAGAGAGATCGCGTATGTGCTGCTGACCAGCGGCGACAAAGGCAGCCGCAATCCAGATGTGCGGCCGGGGCGTTTGGCCGCGCAACGAGAAGGGGAACAGCGGGCGGCTGCAACCGCGTTGGGGGTCAAGCAGGTGATCTTCTTGCGCCACCCCGACGGCATTCTGGAGAATACGATGGAGCTGCGTCGCGAACTGGCGATGATCATTCGCCAGCATCGGCCGCACATCGTGGTGGCCATTGACCCCTGGCGCCACTATCAGATGCACCCCGATCATCGCGCGGCAGGCCAGGCCGCGCTGGATGCCATCTACGCGGCGCGCGAGTGGTACATCTTTCCTGAGCAGTTGGTCGAGGGGATCGAGCCGTGGCGGGTGAAGCAGGTCTATCTGTTCTGGACCGACAATCCCGACTATTGGGAGGACATCGGGTGCTGCCTGGAGCAGCGCATCGCGGCGCTGGCGCGCCACACCAGCCAGGTGGGGGAAGACACGACGAAGCTCGCCGAGCGGATACGCGAACGCGCCCGTGAAGCGGGTCAGAAGCCCGGCTATGCGGCCGCAGAGGGTTTCAAGCGGTTCGAGTTTTGAGACAAATCGAACCAGATTGGGGAGACTACGGCGTTTCGATGCGCGGGAGAAAAACGGGTGCGGCCGATCGTGGGGGCAGGCGCAGCTTGAGGGCCGGGTCGCCGAAGAGGATCATGGTGTCCACCAGGTCGCTTGGGCCGCCGGCGGCCAGGTAGGTCAGCCTGGCCGCGTCCACGGCCGGGCCGATCCGGCCGATGCGGTCCTCGAAGATCGCCTTGAACACCGCACGGTTCAGCTTCTCCAGCACCGGCATGATGTGAAAACCGGCCGGTGAGAAGTCGGCGACTGCGCCGCGGCCGGCCGCGTTGACCAGCGTCTCGCCCAGGCTTTGCAGGTTCAGGTCAATGTTGACGAAGTAGCCGCTGACGCACGAATACGCGAAGGTGACGGGCCAGGTATCGTTGGCGACCAGGTTGGGCACGTCGGTGTTGCGGAACATGCTCACGCCGGTGGCCGGCGACCGAACTGAACCCCAGCGCACGCGCGACGCGTGGCCGAACCACTGGATCATGAGCGCGTCCGCGTTGAATGCGGCCATGATCGCATCGTGCATCGTGTCCACTGTTTCGTGGGTCGCGGCCGGGCATTCGGCCCGCCGGCCGTAATAGATAGTCTGATCCTCGTAGCCGGCCGGCAGCCAGCGCGTGCGGATGCCGTCGCTGGTTGCATGGAAGTCGCCGGCCGGGTCGAGGCAGTTGTCGGCCGCGAAGACCACGCGGCGCTGCCACGCGCCGGCGGGCGCGGTCGTCTCGTAGGCGATCGTCTTGCTGACTGCCGCGGTCACATCGGCCGGCGTCTGCGCGGAGAGGCGGCCCACGTGCATCTCCGGCACGTAATCGTCGGGGCCATCCACGCTGACGTAGCGATTGTCGGCCGGCGTCTCCCCTTGCACCGCATCCACATTGACCAGGTAGGGCGGGATCAGGTTGAGCAGCGTGGTTCCGCTGACGCCTGTGAAGTCGTAGTGCCCATCGCCCACCAACAGCACATAGCGGGGCCGCGGGCCGTCCGCGTTCCAGTTGCGATAGGCATAGGCCAGGAAGCCCCGTATCGCCTCCGGGTCGCGCAGGCCGTGGGAGAACTCGTCATAAATATCCTGTACGTCTACCTTCG
>Ga0194125_10009295_pt1 | contig 13669 bp, 7 predicted proteins | sample TA2KigC250mmetaG_FD_148626 | JGI IMG/M metagenome (GOLD analysis project Ga0194125, IMG submission 148626) | Freshwater microbial communities from Lake Tanganyika, Tanzania - TA2015034 Kigoma Deep Cast 250m | ecosystem: Environmental > Aquatic > Freshwater > Lake | place: Tanzania: Lake... | reverse complement strand
TACGACGACGGCTTCCAGCCCCTGCAGCGTTACGCCACGCGGCGCCAGTGGGAGACTTTGCTGGCGACCAGCGGCCTGGTCGTGGAGCGCACCCTGGGCTACAGCCGGGAGTGGCCGCGTACGGCGGCCGATTGGCGGTGGTACGCCCGGCATCCCGGCCGCTTTGTTTTTGCCCTGCTCTCGCCCTGCGTGCCGCTGAACCTGGCCAGTTGCTTTGCCTTTGTTTGCCGCAAAGCCCAAGTAGGACGCAGATTAACGCTGGCTACGCACGCGGATTTTGGGCGAGTAGCAAGTACACTAGGCGAGTAGCAAGTACACAAGGAGCAAGTAGACAAGGCCACTTCGGGGGCTCAGGGCAAGCCTTGCTACTTGTCTACTTGTCTACTTGCTACTTGTCTACTCATCCGCGTCTTTCCGTAAAAAGAGTCTTAGTATGGAAACCGTCCCCTGCCCCCACTGCGGGGCCGCTGGCGCCACGCTGCTCTGGCCGATGCCCGACCGCCTGCAGGTCTTCGCGGGCGATTTCTCGCTGGTGCGCTGCCGGGCTTGCGGCCTGCTGCGCACCAGCCCGCGCCCCGCCTGGAGCGAGTTGTCGGCGGCCTACGCCGCGGGCCGCTACCACATGCCAGAGGATGTCGGCGGCTCGGCGATCAAATCGCTGGCGCGCCGGATTACGGCGCTCAGCCCGCAGCCGGGGCGAGCGTTGGACGTGGGCTGCGGGACGGGCGAGCTGCTGGCCGCCCTGCGCCAGGACGGCTGGGCGGTGCAGGGCGTGGAGCCGGACGCCACGCTGGCCCGCCAGGCTAGAGAAGAAAGCGGATTGGACGTCTTCGTGGGCGACCTGGCGGCTGCCGCTTTCCCCGACGGGCACTTCGACCTGGTCGTCCTGTGGCACGTGCTGGAACACCTGCCCGAGCCGCGGGCCACGCTGGCGGAGGTGCGCCGGGTGCTGCGGCCCGCTGGCGTGGCCGTGATCGGCGTGCCCAATGCCGCCAGCCTGCAGGCCCGGCTCTTTGGCCGCTACTGGGCCGCCTACGACGTGCCCTGGCACCTCACGCATTTCACGCCGGGAACTCTGGGGAGACTCCTGGAACAGACCGGCCTGCGCGTCGTCCGCCTGGCTTGCTTCTCCGGCTCCTGGAGCACCTACGTGCGCAGCCTGCAGGCCCTGATTGCCGCCCACGTGCGCCACCCGGGGGCGCAAACGGTCCTGCGCCTCCTCCTGCTCAACCCGCTCTGGCGAGCGACCCTGAAGCTGCCGTTTCTTGCCCTGGAGCGATGGGGACGGGGGCCGGGGCTGGTGGCTTATGCCAGGAGACAAGGAGACAAGGAGCAGGCACAATGACGGCCCGTCGTTCTTGGGGAAAGCCCCAGGCAAAAACCCGGGGGTGCATCCAAGATCTGGGAAGAATGTCTGACGGGCCACAGGGGGCTTCCACAAGCCTGGTTTTGGGGCTAAAATAGGGGCCAAAGTGCCTCCGACTTGCATACTTTGCCCCCAAAACCAGGTCGGCAGCAATGCCGAAAAATCATCCACGGATCTTGGATGCACCCAAACCCGGCAACCACTTGACTTTAGGTGGCAAAAAGAGTATACTGGCAACTAGACCTGACAGGTCTTCAAGACCTGTCAGGTCTGGCTCTCAGCCTGGTGTCCCCTTTGGGGCAGCGGGCTTTTCCTTTGGCAAGGAGGTAGCTATGCACATCGTTATCGTTGGCTGCGGCCGCGTGGGCTCCCAACTGGCCAGCATGCTCTCGCAAGAGGGCCACAGCGTGGCCGTGGTGGACAAAGACCCCACAGCCTTCAAACGCCTGAGCAAGAACTTCCAGGGGCAGGTCGTTACCGGCGTGGGCTTCGATCGCCAGACCCTGATCAAGGCGGGTATTGAGCACGCCGATGCCTTCGCCTCGGTGACCAACGGGGACAACACCAACATCGTCTCTGCTCTGCTGGTCAAGCGCACCTTCCAGGTGCCCTGCGTGCTCACCCGCATCTACGACCCGCAGCGCGCCGAGATTTATCGGCGCTTCGGCATCCCCACCATCTCGTCCACGACCTGGGCGGCCAACGAGCTGAAAGAGATGATCTGCTTCGCCGGTCTGCCCAGCCGGCTGACGTTGGGGAGCGGCGAGGTGGCAATCGTGGAGGTCGCCGCCCCTCCCAAGCTGGCCGGGCGCCCGATTGGCGAATTGAACGCACCCGGCGAGTTATCCGTGGTGGCGGTAGTGCACGCCGGAAAGGCCACGATCCCTGAGCCAGGAGCCTCTCTAGAGAAGGGCGATCTTCTGTACATCGCCGTTCTGAACCCCGCCATGGAGAAGCTGAAGAAGCTACTCTCCGGGGATTAGCGTCGCCAAGGAGTAAAGAAGCTATGTTCGTGGTTATTATCGGTGGTGGCAAGGCCGGTTCACACCTGGCCGAGTTGTTGCAGGCCGAAGGACACGAGATCGCTCTGGTAGAGAAGCGGCCAGCCGTGCTGGAAAGATTAGAGCAAGAGCTGAGTGGCGTGCACATCGTTAATGGCGATGCCTGCGATCCTCAGGTCCTAAAAGAAGTCGGCGTCAGCCGGGCCGACGTGGTGGCCGTCATGACCGGCGACGACGAGGATAACCTGGTAGCCTCCCTGCTGGCCAAGTTCGAATTCAACGCCCGCCGCGTGATCGCCCGGGTGAACAACTCCAAGAACGAGTCTCTGTTCACCCCAGACATGGGTGTAGACGTAGCGGTGAGCCAGGCGCACATCATGGCCAAGCTCATCCAGGAGCAGATCGGGGTGGGCGAGTTGATGACCCTGTTCAAGTTGCAGCAGGGGAACCTGGACCTGGTGCAGGAGACGCTGCCGGCAGACTCCCGGGCCGTAGGCAAGGCCGTCAAGGATCTGGGTTTTCCCAAAGAATCTGTGCTCGTCGCCGTTGTGCGTGGCCCGCGAGTGTTGATTCCCTACGGCGATACTGTGCTGCAGGCTGGGGACGAGGTGTTAGCCCTCACCCATGTGGATGAACGGCCTCATTTGGCGGCGATTTTGGGAGCCTAAAATCAAAACCTGACAGGTCTGGCCGACCTGTCAGGTTTGTAGCCCAAAGCGGGCTCTGGAAAGTTTCCAGAGCCCGTTTCGCGCTTGTGAACCAAGCCTTGCGAAGGTTTTAGAACCTTCGCAAGGTTTGAAATCAGCGTTCATCTGCGTCCCTTTGCGTCCTTTCCCGCCACCACCTTGACGAACCGCCGCTTGCCTGCCTGGATCACCAGGCCATCCTGAACAGGGACGGTGAAGGCCGCGTCGCGCACCCGCTGGCCGCCCACCTCCACGCCGCCCTGGGCGATGAGGCGCTTGGCCTCGCTCTTGCTGGGCACCAGCTTCGCCGCCACCAGCAGGTCCACCAGGCGCATGGGCGCGGCCAGGGCGAAGCTGGCCAGCTCGCTGGGCAACCCCCGTTTTTGGAACACGCACACGAACTCCGCCTCCGCCTCCCGCGCCGCCTCGCCGCCGTGGAACATAGTCACAATCTCCCGTGCCAGGCGCATCTTGAGATCGCGAGGGTTGACCGCGCCGGCGGCCATCGCCGCCTGCATCTCCTCGATCTCGGCATCGGGCACGTCGGTGACGCCAGTGAAGTAGTCAATGAGCATGTCGTCGCTAATCGCCATGACGCGGCCGTACATCTGCGCCGGCGGATCCACGAAGTCAATGGTGTTGGAGAACGATTTGCTCATCTTGCGCCCGTCCAGGCCGGCGAGCAGCGGGCAGAGGAAGACGTTCTGCGGCCTCTGTCCCAGTCGTTCCTGCAGGCGACGGCCGGCGATGATGTTGAACTTCTGATCCGTCCCGCCGAACTCCACGTCCGCCTGGATGGCCACCGAGTCGTAGCCTTGCAGCAGCGGGTACATAAGCTCCATGATGGAGATAGGCCGGCCATCCCGCAGACGCTTATCAAACGTCTCGTGCTCCAGCATGTCGGCCAGGGTGAAGCGGCTGGACAGTCTGAAGACGTCGGCCAGGGAGAACTTGCCGAACCATTCCGTCTGCCAGCGCACCTCCGTGCGGCTCTTGTCCACGATCATGAAGAACTGCTGCATGTAGGTCTCGGCGTTGGCGTGCACTTCCTCCAGGGTGAGCATGACGCGACTCTCGTCCCGGCCAGACGGATCGCCGATCTGCGCCGTCCAGTCACCGACGATGAGGATGACCTGGTGGCCGAGGTCCTGGAATTGGCGCATCTTACGCAGCACCACCGCATGGCCGATGTGCAGGTTGGGCTTAGAAGGATCAAAGCCCAGCTTCAGGCGCAGCGGCCGGCCACTTTGCAGCTTGGCCAGCAGTTCCTCCTCGGTGATGATCTCGGCCACAGCCCGATGAAGAAGCCATTGTAAGTCCATTGTTTCACCTCGTCTTATTGACCAAAAGTGACCAAGTGGCAAAAGACCACGGGCGCTGGTCTCCCGTGGTCGTGGTGCTCGTCAGGCGCGCAAAGGCCACGGGACGGCGGTAGTGCAGCGTGCCCGTGGCCTCATCTATCTCTGCTCCCGCCCTGTGGTGCGGAGACATCAACCACTGGCACGCTGGCGGTAGGTATACTGGGGTGGCCTCACGGTAAAGCAAAACATAGGCGAAGTTCCACGTTCCACGTTCCACGTTTCATGTTCCACGTTCCAGGTTGCGCACCGGCGTGGAACGTGGAACAGTGCGTTCTCCGGCTGGAGACTCTGTACTGAAACGGAGTATAGCAAAGTCGCTGGCAAAAGTCAAGTTCGGCAGGGGCGACGCGCCATCCCCCGCCGCACGACGAAGAAGATAATGCCGGCGCCGAGCAGCATCGCCGCCAGCAGGCCGATCAGGAATTCTCGATCACACACGCGTGAGGCATGGGCTAGGCCGGATAATCGGCAAAAGAGAGGGGCATGTCCCCGGCCGAGCTGGTGGTGAGATGGTAGATAAAGTAGTTAAAGTACTCCCACTGCTGGATCTGCGGATTGGCCTCGTCGATGAATGGGGTGAAAACGTAGACCTGCCCCTGGCCGACCCGCCTCATCCCCAAGATGAGAGCATCTTCCTCCAAGCCGATCACCAGGGGTAGGAGGTCGGAGGCGTGGCTGGACATGGCAAAGCGCTCCCACACCTGGGGAGCGCCTGTCCAGGCCACCTCGGTGAGCAAGGGATGGGACATGCCACTGGCGGTGGTCAGGCTTAGCGGTGTATCACGCTTCTCCAGGCCGACTGCCACACCCAGCAGCCGCCCGACCTCGGTGGCAGTCAGGTTGGGCCCCAGGATAAGCACCAGCCCGGCGCCCGCCCGCACCCGCGCCGCCAGCGCTTCACCCTCCGGCATCACCCCGTTCAGCACGATGGCCTGAGCCTGCGCCGGATCGTCGACCAGCTCAGAGCAGGCCACGGTGAGCGCCTGCTGAACCGCGCCCACCGGTCCGGCGTAGTAGACGCGGATGCCTGAGTGCTTCTTGTACCACTTTCCGAGAAAGCCGGTTGTGGTCAGCGTGCGGATCTTGTCGCCTGGGTGCTGTTGGAGCGTCTTGAAGATCCTAGCCAGGCGCAAGTCCAGGTATCCATTCGCATCAGGCCCTTCGGCAGGGATTGTGTGTTTGATCAAGAATGCAGCGACCCTGGCCTGATCGTGTGCCCCTCTTGCCCATGCCTCCACTGCGGCGATGTAGGCGTTCTGTGCATTGGGTGCAGCACCCTTGCGAAACCACTCACCTGCCGCCACGGTGAGTTGTTCTTCCATTGCGTCCAGAACGCCGGGAGTCAGTTCGTTCGGATGTTGCGTCCAACTAAACCAGCCGGTCTTTTCCAGGGCAGTCAAGAGTTCTACCGTCAGTCCACGAGCGAGCCAATCACAATGACAGCGAAGCGTAAGTATCCAGTGTCTGTCGTACTCCTTTGCGTCAGGATCGACCGCTGCTACCGTGGCCAGGAACTCGATCACCCAGTTATGCAGGGCAGGCCCCGGTGCTTTGGGAGCGACCCGTTTAGCGAGACGCGATAGGGCATTATATGTCCACTCTGCAAGTTCCCCAGCCGTGGTCCAATAGGTGTATTGATCCAGATGGGGTTCGATACCGTACAGGTAGGCGAACGCTCGCGCCAACTCCTTGCCATCTGTGGTAGTCTCTACCAGCCTCTGCAAGAGGCCGGCGAGATATGTGCCGTACTGATAGGCTTGAATCGCGGCATAATGGGGCTGCAAGATCTGCAAGCACTCCACTGGTGTGACCTCTGCGTACTTGAGGAAGTACAGGAAGGCGTGCAGATCTGCCTTGCTCTGGAGCCGCGGGCGGGTCTTGCTCAGCTCATCGGCGACCTGGCGCTGATAGGCCATCTTTTCTTTCACAGCTGCGAGCCAAACGACAGATGGATAGGGATCGGGCAAGGTGGGAATTGCCTTGACCAATGCATGTGTGAGATTCGAGGAACTTTCGGTGCCGCTGATGGTTGTTGCAACCTCATTTTTCTGCTGCGAGAGCAAAATCAGGAACTCCAAGACGCCCCGCAAATAGGCCTGTTGCGGGCCGGGTGTGAACTCTCCCGCTAGCCACGAGGCGAGCCCCTCGGCCGTCTCAGCCTGTGTGGGCACGCGCGCCATGAGATATTCCGCCGACTGCCACCACCAAATGGGCAGCACCCTTGGCATGAGCACGTTGCCATGCTTTTTAACGGCGTCCAAGCCAGTGGGCTGCGCCAAGATACCAGCACGCTGCACAAACACGTCGAGAATCTTCTGCGCGGCTCCAACCGTGAAATCCGCAATTGCTCCTCCGTCCTCCTCAACCAGGCTTTGGGGTAGGTTTCCCGGCCTGAGTGCAAGGTCTTCGTGATGCTTGGCCTTTTCTAGCAACTGCCCGCCAATCAAGAAGGTGGCTCGCGCGAGCCAGTCCCGCAGCCGGTCCTGGCTCCAGGCATCGGGCATCTTGAGCAGCGCCTGCTCCAGGCGCCGCTCCCAGTATTTCTCGGCGAAGCCGAGGTAGTTCAAGTTGGGCAACTCGTCAGATTGAATGTCGCCGGCAGCTTTCAGTTCGCCCACGATCCAGGCAATGAATGGATTGGTGAGGAGTGACTTGGGCATATCCTCCAGTTTGCTAACCAGATCGGGTGGCACTGCTGGCTGCCCCAACGCACGGCGGATAATCGGCTCCCACTGTTCGGTCCTAGCATTGAGGCTATCGAGGACGATCCATCCACCATACTCCGGCGCGCTGTCTGAACCAGCGAACGCGTAGCGGCGGAAGAAACACTCATAGGCTGGGACAGATACCAGGTCGTAGTTTGCCTCCGACAGACAGAGCACCCAGAAGATGTGGTGAAAGTTTGTACACCGGTCTATGAACTTGAACAGTTCCTCCAGTTCGATATCACCGTCACGCACCCACAGATCCAGGTCATCCAGGACGATCAGGAGTTTGCCGCGCCGATCCTCTGTGCGCTGAAGGCGGCCAACGAAGTTCGCCAACTCACTGAACGTTCGCCAACTAGGGCCCTCTGGCTTAGCAGGGCATTCGAAACGGGCCGCTCGCAGCAGCAGTTCTTCCACCGGAACGGACTGTCCATCGGCCTTCGATCCCGCGATCCGGGGCACATACAGACAGTAAGTTGGCGCGCTGTTGCCCCCTTCTGGATGCCTATCGAGCAGGCGCGCGAGCAGGTGCGTCTTACCGCTGCCTGCACCTCCCATGACCAAGAGACACTTGCCATACGGCTGCTTATCGAGGTAAACCTGCAACTGGTTAGCGGCGTCCACCCAAGCCTGGATAAACGTCAGAAGTCTGGCATGGAAATCTGAGTCAGTCCACTTGTATCTGCTTGCCCGTTCTTTCAAGGTGGCAGCCACTGCGTTGACTTTGCCGGGCGAGCACCAGTCAGATAGCTTGTGGGTAATAACCGAGTAGATCTCCGTCTTGCAGTCGACTGGCCGTCCCCGGTAGCGGTCAAGCTGCCTCCTGGCTGTCTTGTCAAACACTTCCTCGGCGGCGAGGTCAGCCGCCGAGGAGATTACCTGCTGCATCAACTCCTCAACTTGCAGATGCCATGCTTGAGCTAGGAAATTATCCAGGTCCACCTCTACCGGAGAGGTCATGTCGATTGGATGCATGTAGAGCACGCCTGTGCGGAGGACATCTTTCTGCTCGACCGTCCAGTCGCGCCAGCGCCGCAGCACCATCTGCCAGGGGAAACCGCATTCACGGCCTGTGCACAACGCGTCAAGGCCATGTATGAGTTGCTGTACTAGGTCGTCGCCAGGCTGTGCGGCGCCCCGCTGAAATCGATAGACCGGTACGAACTCCCGCTCGACTTCCTTGAGCAAGGCGCTGTGGCGCCGGATCCTGCTCTGGTATTCAGCCTGCTGGGAATTGTACAGATCTTTCCCCTTCTTGACTTTATCATCGTACTCGTCTTTCTGCCTTTTGTATGCTGCATCCAACTGGTACTGCCCAGCTCTAACTTCTGCGAAACGCCGCCAGTACTCGTCCTGAGCCTCAGCGTCAAGCTGATCGGGCGATTTCCTATTCGGGTCAATAGCAGCCAGGAAGGTTAGCCACAAGCGCTTCGATCCTTCGCTCGACCGTCCAGGCGGTTGTGGCTCGTCCAAAATCATAGGTTTTGGCTCCGGACCCGGATCAGCAGGTTGTTCCGGCGGGGGGAGAGCCAGGCCGGGTGTATCAGGGGACGCTTCGAGGATCAAGCAGCGCCGGAACGTATTGAGCGCCCTTTCTAGTTCCTCTAGGGGCAGCGGTGGGTCGGGCAAGGCGCTCTTCTTGTGACCGAAGATGCCTACGAAGAGATCACATTCGTCCACCAGCTTCAAACGTTGTGTAGCCGGTAGTGGCCCGGCAGATTGGTCAGAGAGCACATCGTAGTACTGCGCTAGGTACTCGACTGCAGCTTCACGATATGGCCGTAGTGGCTCCCAAACCGAGCTCACGTAGACTTTCGGCTTTGCGATGGTGCCCCCAACAAACTGCCGGAGAAGATCGATCATCTCCTTCGTGAAGGCCGGTGTGGGCTGTGCCTCCGGATCGGCGAGCCGCTCGCTTAGCCAAGCAAGCTTTGCATCGATACTTCGCAGCCGCTCATCCGCTTTCCATTGCAGATAGATAGTCTGTTGCTGCCCCTGCTCCAGCACGCTGATGCCGGATGCCATCCATGCCAATTCCAGGAGACTGAATGCCTTCAGCGCCTGAACCCCTTCGGCCGAATTGTCGCATAGGATCTTCATCAACTGCACAACCACGTTGCTGGCAAGACGTTGCTGCAGGAACTCGACTACATCGGAGTCGTAGCTCTCAAGGCTGTCGGCCAGCGCGGCCCCAAGAACCGCTCCCAGTTGCCCTGTTGGGCCGAGGACGAGCTGGTGCAGTTGCCCGGCTGTAAGCATCTGCTTGACGGCGTGGCTGAGAAACTGCTCATCTTCAGCCTGTGCCCGCAAGTCCGCGAAAAGGTTGTTAACCGGCTCAGTGAACTCGTGCCCTCTTGCGGCCAGTGCCCCGTAGTGCGGCTGTTGCTGATATGCTTGCTCAAGCGCCTCGATTGCCTTGCGAGTTGCCGTAGTCATCGCGCGCCTCAGGTGCTCGTCTGGGCCTGGCGTCTCGGCCGAGAAGAGAGCAGCGACCCTATCGACGAGAGACAGGGCGAGATTGCCACCGAGCATCCTTGCTGGCTCTTTGAGCACATCCAGAACGCTCTTGAACAGTTCCTCGTCGCTCAGTGCGATAGCAAGCGGTCCTAGCAAATGGGTAAGAGTTGGAGTGCCAGCCAGCAGGCTCAGGCCGCCTACGGCAATGGCTGCCACGATCTTGACCGTCTGGGCTTTTGACAGGCCAGGCATAGTCATTCCTCCTGGAGAACGCACCTCATCGTTCATGCTGGGTTCGGCCTCACGGCGGATGGAATTCTCATCGCAGTTCACCGGAGGCCAGAAGCTATTCGGCTATATATGTGGAAGCCCCTTCGCAGGGGCTGCAGACATGCAGGGCCTTCCGTCCTAGCGTCCCGTTTGTCCCCAGCCATCTATCATCAAGTTAGCTGGACTGGTTCACTATCTGGTGGGCTGCGACGGTAGGCATTCCGTTTTTCGGGACAAAATCTGGAAGGACACCTGCGGGCTCTGGCTGGGCTGCCCGGTCATGCAAGTGATCCGCAACAGTATGGGCTACTTCCAATGCTCCCCATGGCCTGCGCACCGATGGGTAGCACTGTCTCGTCGTAGCCTACAGGGAAGCTAAGCGACTCCCCCTCTCTCAATCAGCGAAGCGTTCCTCTTTCCAGGGGTCAGCGTTGTTGTGGTAGCCGGCCTGCTCCCAGAAGCCCAGGCGATCCTCGGCCAGGAATTCCAGGCCGCGCACCCACTTGGCGCTCTTCCAGAAGTACTTCTTGGGCACGATTAGGCGTAGCGGCCAGCCGTGATCGGGCGTGATGTCCTCGCCGTTGCGTTTGGTGGCGAAAAGGACGTCGTCGTCCAGGAGCACGTCCAGGGGCAGGTTGGTGGTGAAGCCGTACTCACAGTGCACCAGCACGAAGCGAGCCTCTGGCTTGGGCCTGATTAGCTTCATCAACTCCCTGAAGGCCACGCCCTCCCAGACGCTATCCAGCAGCGTCCAGCGGGTGACGCAGTGGATGTCCGCCTTGACCTGCACCGTGGGCAGGGCCATGAATTGGGCGTAGGTCAGGCGCAGGGGCTCCTCTGAAGCGCCATCACGCCTTACTGCCTGAAACGGTGGGCGTGATGGCGAGTCAGGGCGTGATGGCGCTTCATCTATCAGACCGAAGACCTGGAAGTCCCAGGTGTCCAAATCCACATCGGGCACGGGGCCGTAGTGCAGCACAGGCCACCTTTCGGTGACCCACTGGCCGGGGGGCACGCGCTGACGATCCACGCCGGCCCCCAGGCTGGCTTTTGGTTTGGCCGCCCGCAAGCGGCGCACGCGGTCAAAGGGGTCCAGGTTCATGTACTGGCTCCTTGTCGCTCGCCTCATCCCCCTGGCCCCCTTCTCCCCTCCCATCGCCTAACGACAGGAGAGGGGAAGGGGGGTTGGGGGGTTAGGGTGAGGTTTCACCGCGTTACCGATATTCGCTCCCACCACCAACGCTCAGACACGTTGGCGCTCACCACCTTGCTCTGGTTGCTACCATCATCGCGCATGACGTAGATGCCCCACGAGCCGTCGCGGTCGGAGCGGAAGAAGATGAAGTTGCCGTCGGGGGACCAGGTGGCCGCCCCATCGCTGGTGGGATTGGTGGTCAACTGCTGGATACCAGTGCCGTCGGCCCGCATTATCCACACGTCCAGGTTTTCGGAGCGATTGGAGGTGAAGAGGATGTACCCGCCACCGGGCGACCAGGCCGGGCTGGAGTCGTTAGCGTTGTCACTGATCAGACGCTTGTTGCTGCCATCAGCGTTGGCCATCAGCAGACCGCAGTTGGCGCCGATGCAGCCTTTGCAGACAATGCGGCTCCCGTCCGGCGACCAACTGGGTTGCTCACAGCCTTCTATGATCTTGGTGCGCCCAGAGCCGTCGGCGTTCATCACCCAGACGTTGAAGTACTTCTCAAATAGGGAGAAGGCGATGCGCTTGCCATCGGGCGACCAGGCCGGATAGGCATCCTCCGTGGAACTGGACACACGTCGCCGATCACTGCCGTCCGGCCGCATGGTGAAGAACCCGTTATCGTTCCAGGAGTAGTGGAGAATGCGGCTGCCGTCGGGCGAGAAGGTCGGCTCGCTGCCCCGGTCAGCGATCTTGCGCGGCGCGCCCCCGGGCACGTCCATGAGCATCACCTCAAAATCGCCATACCGGCTGGGGCCCCGGAAGTTAGTGTAGACGATGCGTCCACTAAAAGTAGCGGGGGCCGGCCGCGGCGTGCTCGTCGCCGCCACTACTGCCGTCGTAGCCGTGGGTGGCGGTACAGGCGTGGCCGTAGGTGGCAGCGGCGTGGCTGTCGGTGACAGGCGCGTGGCCGTAGGCGCCAGGGGTGTGGCCGTCGGCGCTAGTGGCGTGGCGGTAGGCGCCGGCGGGGGGGCGCTGGGCGCTGGCAGCGTAGGCGACGGCGTGCGGGCGACTACCACCAGCGTGGCGGCCACAGTAGGCGTGGCTGTAGCCTTCTCGCCCACGCGGCCGCGCAAGGCAAAGCCTCCCAGCACAGCCAGGCCCAGGATGGCCAGCAGAAGCGCCCCGGCCAGCACCCAAACGAGCACGCCACTCCGGCCAGGGAACATGCTGGGCCGCGCTGGCGGAGGCGTGGGTGGGCCGGCCACCGGCGGCGTGGGCGGATAGGACGGTGGTGGCTTCATCGCCACGGGGGGTGTGGGATAGGCGGCGGGCGGCGGCGTCACCGGCGGCGGGGTAGGCGTGGGCGGCTTGGCGACCGGCGGCGGTGTCTCCGGCATGGTCGGTGCTTGGGCGGCGGGTGGTGTCACCGGCGGCGGTGCGGGGGTTGGCGGCCTGGCCACAGGTGGCGTCACCGGCGGCGTAGGCGGCACCAGGGTCACCTCCGCCTCCGTGCGCGCCTCGACGGCGCCGAGACCAGGCTTCATGACCCTGTCTATGGCCTGGACCAGGTCGGCGCCGGTCTGGTAACGATCGGCGGGGCTCTTGGCCAGGCAGGTGAGGATGATCCGCTCCACGGCCTCCGGAATAGCCGGATTGACCCGCCGGGGCAGAGGCAGCGGATCGTTGATGTGCTTGAGCACCACGGCCAACGGCGTCTCGGCGCTGTAGGGCGCCTGGCCGGTGGTCATCTCGTAGAGCATCACGCCCAGGGAATAGAGGTCGCTGCGCCCGTCCACGGGCAGCCCCTGCCCCTGCTCGGGCGCCATGTACTCCGGCGTGCCCACACCCACCCCGGTTTTGGTCAGGGTAACCAGGCTCTCCACGATCTTGGCGATGCCGAAGTCGGAGAGGACGGCGTCACCCTCTTTGGTCAGCAGGACGTTCGACGGCTTGACGTCGCGATGGATGATGCCCTGCTTGTGGGCGTAGCCCAGGGCCTCGGCGACCTGGCGGGTGATGCGTAGGGCCTCGTCCAGGGGCAGGGGCTGGCCCAGGCGATCCTGCAGGGTGCCGCCCGGCAGGTACTCCATCACCAGATATGGTATATCGCCCTCGCGGCCGAAATCGTAGACCTGCATGATGTTGTGGTGGCGCAGGCGAGCCACCGCCTGGGCCTCCTGCAGGAATCGCTCAAAGAACGTGGTGTCGTGGGTGAAGTAGCGGGGCAGCACCTTGACGGCCACGTAGCGATCCAGGAGGGGGTGATAGGCCTTGTACACCGTGGCCATACCCCCGCGCCCCAGTTGCTCAACGATACGATAACTCCCCATGGTTCGGCCAATCAGGTCTTGCATAAGATACGTCCCTCCTTGTGTGAGGTACGAGCTACGAGGTACGAGGTATGAGGTACGAGGGATGAGGTACGAGGTACGAGGGATGAGGTACGAGGTTTTTCCTCGTCACTCGTCACTCGTACCTCTTTCCTCATACCTCATACCTCGTAACTCTACACTACATCTTTGCGCTTCTGCACCAGCAGCACGAGCACGAAGACGACCACGGTGATGCCGGCCAACCAGCCCCAGTGCGTGGCCAGCCTCACCTTAAACATGGAGCCAAAGTCCTCGTAGATTTTCTTGATCAGCCCCTCCCCTTCGCTGATGGCCTTGTCGTGCT
>Ga0194125_10009294_pt1 | contig 13670 bp, 7 predicted proteins | sample TA2KigC250mmetaG_FD_148626 | JGI IMG/M metagenome (GOLD analysis project Ga0194125, IMG submission 148626) | Freshwater microbial communities from Lake Tanganyika, Tanzania - TA2015034 Kigoma Deep Cast 250m | ecosystem: Environmental > Aquatic > Freshwater > Lake | place: Tanzania: Lake... | reverse complement strand
TTATACTCGAAGGCGTGGTTTCTTGCAACGGATGCCTGACACGGATGCGGCCGCGGATGGTACGGATGCCTGACACGGATGCGGCCGCGGATGCCACGGATGCCTGACACGGATGCGGCCGCGGATGCCACGGATGCGGCCGCGGATGGTACGGATGCCTGACACGGATACGGCCGCGGATGCCACGGAGGGTCGCCCACGTCATCCGTGGCATCCGTGCAATCCGTGTTTGGCTGCTTCGCCGCTGTGGATATGGCTGCCTATCATGATGTGCGTGACATAAGAACAGCCGTGACCCCACACAAGGCTGGGCCACGGCTGTCTGCCTCATCGAGAACTACGCGTTGTCCCGCTGGGACGACGCTCTGGGTCATGCAGGGGCCCGGTTCATGCCAGCCGCCGGACCCCCGATTTCACATATCTACGTCTTGCGCCGGCGGCTGCGAATCCGCATCTGCGCGTAGCCGGCCAGCCCGGCCAGACCCGAACCGAGCAGCAGCAGCGTGCTGGCTTCGGGGATCTCGCCGGGGAAGAAGTAGACCACGTCTACGGTCACCCGGTTGGAGTTGCGCGCGATCCCCTCTCGGAAGGCGACGGTAGCGGTGTTGCCGATCTGGTATGGCAGGTCCTTATCGGCGATCCGCGCGGTTTTGCCGGTGACGACGATCGTCACGGTCTCGCCAGGCGCTAGTAGCCCGACGTTGACCGTCCAGACCCGGGTGGCTGCGTCGTAGCTGGCCGTGCCCTTGGAGGTCGTCAGCGTCGCGCCTTCCAGCTTCGGATCAATCGGCTCGGTGATCACGACATCGTTGGCGTTGGCTGTCCCCTGATTCGTCACCGTCACGGTGAAGACCACCGTCTCGCCCATATGGCGAATCGGCGAGTTCACCGACTTGTAGATGGCCGGGTTCACGACCGCATTTAGCGTGTTGGTCACGGTCGCGGTCTTGTCGGGAACCTGGTCAGTCTTCAGCGTCGCGGTGTTCACGATGTTCAGGATCGTGTTCCACTCGCTGAAGCTGAGTGCGCGGGCCTGGCCCGTCAGCCCTTCGACCGTGAGCGGGATCGTCACGTCGAAGGTGACGCAGGCCGGCGCAGTCGTCGGGCCGAGCACGCCAATGCTCCACGTCAACTTGCGATTGGCCGCATCATAACTCGCGCCGCCCGTCGCGCTGCCGTCTACGTACTGCGTGTACTGCGGGATCGAATCGCTCAGCGTCACGCCCGTCAGGTTGGCGGTGCCCTCGTTGGCGTAGCACAGCGTGTAACGCAAGTTGGCGCCCGGCAGCACCTCGCCCGTGGGCGAGACAGCCTTGGTCAGCGTCGGCTTGACGAAGGCGTTCAGCGGATTAGAAGTGGTCTTGGTGATCGTGGGCAGTTCCGCGCTGCTCAACGTCGCCACGTTGTCCACAGTCCAGCCCTGGTTGACCTCGGTCACGCCGGGGATCGTCATGTCCACGGTGACGCTGAAGTAGACGCACGCGCTGGCATCTGGCGCCACCGTGCCCAGGTTCCAGGTCAGTCGGCGATTGACCGCGTCGTAGGTGGGGCCGCCCGTCGCGCTGCCGTCCACATACGTGGTGCGCTGCGGGATCGTGTCCCCCAGCGCGACGCTGGTCGCGTTGCCGTTGCCGGTGTTGGCGTAGCACAGCTTGTACTGGATCGTATCACCGGGCTTCACCGTGCCGGTCGGCGTGTTCTCTTTGGTCAGCGACAGGATCGGCTCCGCGTGCACCTGCACGACATCGGTGTCCTCGTCAATCACCCTGGCGTCGTCGCTGATGATCGCCGTGTTGAAGATGTAGCTCATGTTCGGGAGCGGCTTCTTCACGCGGACGGTCACAGTGCGCGTGCCGGTGTCGCCGGGGTTCAGGTTGCCCAGGCTCCAGGTGACGGTGCGGGTCGCCGGGTCGTAGATGCCGCCGTTGCTGGCCGAGACGAAATTCACCTGCAGCGGCAGCGGATCGCGGATCACGACGTTGGGCGCCGGCTCGCGGCCGCTGGCGCCGTAGCTGAGTGTGTACATCATCTCGGCGCCGGCTTCCACGGGCTGGCCGGCCGGGACGTTGTTCATCTTGATGATGTACAGCAGATGCCCGTCGGCATAGCCGAAGTCGGCCGTCAGCACCGAGTTGCCGCCGACGATCGTGACGGTGTAGGGGCTGGCCTGGCCGTTGTTGTTGGCATTCGGCACGCCATAGGTTTGCGTGTAGCCCACCAGCCGGCCGGCCAGGTCTGTGACGACCACCTGATACTGGCCATCGGGCAGGCCGCTGAACAGATAAGCGCCATTGGCGTCGGTGGTGGTCGAGGCGATGACTGCGTCGTCGGCGGTGCCGAAGACGTTGTCTGGGCCAGGGGCCACCAGATTCAGCGTGACGCCGCCGACCCCGCGCTCGATGGGGCCAGATTCGTAGACGCCGTTGCGGTTGCCGTCGTAGAACACCAGGTCGCCGATCCGGCCTACGTAGTTGGTCGTACCCCGATAGCCGAAGTCAGCGTTCAGATACGCGCCGCCCGCGGCCAGGGTGATCGGGCCGCGCGGGTTCACGCCGCCGGTCAGCGTCAGTCCGGTGAGCACGTTGTTCGTGTCTGTCACCCTGACGCAGTACTTCCCAGGCGCCACGCCGGTGAACAAGTAGGAGCCGTCCGCGGCCGTGGTCTTCGTGCCTATCACCACATCGTCGGTCGTGTTGCAGCGGCCATCGGGCCCGGCGCTCAGCAGATTCAGCGTCACATTGCCGATGCCCACCTCGCCCGGATCCTGCACCCCGTCGCCGTCCGCGTCGCTCCACACGCGATCGCCGATGACGCCGGTGCCGGTCAGCGGACCATAGCCGAAGTCGGCATCCCGATAGTTTTGTCCTTCAGCCAGGTTGATCGGCTGCGTCGGCGCATGGGTCAGCAGCAGGCCAACCGGCACGGTGGCGTCAATCACCTTGACGCAGTACTTACCGGCCGCCAGTGCATCGAACAGATACTTGCCCGCGCTATTGGTGGCTGCATTGCTCACAGCCACGTCGTCTGCGGTGTTGCACAGGTTGTCAGGCCCGGCCCGGTAGAGGAGCAGGCCCACGTTCGGGATGCCAGGCTCGCCCGGCTCCTGGATGCCGTTGTTGTTGGCATCATACCAGACCGTGTCGCCGATCGAGCCTTCGGGCGTCTGCACGACCGTGGTCACGGTCGTGGCGGTCTTTTCCTTGCCCGGCTTGTAGTCCGAGATCGTGACGCGGTTGGTGATATCAAGGCCGTTGGGAAAGTCCTTGTTGACCGTGCCGACGAACGACACCGAGCCGCTTTGCGGCGTAACCAGGTTCCCCAGATTCCAGGTGATCGTACCCGCGACGGGGTCGAACACGCCGCCGCCGGTGGCGCTGACGAACTTCACGCCGAACGGAACCTGGTCAACGATCACGGTGTTGTCGGCCGGCTCATTGCCGGTGACGCTCCAGTTGATCGTGAAGGTCAGTTGTTGGCCCTTTTCCACCGGATCGGGCGCGGCCGTCTTGCTGATGTTCAAGACGTGATCCGACCGCACGGTCGTGTCAATCGCGGCCGTGGCGGGCGTCGAGCCAGGGGTCGTGTCGCTGAGGGTGACGGTATTGGGCAACACCGTCCCGTTGTAGAGCGGCGTCGCCACGTTCAGCACGACAGTGAAGCTGCCGCTCTGCGGCGTCATCACCTCGCCCAGGTTCCAGGTGATCGTCCTGGCGACCGGGTCATAGACGCCGCCGCCAGTGGCGCTGACGAAGGTCACGTGGGGCGGCAAGGTGTCCACGACCTTTGCGTCGCGAGCCGGCTCATTGCCGGTGGAGCTCCAGTTGATGGTGTAGGTGAGAACGCCGCTCGCATCCACCGGATCGGGATCGTCGGTCTTGCTGACCGCCAGCACGTGCGAGCTGCGCACCGTGGTTTCCACCTCGACATGCGCGGGCGTGGAGCCCGGCGTCGTGTCGCTGAAGTGCACCACGTTGGTCAGCTTGGTGCCGTTGTAGAGCGGAGTCTTCACCTTGACCGCGACGCTGAAGCTGCCGCTCTGCGGCGTCATCAGCTCGCCCAGGTTCCAGGTGATGGTGTGCGTCGCCGGATTGTAGACGCCGCCGCCCGTGGCGCTGACGAACGTCACCTGGGGCGGCAAGGTGTCCACGATCTTGGCGTCCCGCGCCGGCTCATTGCCGGTGACGGACCAGTTGATCGTGTAGGTCAGATCGCCGTCCGCATCCACCGGGTCCGGCGCATCGGTCTTGCTGACCGCCAGCACGTGTGAACTGCGCACCGTGCTCTGGATCGCGCTGCTCTTGCTGTCGCCGATGGTGTCGGCGATCACCACGCTGTTGGGCAGTTTGGTTCCGTTGTAGAGCGGCGTCTTCACCAACACATTGATGGTATACGAGCCGGTCTTGACGGGGGTCACTTCGCCCAATGTCCAGGTAACCCTGCGGGTCGCCGGATCGTAGACGCCGCCGTTGGATGCACTGACGAATGTCACCGTCGGGGGCAGCGTGTCCACAATGGTCACGCCCGGCGCGAAGGCGTTGCCGCCCACGGTCCAGGCGATGGTATAGGTCAGCGGAGCGCCCGCGTCCACCGGCTCAGGCGCGGCGGTCTTGACGATCGCCAGCTCGACCTTGGCGAAGACATCGGTGACATCGGTCGCGCTGTTATCGCTGGTATCCAGCTCGCCGGGCGTCGTGGTGCTGATGGAGACCTGGTTGGTCAGGGTCGTCGTGCGCGCGGGGAAGACCGGATCGAGCTTCGCCACGACCTTGACCTGCCCATTGACGCCGAAGTTCACCGTGCCCAGGTTCCAGGTGACCTTGCGGGTCGCGGGATCGTAGGTTCCGCCGTTGGTGGCGCTCACGAAAGTCATGCGCGGGGGCAGAGTGTCTACGATCGTGACGTTGTCGGCCGGGCCGTAGCCGTGGTTGTCGTAGCTGATCGTGTAGGTAATGGTGTCGCCCGGATTGGCCAGCGTCACCCCATCGGTCTTGGTGACCCTCAGTTCGGGATTGTAGAGGGGGGTGGCGGCATTGCCGATCAGGCCGCCGCTCTCGCCGAGCAGGGTGGGATCAGCGCCGCCCACGCGCACCGCCTCGCCCTGCAAGACCAGCCACGTGTGGCCGGCCGGGATACGCACCTTGACGCGCGTGACCGCCCATTCCGGGTTGATGTAGCCGCCCGTGTTGGGCTTGGGGCCGAACTGATACTGCCAGCCGAGCAGCTCGGTGACCGGGGCCGCGAAGGTCGTGCCGCAGCCATCCTGCCAGAACGGGCCGACGACAGCCAGCTTGCCGCCGTTGAGACCGATAGATGGCTGACCGTACTGCACGATCGTGGCCGGCGCCGCGCCGGTTCCGGTCGCGGCCCACAGGTTGTGCGGCCGGCACGCCTTATAGGTCAGGTTGTTCTGATCGGTGCCGGCAAAGCTCAGCCAGACGGTTGTTTCCCGGTCGTTCGGGGCTGGCGGGAAGCTGATGGCCATCGGGCCGGTCAGCCCCTCGGTCCACGAGTCCTTGATGTAGGCCAGATCGTTGATGAACAGGTCAATCTTGTTCGGTCGAGCGCAGGCGCCGGTGTTGTACACCACCACCACGCTCGCGCCGTTGCGCTGCAAGAAGGGCGGCGTGATGGCGCCAGGCCCCCAGCCCGTGATGGTGAACTTCTGGGCGCCCTGCTTGACCAGGTTGTACCCCTTGGGGCCGATGTTGGCCCGCCACATGTACCAGTCGGGATCGTTGGGGCCGCGCGCCTGCTGGCCGACCTTATCGCCGACCACGTTGGCGCCGTTGAACACCAGGTCGCTCTTGTTGGGCGCGCCGGCCGCGCCGCCGTCCTCGGTGCCCATCCAGACCAGATAAGCGTCTACGACAGGCCCAGGCACATTGAGGTCTTGAATCTGAAAGCTCTCGCCGGCCCACATGCCCACGCCGGCTGTCACGGTATCGTAGCAGCCGTAGATGGGATAGCCAGGCGCAGAGGTGAACGGCGGTGGGGCGGCCCACGCTGTTCCGACCATGGCGAGGGTCAAAGCGATGACGATCGGCAGAACCAAAGGCAAGCCAGACAAACTGCGGTGGTGAAAGGCTTTGGACATGAGCTCCTCCTACCAGGGATTGGGAACTGGACGAAAAAACGATGACGACCCGCAGCGACAAACATCGGTCAGAGGCCGCGCGCAGGCCGATCGCGCGGCCGGGCTGCCGTCGGGGGAGCCTGAGATCGCTCCATGGGAGTATCAAGAGCAGACAAGGGGTAGCCTCTAGTCGCGTGACATGAAGTGCCATGCTCTGCAAGATCGGACAAGAGCGCACGGTGATTATAGCACCTTGCAGTCCAGATGTCAACGCGCCGGATGACGAATTAAGGTGACGGTTTGTTCATGTGGCGCGGCCACGCATGACTTGACACTTCCTCCCTGCCATGATAGACTTGTCCATGTGCAAGGGGAGCCAGGTAAGCCTGGCTGAGAGGTTGGCCCGCTGGATGCCAACGACCCTTCGAACCTGACGGGTAATGCCGGCGTAGGGATGCAGCACAGCAGCACACCGATAGGCGACCCGCCAGGGTCGCCTATTTTGTTGTCGCTGAGTCATTGCCCTGAAGGGGGTCTGCGGCTCCGAGCGTGGTCTGCGAAGCAATCTTTCCGACGCGTGTTTTCATCGTCGCCGGCAGCCCAGCGGCGCGGCCGCCGGCCGGCCTGGCGCCTGGGCCAGGCGACCTGGTGATCGCCGCCGATCGCGGGGGCAGCCATGCGCGCGCCTGGGGCTGGCCCGTGCACCTGTTGGTCGGCGATCTGGACTCGCTTTCGGCCGATCACGCCGCGGCTCTGACCGCGGCGGGCGCGGTCGCCATCACCGCGCCCGCCGCCAAAGATGAAACCGACCTGGAGCTGGCGCTGATGCATGCCCTGCAGAGGGGCGCACGCGAGATCGTGATCTGCGCCGCGCTGGGCGGCCGCGGCGATCACATGTTGGCCAACGTGTTGCTGTTGGCGCGGCCAGAGCTGGCAGGGTTGAGCGTGATCCTGGCCGACGGCGACCAGACGCTTCGCCTGGTGCGCGGGGGCCAGACGCTAGTTCTGCACGCCACGGTCGGGGACCTGCTCTCGCTGCTGCCGGTGGGCGGCGATGCGCGGGGCATCGTTACCGAGGGGCTGCTCTATCCGTTGCGCAGCGAGACCCTCTACCTGGGCCAGGCGCGCGGGATGAGCAACGTCTTCCAGGCGCCGGAGGCGCGGGTCAGCCTGAAGGAGGGGCTGTTGTTGGCTGTGCATATTCAAAACGTGGGATGATCGAGCCTGTGAGGAGGTGACCGATGTCGGCATTAAGAAGGGTGTTTCGTGTGAGGTTTGGGGGGCCGGCGCCGCGCAAAACGGCCTCGGCCATCGTCGTTCTGTTGTTGGCGGCCTGTGTGCTGACGCTGGCGAGCTGCACGGCCGTTCCGACGCAGCCGGCCGCGACCGCAGCCGCAGCCGCGGGTCGCACTGTGACCATCATGACCCATGATAGCTTTGCCGTCAGCAAAGAGGTTGTCGCCGCGTTCCAACAGCAGTGCAACTGCCAGGTGCGCTTCCTGAAGTCGGGCGACGCCGGTCTGGCGCTCAACAAAGCTATCCTGGCCAAAGCCGCGCCGCTGGCCGATCTGTTTTTCGGTGTGGACAACAGCTTCTTGAGCCGCGCGCTGGCCGCGGACATCTTCGAGTCCTATGCTTCGCCGGCCCTGGCCAACATCCCGGCCGATCTGAAGCTCGACCCCCAAAACCGGCTGTCGCCGGTGGATTTCGGCCATGTGGCTCTGAACTACGACAAGAAGTATTTCGCAGAGAAGAAGCTGGCGCTGCCGGCCGCGCTGCGCGATCTGACCCAGCCGGCGTACCGGGGCCTGGTCGTCGTCGAGAACCCGGCCACGTCATCGCCCGGCATGGCGTTCCTGTTGACCACGGTCGCGGTGTTCGGTGAGACGGGCGACTACACCTACCTCGACTTCTGGCGCGCTCTGCGTGTGAACGATGTGCTGGTGGCTGACGGTTGGGAGGATGCCTACTACGGTCACTTTAGCGGCGGCAGCGGCAAGGGGGAGCGGCCGCTGGTCGTCAGCTATGCCACCAGCCCGGCCGCCGAGGTCTTCTTCGCCGACCCGCAGCCGGCTGAATCGCCCACCGGCAATATCCTGCCGGCCGGCCAGACTTTCCGGCAGATCGAGTTCGTCGGCATTCTGAAAGGCGCGGCCAACGCCGACCTGGCCCGGCAGTGGGTGGACTTCATGCTGAGCGAGACGTTCCAGGCTGACATTCCGCTCCAGATGTGGGTTTACCCGGCGCGGTCTGGCGTGTCTTTGCCAGAGGTTTTCACCAGGCACGCCCAGACTCCAGCCCAGCCGGCCGCCATCACGCCCGCGCAGATCGAGGCGGGCCGCGAGAAGTGGCTGAAGGCGTGGACCGATGTGGTGCTGCGGTGACGACGTGACAGGGTGACAGGGTGACACGGTGACAGCGATCACCTTGTCACCTTGGCGCCCCTTCACCTTGGCACCCCCTCACCCCTTCGTCTTGTCACCTCTTCACCCCTCCACCTTGTGAGTATAGAGCGATGTCAAGAACCAGCCGTAGTTTCCTTTACCTACTCCCCCTTGCCTTCCTCGTCCTCTTCTTCTTCTATCCCCTGGCGGCGGTGGCGCGGGAGAGCTTCGCAGCGGCCGGCCGGGCTGCAGCCGACCAGTCGCTGGATCTATCCCCGATCATGAGCCTGTGGCAGGAGGTCTACTTCGGCCGCGCGCTCTGGTTCACCGTGTGGCAGGCGAGCCTTTCCACGGTCCTGACGCTGGCCATCGGCCTGCCCACGGCGTTCGTCTTTGCGCGCTATCGTTTCCCCGGCAAGAGCCTGGCCCAGGCGCTGACGACCATCCCCTTTGTGATGCCTGCGATGGTGGTCGCCGCCGCGTTCACTGCTCTGCTGGGGCCGCGCGGGTGGGTCAACGAGCTGTTGATGGAGTGGTTCAGCCTCGACTGGCCGCCGGTTCGTCTGCAGCACACCATCTGGCTGGTGCTGCTGGCCCACGCCTTCTACAATACCACCGTGGTCATCCGAATCGTGGGTGGCTTTTGGGCCAATCTGGATCGGAAGCTGGTGGATGCGGCGCGGGCGCTTGGCGGGAGCCGGCTGCGCGTTTTCTGGGAGATCACCCTGCCGCTGCTGCTGCCAGCCATCACAGCGGCCGCGCTCCTGGTGTTCCTGTTCTGTTTCACCAGCTTCGGCGTGATCCTGATCTTGGGCGGGCCGCGCTTCGCCACTCTCGAGGTAGAGATCTATCGTCAGGCGGTCACCCTGTTCGAGTTGCCCGAGGCCGCGACGCTCAGCCTGGCGCAGATGCTCCTCACCTTCGGCGTGATGACCGCCTACACGCGCGTGCAGGCGCGTGCGGCCGTACCGCTGAATCCGCGGCCGGCCGAGGAGCTCGCGCAGCCGCCGAGCGCGGCGCGGCAGGTCGCGTTTCTGTTGTTCGTCATCGCGGGGCTGGCGCTCGTCCTGGTCGCGCCATTGGCTGCGCTGGCCGGCCGCTCGTTTGCTGCCGATGATGCGTTGCGCTACTATCGCGAGCTGTTCATCAACCGCTCTGGCTCGATCTTCTACGTTTCGCCCGGGATCGCCATCCGCAACAGCCTGCTGTTCGCGGGGCTGACCACGGTCATCAGCCTGACCATCGGAACTTGCACCGCCTACGCGTTGGCGCGCGGGCAAGGCGGCTGGCTGCGTTGGCTCGACGCTATCGTGCTGCTGCCGCTGGGCGCGTCCGCGGTGACGCTGGGCTTCGGCTACATCCTGGCGTTGGGCCGGCCCCCGCTCAACCTGGCTGCATCGCTGGTTCTTGTGCCGATCGCCCATAGCCTGGTCGCGTTTCCGTTCGTGGTGCGCACCCTGCTGCCTGCCCTGCGCAGCCTGAACCCCGACTGGCGCGAGGCTGCCGCAGTTCTGGGCGCGTCCCCCTGGCGGGTGTGGCGCGAGGTCGAGGCGCCGATCATCGGCCGCGCGGGGTTGGCGGCCGCAGTGTTCGCGTTCACCATCAGCATGGGCGAGTTCGGCGCCACGCTGCTGATCGCCCGACCCGAGTTCCCCACCATGCCCATCGTCATCTTTCGTCTGTTGGGCCAGCCCGGCCCGCTGAACTACGGCCAGGCGCTCGCCATGAGCACGTTGCTGATGGCCGTCTGCGCGGCCGGCCTCCTGGCCATCGAACGCTTCCGCGTCGGCGCCGTGGGGGAGTTCTAATCCAACATCCAACATCCAACATCCAACATCCAAACCATGCTACACGTTGACCACATCGCCAAGTCATACCCCGGCCTGCCGGTGCTGCACGATGTCAGCTTCACCGCCGACCAGGGGGAGATCGTCTGTCTGTTGGGGCCGAGCGGCTGCGGCAAGACGACGCTGCTGCGCATCGTGGCCGGGCTAGAGACGGCCGACCGCGGCCGCGTGACGTTCGCCGGCCGAGACCTGGCGGCCGTGCCCGCGCACCGCCGGCGCTTCGGGCTGATGTTCCAGGATTACGCGCTCTTTCCCCACAAGGACGTGGCGGCCAACGTTGCGTTTGGCCTGCGCATGCAAGGTCGGCCCGCAGCCGAGATCGCCAGCCGGGTGGCCGAGATGTTGACGCTGGTCGGGCTCTCTGGCTATGAGCGGCGTCGCGTGACCGAGCTTTCGGGCGGCGAACAGCAGCGCGTGGCGCTGGCGCGCAGCCTGGCCCCGCGGCCACGGCTACTGATGTTGGACGAGCCGCTTGGCGCGCTCGATCGCAGCCTGGCCGAGCAGCTCATGAATGACCTGCGCGGCATTCTGAAGCGCGTAGATGTCACCGCGCTCTATGTCACCCACGATCAGGAAGAGGCGTTTGCCATCGCTGACCGGGTGCTGATCATGCGGGCGCGGCTCGATCTCGGCGAGGGGGGCCGTGTGGAACAGGCCGGCGCGCCGCAGGAGGTGTATCGCCGGCCGGCGAACGAGTACGTGGCGCGCTTCCTGGGATTTCGCAACCTGGTGGCGGGGGTGGTACGCGCGGAGATGGGGGAGCAGAGCTGCGCAGGGTCGGCCATTGCTGCGCGGTCTGTGGTCGTGGAGACGGCGCTGGGGCCGCTGACGGTGGAGGCCGCGGGCGATCTGCCAGCCGCAGGCGAACGCGTGACGCTGCTGATCCGGCCGGAGGCGGCCGAGACGCGGCCGGCCGCCGCGGCCGGCCCAAATGTCATCGCGGGCCGTCTGGCCGGCTGCTCGTTTCGCGGCAGTTACCACGTCATCCGCACGCTGCATGCTGGCGACATCGAGCTCACCTGCGAGGCCTCGGCCAGCGATGCCGATTTGCCGGACGTGGGAGCTCAGCTCGCCCTCTGGCTGAATCCGGCTGCGTTGGTTGTGTTGCCCCGATAAGCCAGGGTGTTCACGTGCCAGGCACTTCCAAAGTGCCTGGCACGTGAACGCCGTCCGAGGGTCGCCCCATGCGAACTTGTGTTCTGCTATTTGACAAATCGCGCATTCGGGGGTATAGTGCGACCGTGCCCTGGTTCAGGGCGAAGGACCTGACGCAAGATTCGCGCCGTAGAAAAGAAGGGAGCACACGCCTATGTTTCAGAAGACTGTTGTTGTTGGCTACCTGGGCCAGGACCCGGAGATGAGGTATACCCCCTCTGGCGTCCCCGTCACCAGCTTCTCCGTCGCTACCACTCGCCGTTGGGCCGACGCCAGCGGCGCCCAACAGGAGAAGACCACCTGGTTTCGCGTGACTTGCTGGCGCAAGCTGGCCGAAACGACCGCCCAGTACTTGCAGAAGGGGCGGCTGGTGCTTGTCGAGGGCGACATCGAAGCGCGTGGGTTTGCCGACAAGCAGGGCAACGTGCGGGCCAGCCTGGAGCTCACGGCGACGACCGTGCGTTTCCTGGGCGGCGCCCGCGGCGAGGCCGGCGAAGGCATCCCTGCCGGCCAACCGGCTGTCGCGGGTGAGGATTTCGCGCCCAATGAGGATGGGATACCGTTCTAAGAATCACCCGCCAGGCGCCTGGCGAGTTCCAGGGATCTATAGCACGGCGAGAGCGCTGCTCTGTGATGCGCGCCTCGCCGTGTTTGCTTTCTCGCTGAAGCGGGGAGCTGTGGTTTGCCACGTGCGTCGAAATCGTGTACCATCTCCGCGCAGTGATCCACGTCCAATCCATTGGCCGCATCTTGACCAGGAGATGATCTCATGCCACAGCCCACGCCTGCGCCACAACAGATCAACATCGAGTTGCCCGCGGAGCTGGAAGCCATCTACAGCAACTTCGCCATCATCAATCATTCTCCCTCCGAGATCGTCGTGGACTTCGCCCGGCTGCTGCCGAACATCCCCAAGGCGAAAGTCTATGCGCGCATCGTGATGACGCCGCTCAACGCCAAGCTGCTGTCGAAGGCCCTGCAGGACAACCTGGCCAAGTACGAGGAGAAGTTCGGCGAAATCCGCCTGCCGGCCGAGGCGGGCTTCGAGGCGCACGAGCGGGCCATGGGGTTCAAGCATTGATGGCTGGCCCGGTGTTCCGTCCGATCGGCAGGCGGTCAGACATGACCGATCAACTCGCTGACCTGACCGCGCAATCCGCGGGTTTCGCCGCGCCAGACCTGCGACCGTTGCTCGCTCCGCGCGCCATCGCGGTCGTGGGCGCCTCCGATCGGCCCGGCGCGGGTTCGCTTGTTCTGGAAAACCTCCGGCGTTTGGACTTTGCTGGCGCGGTCTATCCGGTCAACCCCAAGTACACAGAGCTGCACGGCTGGCGCTGCTATCCGAGCCTGCGCGATTTGCCCGGCCCGGTGGACTGCGTCGCGATCCTGTTGGGCTATCAGCGGGTGCTGCCCGCGCTGCAAGAGGCTGCCGCGGCCGGCGCCAGGGCGGCCTGGGCGCTGGCCAGCGGCTTCGGCGAGGCAGGGCCGGCCGGAGAGAAGCTGCAGGCCGAGGCTGCCGCCTTCTGCCGGGCCAAGGGCATCGCCCTGGTCGGGCCCAACTGCATCGGGGTGGTGAATCTCCACGCGAGGGCAGCCGCATACAGTGTGGCGCTCCCGCCGACGATCCAGCCCGGCCGCGTCGCCGCAGTGGTGCAGAGCGGCGCGGTCTGCCTGGGCATCGCCAACGCCAACCGGGGCCTGGGCTTCAGCGCGCTGATCTCCAGCGGAAACGAAGCGGTTCTGGAAAACGCCGACTACATCGCCTGGCTGGCCGACGATCCACAGACGGCCGTGATCATCGCGTTCATCGAGGGGTTCAAGAACCCGGCCAGATTCGTCTGGGCCGCCCGCCGGGCGGCCGCGGCGGGCAAGCCGTTGCTGGTCGTCAAGGTCGGCCGGTCGGCCGTGGCGCAGCGCGCCGCCCTGGCCCACACCGGCAGCCTGGCGGGCGCAGACGCCGTCCACGACGCTGTTTTTCGGGAGTTGGGCGTCGTGCGCCTGAACACCCTGGACGAGCTGCTCGAGGCCGCGGAGCTGTTCCTCAAGGCCCCGCTGCCGAAGGGCCGCGGGACCGCCATCCTCACGCTATCGGGCGGGCAGATCGGTCTGATCGGCGATCTGCTGGAGGGAGATGCCCACCGATGGGGCGCTGACCTGCGCCTGGCAGAACTGTCTTCTGCCGGCCGGCAGGCGCTGGCTGCGATCTTGCCG
>Ga0194125_10009291_pt1 | contig 13671 bp, 12 predicted proteins | sample TA2KigC250mmetaG_FD_148626 | JGI IMG/M metagenome (GOLD analysis project Ga0194125, IMG submission 148626) | Freshwater microbial communities from Lake Tanganyika, Tanzania - TA2015034 Kigoma Deep Cast 250m | ecosystem: Environmental > Aquatic > Freshwater > Lake | place: Tanzania: Lake... | reverse complement strand
TGAGCCACACGCGCGCAACAGGTGCCGTCCTCGGCTCGCAGGGGACTGCGAGCCCTACCGCAATGCGGCTGCGGTAGGGCGCGACCGCTGGGCGCGCCGAACGAAGCAGGTCACCGAGCCCGAGCGGCCGGCCCGGCGGTCCGGCCCTACCTTGAGGGGATTCATGGAAAGCGAACAGCCCCTGGTCGAGGGTGAAGCGGGCGGCGGGCAATGCCAAGGTCGTTACGGTTCGAGAAGCCATCGCCGCACCCCAGGCCCGCAGCGGACCCAAAGTCTGCCCAGGTGTTGCGGGTCCGACTCGACAGCGATCAGGTTCCGCCCGCTTTCCAGGATAGCGCGAGCGAGTGCGCCATCGCCAGCGAGAGGGTCAACCACGGTGATCGGCGACTCTCCGACCAGATTATCTAGAACCCAAGTCAGCATCTCGTTGGGATCGCTGAAAGTGGGTGGCTGGGTGCCATCGGCATCGCCGGCCAGGACGCTCGGTGGACGCAGAAGGCTCGTCCGAATGGGCAACGCCTCCCTACCCGCGAGCACAAGGAGTACGCCAAAGACCGTTGACTCGAACGCCCCTCGGCCGAAGGCGTGACCTGCATCCACGGGCTGGTCGCACCCGGTCCACGGTTCAACTCGGAATCCGGCGTCTACGGCTGCCTGAAGCCAGGCGCCACAGTCGTGCTTGCCGCACCAGAGCAGACAGAGGCCATTCGCTCTCATCGCCTTGATTGCCGCCTTCAGGAAGGCCGCTGCAATGGTCTCGGTCCCTGTTTGACGGCATCCAAGCCAGCCTGAGCTGTCGGCGGAGGGGGTCGAGGAGCGTGAGGTGCGCGGGTGTAAACGCAATCTATGGGTGAATGCTCCCGTCGCTCCAACCATTCGATGCCGTCTGATTGGTACAACTCCACGGAGGCGCACGGAGGCCAATCGAACACATGCGATGGGGTGCCCGAGGTCTCCCACACCTTCCCAGCCGCACTCCGTCGCAGCGTCCGAGCGGCCAGCCAAGCGCCCTCGCGGTCGTTGAGCCAAGCTGCCGCGGCCTGGAGGGAAGGACATGCGGTCAGCTCCGGGATGCGCTGGTCGAGCAGTCGCGCCAGACGACTCGCACGGCGAATCTCTCGAAGAGCACATCGGAGCTCGGTTGCGACCTGGGCCTCCGCTTTGAGGCGGGCCGCGGAGTCCGGTTCGGTATCCCGACACGCAGATTCCAAGCGTTGTTGAACGCTCACCACCCAGCCCTGCCAGCCGATATGCGAGTTTGCCATTTACGCGTACTCCCGAGTGTGACGTTCGTTGAGCCGGCTGGCGAGTTGGCGTTCATCGGTCCGCGAGCGGATTCCATATGTGTTCGAGCCGGCACTGCGGAGGTAGGGCGTCGTTTCACAGGCCCATCCAAATCCTAAATCCTAAATCCTAAATCCTAAATCCTAGATCCTAGATCCCAGCTCCTACCAGAGCGTCTTGACCCCGGCGTACCTGCCGATGTCCTGATCGGAGGTGAGGATGGTGAGCGCGTGCGCCTGGGCCAGCGCGGCGAGCACGCGATCGAAAGGGTCCCGATGAATGGGTGGCAGGAGTGCCGCGGCACACGCCGTGCGGACATCGAGCGGGACTTCCCGCAGGCGGTAATGCTCGGCCAGTCCTAGAAACCACTGTGCGACCGGCTCGCCCAGCCGCAGTCTGCCCGCCGCGGCTTTGATCGCGACTTCCCACGCGCTGACCACCGAGACGTTGGCTTCAGGGGCGGTGCGCAGGGCCGCCGCGGCAGGTTCGGGCAACTCGCCGCGGGCCAAGGCGAGCAGCGCGCAGGTGTCCAGCAACACGTTCATCGCAGCTCCTCCGGCCACTCGGTCTCGGAAAGCGGTTCCGTCGGGCGGTAGCCGGGGGCGAACTCGACGCGGAACCGGGGGGCAGGGGCGAGGTCGCGCACCCGGCGGCGGCGTTTGGCGCTGCGGCGGATTTCGGCCACCTCCCGGCCATCGCGGCAAAGGACGACGGTCTCATTGCGTTCTTCGACGGCCCTGACCAGTTCGGAGAGCCGCGTCTTGGCCTCGTGCATGTTCACGGTGATCATGGTTAGCTAAGTTAGCTAGGCCGTAGTGCGAGGTCAAGTCCGGCCACCACGCCACCGCCCGCGGCCAGGCGCCGAGCCAGGGGCCCCAGGGCGGTCACCGAGGGCGTTGCCGGCGGACTGGGTTGAGACGGCTGTCACAGCCAACAGGGATTAGGGCCAGATCATGGGAGTGGGAGAGGCGGCAGCAACTGCAGAGCCAGCCGCGACCAGAGCTCGAAGCGGTCGAGCGGCCAGGGTTCAGTGCCGATTCGGTGGCAAGTCAACCATTGCAGGCCGGCCAATTCGCGGCCCGGGCGAGCGCCGGTGGCTTCGGGTTGGTGGAGGAAGACCGCGCCGAGGTGGACTTGGCCGACGTGGGTGCGATCTTCATGGATCAGGCCCAGGAACTGCGTTGGGCCGGCGGCGGCATCGGGGAATTCTTCGGCCAGCTCGCGGCGCAGGCCGCTCCAGAGCGCGGTTTGCCAGGCGACGCGCAGGTCTTGGCCCGACATCGTCTCGCCATCCAGCGGGTTGATGTGTCCCCCGATGCCAAGGGACCAAAGGCCGTGGAGGCGCGCTTCGGAGCCCTGGCGTGGATAAGCGGCCAACCGGCCCTGGGAATCGCGCAGGAGCAGATAGGGAATCCATTGCTTGAAGCTGGGGTCCTGCTCGGCGCGGTCGCGCGGTTGCCAATAGAGCGGCAGAGTCGCCAACACCTCGAGCAGTGCGGCTTCAGAGAGTTGGATCCAGCCGGCGGTGGGTACCCAGGCCGGGGGTAGATCGGCCGTGCGCGAACAGAGAACGAGCTCGGCGGTTGGCGTAGTCATGGTCTGGGGATGGCAGCGGCGTAAGCGGCGGCGAGGTCGGCCCGTTGGGGAGCGGGCAGGAAGGCCGTCTCGAGGGCGTGGCGCTGGATCCGGAGCCAGTCCAGCCGCCTCAGCCCCGGGCACAGTCGCGCGGCTAAGAGCAAGTTGTCCGTGAGCGACGCGGCGGAGATACCGATGTTGTCGGTGTTCACCGTCACGCGCGCCCCCGCTTGCAGGTAGCGCAGCAGGGGATAGCGGAGTTTCTCGGGCGTGCTATGGACGTTGGCCTCGAGGGGGAAGCCGCGGATCTGCAGGTTGGCATAGGGACACATCTCGAGGCCGATGCCACGGTCGGCGACCGAGCGCAGCAATTCCGGCGATTGCGCCAGGCTCAAGGCGTGACCGAGGCGTCGGGCGTTGAGGTCAAACACAGCGCGCCAGATGCCTTCGGCGTCGTCGTTTTCGCCGGCGTGGACGGTCAGGGCTAGGCCGCAGCGGTGGACAGCGGTGAATTCCTCGCGGAAATAGTGGGCGCGAGTAGTGACATCTTCGTAGCCGGCCAGGTCGACGCCCACCACACGGCAGCTCTGGGGGTCGGTCCAGTGTTCGGCGGCCGTGACGGCCAGGGCCAGGTGGCGAGCGATGGCTGTGCGGTAATCGCCGGCCTGCTTCCGAGTGGCAATCAGAATCAGGTTGACGTGGCAGCGCCAATGCAAGGGCGAATGCGGGGAGGCTTCGGCCGCCACCTGATTCATGCACGCTTGGAACTGATCGCGGATGTCGCACAGCACCTGCCAGGGCGAGCGGTGGTGTTGCTCCGAGGCGTAATTGGCGGGTGAACAGCGAATCTCGGCGTAGCGGACGCGGTGTCCGCACAGGTGTTGGTAGAGCAATTGGCACTGTCGGCGCAGGCAGCCAGCGTCTTTGAGCAAAGCGCTGCCGGTGGCATCGCCTAACTTCACGTAGGCCTCCAGCGGCATGGGCTGGCGTGGCTCGGGCCAGAGGGGAGGCAGCACGGGCTCCGCCAGTTGAGGCAGGCATCCAGGGGTGTCGGCCGCGGCACGGATTTCGGCTAGGTCGGTGCCGTGGGTGGCGAAGCCGCCCAGATGACAGTGCAACTCGACCTTGGGAAGTGCTTCGGCCCAGGAACGGTCGGCCCGCGGGTCGACGGGTGCATGCAGCCAATCCAGATCGGCTTGTGACCAGGTTGCCAGGTCCGCGAATGGCAATTGGTCCAGTTGGGGCCAGACAGCGGCGATGCGCTGAGAACGCTCGACCAACTCGCCCAAGCGCTCACCGAACCGTAAGTCGGCCGCGCGCACCCAGCGTACCCCGTCCGCGTCACGCACGGTTTCGAGGGGATACTCCGGAGGGTGAGCGTTGCGCAGTTGCGGCCAGCCCGATTCGGGCCCGAGGCGGATCCAGTGGAGCCGACGGTGATCTCGTGCCTGGAGGATTTGCTCGATGGTGGTGGGCAAGGAAGGTTTGCTGCCAGGCCTGACGGGGCGGTCGTCGGCCAGGACGTGGAAGACTTGGTTGGCGCCTAAGACCGCCGCCGCCTTTTGCATAGCCGCTGACATGGTTTTGTAGCCACCCGACAGGCAGACGTAGCGTTCATCCGGGTGGGCAGCGGTCTCGAGCATCCAACGGTAGAGAACCTCCTCGAACTGAAAATGGTCGTGCTCGGAGGTGAATTCTCTGAACCCAGCTACCCGACAGAGAGTCAGGCGCGTGTTGGGGGCATGGCGGGCGAAGAACGTCTTGACGAGCGAGACGTCGGTCGTCTCGGTGGTCAACACGTGCACGGCGTCGAACGTAACTCCGGGCAGCAGGAATGCCTCCGGCACCACGGCCGGCGCCGTCCCGAGCGAGACGCAGAGGACCGGTTTAGCCGGCATTGGAGCGGGGGCGGTCATCGCTGAGGTCGGTCGGTCCGGGCGGGGATGTCGGTCCGGGGGATCATGGTCGGTTGTCAGCGGGAGCCAGGGGCGGCGGTGACGGTCATGGTCATTGGGCAAGGATGCCGCTGGCGGGTGCGCCCCCACGGGAGGGACGGCCGAGCACGCGCTGTGCGGGAGCCTCAAAGACAAGCAAGGCGAAGGTCCCGTTTGGCCGGCGGACTGGGCGGAGGTAGACGGCGCTGGTCTGACGAGGCTTGCTCGAACCCAAGGGCGACATCTGGTCGCCGTTCTTCCCAGCCGGGAACCTCGGCCGGAGCCGATGGCGTAGGAGATTACCCGCAGCGTCGATGGCGGCTTGCCAGTTATTCCCTAGGTTTGGGTGAGGGAGGACCCATCGGAACCCACGATCCAGCAAGAGCTGGCGGCAAGCTCCGAGCGCCGCGTCGGTCGCAGGACGTTCCAGGCAGACAAAGGCGCCTAAGCCTCGAGTGACCCGCAAACCTAGGCCGCCAAGGAGCAGAAACGTGTCGAGGGCTTCCTGAAACAACTGCCCACTATCCTTGGGCAGATCACGGAGGTGGCGCAACTGAATCTCGAACTTCGTGCCTGGCGGCATGTTGCCTTGCGCAGTCCAGCGTGGACCGGCGCCCCGCTGGCCAGACTTTTTGCCCGAGACGCTGGCAAAGTACCAGATGTAGGCGTTGTCGCTCATCGGGCTGACGTTGGGCGGTGGCCAGGGCGGCCCCCCCTGAACGACGAGCGTGCGAATCTGGACAGCGCTGGCGCCGGCGCTCTCACCTGCGACAGTGCCAAAGACCGCCGCTTCACGGTCACGCGATCCGCCTAGCGCGCGAAACCACCAACGTAGCTGACCGCGCACTTCCGAAGCGCGCAGCTCGGCCTTGGCCTGCTCGGCACCTGCCGCGAAACAGGGGGTGATGAACTCCAGGGTGAAGACATCGACTTTCATGACGGCATTTTCTCCTTCCGGTCTTTGGCCATTTTGAAGAGGTCCTGGACCAGGTGGCCCCACTGGGCTTTCTCCTTCTGTTTTCCTTCAGTTGCCTTTTCCCGGAGGTCGAGCCAAAGGGGCGACTTTTCGCTCCGCATCAGGTGGTAGATGGCGAGGCGCTCGGCCGGTGAGAGGTTCTTCCATCGGTCCAACTTGGAGAGGAATTGCGACTCTTGAAGATGCTTGAGTTCGAATCGGAGCTTCTCCTCGTCGCTCATGCCTGCTGTGGCCTGCTGCAATTCCGCGCGGGCTTTTCGTCGCGCTTCCTCGGCTTGGCGTGCTCGTTCTTGCTCGGCCTGCGCTTGGCCTGCCTTCAGCTCCGCCTCGACGCGCGCAGCAAGTCGCCGCCAAACGGCATTCCCTACCGCTGTCGAGGTGTCGAACCAGCCATACCCCGCGGCGGTCTTGGCCCCAAGGCCAAAGACTGCAAGACCGTCAGCGAGCCATTGACGAGCATCGGCTAGACGGTCGTCTGGACATGCGCGGAGCGGCTTGAGTGCAAAAACGATCACCTGTCCGGGGGCAACGGCAGGGAAAACCACCGGGATGGGGTCTTCATCGTCCGTCGCCTCGGGCTTGCTCTGGTCGCCTCGGTAATAGGCCGGGTGGTGACAGGTCACGACATCAAGTTCGAGGGCGCCGAGTGGGGGCGGGCGGATGGGAAGCTCGGCTCCGCTCGCGTCGACGGGGTAGCCGGGCAGGAAGCTGACACTGCCGGTGAAGTTGGGCAGCTCCTGCCAAGGTTCCCGAGGAGAGCGTTGCGGCTGCACGGCGAGCTTCTCGAGGAGGATTGGAACCGCTAGGTCACGCACAGACCGCCACGAGTGGCCTTCTCCGCAGGCGAATTCGAAATCGGAGTGGAGTTCACCCTTCCGGCCGTTCTTTCCTTGCCTGCGGCCAGCTTTCCAGTCGGTGTCTCCCCAGCCGACGACGAGTGCGATGTTGACGAGCAGCGCGGCCAGTTCATGGGGTCGCCTGCCCGCTTCGCGCTCTTCTAGCAGCCGCTGGATGGCCATGCGCCTGGCGCACCCTTTGACGGCGCTGCCGGGAACGTAGGGCACACCAAAGCGGTCGAGGCAGAGGCCGGCATTCTCCATCACCCCGCCCGCCATGTTAACCAGGAGACGGGATCGGAGCTGGGCGAAGAGCAGTCCGTCCGGCTTCAGGCCGAGCCCGCCGGACAGAAAGTCGGGCCAGGCCGAGCATTTGTTTGTCCACGCCCGCCGCTTGGCAACCCCGGCGAAGAAAGCGTTGCGGTCGGCTTCCTTGAGTTGCGGATTGGCGTAGCGATCGCAGAGGAGCGAGCGAGATTCGCAAGCATCCACTCCGACGGCCGACTCCCCATCCTCCCGCAATCCGAGGGCCCGTCGAGTGTCCAGTGGCAGTGGGAGCATGGTTCAATCCTCCGGGTGGTTCGGCTCTGCGGCTGGCTTCGGGGTGAACCGCTTGAGGTATCCCAAATAGGCGAGCACCTCGGCGGTGGCGTTCTGCAACTCGAGCGAAGAGCGACCGGCTAAGTCTCTCAAAACCGAGCGCACCTTCGCGTTGTCATCGGCGCCGGCAGGCGCCGCCTTCAAATGCCCCCGCTGGTGGAGGTGAATGCCGACAGCGACCCAAATGGCCCGCATGTCGTTCCGGCTCTCGGAATCAAGACTGAAGGAGGCAGCGGCCAGCAATCCGTTGGCCAGAACCAACGCGGGCAACTTGCGCACCGCCTGCCGCTCCAGAGAGTCTGCGCAGGCGATGGCGTTCGCGGCGCGGATTTGTTCGAGATTCTTCACTTGACCACCTCCCGGTTGTCGCCGAGTTGCACAGTGCAGTAGCCGAGGCCCGTGGAAGCGTCGCCGCCGAATTGAAAGACCGAGCCGTTGCGGACCCCAGGCTTCTCAGGCTGATTCTTGCCTTGGTCGTCCTGGCCCTGGAATGCCCTAATGGCTTGGTCTGGCGTCTTGTCCTTGAACTTCACGCCTCGCCCCTTGAACACGTTTACGACGGCATAGAAGAGCGTTTCGCTGGGGACATTTTGTTGGTTAAACAGCGCCCCACCAGCGGCGGTGCCCGTCTCGTCGTCGATCCGAACATGCTGAGCCACTTCGCAGGCGCTCTGAGCGAAGAAGCTCATCATACCGTTGCTGAGAATGACGAGACGATTGGTGATCTCGGACCAGATGCGGTCGGAGGGCAGCAATTGGGTCAGATCACCGCCGAGCGCCGTCAATCCCGTCCACGCGGTAGTCGTGAAAGTGTATTCTTCCAGCACGACTTTGTCCCCAAGCGCAAGCTTGGAGTTCGTGCCTGCATCGAAGATGGCATGGTCGTCGGCCGGCTCGGGCAGTTTCTCGAGCCGCGCTGGCGGGATGACGCCATCACGGGCTGCCCGCTGGAGCAACAGGGGGCAGGTGAGCCAGGCGAAGCCGCCCCTGGCTGAGCGGATGGGGAAAGCCAACAGGCGCGCCTCAGAAAACTGTAGGGCGCCTGCGGCGGCGTGCTTGTCGCTGTCAGAACCAAACAGCCAAGCGGCGTCGCTGGCCGTGCCGTCTTTCCTGACACGGACCCGCTTTGTTTGGCCTTGGTCGTTCTGCTCGTCAAGCAAGCCGTCATTCCACGCATCCGCAAACGTGCCCTTGAGGCTGCTGGCCGGAATGACCGGAAAGCCCGTGTGCCGTTCGCGGACGATGGGTTGGTCGATCGCGCCGACGCTGGCGCCGGCGCCGACGTGGAGTGGGGTGCGGGTGAACAGGTAGAGGATTTTCGATTTATGATTTCGGATTTCGGATTTGGCTTCTGTATTCATGGTTCGTTTGTAGTTGGTTCGTTGTTCAATGTCACCGGCGCGGACGTCCGGGGACCTTCGAGTGGGTCAGGTCTCCGACCTGACGGTTGGGGCTTGCTCTGCAAGCCAGCCGTGGGAGCGGGACTCGGCGCTTCGCCTCGGGAACCGGAGGTTCCCACCGGCAGAGCGGAGCTCTGCCCCACGCGGGAAGGCTGTTTTGCGCGCTCAGGATTCACCATAGAACCTCCACGTGCCGCACACACCCAGCCCGTACCCCTTTTCGCCGAGCAGCGTACTGCGGCGGTTCTTGATCTCCGAGCCGCCGGTGGAGCCGTGCCAGTTGAGGGCGTTGGCGAGGGCGGCGGCGGCCTCCGAGGAGCCAGCCTCGAAGTAGTAGACCGCGCCGGCGGGGACGGCGAGGTGGGTGGATTTGGCGCCTGAACGGATTTCGGCTTTCTGATCTTCGATGTCAGAAGGGGCGCCCGGGTCGCCCAAGGCCCAGCCGGTGACGACGATCGGCTTCGGCACAATCGCCGCAACGAGACGTGCGCCGATGCGCGAGCCAGGTTCTCCCCCGCGGCGCTGGGCTTTGCGGACACCAGGACCGACGGTCAAGAGGACTTCGCCGTTGCGGTCGTTGGGCCGCGCTGCTCGCTTCTCGACGTCCCAATCGAGGTAGACCCAGTTGGGCAGCCAACCGCCGGGGTGCGGATTCTGGGGAGAACCGTCCTTCTTCAGCGGCTGGATCTGCGGCCAGACCGCTGGGGAAAGGAGCACCCATTTCACGGCGAACCGGCCGTTGGGGAGCGGGTCGATGAAGTCAGCAGCGGCGCCCAGGCCCTTGGGCAAGGGCAACCGCCCAGGCGCATCGGTGCGCGAGGCGGTGCAGACCCGTTGCTGGCCGCCGACGACAATGGTCTGAGGCGGTCCCTCGAGGAGGGCGGCCAGGAGATCGCGTTTGTGATTGCGCTCGCCATCGAGTTTGTCCATGGCTTCGGCAAAGAGCCCGAGACGAAACCGCTCGCGAAGCCGCAGGTAATGGGCGACGTAGAAGTTCGTCTGGTCCTGCGTTTGGGTGGCCGGATCGATGCCAATGCCGATGCTGTGCTCGAGGTCGGCCAGGTCGGTATCGCGTAGGAAGTGGGGGGCGTGATCGTCCGGCTTGGGTTCGAAGGAGTTGCCCCGCAAGTAGTCGTCAAAGGCTTCCGTGCTGATCCACGGTTCGCCGCCCGCTTCCTTCTCGGGAGGTTGAGTGTTGGCTACGGCGTAGACGAGCGGCGCTGGCAGACTGCTGCCGGGCCACGGTGCTTGGTCGCCGTTCTTAGCCAGAGAGCGAACTGGCTGGAGAGTGGCCTGGACGCTCCCGGCCAGTTGGGCGTCCCTCGGACGGGGAAAGAACCAGCGTGTGTCCGCCGGGACGTCGGTGGGGGTTGCGGACAGACGGTTCGCTCCGGCCAGGTGGACTGGGAATGGGCCCGCGGTGAGGAGTGCCCCGAACTTGCGATCGCGATGCGCCTCCTCGTTCGAGTAGTGCCCGCTGCGGCCGCGGCGGTGGGTGTGCAGCTTCTCGCCGGTCCTCGCCTCCAACTGGGCCCGGTGCAGTGCGGCGTGCAGGGCGTGGTTGGTGGCGTCGGGCAGGGGCCAGGCGGCGGTGTGGCCGGCGAGGGAGCCGCTCATGGGGCGGCCATCGCGGAAGAAGAGCACGTCGGTCGGTTGCAGGAGGATTTGGTGGAGCTGGGATTGAGCGTTCATAGCAGCAGGGATTACCCTTCTGTGGCGGAGACGGAGGGAGTTTCGGATCTGGCCTCAGTGAGATTGCGAGCGATGAAGGCGACGGTTTGGCACAGGCCGATGAGGGCGGCCACGGGGGCGTCGGCCAACTTGCGCTCGAATGCGGGGCGGTGCAACGCGGCGCGCTGCTGAACGTGGCGCAGATACCGAGCCAGAGCCCCAGCCGGGGCGCCGGGGTTGGCCTCAGGGGCCAGTCGAGCGAGTCGCTGGAACGACTCGGTGTTCTTGCGCTGCCCTTGCCGCTCGAGGGCGTGGCGGAACTCACGCAAGACAATGTCGGCGACGGGAAAGTCCTGAATCGGTTCGAGGCTCGTGGCGGCGAGCGGCGTCGTATTGGTGAGGTAGCCATCCAGCAGTTCCACCAGGCGGTGGGGGAACCGGTTGCTGACGCCGCCGGTTTCGACCGCAGCGAGCATCGCGTCGTAGATCTCCAGCCCGCCACTGTCCCACTGGCAACCCCACTCGATGGTCTCGCCGGAGCGTTTCATCAGCGTCACGGCAACCGCAGATCGGCCCAGCGCGCGCTTGGCCCGTTGCTCGGCCGCCTGGGCGGCGCGGACGACATCCTGGAGCGGCGACTTGAAGTGGGCGATGGCGATGCCGACCGAGCAATCGGCGGCGGGGCCGGGCACCAGGAAGGGGATGGGGTGTTGTTGCTGATCGACGGTGTCCAGGCGTTGGGCGAAGCCCCTCGCGGGCGCGTCGAGCAGACATCCCTCGGCCGCGAGTTGTTGCCAATACGGGGCTCGGTCTGCCTGGGGGTCGCGTTGTTGCGCCCTTTCATGACGATGGCGCAGCCGGCAGGCGTGTTCTTGAAGCCAGGTCTTCAGAGCCCGCTCGCCCCGGAATGCCAGGCGCAGGGCCCGGGCGCAGTCCAGGGCTGTGTCGGCCGGGAGCAAGGCCAAGACGTCGTCGCCGCCTGCGTAGATGAGGCGGCCGTCGAAGGCCTCGACAATGGGCCGCGCGCAGAGCAGGGCGAAATTGCTCAGGCTCTGGCTGAATTGGAGGTGGTAGCTCGGGGAAATCGGGCGGCGCGTTCGGAGCAGGGCGTTCAGATGCCGCGCGAAGTAGGTGCGCGCGCCTTGGGGATTACCGCTGCCGTCCGTGTAATCGGCTAGTTGGCTAGCGAAGTCTGGACAATGATCGCCGGCGACCCACTTGCCGATTTGGTCACCATCCAAAGCGACCACAGCGAAATAGGTGTCAGTCTGGGACTCGGCCCGCTCGTCGTCGCTGAAGGGCTCATGGGTGGCGATGCCCTGAGTGTTCGGCATCGGGAGCGCGGCGAGTCCGAACTTCGGCCGCAGGTAGGTCAGGTCCCAGAGCCGTTTGACCAGCGTGATGGCCCCCAGCCAGTCCTCATGCTTGAAGCGACCGGCCAGGGCGCCATGGTGCGGATCGCGAGGAAAACCGGCCTTGCGCCCGGCCAGTTGTTCGCAGCGTTCGAGCCAGGCGCGCCCGCCCGCAACGGCTTCGTCGCGGCCGTTGAGGCTGTCCTTGTTGGACGTTACGCCGGTCTGCCAGCCGCCACTGCTCCAGGCGTCAAAGTGGCGGGTGTGTCGGACGGCGTCGAGTTGCCAGGAGTTGAGGGCGCACACGAGCGCCCAGGTCACTCCTACGTTGTTGAGCTCAGTCTTGGATGCATCGGTGTAGTATCTCGGGTCGCGGTGATCGGCAGGCATCAACTCGGTTGCCGCCTCGATGAGAGTGTCCACTCGTTGGCGAAGGGTTTGCTGTCGGTCGTCGGGCGCCAGCGGGAGCTGATCGGTCGCTCGCCTCACCTCCGCGATGGTTTCCGGCCAAGGGGTAACCTGCCACGATAACGTCAGGAAATGTCTCACCTGTTGGTCGAATCGCTCACGCCGATCGATCTGGTTGAAGGGAGCGTCGGCGGGATTCCGGGTCAGACCGGCGGCTTCGCAGGCGTCCCAGACACTTGCGGCAATGGCTTTCAACTCGGCGCGCACCGCTCGTTCCATTTCACCGGCCAGATCCACGGCGCGATCCGCGGGAACGACCGCCAGGCAGAGGTTGGGCAGGTTGGGCGTCAGGAGATCTCGGTCTTTATCCTTGGGCTCGAGGCTGGCCCAGACCGGATCGGCGCCGATGCGCAGCAGGTTCCAGAGCTCCTCCCTACAGAAGAGGTCGAACAACGGTTGGCCCCATAGGTTGGGGAAGATCACCGCGTCGGGCCCCCCATGGTCTGACAGGGCCAGGGCCCTTAGACCGGCAGCCATGAGCCAGGAAAGCAGGTAGCTGCCACTCCACAGGTCCCTGATGCTGCGCGCCTGGGCGATGAAATCTTGCACCGGGCCAAGCTGAAACTTGAGGAAAGCAGGTTGCCAGACGGCATCCCTGCCGATGCAGCCGGTCAACGCCGACACAACTTGCATGTGCGTCCAGATGGTGTGGTCAGGGATGCGCGTGTCGGCCGGTAGCAGGTCCAGACGGTAGTCCTTGGCGCTGGCGAACTGTCGCCAAAGCCGCCAATGGGCGAAGAACCGGGCGCGCCAGCGAGCTGCTTCGTCGGGTAGACCCGCCAGTGAGTCCTCGGTTAACCTAGGCTGGACGGAATTCTCCCCTTCGAATCCCTCAGCGACGGATCGGAACTCGGCGTGGAATGGCATGCTGTCACCGCCCAACGGGTGGCGAAAAGCGTTGCGCACGCCGTCGAAGGCACACGCCAGACCGGCAGCCTGCGACTGTGGGAAGGGCAAGCGATCGACGGCGGCGCCCGTGTGGTCAGCGTGCGTGAAATACGTCCCCACTTCGGTGTCGACAAAGCCCGCCTGGCGAAAGGCTGTGTCCGATCGCTCGCCGTGGGTGCGGAGGTCCAGGCACTTGCTGGGCGGATCGTGCAAGTAGGCGGCGAGTTTGCGTTTCCAGAAGTCGTTCATAGTGTTCAGCAGTACAATGGCACGTTGAGGATGGGCTCTGAGCTCACGGTGGTCAGAGTTGCCTTGGTTCCGGATGGCCTCAAGAGCCCAGGACGTCTGCGGACGTCAGCGCTACAGACTCGAATCCGGGGCCGGCCACTGGGCGGCCTCGGCCCAAGCCGACCCAGGGGCTCATCTGCATGCGTCCAGCATGTCACGTCCATGAGGGAGTTACGCGGATCGGATCCGACCTCTGACAAAAAAAATCTGAGTTCGGCAGAAATGCCGCGCCAGAAGGTAGCCTGGCTCCAACCGTTCGGCCGTGGGGATCCCCCGACACCCCTGGACACCAAGTGCCGATGCGAAACGGCCCGGAACGCCCTGGCTGAGAAGGCGAGTTCCACAGCTCTCTCTCCGTGTTGATGTGGTGGCGCTCTTTTAGCGAGAGCGCGGTCGAGC
>Ga0194125_10009289_pt1 | contig 13671 bp, 12 predicted proteins | sample TA2KigC250mmetaG_FD_148626 | JGI IMG/M metagenome (GOLD analysis project Ga0194125, IMG submission 148626) | Freshwater microbial communities from Lake Tanganyika, Tanzania - TA2015034 Kigoma Deep Cast 250m | ecosystem: Environmental > Aquatic > Freshwater > Lake | place: Tanzania: Lake... | reverse complement strand
GCTCGATCGCTTCGCTCTCTCCGCCTCCCTCTGGTCGCCGAACCTGATTCCCCTCCTTGCGTCGGGAAAGGTTCTCATCCTCTATGATAAGCTCCTGCCCAAATAAAAATGGTGGAGAGGGGAGGATGTGCTCGATCGCTTCGCTCTCTCCGCCTCCCTCTGGTCGCCGAACCTGATTCCCCTCCTTGCGTCGGGAAAGGTTCTCATCCTCTATGATAAGCTCCTGCCCAAATAAAAATGGTGGAGAGGGGAGGATTCGAACCTCCGAAGGCATCGCCAACAGATTTACAGTCTGTCCCCTTTGGCCGCTCGGGAACCTCTCCAAATCGAGATTGTCATTTTGGGATTGAGCAAATTCCTCCCGGCAAAGAATAAGACTGGGAAATCAATGACTTACACAAGTGGAACAATGATCAACAAGAATTTGAACTTTATATACTTAACAAAAAATTATCCCCTTGTCAAGAGTTTTTTTTAAAAAACCGCTCATTTTCCATATCTTACGCAATCCATTCCTTTCCCCTATCTGCAATGTAATGGGCGAAGGTTTTTACCACAGGATTGGCCCTTTCTTCTTTCAGGAAAAGTAGGGCAACATGGAGAAAAATCTTCTCCTTCAATGGAACCATTTTGATCAACCCCCTCCTTTCCTCCTCCGCAGCAATCCTTTTGACTAAAATGGAGATCCCCTTCCCTTCTGAAACCCATTGTTTGATAAATTCTGAACTACCCGCTTCAATAAGGAGGGGAGGATGAACTCCCATCTCGTGGAAGGCTTGAAGAACCACCTTCCTTGTCGTCGAGCCTTTTGCCCGGATGATGAAAGGAAAGTTTCTGATCGCTTTAAGAGAAACCTCTTTTCTATCGGCGAGTGGATGTGAAGGAGAAACGATCAAAACAAGTTCTTCCTGAAGAAAAGGAGTGGATTGAAACCTGGGGGGCGCCTTGGTTATTCCGATAAGCGCAATATCATTACGATGAGCTGCAAGGCTCTTTTGGACCTCTTCAGAATTTCCAACATCAAGGGCAATTTTGACAGAGGGATAAGCATTCTGGAACCCTGAAAGAAGTCCGGGCATTAGGCATTTGGAGTAGGATTCGGTCGTCCCGATCCTTAAAAAACCTCCTTGACCCCCATGAAGTTTTTCCAAAAGGTTTTCAATCTCCCCGAGGTGACGAGAAATTTTATGAGCATATCTAAAAAGAATGTTACCTGCATCGGTCAGCTTAAATCCGCCCCGGCCTCTCTGGATGAGCCCCCATCCGACCTTATTCTCCAACCCTTGAATATGCTTGGTCACAGCGGGTTGGGAGATAAACAGGACTTCCGCAGCTCTCGAAAAACTCTTCTGCCTCACCACTTCATGGAAGACGAGCAGAGAATTGATGGAATCGTGTAGAGGGCTTCGCTTTTTCATCGCTTTATAACCTAAAGTTATTTAAACATAAAAACAAATGAATTGACAAGAGGCGGGATTAAAAAGATAATGCCATTAAACTGACCACTCTGAAAAGGAGGAGAAGATGGACCTCAGAGATTTCATAAATAAATGCGAGAAAGAAGGAGAGTTGAAACGAATTAAAGCAGAAGTCGATTGGGATCTTGAGATTTCTCATATTGCCAAGTTCGTTGAAGAAAAAAGCGGTCCGGCTCTCCTCTTTGAAAACATAAAAGGGTACAAGAGTCCGGTTCTGACTGGTGCCTTTGGTACAACCAAGAGGTTGGCCATCATCCTTGGAAAGAGCTCAGGCTTCTCCATGGTCGAACTCACAAAGGAGTGGGTCAATACCGCGGTTAAAGAGGTCATTCGGGCCAAGGAACAGAAAGACGGTCCCATCTTCGAGAATATCCTTGAGGGGAATAAAGTGGATACATTCGCTTTCCCCTCGCCCAAGTTTTATGAACTGGATGGAGGCCGATACTTTGGTACGGCTGTATTTATGGTATTACAGGATCCGGAGACAGGCGACATCAATCTTGGCACATATCGCATGGGCATCCTCGATGATAAAACTGTTGGTGTTCAGATCCTCAAGGGGAAAAAGGGCGATCGCATCATGAAGAAGTATGGGAAAGCAGGCAAGAAGATGCCCGCCTGCGCGATTATAGGCGGTGACCCCCTCCATATCTTTGCAAGCGCTGCAACAGTTAAAGCCAAGAGCGGGTACGATGTGGTCAGCTCATTGCGCGGAGAACCTGTTGAAATCGTCAAAGCCCCATTGACCGGCCTTCCCATCCCTGCGTCTGCCGAGATCGTCCTCGAAGGGGAAGTCGATCCCCAGAATCTGAGAAATGAGGGGCCCTTCGGTGAATATACGGGCTACTATACCGAGGAACTGATCAAACCGATTCCCAAACCAGCCCTTGAAGTAAAACGCATTTACCACCGGAATAACCCGATCCTTTGGGAGACCAGCGTGGGCAGGCCGGTGGGGGACCAGCATATCCTCTATGCCTTTACGCGAAACGCAAGCCTCTGGACGGATCTGGTCAAGATGGAGATCCCGGGCATCAAGTCGGTCTATACCCTACCGGAAGCCTCCGGACGATTCATCGTGGTCGTCTCCGTAGAGCAGATGTATCCGGGACATGCCGACCAGATCGGAGCGGCTGTCATTGCCAGCAATACAGGGATGTATGGAATCAAAATGGTCATCATTGTTGATGACGATATTAATGCAGACGATCTTCCGAGGGTGTGGTGGGCGCTTGGCACGAGATACAATCCTGCCCGAGGGACCCAAATGATCAATCGGGGCAGGTCAACTCCGCTCGATCCATCATTAGGCCCAGAAGATAATAAGTTTATCACCTCTCGTATCATCATGGATGCAACCCTACCTTTTGAATGGAAAGTCAAACCCACTGAGATTAAACTCTCTGAGAGTATGTTGACCAAGGTGAAATCCAGGTGGAGCGAGTACGGACTTGACTAAGAAGGAAGGAGAAAGCCATGGCTTTTGAGAAAAATCTTGAGAAGGCAAAAGAAAAGGCAAAAAAGGTAAAACTTTTTGTTCACGATGTGCATGGCGTACTCACACCGGACACCTTCTTCTGTGATATCGAAGGAAAACGAAGGTACGCCTTCTGGCATATGGATGGGTTTGGTGATCTCTCTCTCACCGCAAATGGGATTCAGATTGCCTTTCTCGATTCGACCTCCATTGATGAGGAAGGTCTGTTTCGCGCCAGGGAACTGAAGCTTGATAAATTTTATTATCGCGTCAGAGATAAAGTGGCCAAACTTGAAGAACTGAAGAAGGAGTTGAACATCGGCGATGAGAACGTCGGCTATATCGGGTGTGAAGTGACCGATCTTGAAGCCATGAAACGAGTAGGGTTTGCCGTGGCAACAGCCGATGCCGTAGATGAGGTGAAGGAAAGGGCAGATTACATCACCCTTGCCCCTGGAGGAAAGGGCCCCATCAGGGAAACCTGCGAATTTATCCTCCGAGCCTTAGGGAAATGGGAGGAATGGGTCGAGAAAGTCACTAAGATGGGATACAAGTGAAAAAAGACTAAGGTTCGGAATGCCTAAAGTGACTAAAGTTTAAAACGATGGAGGAAAACATGGGGAGTAAAGAGGCAGCTATTGAAAAAGCCAAAAAAGTGAAATTCGTTATCCTCGATATTCACGGAATCTTGACTGACAACACCCTCTATTATACGGATGACGGGAAAAAATCTGAATGCTTCTCACTGCGGGACCGTCTGGGGTGTATTGCCCTTCGGGAAGGAGGCATTGAGGTTGCCTTCCTGACCAGTAAAATCTCAAGGGCGGATGAACAGGTCGGCCAGATCTATGGCATCCCTCCTGAAAAGCTCTGGGGAACCTCCGCCAAGGTCGGAAAACTCGATGAGTTTGAGAAAGAGTCCGGGCTGAAAGATGAGGACTTCTGTTATGTGGGGGATGAGATGATTGACCTAGGCGTCATGAAAAGAGTGGGGTTTTCTGCAGCGCCGTCCGATGGAGCGGTCGAAGCTAAAGAAGTGGCCGATTATATCACGCTTGTCGGAGGCGGTAAGGGAGTGGTCAGAGAAGTGGCTGAATTCATTCTGAGGTCTCAAGAAAAGTGGGAATCGGTGATTCAAAAGATGACGGAGGGAAAATAAATCATTAAGGAGGATCGAGAGAATGTCATACAAATTTTATAAAGATAACCGTGAATTTATCAAAGCACTTGAGGCCAACAATGATCTCGTCACCATTGAGCAGGAAGTGGATTGGGATCTTGAGATGGGCGCTATTGTGAGGAGGGTCTGCGAGAAAAAATCGGCTTCTCCGTATTTTAAAAGGATCAAAGACTATCCTGGATTTGAAGCTCTGGGGGCCCCTTTGGCAACTTATAAAAGGCTGGCCATTGCCATGGGCATGAATCCGGATGCCTCGGTGCCTGAGATTTCCGACGAATATGTAAAAAGGACGACCGGTGAACCTGTGAAGCCCGCCGTTGTAGACAGGAAGAAAGCCCCATGCAAAGAGAATGTCTGGATGGGAAAGGACGCAGATCTATTTAAACTCCCCGGCCCGATGGTTCATGATGGTGATGGCGGCAGGTATCTCGCAACCTGGCACTTCGTCCTCTCAAAAGACCCTGAAACCCAGGCAATCAACTGGGGTATGTATCGCCAGATGGTTTTCGACGAAAAGACCATGGTCGGCCCGGTCCTTCCTTTCTCGGATATGGGAAAGATGTTCTATGGAAAATACGTCCCGAAAAATAAACCAATGCCTTTTGCAACGGTGATCGGTTGCGATCCATTGGCAGGTGTTGCCGCCTGTGCGCCCTCACCCATCCCCGAAGATGAATTCACCGGCATGTTGATGGGCGCTCCTGTGGAGCTGGTGAAGTGTGAAACCAACGATCTCTATGTGCCGGCCCACGCTGAAATCATTATTGAGGGTGAAGTGATCCCAGGCATCCAGATTGACGAAGCCCCGTTTGGCGAATACACGGGTTACCGAACTTCCCCAAGAGAACCTAGAACCGTTTACCGAATCAGCGCCATCACCTTCCGCAATAACCCGATTGTCACGGTCTCCAACATGGGGGTTCCGACGGATGAGGGCCAGCTTCTCCGGTCCTTCTCCCTTGGCTTGGAGATGCGAAAACTGCTGGAGAGTCAGGGCATTCCGATCACCGGAGTCTTTATGTGGCCTGAGTCAACCCATCATCTCGTCGTGGTTGGGGTGAAACCTGCTTACAGCGGTATTGCAAGCCAGGTTGCCAATCTCGTCTTCGGAAGCAAATTGAGCCCATGGTTCACCATGGTGGTGGTTGTCGACAATGAGACCGATATTTATAACAAAGATGAGGTCATTCATGCCCTCTGCACCAAATGTCATCCCATTCGTGGGATTCGTAAATATGAACAGGCACCCGGAACCCCTCTCTATCCATTTGCCGATCCAGATGACCGGAAATGGAGTCGCGGGTCTCAGGTGCTCTTCGACTGCACCTTCCCGCTCGACTGGCCCAAGTCGGATATCCCCATCAAGGTTTCATTTAATAATGTCTATCCAAAAGAAATCCAGGAGAAGGTTCTTAAGAACTGGAAAACCTACGGATTCAAAGATTGAGGAGGAAACAGATGGCACAAAAAGTGTATGATACATTCATCTTGAAAGATCTTTCAGCGGTTCCCGAGGATCAGGAAATGGAGCTCATTATTCGCGATCTCTCCCCTGAGGACCGAAGATACAAATACCGCAGCGCCTATGTCCTTGCCAAGGTTTCGAAGTCCGAGTCGAAATATCCGGACCGCCTCTGGGTTCGTCTGGGAAGAGGCCAGCTCCAGGAGAAACCCTGGTCCATCCAGATCGCAAAAGAAGTGAATAAGTTTGCCTAATCCTTCGAGATCACCTATGGCAACGACAGGGATCAAAAGCTTTCTCCAAATACTGAAGGCCCGGGGAGACCTGATTTCAATCCCGGCCCCCCTTGACCCGAAATACGAAATCTCAGCCGTCCTATCTGAACTTGGAAAGAAGGAAGCACCGGTCCTTCTTTTCGAAAAAGTGAAGGGCCATTCTTTACCCATCGTGGGCAATCTCCTTGGAACGAGGAAGCGCCTCAGCCTTGCCCTTGGCATTGAGCCTGAGAAACTCTTCGATGAATTTCCAAAAAGGATGGAGAGGCGATTGTCTCCTGCATTGGTTCGCGATTCCTCAACCAGAGTGCTCATCAAGAGAGGGAGAGGATTGGACCTGACAAAGCTTCTCCCGGTTCTGACCCACTACAGAGGAGATTCTGGGCCTTATATCACCTCGGGATTTTCATCGGCAAGAGATCCAGAGACCGGAGTAATTGGAAGAGGTCTCCACAGGATGGAGGTGAGGGGAAAAGACCGGCTCGGGATTTCACTCCTCAACCCTCCCCTTGCGGAAATCTATGGAAAATATAAGAAGAAGAATAAGAAGATGGAGATCGCAACAGTCATCGGGCTGGACCCTCTTATCTTCATCGCCGCCATCCTGAAAGCGCCAGCAGGCTTGGATAAACTTTCGATTGCCGGAGGCATTAGGGGAAAAGCCATTCCAATGGTAAAGGCTGAAAACGTCGATCTTGAAATCCCTGCCTTTGCGGAGATTCAAATCGAGGGCTTTATCGATCCAAAAGGGAAGGAAGAGGATGGTGTTCTCGGTGAATCGAGCGGCTACTATATGGGGTTCGCAAAAAGCCCTGCCATCCAGGTCACAGCCATCGCTTTCCGTGAGAATTCCATCTATCATGCTATTGTTCCCTGGAGCCTTGAGGTGGATAACCTCCTTTACCTGGTCCACGGCCTCGATTTCATTCCAAAGATGAAAAGGGAAATCCCTTCCATCAAGGAGATTCGGCTTATCCCTGGGACATTCGGGTCACACGCTGTGATGAGCCTCGATACAGAGAATAGGGGCGAAATTCGAAGGGCCTTATCGCTTGGGCTCTCTTTTACCAACATTAAAAAGGTGATCGCCGTTAACACCGATATCAACTTGCTGGATGACCAGGCATTGGAATGGGCTCTGGCAACCCGGTTTCAGGCGGATAGGGATCTGATCGTCATGACCAATCTGAGAGGACAACCCATTGATCCCTCTTCGGGCGATGGATTCCTTACGGCCAAGATGGGACTGGATGCCACTAAACCCAGATCGGAAGGGTTTGAAAAGGTGGGAGTCCCCGAAGAGGTGAAAAAAAGAATCGTTCCTGTCCTTCAGAAATTTGTCAAAGGGGAATGAGATGAAAAGAATAATTGTGGGAATCTCCGGTGCGACCGGAGCCATCTATGGAATAAGACTTTTAGAGATCCTCGCCAAATCGAATGTGGAAACCCATCTGGTGGTTACTGAGGCCGCTGAAAAAACCATCCTCATGGAAACCGACTGGACAGTGGAAAAGATCAAATCTCTGGCTAAGATCGTCTACGACATTAAAGACGTGGGAGCGGATATTGCCAGCGGCTCTTTCCAGACCGATGGTATGGTGGTCATCCCATGTTCCATCAAGAGCCTCTCGGCAATCGCCAACTCTTTCAATTTAAATCTTCTGATTCGTGCCGCAGATGTGACGATGAAAGAAAAACGGAAGCTGATTCTCGCTGTAAGAGAAACACCCCTTCACAAAGGTCATCTCAATCTTATGATGAACCTTGCCGACTCGGGAGCGATCATTCTCCCTCCGATCCCCGCCTTCTACTTCCATCCTAAAACCATGGATGACCTGATCAATCATACGGTCGGGAAAGTCCTCGACCTATTCCATATCGAGCACGATCTCTTTGCCCGCTGGGGCAGTACAAAGGTCAAAAATAATCTCAGAAAGAAAGGATTGAACCATTAAGATCCAAGGGAAAATTGTGGAAGGACTCAGGGAGGCAGGCCATTTCACTCAGATTCCTTGGGTCAGAAAGCAGTTCATCTTAAAACTCTCCATTGATCCCTATCCCGGGACATTAAATCTGGAAATCATTGGTCCGGAATCTCTTCATTCTTTCAAATACCTTAAGACGACAAGTGGAATAGAAATTATTCCTGAAGACCCTTCTTTCTGCAGTGCCAAATGCTATCCTGTCCTCATCAACAGTCGATTAAAAGGGGCGATCGTTTTCCCATTGGTAGAGGCCTACCCTGAAAATAAAATGGAGCTGATCTCACATCAGAATATTAAAGAAACCCTTGCTGTCAAGGCAGGAGATGAACTAGAAGTGGAAATTTGATACGTCAGGTAAGTTTCTTAGATATGATTTTCACTTTAAGACGATTCGAGTCAATCTCCTCAAAACCAAAAGGTCCAAATTATATTTCATAATATAACATTTCATCGTATTATAAGTGACTTATCTCGAATAAAAACCAGCTAACCTCATTTTATTCCAATGCCTCTTCAACAAACTTCATTTAAACAGCTTGATAATGAAGCAAAAAAACATTTTGTCATTTTTGACAAAATGGTACTCTTCATCAATGAGAGCTCTTGATCAGAGGCCTCTTCCTAAAAATTAAATACCTATTAAAATCCTCAGGTTATTCATTAATATCTGTGCAATCAGCCTTTGGCACCTGTTATGCAATAAAAAATATAGAAAATTATGAAAATAAACGATTACAGCATCTATTCTAAACGGATTTTAAATCGCTTTTCCACATTCTTTGTGATCATCCTGATCGCTACCCCAGGCCTCAGCCAAACGCTCTGTGAATCCTCTGACCAAATCTGGCGAGTGGGTAATCAACGGTGGACAGTTCAAGAGGAAATTCAATTTGGAAAATGGGTGAATGAAAATATCAAGGAAGATTTCTTTATTCGTTACAATATCCCGACCGATTGCGCAGATGTCCCTTATGCTGTTAGATGGATTTATGCCCGTATCAACCACCTGCCTGCAGCAGCTACGACAAAGGACGGAAAGCTAATAGGCCATTGGTCTAAAAACTGGAAGTATCTGCCGACTCATCCGAATTGGTCTCAGGACAAACGTTTTCGTGCAGCCCTTTTCTATCTCATTTCAGAGACCTGGACAGGAACTCTTCCGAAAGACACCTATCCAGTTCGTATTTCTCCTGACGCCATCACGCCAGGGACACTCTTGGCAATGGCAAAATCACATGTTGCTATCATTGGCCATGTCTGCCTCGATGGAAGCCAGATCCATCCACTACAGACCTGGGAGTCGGTCCTTCCAGTAAAGGTTCGAAAATTGAGTTCAAAGGACTTTTTTTCCCCTAAACCAGAACGGACTCATCCATTAGGTTTGGTGAAATTTCGATGGCCGGTTTTTGAAAATGGGGAATGGAAATATCTTCCCATCAAAGAACATCCCTTCTATTCCGAAGAACAATATACCCCTGCTTTTTATAAAAGGCATGCAGACTTTATCGAGGCTGTGGCTAAAAGAATCGATCCAACAGAATATCACCCTATGGAAAAGATGACGAAGGTAATGGAAAAAATCACGCACCTCCTTAAAGAGAGAGTCCCTACTGTCCTGGATGGATACCAGCAGTGTGCCAAAAGGGGATGTCCAGAAGGTTCAAATCTATGGGAAATGCATAACACCCTTAGCCGTGACGAGATGATTACTCTCTTGATGGATCACCTCTCCCGTATCATTGAATCGATCCATCTCGATAAAGAAATAGTAAAAGAGATGATGGAATCAGTTTCCATCCAAATCACAGAAAAGCGCTCAGTTACATTTTATGATGTCTATCGGAACTGTTCCTGGCTTTCTCCTCATCCAAAAGATTCCATCGAAGCCCGTTGGGGACTCAAAAAGTGCGAGATGATCCGTGCACAGATCCAAACTGCCAAAGACTGCATTGCTTTTTTTGAAAGAATTTACAGAAAAAGAGACCCCCAATATGCGGACTTTGGAATCCGGCAACAGCAGGAAATCCTAAGGAGACTCAACGAAGAGTTAATGAGGTCCGATTGCCATCTCACCGCCTCTATAAATTATTAGAACCTAAATTGGGCGATTCTTTTTTAAACCTCTTTAGCAACAGGCTTCAGATCAGGTTTAAAATCACCCAGAGGGTGATTTGTAGCGCAAGGCTTTAGCCTTGCTTGCCTACCGCAGGTAGGCATGAGAAGCAACCCTAAAGGGTTGCGCTACAATGAAATTTAAAATAAATCGCTCAATTGAGGTAGAAGTGACCGCTTGGAGTGCTATAGTTTCAGACCTGAGGCTAGTTCTTCGAGGGATTCCCGGTTGAGAATCAGTATTTTATTCCCCTTCACATCGATGATGCCTTTGGCTTTCATCTTCCCCAAGGTCCTGGAAAATGTCTCGCTGATCGTTCCTAATTTTGATGCCAGCTGTGTCTTGCTCAGATCAAGTTCAACCTCTTTCGGGTTTTTCCCCTCTCTTGACGATTTCATTGAAAGATCAAGCAGATATTTTGCAATCCTCGAAGAGACCTCTTTAAGGGAGAGCTCTTCAATCAAAGAAGCAAATCGTCTCAGGTAGTGTGAAAGGGAGACGATCATATTGATGCTGAGTTGAGGGTTCTTCTCGATCAAGCGTATAAAATCTCTTTTGGGGATATAGAGAAGTTGGCTGTCGCTCAAGGATTCGGCAAAGGCAGGATAACTTCCTTCGAGAAAGAGCGCTGCTTCAGCAAATGCATCCGGCGCTGAGACCACATGAAGGATCTGCTCTTTGCCTTCTGATGAGATTTTATAGAGTTTCACCTTGCCGGAAAGGATGACATAGAATCCCCTTGCCTCTTCACCCTCGGAGAAAAGAATTTCCTTTTTCCCAACCTGCCTGAGTGTGGCAATTGCCTTTACCCTTTTCAGATCTTCATCTCTTAACCCTGCAAAAAGCGGGCATCTCTTTAAAAGGTTCGTCTCCATGTTGTTCAAATCTATAGGTTTTTAGCCCTTTTTGCAAGTAAAAAGAGAGGGGCTCATCCGTGAATGTAAAGTTCGTGAATAATTACCTATAGTTACATGTAATTAAAGACGATATTTAACTCCTTTCGAAACCCTCCCAACGGGTTCAGTATATTGAATTGATAAAGGAATTATGTTAGTCTGAAACGAAATAAACTGGAGGAGGATAGATTGAATTCCCTCTATAAAAATCTTCTTTTCTGGTCAATTATCATCATCATTATGATTCTCCTCTTTAACCTCTTCAGCAAACCACGCCAGACGGTAATGGAAAGAAATTATTCCGATTTTATCAATGCCGTTGAGCATAATCGTGTTCTCGAGGTTGAGACAAAAGGCAGGAGCATCATCTGGAAAGATTCAGAGGGAAAGAAGTTTAAAACCTATACCCCTGAAGATCCAGAAATGATAAAAATCATCAGGGACAAGAAGATTGCTATCAATGCCAAGAAAGAAGATGACTCTCCTCTCTGGCAAAATATCCTCATCTCCTGGTTTCCGATGATCATTCTCATCGGAGTGTGGATCTTCTTCATGAGGCAGGTCCAGATCGGCGGCGGGAAAGCTCTCTCTTTTGGAAAAAGCAAAGCAAAAATTCTAACCAAAGAACAACACAAAGTGACCTTTGATAATGTGGCTGGAATCGAAGAGGCCAAGGATGAGCTCGAGGAGATCATCGACTTTTTGAGAGACCCGAAGAAATTCACAAAATTGGGTGGAAGAATACCCAAGGGCGTTCTTCTCATCGGTGCGCCTGGAACAGGCAAAACACTGCTGGCAAGAGCGATTGCCGGAGAGGCCGATGTTCCTTTCTTCAGCATCAGTGGTTCCGATTTTGTTGAGATGTTTGTAGGAGTGGGCGCCTCCCGTGTCCGCGACCTCTTCCTTCAGGGGAAGAGAAATGCGCCCTGCATCATCTTTATCGATGAAATTGATGCCGTAGGAAGGCACCGGGGAGCAGGCCTGGGCGGAGGCCATGATGAACGGGAACAGACTCTCAATCAGTTGCTCGTGGAGATGGATGGCTTTGAATCAAATGAAGGGGTCATCCTGATCGCTGCCACCAACCGGCCTGATGTCCTTGACCCTGCACTCCTTAGACCAGGCAGGTTTGACCGTCAAGTCGTTGTGCCGGTTCCTGATGTGAAGGGAAGAGAAGAGATATTAAGTGTCCACATCAAACGGGTACCTTTGACTGAAGATGTCGAGTTGTCCGTCCTGGCCAGAGGGACTCCCGGATTTACTGGGGCTGATCTTGAGAATCTGGTCAATGAGGCTGCCCTTCTGGCTGCCCGCCTTGGAAAAGATCGGGTCGATATGTCCGACCTTGAACAGGCAAAAGACAAGGTCTTGATGGGTGTGGAACGAAAATCGATGATTATCCCTCTTGAGGAACGAAGAATTACCGCCTTTCATGAGGCAGGCCATACCCTGGTCGCCAGGATGATTCCTGGAACAGACCCCATTCATAAGGTCACCATCATTCCAAGGGGACGGGCCCTTGGAATCACCCAGCAACTTCCCATTGATGAGAAGCATACCTATCCGAAGGATTATCTCCTCAACAACATTGCCGTCATGATGGGGGGAAGAGTGGCAGAGGAACTGGTCTTGAACCGCCAGACCACTGGCGCCGGCAATGATATCGAGCGCTCTACTGAACTCGCCAGGAAAATGGTCTGTGAATGGGGAATGAGCGAAAAACTCGGTCCCATGGCTTTTGGTCAGAGAGAGGAACAGATCTTTCTCGGAAGAGAAATTACTCAACACCGGGACTACAGCGAAGAGACAGCTCAGCTCATCGATTCCGAGATCAGGGCAATCGTCACCCGGAGTTATGAAAAAGCGAAAGAGATCATCCAGGGAAACATGGAAACACTTCATCGCTTGGCCAACACCCTCCTCGAGAAGGAGGTTCTCGACGGAAACCAGATCGACCGAATTATAAAGGGTGAAGAAGTCTGACCCATCCCGTTCACCCTTCCAATATAAGAATGGAATTGATTCGATGCCTTCATATCACCGGCCTAAGGGAAGCCATCCATGAAATTGAAAGAGTGGGAGTGAACCCGACTGGCGTCGAATTGATGAGAGGGAAAGCCCTCCATTTCAACCTCAAAGTGGAAGGAATCGAACCCAGAACCGCAAACATTCTCAAGCAGGAGATGCTCTCTCTGGGCGGGGATGCAGCGCTCGATGGCAGAGGGCTCGATTGCAGTGTCGGATTAACGGATGGGCTTTTGATGGGCAGCCAGAAACAGTTCGAAAAATTGATCCAGAAATTGGATTCCTATCCACATCTTCAGAAAATCGGCCATGCCTTAAAAGAAGCATTCCAGAATATTTTAAAAAACCATTTTACCCTGCGCTGTCGCAGGCGAACATTCAACCTGGGAGAAAGAACGCTGTTGATGGGAGTTTTGAATATTACGCCGGATTCCTTTTCGGACGGAGGGCTTTTTTTCGACAAAGATAAAGCCATTGCTCATGGCCTGAAAATGGTCCAAGAGGGGGCCGATATCATTGATATTGGTGGGGAATCGACAAGACCCGGTTCAAAGCCGCTTGGGCTGGAGGAGGAACTCCGTCGGGTCCTTCCTGTGATCGACGTTCTTTCGAGAGAAAGTGGTGTCCCCGTCTCTATTGACACCTATAAATCGGAAGTCGCCTCAAGGGCAATTGACTCAGGAGCCGAGATCATCAATGACATCAGCGGGCTCCGCTTTGATCCTGAACTTGCCTCTGTAGCAGCCAAAACACACACCCCCATTATCTTGATGCATATTC
>Ga0194125_10009287_pt1 | contig 13672 bp, 12 predicted proteins | sample TA2KigC250mmetaG_FD_148626 | JGI IMG/M metagenome (GOLD analysis project Ga0194125, IMG submission 148626) | Freshwater microbial communities from Lake Tanganyika, Tanzania - TA2015034 Kigoma Deep Cast 250m | ecosystem: Environmental > Aquatic > Freshwater > Lake | place: Tanzania: Lake... | reverse complement strand
CAAGGGTCTTCCCAAACTGACGAAATCTGCTTTATTCTCCTGTATAATTCTTTCTGCAATTTCAGGATATCCCAGTTTTCCGGATGCTATTACCGGAATAGATACCTCCTGCTTAACCTTGGCAGCAAGTTCGATATCAAATGCTGGCTCCATCGTTGTAGGCGGATGAGGAAGATACCATGTCTCATAACAGCCGGAATCTATGTCCAGAGCATCTGCTCCCGCCTGTTCCAGTATACCGGCTATCTGCAATCCTTCCTCTATTGTCCTGCCACCCTTCAGTTCATGGATTAAGCCATACCTGTATATAACAGGAAAATCCTCTCCCGCTCCTTGTTTAATTGCCTTTATCAATCGTCCTGAAAACTTCATTCTGTTTTCCAGACTACCGCCATATTCGTCTGTGCGGTGATTCCACAGTCCTGTTGAAAACTGGTCTATCAGATAACCCTCATGCCCGTGAATTTCAATAGCATCAAAACCAGCTCGTTTTACTATTTCAGCACTGTTATGAAAATAGCCGATTATTTTTTCTATATCCTCGGTGCACAATTCCCGTGTCTTATTATGAGGAGACCAGAAACAGTCCAGCACTGACGGACCAATCGGCTGTCCTTTTATCTGAACATCCCTGCCGGCTATTCTGCCCACTCCCGCTGATAGCTGTATACTGATTTTAGCTCCATAGGCATGAACTGCCTCGGCTAAAGCGCTGAGCCATTTAATATGTATTTTATTATCAACTACCAGATTCTTAAGCAGTAGATAGTCTTTTACCAATTCAAACTCACTGTTGGTGCGTGTAAATCCAACTCGTATCAGTCCGACCCCGCCCTCAGCTCTGCGAACAAAATAGTCAATCCCCTGCTGAGAAAGACTTCCGTCAGTATTTACCAATCCCCCTACTCCCATAGGTGCCATAGAAATCCTGTTTTTCAGTGCAAGCTTTCCAATTCTCACGGATTCAAATAACTTCATAAATTTATCTCTTACTTTATATTATATTTTATAATAACAGATTTATTGAGAACTGGAGTAAAATCCGAGCTTATTCTTCCCAAAGTTTAACGCCATACCCAAAATCAAAGAATTACGGATGTAAAACAAATATATATATGGTAATGCAAGAATAACCGCAGAAACCAGTAAATAGATAGGAGATAGCTTCAACAGGTATTTCAAAGTAATTATCCCAGCTATATAAGGTATCAATTGCATCGTGGGTCTAGCCGTTTGTTGAAACGAAATTCGTATATTTACCTTTGATAAATGTAATACATAATTAGACATAGAAGTTGTCAGAATGAAGTTTACAATGGAAAATATGGCTACTGTTGTCAAGACATTGACTTTCATTTGTCCCATAATTGAAAGGAAAGTAATCCTTATTATCATAGTTAAGACAGTAAAGAATGTATAGTGCTTTTGCTTGTTTAAAACTCCAAATACTGATTGAATTGAGTTATTAAGAATAGCTGCAAACATCCAAAGCATAACCCACTGGGCAAATTTACCGGATAGTTCCCATTTCAATCCTAGAAAGAAGGAAAAGATTTCCGGACCGAGTAATACAATGATTACTGTGGGTAGTATGGCTATCTTGTATAGGCCTGCTCTGATACCACCGATTATAGTGGCAATTTCCTCATTGTTATTTACTTTGTCGGCAATTTCTTTGTGTAAGACCCTGTTTACTGACTCGCCTAACAAAGACACAAAAATGTATAGAAGGTTAAAAGACTTCGCAAAAAGACCGTTGGTTTCCTGTCCCCAGTATTTGGCTATTACTAATATAGGGATAGAAAAATTTACAATACTAGCTACGTAACCCCAATATTCGTACAATGGATATCGCTTATGTCTTTTTGCTGCTGATAAAATACTAGAGACAGATACTGATTTAAAGATATTAAAAATATCTTGTTTTAGTATAGGAATTACAAGCACTATCACGACTATTATATGGGGAAACGCTCGAATAAAAACCATATTATCTTCAGTTGTTCTGCCCCGAGAACCGAAGTATAATAATAGCAACGTTCCTAAAAGGGAGACAATAACAGTCGAGATTGTAATTGCAACAAATTTCTTTTGGGATGAGTACCAAAATCTGAATAACACTGACAGTGACGCTGATATAATGGTCGTAAAAAAAACCGGTTTATACCTCTGAAACGGAAATTCACTACTTGCCAATTTGATAACAAATCCATAAAAAAAATATAAAAGCAGAATTAATAATGTCATAATTATCAGCGATAAAACAAACAAACTTCCAGCTTCTTGTTTATCTTTAGCCTGGATGATTGCAAAATTGTATCTAAGGTAAAAAAGTGGGCTTATCATAAGTATTATGGAATTAAAATATGCCCCTAAGCCAAAAAGCGATGGTTCCCAATATCGGGCAATCCACGGTTCAGCAAAAAAACCAAGCACCGAGGCAAAGATTGGCCCAAAAGATACTAATGCAACATTGCTGAGAAATGTTCTATTAACCTTTGACATCCAGCTTAATCATTTCAACTATATTGTTTATAAGGAAACCTATTTCTTTTTCTTCATAGTTAGTCACTGCTTACTTAGTCTGGGCAACAGGTTGAAAATGCAAAGATAAACGTAGATGCCAATTTTAATTGTTTGCCAATCCAATCCAAAAATATACATAATCTTAGATCTGAAATGATACAAGATTCCTCTTTTGGTATCCTCAGCTATCCCAACATCTCTCGTACAAAGGCTTTTATCCTTGGTTTCCAGATAACGTAGATACATTCCATAATAAAAAGATTTCTTGTATGGTTTCCAATCTCCGTTTAACGGCTTTGAAATCCGCTCAATGTCTCTCTCAATATTCGCTTTTTTCTCACCGGTTACCAATTCCACAATATCATCAGAAGTAACATAGGGAATTTGTGTAAACTGGTAGCTCAAATCCTGATTTACACATAACTGTACCAGATAAGAATTATATAGGCGTGGGTTGGTATTTTGCCTGTAATCCATACTACTGAAGATGAAATTTCCCAAGCTATAAAAAATGAATTTCCCTTTATGCTGCTCCACTCCCTGCATTTCGTGAGGATGTGAGCCTATGACAGCATCAGCTCCTGATTCTATAAACTTGTGGGCAAGTCTTCTTTCCCGAGGACTGGGATAGGCAACGTGCTCATAACCCCAATGAGGCATTACTATTACAAAATAATCTTCTGCTTTTAATTGCTTAATCTGTCTCAAAAGCCGGCTGGAAAACATATCTACCGTTCCGATTCTGCGGAAATAATTTACTCTAAAATACTGTGTGGCTCCCAAAACAGCTATTTTAATTCCATTACATTCTGCCTTAAACGGCTCAAATGCTTGTTCCGGACTTAGACCTGCTCCAAAATGCTTTATCCCTCTTTCATCCAATAGTTTCAACGTGTCCAGCAATCCCTCTTTTTTATAATCAAGCACATGATTATTAGCAATAGAAAATGCATCAAAGTGTCGTAAATCTTCTATATGAGATGAAGCAGCTTTTAGATAATATGATTTGAACTTTCTTTTTTCCGTTCTTTCAGTTAACACCGCTTCAAGATTACCTATAACTAAATCGCTTGCTTTAAACAAGCCGAGTATGTTTGCCCCAAACTTGAAATCACTGATTTTATTAAAAGAAATGTCTCCGGTTAAAACTAGCTTTACCAAGCAGGCTCCTTTACTAATTTTCACTATCAGGCATATATCGTAGGTACAACATTATTTCAAAGCTGTAGTTTGTTTATAATAAATGGAGTTTTTCCCGAGTTTTTTCTTTCCAATTCTGATACTATTTTGAAATCAAATCTCAACCCATCACCGATACGTTTTCTGAGCCCACGCTCAATATCCGGATAAAACTCAGATTTGAACTCGTCATCTACAATCAGGTTAATGGTCAGATGGTCAGGTGCATCCTGAATATATTGACCTGTAACGATTCCTTTGGCGTATCCCAGAGCTCCTTCTGCAAAATAAATCTTACGCCCATCAGGCAGAATCAAGAAATCATCCATTCTACCTTCAATCATGTCTATCTGTCTAAAAGAAGTATATGTGTTATCCTGTGGATCGGCTAGACGTACATAATCACGCGTTTTATACCTTATCAAAGGCATGGCATAATTGTAAAAACTTGTACTAACCAGTTCACCATATCCAGTATCTGTAACATTTCCTTCAGAATCCACCAGTTCAGGATAGAAATAGTCCTCCATAAAGTACTTCTTATTATTCGGCATTTCACATGCCATAATGGAGTTTTCATTATTACCATATTGGTCATATAGCTTTGTATTATAGGCCTGTTCTACAAAGGAACGAATTGCAGGTGTTATACTTTCTCCTTCACACATAATCCCAATCGGACTTGGCAAAGTCATACCAGCATCTGTTACTATTGTATAAAAATCAATATAAGAACGGGCAAACCCCACAAAAAAACGAGGTTTGTATCGATTAACCAGTTTTGCAAACGCCAGGCAATTTGCTTTTGTCATACGGCTGCAATTTAGATAAAAAAGATTCCTTTGCCATTCATAACCATAATCTTTGGGTTTAGACTCAGACAGACCTTTGATCATCAAAATAGGTCTACCAATTTTCGCCCCTGCCCAATAAGAAGCTCTGGCTATAACAGCATACTTATTTCTGATACTATATATATCCAACATGATGTTTAGGGGTGTTCCCGTAGAACCACTGGTAGTTTTCCAGACAGGGTAAAAGCTTTGAGCATTGTCAGCAATAAATTCCTTATTTCTGCTTCGAAAAGTATTCTTGTCCAGAAGAGGTATCTTTTCGATATCTTCCAATCCTCTGAACCGTATTGGATCAATACCAGCATCATTAAATAATTGCCTGTAATATGGAACGTTTTTCCCTGCATGCTTAACCACTTCTATAAGTTTCAGATTGTGATAATCCTCCACCTGTGCTTTGCTCCATTTGTAGCTTTTACTTTAAAACAGCTGGCACTTTAAATATAAGCTTAAATTCAAGAGCTTTTTATTCACAATTATAGTCCTCTTCAGAATATAAGATAGTCACATTTCATTAAGTATTGAGTCGTGTATTATGTTATTCAAATCTGCCATCATATCAAATACTTTGTATGATATGTTAATCAATAGCTTTTAGAATAGCATCCCTATCAACCACTTGCATGTTCATTATTTTTTGGATGGTTCTTCCTTCTGCCCAGAAGTCTTTTTTAACTAAAGCAGATAGTAAGTTTATAATGGAATCTGCTATTGATGTATTTTTTGCTACGGATTTTCCAATGGATGAAAACAAGCACAATCCATTGGGAACATCTTCAGATATGTATCTTGTTGCCAGACTTTCCGGTCCCCTGTTAGAGGATTGGGCAAAGCTGCGGAAAACATCCATTGAGTCAAGACTCAAATCCTTTGCATTTCTCCATTTTGCTGCGTCAAAATAATCAAGCCTATTGCATCCGAACACTTCCAAGATATCGTTTTTCTGCTTGTCAAAGGCATTGATAACATTGATAATGGAAGGCGTAAAGGCTTCTTTATACATCCAAAAATCACCCTGAGAATGTTCAATTCTGGCTGATGAGAATAACACACCTATAGTATGAACAATCATATTGGGGTTGTGAAATGCAGATTCCAAGATGTTTTTTCTTAAGAATTTAGTATTACAAAACAGCTTGCTAAATTTTCCCAAAACAAAATCACTATCTGCTTGTGGGAGACATGATATAGCATTTCGGGGATTGTAAAAGGTTATGCGAACCAGTGCCTCATCGGCAATTCTGCCATTATAGGCAGTAGTTTCCCATTCACAGTAATGAATCTTTTTGTTGATGTGTTTCTTAAATATCAATGAACCCATATAACCCGGAATTAGCGCTATTACCTGTCCATCACATACAAATGGAGCAATTTTCTCTGCAATTTCTTCATGTTGCAATGTTGTTGTCATAATCATAATAATATCTGCAAAATCAACTGCCTCTTTGATATCTCTTGTAATAACCTGTGGTTTAACAAAGAACGTATTACTTTCATTCGTTACATCAACTGCTTGAAAGCCGGATTCCCGCTCCACCATGTCAAAGAATTTGTTATGAACTGATTTGGAATTTTTACATATGCAAAGTTCTACACCTAATTCGTACAATTTGGCTGCATGTACAAAACCAGCATTACCCGCTCCAATTATTGTTACTTTCACAATTTACTCCTTTTGACTAATTTGAGAGAATAAATCAAACTGTTTAAACTTGAGTCTGAGTGTTTTTTTATAATTGACGTGAGAACCATCTGTTATTATGCTATCTGTCCTTTATTGATTCTAAATATATTAAACGTGTGCATTTTTAATTTATTCCATCCAAATCCAGATCCAGATAGTATGGGAGATGACCTAATTTCTTTCTCGGCATATGTTGTTTTTGTTAAAGCACATATTTTTAACAGTCTAACTTTTTCCCCATACATATTTGAACAATCTTGAACAGGTCTATATAGCTGGTTATTGATTTTAAAGATGTTTCCTGCATTCCTAGAAATTCTACTATCGTTAAGGACTATTGGGCTTAATAGGTGTTCAACATATGAGCCAGTCATACTTTCAGAATAAAATAACTTTGCTTTTTTGTTCTTATCAGTTGAGACAAACAGATACCACAACTCATCATGATTAAGTAGAACCGGATCTGAATACTTTTATATTAGCAGAGTATCAACCACCGTCCATTTATCGGGAAATCTATCAGCTTTAAGTAATCTTACATTATTAGCTCCTGCTCCTTCTATTGTCATAAAATACCCTTTATCAGCTAAAAACACTATAGGAAAGGATATTGAAACTCTGTCTTTAACAACGACGCTTTTATTAATAAAAGTCTTGCCATCGCTACTCACAGCATAGGCAATTTCACCAATCCATTTCCCATTACGGATATTACCCTGCTCGTAAAAAAGATAAAACTTACTCTTATCAATAATCACAAATGGATCAGCAACAAACTTTGTAGTATTATTTTGCAAATCATCTCGACTCATTACTGGATTGCCTGCTATCTCTCGTATATTAAATGTGCTATCCATTTGATATAAACCGATTGACCATCTTGGTTCACTATAAATTGAAACTTTGATACTTGAGATTGCAACAAAGAATATTAATACGATTACAATACTCACTAATAACAGGTTTCTCATATGTCTGCCTTAATCGCATCGAGGGACTTGCGAGGCAAATGCGAGGCTATTGCCCACGATGTGCCCACGCATCAAGCAAGGATTTTGAGTCAAACATATCATTAATTGGATAATTGCTCTTAAGTTGAAACTATAATTCACTCAAAATTCACTTATTCCTGAGGTATCTTGTTAATGATAAACGGTGTCTTGCCAGAAGCTCTTTTTTCTAATTCTTTAACAATTTTAAAACTTAATCGCATAGTGTTGCCAATCCTTTTAACTAAACCTTTTTCAATTTCAGGGAATTGATTATCAGAAAAACTCTCATCTACCATCAGATTGATAGTTAGGTGATCTTTTTTATCTTGGATAATTTGCGCAGTTATTACACCCTCAGCATATCCGATTGCCCCTTCTGCAAAATATATCTTTCTGCCATCAGGGAGAAGGATAAAATCGTCCATCCTGCCTTCGATATTAGTAACAGCCCTATATGCTATTGAAGTATTGGAGGATGGTTCAACGCTGATATAGTCTCTTGTCTTGTACCGGATTAACGGCATAGTATAATTATAGAAGCTGGTTCCAACAAGTTCGCCATAACCATTAGCTAATACATTGCCATCGGCGTCTAGAAGCTCTGGATAAAAATAGTCCTCCATCAGGTATCTGTTGTTGTCCGGCATTTCACATATCATAACAGCATTTTCAGCCTGGCTATAATAATCAAAAACTCTGCTATTAAAGTTCTTTTCCAGATAGAGCCGCATTTCAGGTGTAACACTCTCTCCATAGCATAATATCCCTTTGGGGCTAGGCAATACAATGCCAGAATCGCATATAAACCTGTGAAAATCAATAAACGATCTGGCATACCCTGAGTAAAAGTTAGACTTGGCTTTTAGGACAAGCTTTGCTGCTGCAAGGCTGTTTTCTTTTGTAATTCTGCTGCAATTCAGAAATACTCTATTTGTTGCGAAATCATAACCATAGTCGGTTTTCTTAGTTTCTGACAGTCCTTTTATTAAAAAAGACTTTTTCAAGGGAGAATATCCAGCCCATAAATATGCTCTTAATGTTGCAGCACTTTTGTTGATTCTGCTGATATGGTCAATCGTTAAAGTAAGTGGAGTGCCCGTTGAACCACTGGTTTTATCAGTAACATTATCAAAGTTAGATGATGCATCAGAAATGAAATCACTTATTTTCGTTCTTAAAGTATTCTTGTCCAAGAAAGGAATCTTCTCAATATCTTTTCTACCCCTAAATTCAGTAGTAATAAGACCTATTTCTTTAAATAATTTGCGGTAGTAAGGTACATATTTGCCAGCATATTGCACGATTTCGATAAGCTTTGCGTCTTGATAAGCTTCAATTTGTTGTCTTGTCCAATGCTGGCTTTTGTGAAATAAAAGATATCTATATAAAATCTTTGGTGCTAACTTAAAATAATCTGGAATTGCCATCTATTTGTCACTTCTTGAATCGGATAATTCTAAAGCTCTTTCTTCAATTGATTTCATGCGTTTAATCACTTTCTTGGCGGCTATCACCATCGGGGGACCGATGAACTTACCATTCTTTACTGCTACACCTTTGTTTTCGTTCTGGGATTCTTCATAAAGCCGCAACATATCTATTGCATCTTCATAGTCAATGTCTGAAGGAGAGAAATACTTGTGCACCAATTCAATTTCTTTGGGATGTAGCACCAGCATTCCTTCAAATCCCAGATTTCTTGCCAGATTCAGATTCTTTTCCAAGTCATCCAAATCGTGAATATTGATATGAACCGTATCAATCGGAATTACATTATTTGCACGTGCTGCAAGAGCAATCAAGGCACGTGGAACATAGAGGCTTTGCCCTTCATGGTCATGAATGCCTTCCAAATCGCTGATAAAGTCCTCACAACCGTAGGCAATGGCAACAACCCGCTTGGATGCTTTGCAGATATCCTGAGCATTAAGCACGGCGGCAGACATTTCTATTAAAGGAATTATCTTAAAAGTTCCGACCGGAATTTTCTTTTCGTATTCAATGGTCTCCAGTAGTTTATCGAAGAAGTAGATGTCGTCTCCTGTCTTGGATTTGGGATACATAAAACCATGCACGCCCTCAATCGTCAGAGCATGCACATCCTTGAGCAGATGCCCGCTTTCCCTGTCGTTAACCCTCGGGAAAACATAATAATTGCTCAGTTTTCCGGAGCTGACCCATTCCGCTATCTTTTCTCTGGCAATGGCTTTGTTGGATTCCGGCTGAACGGAATCCTCCAAATCGAGCAATAGCACATCTGCTTCCGACCTGGACGCGCTTGTAAGCAGTTTATCATTATGTCCCGGCACAAACATTAAGCTGCGCATAATCATATCTTTCATTTTTTCTCCTAATACTTAGTTGATGAAACGTTGTAAGGTTGTGACGTTGTAACGTTGTAGGGTTTTAGCGTTTTAGCGTTACAGCCCAACTATTTCTTTCCTAACGAATCAATAAGGCCAATCAGCATCATTCTGACTCTTTTCGCCTTACTTAATAATACTGATATATCTTCAAGATAGTTAAGCCGTTGAGCAATTTCCAAATGTGTTTCGACCTCTGCTAAAGAACCTTTTGATATATATAAAAATTGGATAAACTCTTTGGAGTTTTTTCTTCCTGACCCCTCTGCTATATTGGAAGGTATGGATACTGCAGCTCTTTTTATTTGAGATGTCAATCCATATAATTCATTACCGGGGGAACGATTAGTTTTCTCATAGATATCAATGACTAAATCCATACTCAATTTCCATACTTCCAAATCTCTATAGCTTTTCATAACCCCTACAACGTTACAACGTTACAACCCTACAACTTTATTGCCCTTTTCTCACTATCAATACTCTGCGTCTGAAACGTAGTACAGGTTTATCATCCTGATTAAAAGCTATGGTTTCAACATAGACAATTCCTCTATCTGGCTTGGATGAGGAGGGTTTAGTATCCAGAATCTCTGTCTGAGCATAGAGTGTATCGTTGATAAAGACTGGTGCTAAATGCTCAATTTTCTCGTATTCCAGATTGGCAATTGCCTTTCCGCTGATATCTGGCACAGTCATTCCAACTACTATACTGAACACAAGCGTACCAACCACCAGAATCTTTCCGTGCTGGCTTGCCTCTGCAAACTGTCTGTTTGTATGCAGCGGATGATGATTCATCGTCAGCAGACTGAAGAGATTATTATCGCTTTCAAAGATGGTCTTTGACAGACTATGCTTTATGATGTCTCCCTTTTGAAAATCCTCGAAGTAATGCCCCAAAACGCTCTTCTGCATAACACCTCCGCATTAATAATGAATAGTGAATAATGAATAATGATTCGTGATATCGTGAATACTAATGTTTATCATTCAACCTGTCTTTGGAAGTCTTTAGTATAGATGTAAGAATCTTAATTATTTCCCGTACTTCTTTGAAAATGATTTCACAATTAGAGATATAACCGCTTTCCTTGAGTAAAATCAGCCAATACTCTGTTTCTGAAGCTTCTTTCAGTGCAATCTGAACTTTCATAATGAATTCTTTTTTTGAGATGGAGAAATTTGCTTCTCTGATATTAGCTCCGATTGAAGTACCCGATCTTAGCATTTGTTTTGATAATACGTATTCTTTTTTTTCTGCTGCTATTTGCTTATAGGTGTCTATAATTAGTAAGCTAAATCGAAGTGTTTTATCTATAATTAAATTACTCTTCATTATTCATTTTTCAATCTTAATCAGTCTGAATAAGTATTCCCCGTATCCACTTTTACGGATTGGTTCCGCTATTCTGCATAACTGCTCCGCATCGATAAATCCCTTTCTGTAAGCAATTTCCTCAATGCAGCTGATCTTAAATCCTTGTCTTTGTTCAATTACCGATACAAACTGTGACGCTTGAAGCAATGATTCAAAGGTTCCTGTATCCAGCCAAGCTGTTCCGCGTCCAAAGACCATCACTTTTAGCAGATTATTCTCCAGATAATACCTGTTTACGTCCGTTATTTCATATTCTCCGCGTGAGGAAGGTTTAATCTCTTTGGCAACCTGAAGCACGGAATTATCGTAAAAGTATAATCCCGGAACAGCATAATTAGACTTTGGCTGCTTGGGTTTTTCTTCAATTGATATCGCTTTGAATTGTGCGTCAAACTCAACTACTCCATAACGTTCAGGATCTTGAACCTGATACGCTGTGATTATTGCTCCTTGCGGGTCCGTGCATTTCATCAGTCTGCTTTGTAAATCAGCTCCGTAAAATATGTTATCACCCAATATCAGGCATACCTTATCTGTTCCAACAAAACTCTCTCCGATCACAAATGCCTGAGCCAGACCATTGGGAACTGCCTGCACTGCATATTCTGTGTTCATGCCCAGTTGAGAGCCGTCTCCCAGAAGTCTTTTAAAACTAGATTGGTCTTCAGGTGTAGTAATAATCAGGATTTCCCGGATACCTGCCAGCATCAGAATTGACAGTGGATAATAAATCATCGGCTTATCATATACCGGCATCAGTTGCTTACTGACGGATATCGTTAGCGGATGCAGCCTAGTTCCCGCCCCTCCAGAAAGTATGATTCCTTTCATTTATTGCTCCTTGATGTCAGAATTGTTCATTTGGTTATTCCGGTTATACCTGCTGTGTCTATAGGGTAAAGCTTGAAAGGTGTATAGTCCACAACTCCGTGCCAATATGCAGATGGAGCAGGTGGTTCGGTTTCATCGGTCATATCCCAGATATAACTGGCAATCGTGCCGGAACTTGTTGTATTCCAAAAGTTGTTTTTGCCATTATAATGATGACTTTCCGGAGAATAATATGCTGATTTTGTGCGTACAGAATAGGACGAACAATAAAAATTATTGAAATTAGCTGTAAAAAATGAGGGGAACCAATTCAATTGATCATGATTATATATGCCAACCTGAGCGATTATATTGCAGTATTGCACGTTAGTATTGCTCAAACCCGATGTATCAATGGCAACTTTGGAGTTGTTAAAGACGCAGTGATTGACACTACCAGTTGTTTCATAGAGGTTATAAACATCAATGCTGGAGTTATTTTCAAAATAGCTATTGCTGATTGCCGCATTCTGTGAACTGTGCTGTCTGATAGCTATATTGCATTTGTAAGCAATAATTTTATCAATGTTATTGTTACTTGTGCTGGTATGTGTAAAACAGCCGTTCTGACTATCTGTTGAATAACTCAGAATAGACTTTTGGAGCGTATTGTTACTGTTCTGCTGACACTGCAGACCAATCCTGTTGTAGCGAAAGATAAGGTTTTCCATGAGAATTGAAGAACTGATAATATTCCAGCCGACATCAGCAAAGGAAGTTATGACTGAAGCCAATCTGTTATCTGCAAAAGTGATTCCGGTATAGCAGTCAAGTTCATAAAAACGTTTCTCCTGCAATTCGGATACAGTTCTCACCGTTGTTTCATACATCGAATAAGCATTAGTCAATCTGGTAAAGCCTGTCCCATTTCCAGTAACAGATATGCTGCTATAGAAAGACAGTTTTCTACCTTCACCCAACCAAATGTAAGTCCCGTTGTTAATTACAACAGAAGAAGTAAAATTCACATCGTTGTTTGCTATATAACTGCGGTTCTCCAGAAAGGTAAAATCACTATTTATGTAGTTCGACAGTATTCTCTCAGGGTACAGAATTGCTGTGTTTCGTGATTTGGCTGCTGTATATAAGTCTTTATATTTAACAGCAAGTAATTCCGACAAATTATTATTCCCTGCTATGATTGGCAAATTATAATAATAACGCACGCCCCAGCCTTGTTTCATCAGAACGAGGTTATACCTGCCTTTGGTTATCCCGCTGATTGAAAAAGTACCGTCAGCATGAGTCTGTACAATATAGGATGGGCTTTGTAGGCGGTGATCAAATTCCGTTTCCTGGCTGATTTGGATGCCGATAGCAGGATGATCTTCGTTAATCCTCACCAATGCCGTATCCAGAGTAACTGCTCTATACAATGCGACATTAATTCCGCTGAAGTCCACAGGGTCGTTCAGAGCGTTTCCGGTATCGTTTGTAAGAAGAACTGACCCCGTGAGTTTGCCAGTCGACGGCTTTGTAGAATGAGAACAGCTCTGCAACAGAATACTAAAAAGCAGCAGCATAGACAGCAAAATAATGCTTGTCGAATGATGCTGTATTCGGGCTTGGTTTTTTATCATACATTCACCTGCTTCTTACATGCTGTCGAGTGAAAAACTACATTTTCAATTTTCAATTTTCAATTCTCAATTTTCACTTTTCTTACAGCTTCGCCCCGTGACTTACAGAACTATCTCTGCAAGCTGCATCAAGCGCTTCCGGGAAAGCGATTAGATTATTATGTCAAACAAATTATACAGAGTAAAGATAGAAAACGAGTTGTAGCGGAATCTGATATATCTATAGTCTTTTGATCCGGGTCT
>Ga0194125_10009286_pt1 | contig 13673 bp, 13 predicted proteins | sample TA2KigC250mmetaG_FD_148626 | JGI IMG/M metagenome (GOLD analysis project Ga0194125, IMG submission 148626) | Freshwater microbial communities from Lake Tanganyika, Tanzania - TA2015034 Kigoma Deep Cast 250m | ecosystem: Environmental > Aquatic > Freshwater > Lake | place: Tanzania: Lake... | reverse complement strand
ATCGGCAACCGTCGCATACGTCATGCATTCAACCTCCAACCTCCAACCTCCAGCCCTACCACCGCACCCCCGCCAGCCACGTCCAATACGGCGTGCTGACCTGCACCGCATCCAATACCGTCTCGCCGCCGTCCATGCCCACGGCCGCCAGGCGATAGTGGTACGCGGTCCCGCGGGCCGCGGCCGCATCGTCGTAGCGATAGCTGGCGCCGAACGGCGAGCCGGGCGCCTGGCTGGGGATCATGGCCGCGTTGAGTCGCGTCCAGTCGTCCCCGGCCGCCGCGCGGTAGAGGTTGAAGCCGAGTGTGTCCGCCTCGCTGGCGGTCTCCCAGCGCACCGTCACGCGGCCCGGCGCGGGGACGGCGTCGAGGGCAGCCAGCGTTGCAGCCAGGTCCGTATCGAAGGCGGTGAACTCGCTCATCTCCGTCAGGCCGCTGCCAGTGAACGCGTGAGTGGCTACGACCACCGCGCCCAGCGTTTGCCAGGGCGGGGCTGAGCCGTAGCGTTTGCCGCTCATGCTCGCCTCGGTCCCCACGACGTCCGCCGCCAGGTAGGTGAAGGTGGCGTCGTAGTTCGGGCCGCTCGCGGTCGTGCTGCCGATCCAGTTGCGGGTGATGTAGTTGCTGACTCCGGTCGGCTTGTGGGTGGGTGCAGCGTCCGTCACCCGGAAGCAGAAGTCGCCCAGCCCTGAGCCGCCGTTGACGGTCAGGTCTACCGGCGAGTATTCGGCCGTGCCGGTGTTGTCGCCGATGGGAAAGGTGAAGCTGCCCGCCGCGCCGAAGGTCTTGCACAGCTTGCCGGTGCTGTCGGTGACGACCATGTTGGATGCCGACGGCGTGCCGCTTACAGAAGCGGAGGAGCCGAGGGTTAGGTCGTAGCTACTCAGTTTGAGCAACGCCGTGGCAAGCGTCAGTGTCCCATTTACGGTGGTATTTAGACCAAGCGTTTTTGCTGCCGCGCCACTCAACTTGAGGTTGGTGTACGTGGATGGATTGGCCCCTCCATTGGCTGCAACCGCCATGGTCTGAGCCGATGTACGCGCATACTCGACGGTTCCATTGAAATTGATAGTTGAAGCAGCGATATTAGGTGAGGCACCCGTCAAGATTAGCTCACCATCAATCGTCAACGTGCCGGCCGTCGTGGAACCCGTTCGCTGGAAGACAAGAGTGCTGGAGCTAGATGCAGCGGATTTGACCGTCGCGCCAGACGCGATCGTTATGTTGCCACCAGCAGAGCCCGTGTCCGCTGACAGGACATTGGCCCCCGCATCCACTATGCCAGAAGTGAAAGTCAAAGAGCCGGCCTTGAAGTTGGTACCCAACGTGCCTGTTTGTCCGCCAGTCAATGCGAACTCCGCTGTCCACCCTTTGGGGTTGGCCGACCATTCACCCGAATTGGTTACGTTTCGTGACGTCCCCACAAACTGGAGTTTGCCGCCGCCTGATGTATCAATCCAAGTTGAACTTGTCGGCAGACTGGTCGTTGAGGTACCGGGTGCAGCGCCAGAGAACGCTCTCAGTTTGCCGTTGATGCTTAATGTATATGCTCCCGTGACCAGCCGCTGTGCGCTCGTGCTGTTCAGATTCAGATCATATACTGATTGATCCTGCGTCAACGTGATCGTATGGCCAGTTTCAATGTAGACATTATCACTGCTTCCTGGAACGGCGGTGCAGCTCCAGGCATCGGGATCATTCCAGTTCCCAGACCTCAAGGAGTAACACTCCGCTGCCATTGTCCTCGGTGCGGGCAGCGCGACGAAGAAGCTCACGACGAGCGCACAGCACAACAGGATAGACATCCATTTGCGATTCATGTTTCCCTCCTCGGTTCAGAACCGGCGACGGCTCGCGCTCAACACGTGCCGCCGGCCGACGCGCTCAGCGGCCCCAAGAAACCGGGAAAAGGACTGCGGGGATCGGTGCCGGGGGGCGGGGGCGGCCCGTCCTGCGCATGCGCTATCAACGCGCGTTCAAACACGATGGCCGGCGCTTCCCATGCTTTGCGGAGCGGCGCCGGCAGAACCGCTTCCGTCTGCGATGATCGAGTTTCCATTCTGCGCCTCCTGGGGGTGGATGTGTTGATTCCGATGCGGTTGTGCTCAGGCTGAAGATCGGTCGCGGCGACGCATCTGAAACACGGGGTTGGGGATCGGCTCGTGGGGGCGTTGTTGCGCAAAGCGCGCCTGTGCGTGCCGGCAGGCCAACGTGTGCCCGCCGTAGAGGTCGCCGTGCTCCTTCCAGGCCAGCCCCGCGCAACGCCCCTCGCAATACGCGCTCAGAGGACAGGCCGGGCAGTCGGTCAGATTGCCGAAGAGATGTCTGCTGCGCAGTTCACGGAAGATCGCGGCAGCGGCCCAAATCTCGCTGAACCGCTGGCGTCGCAGGTCGCCGGCCGGGATGCGCAGCTCGATGCACGGATAGACGATGCCGTACGGGCTGATGAGGCACGATGCCAGGCCGACCTGGCACGTCCGCCGGTCGGTGGTGGGCGAGAGCGGAGTGAACGAAGTCGGATCAGCCATCAAAGCCTCGATCATTTGATCCATCGAAAGCTGCCGGGTGGAGGCGATGTCGGCGCCGACATCGCTTGGGGAAACCTTGAACGTCTGCTCACAGTATACACCCAGGTCGCGTGCCATGTCAAACATGGCTTGTCGCTCTGCGAGGTTCCAATCCAAAAGCAATGTGTTGAGCTTGACGCGCACGCGGCGTTCACGCAGCAGGCGCACGCCCTGGAGGATGACCGGGAGGGTATTGCGACCGTCCATGATCGCGTCGCTCGTCGCGGGCGTGGCCCCCAGCAGACTGACGTCCACTTGTACAGGGTCGAGCGCGGCGATGCGGTCCGCGATGGCCGGGGTGATCAGGGTGGCATTGGTCTTGAGGTCGAGCGCACAACCCAGCTTACGCGCTCGCGTCGCGATGGCGAAAAAGTCGCGGCGCATCAACGGCTCGCCGCCAGTGAGGGTCAGCCGCAGGGTCCCGGCGGCCGCCAACTGCTCCAGCACGTCCAGGCGCTCGGCCGTGGTCAACTCTGGCTCTGGCTGGGGGACGTTGTAGCACATCACGCAGCGCAGGTTGCACGCGTGCGTCAACTCCCAGAGGACGGTGAAGGGGACGTGCTCGCGGCGGAGGCGGCCGAGGAGCGCGTCGTAGGGGTCGGGCGGGGAGGGGGGTGCGGGGTGCATGGCGTCCTACCCGGCGTTCACGCCCAGGCGATCAGCTCTTTGCCGGCCAGATCATGGAGAAACTGCGCGGCGCTCTCCCGCGCCATGGGCAGTTCGATCGCGTATTCCTCCGTGAGCACGGCCGCGATCTCCTCGACAGTGTGCGCGCCGTCGGCCAGCTCCCAGATGCGCGAGCCGACCGGGTTCAACAGCCGCACCATGTTTTCGGCCGGGCTGACGATCACCGCCTCGCCGCTGAAAACGCGCGATGCAGTATGGGGATTGTGCACCGGTTTCCGAAGATCGGGTTGGGTCATGGCGGCTCCAGGAGGCAGGGGTCAGGAGTCAGAGGTCGGTTGACCTCTCCCCTCAAGAAATCCCACAGTTCTGTCGTCGGCCGGAAGCCCAGACGATAGACCGGCGCGGCCGCGATGAGGCGTTCGGCCACGGTCAGCCAGGCGGCCGCGCTCTCCGGTCGTTCCGTCGTCACCTTTTCGGTGGTCAGCAGCGCCAACACCGCCTGCGCTGGCGCCAGGCGTTCCAGCCGGAAGTCGGCCGCGTGCGCCAGGATATAGATCGCGGCCAGCGGGACGCGAGCTGCGACGCGGCGAATCAGCTCAGGCGGGCTGCTCATGCCCCAGAAGGGGGTGCTCAGCAGCTCGGGCCCGGCTGCGGCCAGGCGCACAACGATGTTTTCGTCGCACAGCACGTCGGCGTGGCCGGCCGCCAGTCGGGCTATCGTGGTCTTGCCGGCGCCCGATGGCCCGGCGAACAGGTACCCGCGACCGGCGATCACCGCGGCGGTCGCGTGCAACAGCAGGCCATCGTGCTGGCGGGGCAGCGCCTGCATGAGAAGATAGGCCAGGGTGCGCTCCAACGCCGAGGCCGCCCGCGCTTCCGAAGGTATGCTCACCGCGGCCTGCCGCGCCGCCAGGTCAATCCACCCTTCGAACTCAGTCATGCGGAAGGTCGTCCGCGGCCCTTCGTGACGCATCCACGCCCCAGCCGCAACCTCCAGGCGGGGATCGTGCGTCACCGCCACCTGCCAGGCGGCCGCCGAACCGTCGGCCAGGAACGCGGCATAGCGCTCTCGCAGCGTCGGCCCCCAGCCGGGATCGGGCAGATCAACCGCGATCGAGACGCCGGCGATGGCGAGTGTCAAGCAGGCAGGCGCGGCAGTCTGGTTCACCACGATCATCGCTGGCGTGCGCGCCAGGTCGGCAGATGCGTGCGTAGCGCAGGGCCTTCCAGTCGCAGGTCCAGACAGTTCAGCACGTTGCGCCCCAACAGAATTTCGCCGCTATACGGATCGCCTGCAACATCCACGGCTGGCAGCACGAGGTCTCCGACGCGCAAGTCCACCTCATACACCAGAACAGGCCGCCAATCTCGCCATTGACTACTCAACGTAGCTGGTCGTACTGCAGGCGGATGTAGAGGACGCAACAAGGATGCAGGCACAATCGTGAAGTCAGCGCCGCTGTCCACCTCTGCCGAAAATGGGCCAGTCCAATCCTGGCTTTCGGGTGCAGCCAACGACACGTCCAGCACCGGCATCGGCGGATAATGAGCCTGCGAGTAGGGTTGGATCATGCGGCTTCCTCGATCAGACGTGGTCTGCGGATCACGATTGTCTGCCGCGCCTCTTGGCGGACGGGCGTGATCAAAACGGATCTGTTGCCATAGCGGGTACGGATGCGCCTGCCCAATGCAACCCGGTCCGCATCGTGATCCACCACGCAGCCGTTGAGCATGGCGATATACTGCCCAGGATAGGCCTCGAGCAGTTGGGAGTGCCGCGCCTCATAGGCGCGTTGCTCTTGCTCGATCTCCCCAAGCTCCGCATCCTCCTGATCGCCTTCGTTCCAATCTGACCACACAGCCAGATCGGCCACGTAACGTTCGACGACCTGGTCCAGCAGCTCGGAGATGCTGGTTCCCCGCCTCGCAGCCGCCCGATGCAGCTTTTCTGCTGCGTGTTCGGACAACGCAACGTTGATCATAGTCACTGACCCCCACCACCTCTCAGGCGCGCGGCGAACGCTGCGTGCTCGGCGCTCGCCAGCCCAGACTGCACGACGCGCAGCACGGCCGCCAGGTCGCCGTCCAGCAGCGCCTCGGCCGCGAGCCATAGACCTGGAAAGATACGGCTGCGCACGATCCCGTCCGCATCGGCCGGCAGGTCTACGTAGCGCCCCTCGTGCAGCTCGAACCAGTCTACCTCCTCGTCGCTGACTCGCCACACCAGATATTCCTGCACCCCGTTCCGCCGGTAGACCCGCAGCTTGTCGTGGAGGTCATAGCTCGCACTGCTGCTGGCGATCTCGACGATCAGCTCCGGCGCGCCTTCGACGTAGTCGTCGGCGCTGATCCGCGATTTGCCGCCGGCTGCCGGTTCCAGGCGCAGGAAAGCGTCCGGTTGCATCTCGTTCTCCGAGTCGAGTCGCACGGTGGCGTTGTCGCTGAAGTCAACGCCGGGCGTGGCGGCAAGATAGTTGCCAAGCCAGACCATCATCATCGCGTGGGGCTTACCATGAACGTTGTGGCGAACTGGTGAGGGCATGTGCACAACTCCTTCGACTAGTTCCGCCTTCTTCACATTCGGCATGGCCTCATACCGCCGCTCGAATTCGCGCCGCGTCAGCCGGTCGCCAGCCTCCAGGGGGGGAATGGCCGGTCGCCGACCATCGTCCGCGCTCCGCCAAGGCCGCACGCGTGGGGGCAGCGTTCTCACCGTTGGCGCGAGAGCCTCATCACGGACCATTACCTCCATCTGTTACCTCCGGTCGCCTGGCTATTAGCCCTCATTCTACCAGACTCGTCCTTCGGTTGCAAGGGGATAGACGCGGGATCACCTGCTGGGGCTGGTCATTGCGAGTGCTGTGCGCGAAGCAATCTCAGCCTTGGGGCCAGTCGCCGCGCCAGACGCCAGGCGCCGCGCAACACGCGCAGCGCATGATGCCGCGCCAACCAGAAGGGGACGACGAAGCGGTCAAACGAACGGGGCCAGCAGCGACGCTGATTGACATAAGCGGCCACGACGATCCCCAACGCCTGAACCGGGTCCCACGCCGCATCGGGCGCCAGCCGGCCGTCGCCGTGGGTGATCCAGCGGTCACGGTCGCGGCGCACCAACCGGTGCGCGACGAGCGTATCGCCATCCACAAAGACGATCAGCGCGCCGGGCGCCGCGCGCCGGGGCAGGGGGGCGATCTCGATCTCGCAATCGGGGGGCAGTGTGGGCCACATGCTGCCCCCGCGCAGCGGCCATCGGAAGCGTTTCTCGTTCGCAGGCCCGGTCTTGCCTTCCAGCGCCGCGCGCAGCAAGGGCAACCAGTCTTGGGCGCGCAGGGGCGGCGAGATCATGCGCTGGCCGGCGTCTTCACGCGGCGCGGCCGCAGCTTTTTCAGCCAGCCGTTCTTCGGCTTCTCGGCATTCTCGCCGCTGCCATCTCCAGAGCCGTAGTAGTGGCTGTAGTGATAGTAGTAATAGTAGTAGTAGTACGAACCGGGTCCGCGCACAGGCATGCGGTTGAGCACCGCGCCCACCACGCGCGCCTTCACCTGCTGCAGGGCGCTGAGCGCGCGGCCGGCCATGTCGCGGCGCGTGTGACCGGCATCCAGCACCAGCAGCACGCCGTCCGATTGGGTGGCCAGGATGGCCGAATCGGCCAGGGCAGTGGCGGGTGGGCTGTCGAGCACCACGATGTCAGCCTGGCCAGTCATCTGCTCCAGCAGCTCGCGCATCCGCGACGAGCCGAGCAGCTCGGCCGGGTTGGGCGGCAACTGGCCAGAGGTCAATACCCGCAGGCCCTCCACCGGCGTCTCTTGCAGCAGGCCGTCGGTTCCTTTGTCGTGGTCGAGCAGCGCGCTCGTCAGGCCGGCGCTGTTGGGCAGCTTGAAGATGCGATGCAGTCGCGGCCGGTGCAGGTCCGTATCCACCAGGATTACCCGCCGGCCGGCCTGGGCCATGGCCGCGGCCAGGTTGGCGGCCGTCAGCGATTTGCCTTCCGACGGGGAAGGGCTGGTGACCAGGAGGGTGCGCAGCGAATGATCCACTGCGGCGAATTGGAGGTTGGTGCGCAGCACCCGGTAGCTCTCCTTGGCCATCGAGTGGCTGGCGCCCACAACTAGCTCGTTGCCATCGGCCGCCTCCGGCATCAGGGGCACAGCGCCCAATGTGACCAGCCCCAGGGTCTGCTGCACGTCGTCGGGATTCTTGAGGACGTCGTCCAGGTACTCGATCAGAAACGCCGCACCGACAGCCAGCATCGCGCCCACCACGGCCGCCAGCAGCATGTTCTGGGCTGTGCGCGGCCGCACCGGGCGCAGCGGCGGCTGGGCCTGTTCGGTCACCAGCACGGTGTCGAGTTGCCGGGCCTCTTCCAGGCTGAGGTCCTGCTCGCTCTTGAAGAGGCTGGTGTAGCTCACTTGCAGCTCGCGCAGGTCGCGCTGCAGGCGATCTAGCTCGGTCTGGCTCGGGTTGGCCGTTCGCTCCAGGTCGGCGATGGCTGTTTGGGTGCGGGCGATCTGGTCCTGCAGTTCCGCCAGCCGTTGGCGCAGACCTGAACGCGCGATCGCAAACCGACCGGCCTGCATGGCTTCGTTCTGCTGGATGAAGACCGCCGGGACTTCGTTGGCGATGGCCGCGGCGCGCTGCGGGCTGACGTCCTCGACCTTGAGCAGCAGCAACTGCGTGTTGCGGAGCGGCGAGACCGAGACCTGGCCGCCGAGTTTCTCGACCGTGGTGTCGAGCTGTAGCCGCTGAATCACCTCATCGAGCACGGGCTGGCGACGCAGCAACTCGGCGTAGGTGCCGGCCAGCCGCTCGCTGGCGTATAGCGTGCTCTGATCCACCAGGCCGGCCTTGCTCTGGCTGACCAGCAGCATGGATGAGGCCTCGTAGACCGGCGTGGTGCGTTTGCTGACCGCGTAGGCCGAGATGCCGGCCAGCAGCGTGCAAAGCACGATCAGCCACAGCCAGCGCCAAACCAGGATCGCGTAACGACGTAATTCCATGCAACCTCCCGAACCCTATCAGTTGTGATGTCCCAGCGCGGCGAACGCCTCTTCCCATCCCTGGCTGCGGCCGTCGAGGATCTGGACGGTCGGCGTGCCTTGCAGGAGCGCGGCCGCCCCTTCCGTCAGGCTTTGGCCCGCCACCGCAGCGATGGCGCGATAGCCAGCCTTGCCCAGCAGCGCGGCGCGTTGCCGGGCGCGCGTCACGTCGCCCTGGTCAACGACCGCGGATACCTCGATGGCCAGCCAGATCTCGCCATCTGAGCCCATCTCCGCCGCCTGCGGCCGGCCGCTGATCAGCAGATCAATCTGAAGAAGGTCATGCAACTCATCTGGCGACAGTCGAGATTCCAGCGTTTGTTCCATCACGGAGGCCAGTTCGCCAGGCAATGCGACCCGGATGCGGCGCAGCCAGCGGCCGAAGTAGCTGAAGGCGCGGCGCGCATAGCGCGCCTCCAGGATGTCGCCCAACATTTCGTCCTGCCGCCTGTTCAGGGTGGCAAGCAGAGCTTCGCTGCGCTTCTGCGCCTGAGCCAGCTCGGCCACACATGCCTCGGTGCGCGCCTGGGCCGCGGCTAACTCTGCGAGGCGTGCGTCGGTGCGGGCCTCGGCTGCGGCCAGCTCTTCGAGATGTTTTTCGGTGCGCGCCTGGGCCGCGGCCAACTCTGCGAGGCGTGTGTCGGCGCGGGCCTCGGCTGCGGCCAGCTCTTCGAGGCGTGCGTCGGTGCGCGCCTCGGCTGCGGCCAGCTCTTCGAGACGTTTCTCGGTGCGGGCCTGGGCCGTGGTCAGCTCGCGCTGGGCCTGCCCCAGATCGCGCATGATCGCCGGCAGGGCCAACAGATCATCTGTCAGCACCGCGCGGCGCACCTCGGCCCGCCACTCGGGGTGCGATGCCAGAATACGCGTGAAGCTCTGGATGTCGCTGACCGTAAACGCCATGATGTACCTCTGGTCGCAGACCGGCTGAGAGCACGCAAACAGCGATCTACTGAGTCTCCATTGTACCACTGTCGGGCGTGGATGGCAAAACGGCTGCTCGTCTCAGACTCGACCCCGCAGCGCGCCAGCCAGGTGCTGCGCGCGCGCGGCCAGGCCTGACCGTCCGTGACGCAGCGCCAGCCAGTCATCTGTGGGCCACACGCCCCGATAGAGGAGACGCGCCGCAGCGCGCCAGCGGTCGGCGAGCAGCAACTGGTAGACGAAGCGCCCCGGCCCCAGCGTCAGATTCCGCATCGCGAGCAGTGAAGGACCATTCGCAAAGCGTCCCAGCAGCCAGCGCCGGCCGGCCGGGGGCCGCAGCCGGGCGAGCGCCGGCGCCGCCTCGGTCAGCCCCAGCAGCCCGGCCGCAAGATGCAGCGGCAGCCACACGGCGGTCGCCACGCGCCAGGCTTGGGCCCGCTCTGTGATGGCGAGCCAGTCCACGCCACCCCGTGCAAGCAGCGCCATATCCAGCAGCCCGCGCAGCCACGGCGCGGCCATCTGGTGGTTGACCGCCAGGTGCACCGCCACATGGATCACAGCATCTTCGGGCGCCAGCGCGAGCGCAGGCCGGCCGGCCGCGACGATGGGGACGGCGCGGGCGCGCAGCTCCGCCTCTGGCACGGCCGCGATTTGTTGCAGCCACACGCCGGGGAAGACGCCCCAATGCAGCTCTACCAGCCCGCCGCCGGCCGCTGGAGGGGCGATCATCTGGATTTCGCCCAGGTGCAGCGCCTGCAACGCGGGAGGCCGCTCTGCCTTGATGTGTTGGACATAGCCCAACCGTTCCAGCGCGGCCTGGCTGGGGGCCATCTCCGCCGCGCTTACCCACAGATCGAAATCGCCCATGGGGCGGCAAGCGGGGTCGGGGTAGACACTGGAGGCGAGCGCGGCCCCCTTGAGCAGCACGGCCGTGACCCCGGCGGCCGTCAACGCATCCAACGCCTCTGCCAGCCGGCGGCTTTGCAGCTCAGCCCTGGCGATGGCTGCGTAACCTGCCTGGCTCAGGGCCGTCTGTGCGCGGACGGGCAGGGCCTGGAACGCGCCGGCCTGGCGCAGGCCGTAGAACGCGTACGCCGCCAGCCCCTGCGCGTTCAACCAGGCGACCCAGGCCGGGTCGTCCGCGGCCTGGGCAGCCCAGGCGCGCAGCCGCGCGGGATCAGGGGCGATCAGGCCGTGTAGGAGGGGGAGGAGGGACATGTGAGGGGCAGAGGGGCGGCTAGAGCGGCTGGCCGATCGGTTCGACCGGCAGCGAGTTGTGCTGCGCCCGGCTGCGGTATTCCGGCACGATTTCCTCGATCAGCCGCACGAGCGCGTCTTGATCGTCGGCCTCCGCGGCCCCGATCAGGCGATCGACCGCCTGGTGCAGGCCGGCGCCGCAGAACGGATTCGCCGCGCCGTTGTTCGACACGAAGACCTGGTTGTGCGCGGTGCGGCCGTACACCTCGCCGGGGATGAACAGCTCCTCGAACAGCTTCTCGCCAGGCCGCAGGCCGGTGAAGACGATGTCAATGTCCTCGCCCACCGTCAGGCCCGAAAGCTCGGCCAGATCGCGGGCCAGGTCAACGATCTTGACCGGTTGGCCCATGTCCAGCACGAAGACTTCGCCGCCCCGGCCCAGCGCAGCCGCCTGCAGCACGAGCTGCACGGCTTCCGGGATGGTCATGAAGTAGCGTTTGATATCGGGATGGGTGACGGTGATGGGGCCGCCCTTGGCGATCTGGCGTTGAAAGAAGGGCACGACGCTGCCCCGGCTGCCCAGCACGTTGCCAAAGCGCACCGCGACGAAGGCCCGGCCGGTGCGGCTGGCTGCATCCTGCACGAGCAGCTCGGACACCCGTTTGGTGGCGCCCATGACGCTGGTGGGATTCACCGCCTTGTCGGTGGAGATGAGGACGAAGTGGCTGACGCCGGCCGCGATGCTGGCCTCGATGACGCAGCGCGCGCCGAGGACATTGTTGGCAATCGCCTCGGTCGCGTTGGCCTCCATCAGCGGCACGTGTTTGTGGGCCGCGGCATGGAACACGATCTCTGGCCGCCGCGCCTCGAAGACGGCTCGCATCCGTGCGGGGTGTCGGATGTCGGCGATGATGGGGACGATTTGCGATTTGCGATTCGCGATTTCGGCTTGTGTATCGCCCTTTGCTATTTGCGATTTGCTATATGCAGTCCGCAGTTCGTTCGTGATCTCGAAGATCGAGTTCTCGCCATGTCCCAGTAGCACGAGCTCGGCGGGCCGGCAACGCAGGATTTGGCGGCACAGCTCGGACCCGATGGAGCCGCCCGCGCCCGTGACGAGCACGCGCTTGCCGCGCAGCAGATCGGCGAGCTGGGTGGTGTCGGTGTGCACCGGCTCGCGGCGCAGCAAGTCCTCGATGCGCACCTCGCGCAACTGCCTGACGCTTGCTGCGCCGTCCAGGAGCTCGTAGATGCCGGGGATGATCTTGCTGGTCACGCCTGCCTCATCGCACAGGGCCGTCACCTCGCGCACGATGCGGCCTGGCGCGGTGGGCATGGCGATGATGACGGTGCGAATCCGATATTCTCTGGTCAGACGGGGGATGTCGGCGCGTGGGCCCAACACGCGCAGGCCGTGGATGATCACCCCGCGTTTTTCCGGGTCGTCGTCCACGAACCCGACCGGCTCCAGCCCCAGGTGCGGGTTGGCGCGCATCTCCTTGACGATCATCGCGCCGGCGTCGCCCGCGCCCATGACGAGCACGCGCTCCGCGCGGATGCCAGGTCGCCAACGATGCGTGGCCCAATCGGCCAGGCGTGCGCTGAAGCGCAGCCCGCCGACGGCCGCCACCGTCAACAGGCCGTCCAGAAAGGGGAGGGAGCGAGGAAAGTTGGAGGGAACCAGCGCCAGGGGACGCAGGATAGCGAAGAAGACCAGCGCCTCAAGGAGGGTCGCGGTCAGTCCGGCCATCGCGATGAGGGCCAGTTCGGCCGCGCTGGCATAGCGCCAGAAGCGCGCATAGAGTCCCAGCGGGAAGAAGATCAGGAATTTGCACCCCAGCGCGGCCAACGTGAAGATCGCCAGCGGCTGCAGAAAGGCGTCGCCGGCGAACGCCTGGCCGTCGGTGCGCAGGGCCAGCGCCAAACCTGGGGTGAGGGCGAGGAACAGCAGGTCCAGCCCGAAGAAGTGCCGGTTGCGCAGTCGCAACAGCAGCGCGCAGAGCTTAAGGAGTAGAGACATAGCTTTGTGGGAACCGCGTTGCCGCTTCACAGTGGTCACGAAACGCGTTGCGCCCAAATGCGCACGCGCAGCTCTTCGTCAATCATCTCAAATTCGGGCTCTCGGCCGGCAAGCGGTATTCCTCGGTGATGCAGTCTGGCCTTGCGCCACTAACATGCGATCGAAAGGATCACGATGGTGGTCCGGGAGCGCAAACACATGCAACGCATGGACCAGTGTATCTTCTCAATAATCCGGGGTAGGGGCATGGCCTTGCGCCTGCCCGCCGGGGCGACCGCAAGGGTGCGCCCCTACAAATTGAGAAGATACGGACCAGTTGAATGGGCAATACCTGGATTGCGTTGATGCGCAGTTGCTCAGCAACAAAGCCTTGCAGATCGGCAGGGAGCTTGAGCTTGCCCAACCGGCTCTTGATCGCCATCTCCCAACCGCTGGCCGCGCTCAAGAATGGTTCGGTGTCCGGCGCCGCCATGATCTGAAGGACACGCGCCGAAAGCTGCGGAGCGTTGGCGATCCACCAAAGAAAGGTATGCGTATCCACCACCTCTCTGGCCGGACCGAAGATTACGCTCCTTCCACCGGATCGGATTATAGACTAAGCTCTTAGCTAAGTCAAGGACGCTGTCGCCGCCCCGCAGCCAACAGCCTCGCATCTCCCCCCATCCCCGCGTCATCCCCGCCCCACGTCCCTGATCACCCCCACCACCGTTCGGCTGAGCGTTCGACTGAGCTCACGCCGAAGGCTCACGTCGAAGCCCGCGCCAGCTCCGCCTCGCTCAACACCGTGCCCGAGGGCAGGTGTCAGGGGCCAGGAGGCAGGAGGCAGGAGGCAGCGCCGGAAGATGGGACACCCCCGACCACTGATCCCCGACGCCTGATCCCTGTTCCCTGGCGTGATGCCGGGCAGGTCGCCCATGGCTGAGGCAACGCCAGCCAGTTGTCAAAGCAACTCGTATTTGAGCAGAAGGTCTTCGACGCGAGCCAAAAACCGGTGGATCGGTTCGGGTTCCAGTCCCTGGGGTAACGGTTCATGTCTCTCGACAGCCCCATACGGATGGACATGCCATTCATCAGCTTCCCGATCAATGCCGTACAAGCGCCTGCCGCCCTCAATGAGAGCCAAATACAAAGAGCCTGACTTCGTGCCCCGGAATACCTGCACGAAAAGACCGGGCCGGATGTGTAGACGGATGGACAAAGTGATATCGGTGCGCTCCATCTCTTCGAGCGCGCCGATGAACCAGAAACGGTCCGCAGCCTCTTCGGCCTCGCGGCGGAGCTTGCGCAATTCGTCAGCCATTTAAGC
>Ga0194125_10009279_pt1 | contig 13685 bp, 11 predicted proteins | sample TA2KigC250mmetaG_FD_148626 | JGI IMG/M metagenome (GOLD analysis project Ga0194125, IMG submission 148626) | Freshwater microbial communities from Lake Tanganyika, Tanzania - TA2015034 Kigoma Deep Cast 250m | ecosystem: Environmental > Aquatic > Freshwater > Lake | place: Tanzania: Lake... | reverse complement strand
TCGCTTGATGGCAAGTGCAAGCTTGACTCAAAGCCTGGACAGCATGGCCGCACCTCAGGTGCTCGAACCTCTGACTTCGGTTTGCAGTTGCGTGAGAAGCAAAAAGTGAAGCGCATGTATGGCGTAATGGAGCGCCAGTTCCGTCGCTATTTCGCTCAAGCAGAAGGGCGACGCGGAAACACAGGTGAGAACCTTCTTCAATTGCTCGAATCGCGCTTGGATAATGTTGTATATCGCATGGGATTTGGCTCGACGCGCGCAGAAGCGCGACAGCTCGTCTCGCATCGTGCAATCACGGTGAACGGCGAAGTCTTAAATATTCCCTCGGCCGTTGTCCGCCCCAATGATGTGATCGCGCTTCGGGAGAAAGCCAAGAAGCAGGCTCGAATCCAGGACGCTTTGAATCTTGCCGGGCAGCATGGTTTTCCACAGTGGGTTTCGGTGGATAAGACCAAGATGGAGGGTGTTTTCAAGGGTATGCCCGAGCGCAGTGATTTGCCTTCGGACATCAACGAAAACCTGATCGTCGAGTTGTATTCGCGTTAATCCTCAATGCTATGTTGCGGTCTTCGCTAATCGCGGCCGCAGCTTGCCTTCTCTATTTGAACGAAAGGAACGACTATGCAGACAGCCATGCTTAAGCCGCGCATTGTCGAGGTTGAACAACTCGGCGCCAACCACGCCCGTGTTGTGATGGAACCCTTTGAAAGGGGCTATGGTCATACCTTGGGCAACTCCTTGCGCAGGGTTTTGCTTTCCTCGATGGTCGGCTACGCACCCACTGAAGTGCAAATCGCTGGTGTTGTTCACGAATACTCCACGCTCGACGGGGTCCGTGAAGATGTGGTTGATTTATTGCTGAATCTCAAGGGTGTGGTTTTCAAATTGCATAACCGCGATGAGGTTTTCGTCACGCTTCGCAAGGATCAGCCTGGGCCGGTCACTGCAGCAGAGATTGACTTGCCCCACGATGTTGAGGTGGTCAACCCTGAGCATGTGATTGCCTATCTCACGCAGGGCGGCAAGATCGATATGCAAATTAAAATCGAGCGTGGCCGTGGCTATGTACCTGGTAGTCTAGGTCGCAGCGAATCCCACGGTATTGGCCGTGTGGTGCTTGATGCCTCTTTTTCACCGGTTCGGCGCGTGAGCTATGCCGTAGAAAGTGCTCGCGTTGAGCAACGTACGGACTTGGACCGTTTGTTGATTGATATTGAGACGAACGGCGTGATTCAGCCGGAAGAGGCAGTGCGTCAGTCGGCTCGGATTTTGGTCGAGCAATTGTCGGTGTTCGCAGCGCTTGAAGGTGGTCATGATGCGCTCGATGCATTCTCAGGCCGCACGCCACAGCTTGACCCGATCTTATTGCGCCCGGTGGATGATCTAGAGCTGACAGTCCGCTCGGCCAACTGTTTGAAGGCAGAAAACATTTATTACATCGGTGATTTGATCCAGCGCAGCGAGAATGAATTGCTCAAGACGCCGAACCTTGGCCGTAAATCACTTAATGAGATCAAGGAAGTGCTCGCCTCGCGTGGTCTTACCTTGGGTATGAAGCTTGAAAACTGGCCGCCGGCCACACTTGAGCGTCTTTGAGCTGGGCTTAATCCAGTCCTCAATCGATTAGCTTGAAGTTCAGAGAAGAAGGAATTCAGCATGCGTCACCGTAGCGGACTTCGTAAATTAAACCGCACCAGTAGCCACCGTACGGCGCTGTTTCGTAATTTGTGCAATGCCTTGCTCAAGCATGAGGCGATTAAGACCACCCTGCCCAAGGCAAAGGAATTGCGTCGGGTGGTTGAGCCCCTGATCAATTTGGGAAAGACGCCCAACTTGTCTAATCGGCGTCTTGCCTTCGATCGCCTCCGTGACCGTGACATGGTTGTGAAAATCTTTGATGAGCTTGGACCACGTTATGCTAAGCGTAACGGTGGCTATGTCAGGATCTTGAAGTTTGGTTTTCGTCAGGGTGATAATGCACCGATGGCTTTTGTCGAGTTGATGGATCGCCCGGAAGCCGACCAAGGAAGCGCGCTCTAAGCAGTGCAACTTGCAAGTGAAAGGGTGCTGCAATGGCGTGGCACCCTCGTTTTATTGCGAAAGGAAATCATTCGCTTTCGCAAGGTTAGTGTTCAAACCGTCCTTGCGCCGGTTTTTTCGGCAGTGCTCTTCCTGATTGTCTTTCAACATGTGCTCGCTGGTCGTATCGACCTCCCTGGCGGCGTAAGCTACGCAGCTTTCCTGGTGCCTGGGCTTGCCATGATGGCTTTGCAGCAAAACGCCTTTGCTAACAGCTCATCTTCGCTCACCCAAAGCAAGGTCACCGGCAACCTCGTCTTTCTTCTGCTCACGCCTTTGCCTGCTTGGTCATGGTTTCTTGGCTACGTCGGTGGTGGTGTGATTCGAGGCCTTGTGGTTGGGATTGTTGTTTGGCTCGCAACCTTGCCCTTGGTGTGGACCTGGCCCCTTTACCCAGGCTACGCCTTGGCCATGCTCTTCATTGCAGCGCTTCTCATGTCGGCTCTGGGCCTTTTGGCGGGCCTATGGGCAGACAAATGGGATCAGCTCTCGCTTTTTCAGTCCTTTTTAATTAATCCGCTGACTTTTCTAGCCGGTGTTTTCTACTCGGTGCAATCGCTTCAAGAGCCTTGGAGAAGTCTTGCGCACGGCAACCCCTTTTTCTACATGATTGATGGCTTGCGCTGGGCTTTTTTTGGTGTTTCTGATGCCGCCGCAGCACTTGACTTTGCTGTTTCCATTGGATTTTGTGCCCTTGTCAGTCTGCTTTGCTGGCAACTGCTAAAGCGTGGTTGGCGTATTCGGCATTGATTGGAATGGCGGTCTAGCTCAAACGACCCTTCGGTTATTGGAATGGCGGTCTAGCTCAAAAGACCCTTCAGTTATTGGAATGGTTGGCTGGCCCAAAAGACCCTTCAGATTGGAATTTGGTCGGCATCAAGCCTTCGGCTGCGTTAGGCTTGTCTTATGAATGAATTTCGATTTCCCTCCGTCAAAATGCCCGAGACCGAGTCGGCACTTAGAGCCGCGGTGCGCCAGTTAATTGACCAAGAGGTCAAGGCTGGGCGCATCGTGCCCCAAAGCAATAGCTGGTCGATCCACGATGCTGCTTTCAGTCAAAGGCTAGGTCAGGCTGGCTTTCTTGGTATGACCTGGCCGCGTCGCTATGGTGGTCACGAGCGAAGCACCTTAGAGCGCTATGTGGTGGTCGAGGAGCTGCTCGCTGCGGGCGCTCCCGTGGGGGCACACTGGGTTGCTGATCGCCAGAGCGGCTACCAAATACTCAGACATGGCTCAGAGCGTGCCAGGTCGACGATTCTTCCTCGGATTGCCGCAGGAACTTGTTTTTTTGGCATTGGGATGAGTGAGCCTGACTCGGGTTCGGATTTGGCTGCTGTGCGAAGTCGTGCGCGAAAATCGGAGGACGGCTGGCGGATTTCAGGCAGTAAAGTCTGGACTAGCGGTGCGCACCATGCCCATTACCTCATCGCGCTTGTCCGTACCGGTGGTGCCGAGGCACAAAGACACGGCGGCCTTACACAGTTCATCATCGACACAACTCAGCCTGGTATCGACATCCGCCCCATCCATAATCTCTACGGGGGACATGATTTCAATCAAATCAGTTTTGATGATTGCTGGGTTCCCGATGACATGATGATTGGGCAAGAGGGCAGCGGTTGGGATATGGTGACTGGTGAGCTCTCTTTTGAGCGATCAGGTCCCGATCGATTTCTGACCAGTTTCCCACTACTGCGCCAAGCGCTGGGCGCGCTTACTGCGGATGGATCGGAGCATGCAATTCGTGATCAAGCAGAGCGGGCATGTCATGATCACGAGGCCGCCGTCATTGGCCGCCTGCTAAGCCATGTGATGGCCTTACGAGGCATGTCGACCTCGATTGCCGGCATGCTTGAGCAGGGGGCTCAGCCTGTGGTCGAGGCAGCCTTAGTCAAGGACTTGGGCACGGCATTTGAGCGCGAGGTACCCGAGCGACTGCGCAGTCTTTTGCCCATGGAAGCGATGTTGGGTGATGAACACGGTTTATCGCATCACTGGGGTATGACAATGCTTCAGTCCCCCTCGTTCACGCTCCGAGGCGGCACGCGCGAAATCTTGCGCGGGATGATAGCTCGTGGCCTTGGTCTGAGATAGGTGAAGCGATGACACAGCCGATGTTGGAAGCTCTCGTGGATGCAATCGATAAGGTTGCGCTTGCGCATGGTGATCGTGGAGCACGCGAACTTGCTGAGGCCGGGCAGTGGCCTGCACAGCTATGGCGTGACTTGCAAGACCTTGGGCTAGCTCAGGCTTGCCTTGCAGAGGAAGACGGCGGGGTTGAGCTTTCGCTCGCCGAACTCTGGCCCTTGCTTGGGCGGCTAGCTTTTCACGCGCTCCCAGTACCAATTGCTGAGAGCGCGCTTGCCCTTGCGCTTGCCAAGCAGGCTGATTACCTGCCGGATGCAAGGCTGCATGATCAAGCATTGAGTGTGGGTCTTGTGGATGCTCATCTGCGCATTCGCGGGCTGAGCTACGGACCCATTTGCCAGGCCGCCTTGGTGGCGGTGGGGCAAGGCGCGACGGCATCGCTTGCCTGGGTGTATCGTCCCTGCGAACAAGAAGGTTTTCGCCCGGCACGTAATCTTGCTGGCGAGCCTTGCTGTGATTTGCAGTTCACAGCAAAGTCACTGGGTGACTTAAGTCAGATCGCACTTCCCCATGCTGATCGATGGTTGATGCAGGCCGGAGCCCTTCTTCGCAGCGTTCAAATGAGTCATGCAATGAGCAAGGCTTTGCAGCTCTCACTGCAATTTGCCAATGAACGTGTTCAATTCGGAAAGCCTATTGGTAAGTTTCAGGCGGTGCAGCACATGCTCGCGGTCATGGCAAGCGAGGTCGCAGCCGCGTCGGCTATGGTGGGTTCAGCAAGCGAGGCTTTTGCAGCCGCAAGCTGGCCTGATCCTGTCGATGCACATCGTTGTGAGTGGTGGGTGGGTGCGGCCAAGGCACGATGCGGCGAGGCTGCAGCTAAGGTCTTTGAAATTGCCCATCAGGTTCACGCTGCCATGGGTTATACCCGCGAACACATGTTGCACGTCACCACCCGCAGGCTTTTGGCGTGGCGCGATAGTTTTGGCGCCGAGCACTACTGGCAGAGCCGGCTGGGTCATCAGGCCATCAAACTTGGGGCTGACAAGCTTTGGGAAAAGCTTGTCCAGGCTTAAGTGTCGGCCGTCAGTGTGCAGTTAGCGCGCAAGCTTTAACGCCATGCCGACTGTGCGCGGCTTGCCATTCAGCGGTCTTCACGCAGCCATCGCGCAATGTCGCGAGCGAAATAGGTGAGAATGCCGTCGGCACCTGCACGCCTAAAGGCCATCATTGACTCAAGGGCAACGCTACGCTCATCAAGCCATCCTTGTTGCGCCGCAGCCTTGAGCATCGCGTATTCGCCGCTGACCTGATAAACGAAGGTCGGCACCCTAAAGGCCGCTTTGACGCGGTGCAAAATATCCAGGTAGGGCATCCCGGGCTTGACCATCACCATATCGGCCCCTTCGGCCAGATCAAGGGCTACTTCGCGGAGTGCTTCGTCGGAATTGCCAGGGTCCATTTGGTAAGTTTTTTTGTTGCTTTTACCCAGGTTTTTTGCCGAACCGACCGCGTCACGAAATGGTCCATAAAAGCCTGAGGCGTACTTGGCTGAGTAAGCCATGATTTGGGTATGAATGAAGCGCTCTGTCTCAAGCATGCCTCTAAGGGCTCCGACGCGACCATCCATCATGTCGGAGGGGGCAATAATATCGACCCCAGCCTGGGCCTGCACCCGCGCTTGCGCGACCAAAATCGCAGTCGTCTCATCGTTGAGCACATAACCTTCACTGTCCAAGACCCCATCCTGGCCGTGGCTGGTAAAGGGGTCGAGTGCGACATCAGTAAGCACGCCAAGCTCTGGGAAACGTGCTTTGATCATTCGTACGGTCCTTGGGATCAGCCCTTCCGGGTCAGTTGCAATGATGCCGTCCGGGGTTTTGACTGCCGGATCGATCACCGGGAAAATTGCCATCACGGGGATACCGAGGGCGACACAGTCTTCGGCTACCGCAAGTAGCCGATCCGGGCTGAAGCGACTTACCCCTGGCATCGACGCGACTGCTTCCTCGTAATTCTGTTTGTCAATGACAAAGGTTGGATAAATCAAATCGTCAACGCTTAAGCGATGCTCGCGAACCAGGCGCCGAGACCAGTCATCTTTCCTCGTCCTTCGAGCACGGAATGCGGGAAAAGAGGCAGTATGCAGGCCGGGATGAGGTTGGTTAGGGCTCATAGTTACTGGTTCCTTATGGTTTTTACCTGGATGCGATGTTCGCATTCTGGTCGTATGAGCCTGATCTCACACTTTTATCGGCTGTATTTGGCCGCACGTCAGCCTGGACAAAACGCCTGCTTGCGGTTTTTTGTCTAGGGTTTATCATAGACAACTAATGCAACTGACTTCGTAGCATGAGTCTTCGACCTGACTCCAACAGCTCTGGTGTCGGCTTGCATTACCCGCTTCTCCTCCCTGAGCGGGAGCCTTCAACTGAAAGGCGTTTGCCCCGGCTTGATGCCGGGGCCTCTTTTTCCCGCTACGGGTGCGTTTACGTTGATCTTGAAGCATGAGGGTTCATCGACAGGCTTTGGGAACATCAAACATGTATCAAATCAGCTGATGCAGTCAAAAAAATTGGACGTCATGGATATCTGACAGCTGTTTTACAGCTTTTCCGCGACCTGGACAAGCAACTTTTCGGCATGCCTCGGTAAGGTATGAAGCAGTTAGGCATGCCGCAGGAGGGTATGACGCAGTTAGGCATGCCCCACGAAGGTATGAAGCCTACACGCGCCTCACTTGCTTAAGCTGATTCGGGCTGCTGTGCCTCAGCAGACCCAAGCAGCCAAACTTTGATCAATTCGCGGGTTTCATCAAGTCCCATGCGATGGGTCGCTGAAAAGAGCAGGCTCTGGAGCATCGCTTCCGAACGCACAAGCTCTCCGGCTTTAATTTTTGCCTTCATGGCCTTGATTGCTCGAAGTCGCTCTTGATGCGTGAGCTTATCGGCTTTCGTTAGTAGCATGACGACGGGTATGTGGGGGGCGACCCATCGCAATAGGTCCTCATCGAGCGTGGTAAGACCACGTCTCACATCACTGATCAAGACAACTGCTCTGAGATTTTTGCGTGCCTGCAAGTAGCTGCCAGCCAGTCGGTCCCATTGGGATTTCGTGTGGATGGGCGCTTCTGCATAACCATAGCCGGGTGTATCGACCAAGCGCCCGATCCAGACCGGCGTAAGCCTGGGCGTTTCGCTGAGACGCCCCGAAGATTCGCGAACAAGTTTTCTAGGCACTACGTTGTCTGCCACATCGTTGTCTTCGCGCTCCACGGCACTTGCAGGCAGTCGCAAGTTAAATAAATTCAGCGCTTGTGTGCGTCCTGGGGTCTTGGAGGCGAAGGCAAGTCGTTTGCGCTCGCAAAGAACATTGATAGCCGATGACTTGCCTGCGTTGGAGCGTCCAACAAAGGCAATTTCGGGTAAGTCGTCCTTAGGTAAGTGTTCAAGGCGAACAACGGTATCAAGGAACTGAGCGGTTTGTAGCAGACTCATAAGATTGATTGCGCTGGCTATTGTAGAATCAAGTGCTTGCGACCATCCACGGCCGCGTTGCTTTGGCCTTTATCTGAGATCGAGTGATGAATTCATTCATGCAAATGCCAGCCTTTCGAAAAGGCTCACACCATCCGCACTGCGCTATGAGCCCTTTCTCGCTTCGCGTTCCGCTTGTGACAAGGCTGCAGCGTGCCGCACTTGTTTTGCGAAACGCGACGATGGTCATTGCCACTAGCCTTGGGCTGGCTATGGTGCCGATCATCGCTTCGGCCCAGGATAAGGCCGCAGGTAAGCCTGCAAAACCCGATATCGCTGCCGGTCAGCAAATCGCCTCGGGCGTGTGTGCGGGTTGCCATGCCGCAGACGGCAATAGCCCAAGTCCAGCCAACCCAAAGCTCGCCGCACAGCATGCCGCTTATCTTGCCAAGCAGCTGCACAACTTTAAGCCGCAGGCTGAAGGCAAACCCCCTGAGCGTAACAATGCGATCATGCAAGGCTTTGCATCAGCACTCAACGATCAGCAAATCCGGGATGTTTCAGCCTATTTCGCTGCCCAAAAGCTCAAGCCAGCCGCAGCAAAGAATAAGGATTTGGTTGAGCTTGGTCAGAAAATTTATCGTGGTGGGATTGCAGACAAGGGTGTTCCCGCCTGTGCGGGTTGCCATAGCCCCAACGGTGCAGGTATACCCGATCAATACCCCCGCCTCCAAGGCCAATACGCCGAATACACCGAGTCACAGCTTGTCGCCTTCCGTCAAGGGACGCGTGCAAACAGTTCGCAGATGATGACCATAGCGGCTCGGATGTCTGACAAAGAGATGAAGGCGGTGTCTGACTATATCGCTGGTCTGCGATAGTCATGAGCAACGATCTCCGAGCCTCGCAACCCAAGACCTCAGAGATCACCGCCAAGCGGGTCTGGCAGCAACGGCGGACCGTCTTGCAGTCGCTATCAGCGACCTTACTGCGTGGGAGGGTTGGCCTTGCTCTCGGCGGGGCCTCATTGCTTCATCATGCGCATGCACAAGCCAGTGTCCTAACACCACCTAAGCCGACAGGTCTTGAGCTGCTAGCGGCAGCGCCCTCGAGCTTTTCAACGATCGAAAAGCCGACAAGCCATCGTGACGTTGTTAGTTACAACAATTTTTATGAGTTTGGTACCGACAAGGAAGATCCTGCGCTTTTAGCCGGGAGCTTAAAGACCAGGCCTTGGACGATTCGTATTGAAGGCGAAGTCGCCAAGCCACAAACCATCGATATCGAGACGCTCTTAAAGCTCGCACCGATGGAAGAGCGGATCTATCGGATGCGCTGCGTGGAAGGTTGGTCGATGGTGATTCCCTGGCTGGGCTATCCGCTTTCAGCCCTGATCAAGCGGGTTGAACCCACGGGTAATGCAAAGTTTGTTGAGTTTTTAACCTTGGCTGACCGGCAGCAAATGCCAGGTCTGCGTTCCTCGGTGCTTCAGTGGCCCTACACCGAGGGTTTGCGCCTTGACGAGGCCATGCACCCACTAAGCTTGCTCAGCTTTGGGCTGTATGGCGAAGTCTTGCCTAAGCAAAACGGCGCTCCAGTTCGTTTGGTTGTACCTTGGAAATATGGATTTAAGAGCGCTAAGTCGATTGTTCGAATCCGCTTTGTTGAGAAGCAGCCGATCAATAGCTGGATGCAATCAGCGCCACGCGAATATGGTTTTTACTCCAACGTGAATCCCGAGGTTGCCCACCCACGATGGTCGCAGGCAAGTGAGCGCCGCATTGGCGAGGATGGGCTCTTGAGTCGTAAACGCAAGACCTTAATGTTTAATGGTTATGCCGATCAGGTTGCAGGGCTCTACGCCGGGATGGATTTGCGTAAGTTTTTCTAGTGTTGCCAAGCCTGATCTCGCGCTTGGCAAATCCAAGCCAAGCCCTAAAGCGCCTTGTCTGGCTTTTGGCGAGTCTTCCCTTCGCACGGTGGGTTTATTTAATCAGCCAGGATGAGCTCGGCGCCAACCCGGTTGAATTTTTGACCCGCTCAAGCGGCACTTGGACCCTGGTCATGCTTGCTGCAACACTAAGCATGACGCCATTGATGCGTTGGACCCGATCCAACCGTTGGATTGCGGCAAGGCAAAGCCTTGGTCTTGCATGTTTTTTTTACGGCAGCTTGCATGCTTTGTGCTGGGCGTGGTTCGATCAGGGTCTCGATCCTGACTTGATGGCCGAGGATTTAATCACTCGGCCTTTTATCGCCCTTGGCATGGCCGCTTGGTTGATCCTAAGCGTCTTGGCTGCAAGCTCGCCAACTTGGGCCAAACGCAGGCTTGGCAGGCGCTGGAAACCTTTACATCGAAGTATTTACGCTTTGGCTATCCTGGTTGTTTTGCATTACCTCTGGCATAAAGCCGGCAAAAACGATTTCTCAGAGGCGGGGCCCTGGTCGGCCTTGCTTATCGGATTGCTCTTAGTCAGACTTCGCTTTGCCAAAGTGAGGCAACGGTTTCACGCTCGCGGATCACACGAAGGCTAGTGCCATCAACCAAGAGTTCAATAGCACGTGGTCTGGCGTTGTAATTGGAACTCATGGCCATGCCATAAGCACCTGCCGAAAGAATGGCCAGTAAATCGTCTTCAACCCCAAGCCTAAGCGAGCGCGCTTTTCCTAACCAGTCGCCCGATTCGCAAACCGGCCCAACGACGTCGTATAGCTTGGGTTCACCGGTAGTTGGATGAACTTCTATAATGGGGTGATAGCCCTCATAAAGCGCGGGCCTGATCAAGTCGTTCATCGCAGCGTCGACCACCGCGAAAAGTCGATCACCATTTTGTTTAACGTATTCCAGCCTTGTGAGCAACAAGCCGGCATTGCCCACGAGAGCCCGTCCGAATTCGAAAATCAACTCCATTTCTCGGGCCTGGGGATGACGCTCGATCCTATCCACAATGCTTTGCATGAAGGCTGCCGGTGAGGGTGGATCTTCATCGGTGTAGCGAATACCGAGTCCGCCGCCCAAGTCGAGATGCGATAAGGCTATACCCTGGCTGTGAAGTTGCTCGATTAATTCGAGCAACTTCTCGAGCGCCGCCATAAAGGGGGGCATGTCGGTGATTTGCGAGCCAATATGGCAATCAATACCTACGACCTTTAAACCAGGGTGTTGCGCTGCCTCACGGTAGAGCGCAAGTGCTTCTTGGTGGGCAATACCGAACTTGTTTTCCTTGAGCCCGGTCGAAATATAGGGATGGCTTTTGGCATCAACGTCTGGGTTGACTCGAAGTGAGATCGGCGCGCGAAGACCCAGATCGGCAGCAATCGCCCCGATCCGACGCAACTCGGCTGCGCTTTCAACGTTAAAACACTTCACGCCTGCCGTGAGTGCATCACGAATTTCGTCGCGGCGTTTACCAACCCCCGAAAACACGATGGTTGAGGCTGATCCACCCGCTTGAAGAACCCGGGCAAGTTCGCCGCCTGAGACGATGTCAAAACCTGCACCCGCCTCGGCGAAAAAACGAAGGATTGAGAGATTCGGGTTGGCCTTCATCGCATAGCAGATCAAGGCCTTTCGACCGCTTAAGGCATCGGCAAAGGCCTGCCAATGCTTGCTTAGTGCTTGTTTGGAGTAGACCCAGGCAGGTGTTCCGTGCTGCGCAGCGATATCGGTGAGCGCGATCGACTCAACGCAAAGCCCGCGTTCGGTGCGCGAGAGCCAGGGCAAATGGGCAAAGTCGTCTTGCATTACTTCACTTGTCCCTGCGGCGGGAGGCTTAAAGGGCCGCGTTGGCCGCAAGACGTCATGCAAGCACTGAGCATCAGGCTTGCCATCATGAGGGTGAACAATCGGATCAGTCGAGACATAAAGCGGGACATTCAGTGTGGAATCAATCAGAGCATGACAGCGAAAGGGTTGTTTGCCTGCACCCTGCCTACAATCGGCATCTTTATCTTGAGTACGATGAAGACGAGGTTAGCATGAGCGACTCAGACTTCGAGCGACAAGGCCTGGCCTTGCTTGCCAAGATCGAGCAACAACTCGAGCATGCTATGCATGATAGCGGCGCCGATTGGGATAGTGATTTGGAGGGCACGGTACTGCGTTTGACTTTCGATGACGATTCGAAAATGGTCATCAATCTCCAAGCCCCGCTTCGTGAAGTTTGGCTGGCATCACGCCGGGGCGGCTTTCACTTCCGATTCGACCCTCAACATGGTTGGATCGACACCCGCGACGGTGTAGCGCTTGGCCAAAGGCTCGTTGAGGAACTCGGACATCACGCCGGAGTTGGACTCGAGGCCTTGGCACTCTAGTCCTAAAGCCAATGCCCTGCGCTAGGGCTGTCCACCGGGTACGGCCGGTGCGTCAGAAAACTGCCAGTCATTGCCAACCAGATTGACGCCTTCAGGCGCAGAGGGCCTGCGTTCGGGCGACCTGCTCAGTGAGCGTTCAACCGCTTGAATCCACATGGGTAGTGCTAAGCCACCGCCTGTTTCGCGCTCTCCAAGCTTGCGTGGTGTGTCGAAACCAACCCAGGCAACCGCCACCACATCGCCGCCGTAACCGGCAAACCACGCATCGACCGAATCATTGGTGGTGCCGGTCTTTCCTGCCAGATCGCTGCGTTTAAGGCTTGCGCTTGCTTTGGCAGCGGTGCCCGACACCGCTACTTCATGCAGCAGCGAATCCATCAAGAAGGCATTACGGGGGCTGATTGCGCGTACGCTTTCGTTGCCAGCGGTCAAGGGCTTGGCGGCAGCGAGCAGGCGGCCTTCGCGATCGGTGATGGTGCGGATCAAGTAAGGGTCAACCTTATAGCCACCGTTGGAAAATACCGTGTAGCCTGCGAGCAATTGAAGCGGGGTGACGCTGCCTGCGCCTAAGGCCATCGTTAGGTAGGGGGGGTGCTTGTCCGCTTCGAAACCAAAGCGCTGAATCCACGATTGGGCGTAGCGCGTGCCAATTGACTGCAGCAAGCGAATGGAGACCATGTTCTTTGACTTGGCCAGCGCGGTTCGCAACTGCATAGGCCCATCATATTTACCGTCATAGTTTTTTGGATCCCAGACCTGGCCACCGGTAAGTGCCGGATCAATCGAAATCGGCGCGTCGTTGACCACACTTGCGCCATGAAATCCCTTCTCGAGAGCGGCTGAGTAGATGAATGGCTTAAAGGCCGAGCCAGGTTGACGCTGCGCCTGGGTAACCCGGTTAAATTTATTGCGACCAAAGTCAAAGCCACCCACTAGGGCATGGATTGCACCGTCGTCGCGGCTTGCCGATACGTAGGCTGCTTGGACATCAGGAAGTTGCACAATCTCCCAGCCACCTTGGGGTAGCGCTGCAATACGTACCACCGCGCCACGACGGATTCTTCGCGCAGCAGGCGCCCGCTCACCAAGCGAATTGGCGGCAAACTTCAGGCCGTCGGGACCGATGATGATATTGCCCTGTTTGCCGCGACTCACGGTGACCTGCCTGGGGTCTGCCCTCAGTACGACTGCGGCAAGTAAATCATCGACGTCCTCACGGTCATCGAGCACGTTGTCGACCGCCTCTTCGAGCCCTTCATCGTTGACCGGTAGTTCGACATAGCTTTCGGGTCCGCGGTAGCCGTATTTGCGATCGTAGTCCAAGATGCCCTGCCTGACTGCGAGTTCGGCGGCCTGCTGTTCGGCAGCGTTAATGGTCGTGTAAACCTTCAGGCCCAGGGCATAGGTATCGTCACGAAATAAATCAACGGTCATCTTGCGCGCCATCTCTGCCACATAGGGGGCCCTTGAGGGATACTCGGCAGATGCCGGTACGACCTTTATCGGTTCGTTAAGCGCTGCTCGGTACTGTGCTTCAGTGAGAAAACCTCCAGCTCGCATTCTTCCCAGCACATAATGCGCCCTGGCCGCGGCGCGTTTAGGGTTGACCACCGGGTTGAAACGTGAGGGCGCCTTGGGTAAGCCAGCGAGCAGCGCAGCTTCGATAGGGCTTAACTGTTGCAGGCTCTTGTTGAAATAAACACGCGCTGCGGAGGCAAAGCCGTAGGC
>Ga0194125_10009277_pt1 | contig 13686 bp, 9 predicted proteins | sample TA2KigC250mmetaG_FD_148626 | JGI IMG/M metagenome (GOLD analysis project Ga0194125, IMG submission 148626) | Freshwater microbial communities from Lake Tanganyika, Tanzania - TA2015034 Kigoma Deep Cast 250m | ecosystem: Environmental > Aquatic > Freshwater > Lake | place: Tanzania: Lake... | reverse complement strand
CCGTGTATCTGCTGGCGTGCGTCTGGCTGGCGGCGTGCAGCACGACGTATGATCCGCGCAGCCATCTGCGGGGCAGCGGAATGCTCATGGATCGCCGCGGGCAGCCGCTGGCATTCACCGCGTCGTGTTTCACCCAGCACATCGTGGCGGTGGACCGCGACGGCCGGCTGCTGCATCCGGGGCTGGAGCCTTACACCCACGCACAGCACTGGGCCGAGTATTTCCGCGTGCTGACCAACTCGATCGCGACGAGCCCGCTCGGCACAAACATCCTGATCTTCGTCCACGGCGGTCTGAACACGCGGGTGGATTCGTTTGCGCGGGCCACGAATCTATGGTCGGAAATTCAAGCGAGCCGGCCCGCTTACTATCCGATCTTCGTCAACTGGGACTCCGGTCTGATGTCCAGCTACTGGGAACACTTGCACCGCGTCCGGCAAGGGCAGGTGGTCGGCTGGACGGGGCCGGCGACCGCGCCGTTCTATCTGCTGGCCGACCTGGGCCGTGGCATCACACGCGCGCCGGTGGTCTTCTACCACAACCTCCGCAGCGACTCGATGGAACTGGCCGATTCGAGTTTCCTGCTGGCGTCGGCGGTGCCGAGATTCATGCTGCGGCAGGCCACCAACACGCTCCTGCGTCCCGTCGCCGCCCCGGCCGCGCCGGTCAGCAAGTTTCTCGACAAGGCCGAGCGGCCCGCCGAATCGTGGCTGAACGGCTGGCTGGCGCCCGACGCGCTCAACGCCGAAGCGCTCTACCTGCAACTGCGCCAGCGATACGCCACCAACCAGGTCCACGCCATCGCCGTTTCCGAGGGCGGCGTGCAACGCTCCCGTTGGCAACGCGTGGGCCGCGCCGCGCTGTATGTGACGACGCTGCCGGTGAAGATGGTGAGCCAGTCGCTCGTGCTGGATTCGCTCGGCACCAGCGCGTGGGACAACATGTATCGGCGCACGCGGACGATGTTCCGCCAGCCACAAGAGTTCGACGTCGCCCAGGACCGGACCGACCCGGCGAAACTCCGGCAACGGCTGACCTCGCCGCCGACCGGCGCGGTCGCGGAGTTGATGCGGCATCTGGGCGCGTTGATGGCGGCGTCCAACCGCAACTACCAGATCACCCTGATCGGCCACAGCATGGGCACGATCGTTCTGAACGAGCTGGTGCGAAACCATCCCAACCTCCCCTACACCAACATCGTTTACCTCGCCGCGGCGTGCAGCATGCGCGACCTGGAGTCCTCGGTGGTGCCTTACCTCGCCGCGCATCCTGGCGCGACGTTTTATAACTTGTGCCTCCATCCGGAGAACGACGTCTTCGGCATCTCTGTCGCCGGCGACCTGGGGCCTCGCGGCACGTTGCTGCAATGGATAGACAACTTCTTCTCCACGCCGTTGACGATGGAGGACCGCACGCTCGGCAACTGGTATAACCTCATGCAGGAAACCCACGTCTTCCCAACCAACGTTCACCACCAGATCAAGCTGAAGGCGTTCGGCGTGGGACCCAGCAGCGAATTTCCCGAAGGCAACCCGCAGAAGCACCAGGACTTTGGCACCAACATCTTCTGGGCGCCGACGTTCTGGTCGCCCAAACCGCCGTCGCCGGCAAGAGAATCACCCTGATTTCCAAGGAACGTTCTTCCCGGACGGACGAACTCCGGCTGGGCTTTGCGATTTCCTTGCGTCTTGGTGCGAGTTATACCACTTGAAGTTCGCTTTTGCACTGTAGCGGCGGTCTATGACCGCCGAAATCTTTCGCGAAATGAACGGCCGGCGGTCATAGACCGCCGCTACAGAAATATGCCGCCGCTACAGAAATAGCGCAGTCCCCAACTCGAAATGGTATTATCCCTATCCGTGCTGGAGCTTCGTGATACTTTTGTCCACGCCCAACCCGCAAAAAGTGATTCCCCATTGGCCGCGACCGGCTACAATGGGCGCGCCGGGAAGTTCGGCCGCCGTAGCCCAGACACTCCTGTCTGGCCGGTCTGTTGCAGAAAACCGCGGCGGGCCAGACAGGGGTGTCTGGCCAACGGTTGGCGGCTCGGTGACTCGGAGACGCATCGTGAATCAGAAAGGAGCATGGCGATGACGACGAAATTGACGCGGCGAGGTTTTGTGACGAGTTCGGTGTTCGGTTCGGCGGGCGTGGCGCTGGCCGCGTGTGGCGCGCAGGGAGCGGAGGCGGCTGCATCCGTGCCACCCGCCAAGCCGGAGGCCAAGGAGAAGGTGCCGCAGGCCAAGATCGGCAAGCTGGAGATGGGCCGGATGCTGCTGGGCGGCAACCTGCTGACGCACTTCACCCACAGCCGCGACCTGCGATACGTTTATGCGCTCACCAAGCACTACAATACCAAGGAGAAGATTTTCGAGACCATGCAGATCGCCGAGGCCCACGGCGTCAACGCGCTGGTTATCCACACCGCGGCGGGTGTGCTGGACATGATGAAGGAATACCGCAAGGAGTATCGCGGCAAGATGCAGTGGATCATCTGCCCGACGGCACCGATGGAGGCGGGCTTGGAGGCGTTCAGCAACCAGATCCAGACGATGGTGGACGACGGCACCGACGCCATCTACATCTGGGGCGTGCGCTCGGATGCGTTGGTGGCGCAGGGCAAGGTGGACCTGATTGCCAAGGCGGTGGACATCGTGAAGGCCCACAGTATCATGTGCGGCGTCGGCGCGCACGACCTGCGCGCGATTCAGGAGTGCGAGAAGCTGAAGGTCGCGGCGGACTTCTACATCAAGACGCTGCACCATCACAATTACCCGTCCGGGCCGAAGCCGGAGCAGATCACCAAGCCGCACAGCGAGCATCCCGGCTATTGGTGCAGCCAGCCCAAGGAGACCATCGAGTTCATGCAGACGGTGGAGAAACCGTGGATCGCCTTCAAGGTGATGGCCGCTGGCGCGATCCCGCCTGCGAGCGCGTTCCGGTATGCGATTGAGGGCGGCGCGGATTTCATGCTCGCGGGGATGTTTGATTTCGAGATCGCCGAGGACGTCCGCATTTTCAACCAGTTGATGGCGAGCAAGCCGAAACGCAATCGCGCGTGGAGGGCGTAATGCGGCGCGGGAGACGTGCGACCGAAGAGGAAGAAAACAGAAAGGCAAAATCATGATTTTGCCCTCCATGATTTTGCCAAAAAACTGTGAAGTCGAATTAACCAACAGGAGAAACGAATGAAGAATGTGTTCTGGACTGGAATGATGGTCGCGGCACTGGCCGCAGCGATGACGGTGAAGGCCGACGATGCGGGATTTGTGTCGTTGTTCAACGGCAAGGACCTCAACGGATGGGAAGGCGACGCTGACCTGTGGTGCGTGCAGGACGGCGCGATCACCGGCAAGACCACCGCCGAGAAGAAGGTGCCGTTCAACAAGTTCATCATCTGGCGAGGCGGCACGGTGAAGAATTTCGAGTTGCGCGTGGTGCTCAAGCAGGCCGGCAACAACTCCGGCATCCAGTATCGCAGCCGCGAACGGAAGGAGGTCGGCCCGTTCTCGGTCGGCGGCTACCAGTGCGACATCCATCCCAGCCCGGCCTACAACGCGATGCTTTACGATGAGCGCGGCCGCGGCATCGTCTGCCAGAACGGCCAGAAGGTCATCGTGGACGAAAAGGGCGACAAGTGGATCGTCAGTGAAAAGGCGCCGGTGGAGGCCAAGAACGACGAGTGGCACGAGTTCACCATCATCGCGCAGGGCAACCATCTCATTCACAAGATTGACGGCAAGACGACGACGGAAATCTACGACCACGAGACGGCCAAACGCGCGCTCGAAGGCATCGTGGCAATTCAGCTTCACGGCGGCCCGCCAATGACGGTGCAGGTCAAGAGCGTGCGGCTCAAGCCGCTGCCCGACGGCGCCCTCGTCAGCCTCGCCGACATGCCGATTCCCGCGGACGCAAAGAAGGCCGAGAAACCCGCGCCAAGAAAGGGCAAGGGCGGCGGCAAGAAGGCATCGAAGTAGGTTTTGCAGAGCGCCTCTAAGTCGTGGCCATGCAGATGAACGTCACCGCCCCCTCACCCTTGCCCTCTCCCCATCGGATGGGGAGAGGGAATGTCACCGCGGCTACACGACAATCTCTCCCTCTCCCCACGCCAGTGGGGAGAGGGTCGGGGTGAGGGGCTGCGGCGAGTAAATAGCTACAGCCAGGAATCACACGACCATGATTTCCAATCGTTTCGCAAGTTGGGCGCTCGTCGCGCTCATGACCGGAAGGCTGTGGGCCGCGGACGAGGAAGGATTCCGCAGCATCTTCAACGGCAAAGACCTGACCGGCTGGGACGCGAAACCCGGTTGGTGGACGGTCGAGGACGGCGCGCTCACGGCCGAGAGCACGCCGGAGAAGCCGTGCAAGAAATGCAACTACCTCGTCTGGAAAGGCGGCGAGCCGGCGGACTTTGAATTGACGGCGGATTTCCGGCTGAGCGAGAGGGCCAACTCCGGCATCCAGATTCGCAGCGAGACGCGGCCTGATTGGGACACGTTCGGCTACCAGGCCGACATGACCGGCAACGGCGCGCTGGTCGGTTTCATCTACCACCACAAACGCGGCCTCATCGTCGCGCGCGGCGAAAAGGCTGTCCTCGCCGCGGACGGGAAGAAGACGGCGGAGAAGATCGCCGACGCGGCCGAGCTGCTGAAAGTTTTCAAGAAAGGCGACTGGAACACTTGTCGCATCATTTGTCAGGGCCGTCAGATCACGCTCCACGTCAACGACGTGTTGATGGCGCAGGTGACCGACGAGACGCCCGGCGCCGGCAAAGGCGGCATCATCGCGCTCCAGATGCATCCCGGCCCGCCGATGAAGGTGCAGTTCAAGAACATCCTGCTGAAGACGCTGAAATGAACGACGATGCCAAACTTTCTGGGAGCGCGGGCGTCCCGCCCGCCTTCGGCGAACATTGCGAGAAAGCGCATCGCGAAGACGCTGCTCTTTCACCGAACGCAGCTTTTCGGCGGGCGGGACGCCCGCGCTCCCAGGCGCTCAATCGCCGCGACTTTCTGAAACGAACTCTGCTCGCGTCCGCCTCGGTTGCCGCGCCGAATTTCATTCCCGCCTCGGCGCTTGGCCGCGACGGGGCGGTGGCGCCGAGCGAGCGCATCGTCATGGGCGGCGTCGGCATCGGGGGACGCGGGACCCACGATCTCGTCTGGATGATCGGCGAGCCGGACGTGCAGTTCGTCGCCATCTGCGACGCCCGCAAGAGCCGGCGCGAGGCGGCGAAGAACACCATAGACAAGAAATACGACAACACCGACTGCACCGCGTATGGCGACATCCGCCAGTTCCTCGCCGAACGGTCGGACGTGGAGGCGGTGATCATCGCCACGGGCGACCGCTGGCACGCGCTGGCTTCGATCCTGGCGATGCGCGCGGGCAAGGATGTTTATTGCGAGAAGCCGTCCTGCCTCACGATGGCGCAGGGGCAGATGATCATCGAGACCGCCCGCCGTTACGGCCGCGTCTTCCAGACCGGCGCGCAGCGGCTCAGCGAGCCGAACCACGTCTTCTGCATCGAGATGGCGCGCGCCGGCCGGCTCGGCCCGATTCACACCGTTTACGCCGACATCCGCTATCGCGGCGGCTCGCGTCACGACTGGCTGCCGGCGGAACCGGAGCCGCCCAAGGAGGAACTGGACTGGGACGCTTGGTTGGGTCCGTGTCCGTGGCGGCCTTACAACGTCGCTTACGTCAACCACGGTTGGTATAACTTCTACGATTTCGCCACCGATGTCGCGATGTGGGGCGCGCACACCGTCGCGCAGGCTCTGGCGCCATTCGACATGGCGGAGCTTTCCACCATCGAGTTCGAGTATGGCGGTCCGGATGCGACGATGGTGACGCGCCTCTCCAACGGCGTGAAACTGGTCCTCTACCGGTGCCCCGGCTCGGTGTGGGAGAAGTGCCAGTATTGGCACGGCTCCTGTGGCGAGCGGTTCGATGGCCCCGAAGGATGGTGCGGCGCTGCTGACGGCTACTCGCAGCCCAATGTCTCGTCGCCGGCGCTGTTGCGCGAATACAAGAAGGTGCTCGCGGAATACGCGGGCCGCACGCGGCGGCCGATGAATCACGCGCGGGATTTCCTCGACTGCGTCCGGTCGCGCCGGCTCACGGTGGCGAATCCCGAAGTGATGTATCGGTCCATGAGCATCTGTCTGGCAGCCGACATCTGCGACCAGGTGAAGCGAAACCTGAAGTTTGACCTGCTCACAAGCGAGTTTGTCGGCGACGCCGAAGCCAACCGGCTGCGGTTCCGCGCGATGCGCGCGCCGTGGACCGTGTGATGTTTCCGCTGATGACCGATGAAAGTGCAGTTCGGGAACATTCGACTCAGGAGTTCAAACCATGAAGATTAAACTCAGCCGGCTCTATTCAGCCGCCGCAGCCCCTCACCCCGACCCTCTCCCCACTGGCGTGAGGAGAGGGAGAGATTCTCGCGCAGCCCTGGATAGTCAACGTTCAGTGATTGCGCCGCAGTGGGTAATGGGCCAGTTAAGTGAGGCGAGCTTCCAAGCTCGCCCACTCGTGTGTTGGAGCCCGACGGGCGAGCTTGGAAGCTCGCCCCACTCAGACGGCCACTCCCCCCACGTAACCGACCCACTACCGCAGTGGCAACATTCCCTCTCCCCCTCCGATGGGGAGAGGGTTAGGGTGAGGGGTTGGCGGTGTTCAACTGCATGGTCATGGCTCAGCCTCCTGTTGCTGCTTGCCACTTGCTCCTGCTTCCACCTTTCTGCCATCGGCGCGCAACCGACTTCACAAACCAACACCGTGGCGAGCGCGCTGCCCGCGAAGCTCGAATTTGTGCCGCTGGCCGACGAGCAATATCAATTCAACACCGGCGCCCTGCGCGGCGTCATGCGACAGGGCGCCAAGGGCCACGGGCCGGTGCCGGTCTTCGATGTGGCAACGGGCAAATCGTTGTCGAGAAGCGTCGGCTGGCTGTCGCCGTATCGGTTGCTGGCGACGAACGCGCGGTTCGGCAAGGCGATCTGGGAATGGGCCAGCACATCGAAGCTGTTGCCCGATGGCGCGCTACAGGTGTGCTGGACGACCGATGAAGCGCACCCGATGGACTTGACCGCCATCTACCGCTGGGCGGCACCGAACACTCTGGACCTGACCGCGACCGTCACGCCGAAGCGCGATGTGCAGCGGCTCGAGTTGTTCTTCGGCTCATATTTCGACAACTTCGCCAACTCGTTTGTGTATGGGCGGGAGAGCGCCGACGCCAAGCCGGCATTTCTGACGACAGATCAAGCCGCAGGCCACTGGCAGATGTTCCCGCGCGACGATGCGGCTGCACAGATGATCGGCGACGGCCGGTGGAAGTATCCGCCGAATCCGGTGGAGTGGACGATCCGACCGCGCCTGGCGCTGCCGCTGGGAATGCGGCGTGACACCGAGAGCGGTTTCACGGCGCTGGTGATAGCGCCCAAGGAGGATTGCTTCGCCGTCGGCACGCCTTACAGCGGCGAGAAACATTTCTCGCTCTACCTCTGCACCATCGGCCGTGACGTGAAAGCCGGCGAGAAGACGACCGTGCGAGCGCGGCTGGTCATCGGACAGAACATCTCGCACCAAAAGGCCGTGGAGCTTTACCAAGCGTTCGTGAAGAGCCTGGCCAAGTAGCGCGGATTGTGGCGGCTTCACGCGGAAGCCCCGTTCGCTTCCAACAAGAACGCCCGCACTTTCTCGATCGTGCGGACGCCGCTATCGAGCAACCGGTTGATGATTCGTTGCGCCTTCGCTAAATCCTGCTTGGAGACCAACATGCTTGTATCGGCGGGCGACGCGCCGTCTCCGGCCTTGAACACCAAACGATGCGGCCCGCTGCCGTCGCTCTCCCACACCGTCTCGATACGCCGCTCGTAGTCCCATCCGGCGCTGCGGACGGAGAGGAAGAACATCAGGTTCATGCGGCGCAGGGCCGGCTCGGCCACACCGTTGTCGGCGCAAATCTGGCCGCGCGCCTCATCGAACGTGTCGGCGTGGAGGTTGGCGGCGAGCATGTGGCCCGCGCGCGGCAGATCGAAGTAGGCGCGCAGTTCATCGCCCCACAGGTAGGCGTAATATGGCCCCGAGCCGATCTCGTGGCAGATGTAGCACCGGCGCGGCGCGGCGGCGCGGCGGGCGCGTTCGATGGCGGCGAGACTGTCGGCGGGCGCCAGTTCGATGTCGCAGGGCACAAAGTTGAGCAGCGCGCCCATGACGGTCGTCTTGCCCGCGCCGCCGGGCGACGCGCCGACGAGGAACGACGCGCCGCGGCCGATCGCCGCCAGGGCGTAGGCGGCCAGTTCGGGCTTCATCGTTTTCGCCTCGATGAGGTCCACGACCGACAGCATTCGACCGCCGCGCTGGTTGCAGCGCTCAATCTCGGCGCAGTGTTGGAGGATCGGATCGTTCATCATCCGGGTGGAATGAGAGCATAGCCACGCTGATGCGGCTTTGCCAATACGAGTTCGTTCTAAAACGACGATCGGCTGCCGATCCGGTCGCACTAACTGAGGCGCACTCTGAATGTGGGAGGGGCCTCAGCGCCCCGACCCTCGCCGCTAAAGATACGACACCATCGGGGCGCTGAGGCCCCTCCCACATTCAGGATGCCTGATCCCAGTTGACCGCCGCTTTTCCCCACCTCATTTGGTTGCAGCTTCGCGGCGTTGCGTTATTATTTGGCCGCACACAAACCGGAGGCAACAACGATGAAACTGACTTATTGGAGCCACTCATGCTTCTTGCTGGAGACCGGCAAGCACCGGCTGGTCATAGACCCATTTTTGACCGGCAACCCGAAGGCGCCGGTCAAGGCCGACGACGTGAAATGCGACTACGTGCTCGTCTCCCACGGCCATAACGACCACATCGGCGACGCGGTGGCCATCGCCAAGCGCACCGGCGCCACGGTCATCGCCAACTACGAGATCGCGATGTTCTGCGCCGGGCAGGGCGCCAACGTGCATCCGCTGCACATCGGCGGCAGCCGGCAGTTCCCGTTCGGGCGCGTGAAGCTGACGCTCGCGCTGCACGGCTCGGCCTATCAGACCGAGAGCGGATTCATCTACATGGGCAACCCGTGCGGGTTCGTGATCACCGCGGAGAACAAGACGGTCTATCACGCGGGCGACACGGGATTGTTCCTCGACATGCAACTGATCGGCCAACGGCAGAAGATTGACGTGGCGTTGCTGCCGATCGGCGACAACTTCACGATGGGGGTTGATGACGCCGTCGCGGCCGTCGAGTTTGTGAAGCCGCGGATTGTGGTGCCGATGCACTACGACACGTTCGATGTGATCAAGTCCGACCCCCGCGAGTTCGCCAGCAAAGCCGCCAAGACCGGCGCGAGGATCGAAGTGCTTGCCGTCGGCCAAAGTCTGGAAGTCTGAGGCCGGTGGCTCTCAGAATTTCGGCGGGAAATCTGCCGGCATCCACGCCGGCAGCTTGGAGATCTCGTCGAGCGCGCTCTGCGAAACGGGGATGCCCCATGCTTGGAAGAACGGGCCGAGGTTCTTGCCGACGGTTTTCGAGAAACGCACCAGCCACTGGTCGCGTTTCTCGCCGTCGTTTTTCGGCAACTCGTCCTTGGGCGCGGCGCGATACTCGGCAAAGACTTTCTTGAACGCCTCCCAGCCGAACGCGTCCTGCAACTGCACATACATCGCCAGCGCCAGGAACGGGTCTTGCTTCCATTGCTCGAAGCTCTTGCCGCCCGCGGCGTGTTTCTCGTAGAAGCCGGCCACTTTTTCCAAGTTTACGCGCCCTTTGGCGGGCGGGACACCGCAAAGCTTGTCCATGACATACACCGTGAAGAGGTTGCAGGTGACCTCGCCGGCGCCGTCGAAGGTCCAGTGGCCGCTCTGATGATTGTGGCCCAGCTCGTGAAAGATGCCCCAGTTGCCCTTCAGCAGGCTCTCGCGGCTGGTGAAGTTCTTGGCCTGGTCCATCCACGCCATGATCGGATAGCCGGCGTGCATATAGCCGGCGCTGATCTGCTGGTCGCAGACGATGCGTTCCGGCCGGCGACGCTCGGCGGTCGCGCCGGCCAGTTCGTCTTGCAGTTCCACGATGCGGTCCCACGTTTTCATCAGCGGCTCCGGATCGTTGAGCTTGCGGACGAACTCCGACGGCACGGTGACGACGATCTTCGCGCCCGCCAGTTCGGCCCACGGCGCGGGCGCTTCGCGCAAACGCTGCCAGTCGGGCGCCGAGGTTTTTCCGAGCACGTAGCAGGGCGCAGCCACGGCGCCTTGGATCTCGACGGGGACGTTGCCGGGCGCGCAGTCGTTGGGCGATTCGACGTAGATCAACCCGCCAAACATGCTCGCGATGCGCGTCATCGTCCTGTCGAGTTGCACACGCATCGAGATCTCCGGGAACCGCTGCCAGGGGTCGAGGTCCCACAGGTGGTCGCTGTGCGCGCCGATGCGGAGCCAGAAACCTTTCCCTGCGGCGGCGTCAGGCACTTGGACGGTGACAACCTCGCCCGGCGGCGCGTAGAGGCCGGTCGAGTGCCAGCCGGGCACGCGCGTGTCCATGTCGAGTTTGCGCGTGCTCCGCGGTGCGCCAGCGGGCACCTCGCCGGGAAAGATGCGCGCCACCGGATGCGCCTTCACCTGCTCCGGGGGCAGCATCTTCGCCGTCATGGCTTGGAACGTCGCCGCGAGCCGGGCGGCAAGATCGCTTTTCTTGATCGGCGCCCCGGGCGTCGGCATCACCGGAGTCTTGTCACTGCGCGCAAGCTGGCCGAGCTTCGGCAAGAAGACCTTGTCATCGGGGGGCAACGCCCGCGCCGCGGCGGTGATGGTCGCCGACGCTTGGTCGCTGTCGGCGGCGCTGAGCACCGAGCGGCCCTCGATCTGTGCGAGCGCGGATTGCGACGCCCAGCCCGCGTGCAGCGTCCTCGGCGGCGTTTCGCCCGCCGCAAAGCCGCGTGGGCCGGTGCGCTCCAGCGTGCCGCTGCCCCAGACCATGCCCATGGGCGCGAGCAGCCGATTGCCCGCGAAGTCGCACCGCAAGTCTTTCGCAGGGTTGAGTTGCGCCCAACCCCAGCCGCAGGAGCCGGTGACTAAACCGCCGCCGCTCTGCACGAACTTCGTCAGCGGCTCGATATCTTTTTCGGAAAAACTGTGCGCGTTGGCCACGAGCACTTGGAGGGCATTCAGGCAATGCAGGTCGGCCTCGGCCGCCTTAAAACCGTTGTCCTCGAAAAACTCCACGAGGTCGCGCTCGCGGTAGAGGCCGACGCGCAGCTTGGGCGTCGTGGCCGCGCGTCCGCCCGCGGCCCAGCGCACCGCGTTGGCCATAAACCGGCTGGTGTCGCCGACGGCGAGCGCCTCGTTGCCGAAGTAGCCGTTGTGGCTGAAGGCGACTACGCGCCCCTTGCCGAACCGCCCTGCGCTCACCACCACGCCACGTCCGCTGCGGCCTGACCGGCCGACGACCACCGGAAACGCCGCGTCACCGAACACGACGAGGTTTCCCGGCGCGCCCGGCGCGGCGATTTCATGCACGCCGTCGAGCAACTGCGCGAGGTCTTGTTGGAGTGTTGAAGGTTCCGCCGTCCCTGCAACGGCCGGCACCGCGCCCGCCGTGAGCGTTGCGGTCAACACGAGGGCAGCAATCGTTCGCATGGCTGGCCGCCAACGTGCCAGAGACAGCTTTGAACGTCAAACGCAGCCGCGACAGCGACTCTCGATTGACATGTCTTGCACAAGCGCAAGGGAATTCTCCGTTGACGGGCTGTGGAAGTGGCGTAAGCTGCGCGCCAGTCACGATGACGGCGTGCATTTTATCGGAAGAACCGCGGAAGCATCTCCGGCGTGAGTGGGCCGGGGATGTTTGGCGCCGCTGTGAAAACAACCCAAGGAGAATACCATGACGCATCGAGTCGCAGGCAGTCTGATCGTAGCAACGATAGTTTTGTTCAGCGGCTGCGCCACCACCGGCCCGCGCACCGCGCAGGTCGGCTTTCAAGCCGGCGCGGCGGCGGTGAAGATCACGCCGCAAAAACTCCTCTGGCAAAACGGCTACGGCGGCCGCAAACATCCCGCCGAGGGCACCGCGATGGATTTGTGGGCGCGGGCGGTTGCGTTGCGCGACGGCCACGGCCGGCGCAGCGTGATCGTCTGCCTGGAGATTCTCGGTGTGCCGCCGACGATGAACGATTCGATTCGCCGCAAGGCGCGCGCGAAGTTCGGCCTGCGCGACGCGGAACTGATGCTGGCGGCCACTCACACTCACGCCGGTCCCGCCCTGCCGAACCGGCCCTCGCTGGAAATTTTCCTCAATCCCGACGAGGAACAAACGCGGCTGATCAACGAATACGCCGCGTGGCTCGAAGACCGCGTGATCGAGGTCATCGGCAAAGCGATGGCCGATTGCGGCCCGGTGCGCGTGGCGTTTGGCCACAGCCGCGCGACGTTCGCGAAGAATCGCCGCGTGATCACGCCCACGGGCGTCAAGATGACCGACAACCCGGACGGGGCCGTGGATCACGACGTGCCGGTGCTCGTCGCGCGCCGGCCCGATGGCAGCGTGAAGGCCATCGTCTATGGTTACGCCTGCCACTGCACCACCATCGGCGGCGATTACTACCTGTATCACGGCGATTTCGAGGGCGTCGCGTCGGAAGAGTTGCAAAAGCGTTACCCCGGCGCGGTCCCGGTGTTCGTCACCGGCTGCGGCGCGGACGCCAATCCCAGCCCGCGGGGCAAAGTGGAGATGACCGTGCCGCACGGCCAGGAACTGGCGGCGGCAGTGGCCCGCGTCGTGGACGACAAGGCCGCACGCGAGATCACCGCCGCGCCGCGACAGCATTATCAGCGTATCCAACTGGCCTTTGAGAAGCCGCCCACGCGCGCACAGTGGCAGAAGCTCACCAACGACAAGAACGTCTATGTCGTCCGCCACGCGAAAGTTCACTTGAAACTGCTCAGTCAAAACCGCTTGCCGCGCACGATGTCCTATCCGATCCAGACGTGGCGGTTCGGCAACGAGCTGACGATGGTCGCGCTCGCCGGCGAAGTCGTGGTGGACTACACGTTGCGGCTGAAGAGCGAATACGGCGCGGACACGACCTGGGTGATCGGCTTCGCGAACGAAGTGCCCTGCTACATTCCCTCAAAGCGCATTCTGGAGGAGAGCGGTTATGAAGCCGGTTGGAAAGCCGACCGCGGCCGCACGGTCGCCGACGGCGCGATGCTCTACTACGGCTGGCCCGCGCCGCTCGCGATGGACACTGAGGAGCGGATTTTCAACGCCCTGCACCGAGCGTTGAGGAAATAAGCTCAGTAATGGCGCAGTCGTGACGCGCAGGCGCGTAAGTGGGGCGAGCTTCCAAGCTCGCCCGGCGTGCTCCAACACACACACCTGGGCGAGCTTGGAAGCTCGCGCCACTTATGAAGCAGAACACTTCTGGCTGGCTCGCTTCGACAGACCCACAGCCAAGCTCCGGAGTGGCTCAGTTATGCAGGGCGGCGAAAAACTTTTGCGGAGTTATTCAACTCCGCAAAAGTCTTTTCTGGCGTTTCCGATTCCCCCGACCCGCCAGCCCGCATATTTCACACGCTCTTTCGGCGGAACCGTAGCTCGACATTCCAATGTCGAGAAGCCGCTGTGCAGTGACGGTCTCGACATTGGAATGTCGAGCTACGACACCGCGACAGA
>Ga0194125_10009275_pt1 | contig 13689 bp, 8 predicted proteins | sample TA2KigC250mmetaG_FD_148626 | JGI IMG/M metagenome (GOLD analysis project Ga0194125, IMG submission 148626) | Freshwater microbial communities from Lake Tanganyika, Tanzania - TA2015034 Kigoma Deep Cast 250m | ecosystem: Environmental > Aquatic > Freshwater > Lake | place: Tanzania: Lake... | reverse complement strand
CATAGTGGCGAACTCTCTGGCCGGTGTACAGCAGCACTGTCTCGTACGTGCCGGCCGCTTTCGCCTTCTCATACGCCGCGACAATTCGCGGCTCGTCGAAACCCAGGCACTGATCGTGATAGGCATGCGCCAGCTCATGGAGCACGACCGCCGGGTGCTTGACCATCTGGTGCCGTGAGAGCAGACTCTCCGCCCGCGGGATATGTACCTTCTTCGCCAGGCGCGCATCGTGCCCGTGAGACTTGAGCCAACCTGCGCTCGGGTGGTACTGCATGGCGCCCAGCGTCGGGTGATGGTGCTCAATCCAGATTTCCAGCCTCTGCATCCGGGCCAGGTGCTCTTCCGGTACGAGGATGGTAATTCGCTGGAGATGGTTTGCGAGCATCTTCAGCGCCCGGGCGCCCACCTCACTGTGCTCGCCCTCCAGCAGGCCCGGATCCACGTATACGGTCCATCCCTCGATCTGTTGGACCACGGGATCGAATCGGACCTCGTCCGTTCTTCCGGAGGTCTCCGCCGGTTCGCCGTCCAGACCCGCCTGAACCGTCGGAAACGTAGCAGGCATGAGCAAAGTCATTACGACCATCGTCGTCACAAACATCCTACCCGGTCGACCGTCGCACATGTCGTATCTCCTCATTGATCTCAGTCCTGCATGCAAGTAGTACACGTCTCTCCCCCCGTCTTACCAGGAGCACTTCAGATTATTGCCAACCTCTTCTTCTTGTCGCCATTTGCGGACGTTTTCCCTATGGCGAGCCTTGATGCGACCGATACATGCGATCACCCCGTTCGCCTGTGCCTTCCCGATCTTGAGTCGGGTACGCCGACATGACATACGCGAACGCACAGAACGACATACGCACGCGCTCGTTATTCGATAGCACCAGCGCGAGCACATTGATACCATGTTCATGGTACACATTCATCAGCCTTCTCTTGTCGCCATATTGGGCAAATGATATTTCTCTTTGGGCAGAGGCTCCGATCCTGGTCGGCGCTTGAATCACCGCGTGCATGAGTGAGCGTTTGCGTGTCTATCTGTTGCGATACATACAACCATAGCTCACTGCCCGATTCCATGTAGAACACCGTTGCCGGCCGCCGCGTGTTGCAGCATAATGTCGTTTTTGACTAATCGCAAGTGCATTGGGGAAGACCGCTTGAATCGCCGTCTTTGGAGCCACGACTCGTATGAGCACGCAGAGGATACCGCGCATCCTGATCCTGGTGGACACTTCGCGCGAATTCGCCCGTGGACTTCTCTCCGGATTCGCCCACTATTCTCAGATCCACCGTCCTTTGATGTTCGTGACGCCACCGCCGTTCTACCTGCGTGGGTCCATCGAACGACGGCAGTTTTTCTCCTGGATCGACCGGTTGACCATTGACGGCGTGGTCCTGCAGGGACGTTTTCTCTCTCAGCGTATACGCGATCTTGGCGTGCCCATCATCGCACTCGATATCGAGAGCCAACCGGAAGGTATCCCGTGCATTCTCAGCGATAATGGGGAAATCGGGCGCCTGGGAGCCGAACACCTTCTGGACTGTGCGATGTCGCACTACGCCTTTTGTGGTTACAATCAACTGTTCTGGTCCGAGGCTCGCTGCGAGAGCTTCTGCAAGACCATGGAGCAAAGAGGGCACAGGGTCCATCTCTACCGCCCGGCCGAAAGCAAGGCTCCGCAATCCTGGACCAGAGAATACTCACTGATCATCGAATGGCTCGACAGCCTGCCCAGACCCCTGGGCCTGATGGCCTGCAACGACGACCGTGGCCAGCATATTCTGGAGGCCTGCAAGCTGGCCGGTTACGCCATTCCGGAGGAGATCGCCGTACTCGGGGCCGATAACGATCAGCTCCGGTGCATGATGACGACACCTCCGCTCTCCAGTATATCGATGAATCTGGAGAAGGCGGGGTATCAAGCCGCCGCACTGATGACCCGGTTGATCGAGGGAAAGAAGCCGCGCGACATCATTGTTGAGCCCACGCTTGTGGTACGGAGGGAATCCACGGACATCATAGCCGTGGATGACCCAGAGGTGTCCTCCGCGCTTCGCTTCATACGAGACCACGCCGGCGAGATGATCCAGGTCAACGACGTGGTCGGTGCGCTCCGCGTGTCCCGTCGCAGTCTCTACGCCAAGTTCAAGGCACGGCTGGGACGCAGCGTGCACGACGAGATCGTACGTGTGCGTCTCGGGCGGCTGCTCACACTCCTTTCCGACACCAACCTGCAGATCTCCCAGATCGCCAAGATCATGGGCTTCCCTGGTCCGGACAAGCTCTACTGCTTCTTTCGTCGCGAAACCGGCAAGACCCCCTCGCAGTATCGCAAGGAGATGCTACCTTACGCCCAGTGAGGTCGCTTCCCGCCGGATGACAAGGGGCGCGGGAACGGCGGTCGACCATCGGCCACCCTTGTATCGCGACGCTGCGGCAGACCTTCAGCGACACCCTGGTCTGGGTCATCGCACGGATCGACACAGACCGCTCGGATTCCCAGAGACTCAGGACACACGCGGCTCCAGACGCGCGGCATGCGTTTCCTGGCCCTTATCTCGGGGGCCCAAGCGTCACCGGGCCGAGCAAGCCCGCTGGCACCAGGGGGGTATTCTTATTGTGTACATGCTGCATGTTGGTGCGAGTGATTCGCTCAGATGCATCGAGGAACTTGTCGCCCACAAGGCGGTTGTTCCAGACGTTGGTCACTTTGACTTCGAGATCGTGCATGCCCCGTCGCAACAGTCCTGCAGGGACCTTCACGCGGAATGGATATGTCCACGCAGTGCCGAGTGGCTTACCGTCCAGGTTCACTTCGGCAACCTCACGCACTTCGCCAAGGTCCAGCCAATGATCCGTTTGTGCATGCACGGGCATTTCGCACTGCATGGAATACGTCGCCGTGCCCGAGAAGTATCTGATTCCGTCAACCTCCGACGTTGTCCAGTCGATGAGCCTGTCCCACCGAACAGACTCAGGAGCGCGTCTGCCGGGCTGAAATTTGACAGTCCACGTTCCCTCGACAAAGGTCCGTTCGGCCGCTTCGGTCGCATGGGGTTCGGCAGTCCTTTCAGGAGCCACGCCGTCACGTCGGAACACCACAATCGCCGATCCAAAAGCCGGAAGATCAAGCGCGATGTCGCAGGACCCATCGTCATGGCGTTGGACGACGTTCGCCAGACATATCATCCCCGTCACCGGATACCATACCTCGGGCCTGCCGTCGGCGTCCCGAAACCTGCAGAGAAGAGACTACGTTTCTTTGGCGCTGTTGCAGACAAAACAGACGTCGGCATTTTCGCAGCGACGGTGTATAGTCGATCCGCAGCGGGCCTTCCTGTGGACCGCCTTCCAAGACAGTGAAGTCCTGTTTGACACCCATATGGGCAAGGATCTCGCGAGACGTCACGTTCGTATAGACCCTGCCCATGCCGAATGTCCGGCCCGTTGCGTCTCTTTCAGAATCCGACCTCGGCCAGAATTGTCCCGTGATCGCCTCGACCTGTCGGTCCGCCTGCGGATAATTCGTCAGAGTATTCGTGCGTATGGGCCGAACTGAACCGAGCAGGGTCGCGCCTTGCTGTATAAGCTGATGTATCTTCTGCAGTACCTCCAAAGAGATCTGGCCGTAATCCGGCAAAACCATGAGTCTGTATCGCATATTCCCGACGGTCAACTGGCCTGTGTGCGCATCGAATTGCATTCGCTCGAGTATTGAACGTGCGTCGATGTAGTCGTAGCCATATCCGCTGCCCAGAGGCTGGAAATCCACGGGAAGGTCCCTGCCGCAATGGAGACATTTGTCGAGGGGATAGATGGGCTTGAAGCCCGGATCGATCCGCCTGGGCGGTACAAGATTGGGAGCGTGATCACCATAGTAAAAACAGACATCGGCCACGAAATCGCCCTGCTGCATCATATACGAGCAACGTGCCATGTATTCCAGCATAGGACCGGACTGTTTCCACCAGGTGTTATTCGCGTTGAAATGTTCACCCGCATGGTACGCGTAGCCCGGCACACCTGCCTCGGGGGGATTGTGGGCGAAGGTATGAAACGTCACACGATTGAGCCCGTCACAAATAACCACATCAAAAAGCTGTTTGAAGTGAGCCGGCCCATCCTGCCAATGCCGCCAGCCGGTAAACGACTCGGAATCGACGTAGCGCCGACCGTAGAGATTGGCCGCACTGGCCGCCTCCTTGGTCACCCAGTGCCGCTGTCCGTTCCAGAACTCGCCACGCGGGATATCCACTTCACCCATGGCCCAGATCGGATCGACGCGCGGAGAGCCGCCGTGGCCGGCTTCGGCGCACAGCCTCATCCCATGACGGTTCAGAATCTGGCGGCTCACACGGAAGTGTCGCTCGATGATTAGCTCGCCCACCGTCTTGCGATAGTCGGCCAGGAAACGGGTTTGGATGTCCTTGTCCGACAGCCCCCAGCCCTCCAGGAGCGGCAGATACTTGCCGGGATCGTAACGCCGACGTTTCTTGAACTCATCGACGAAATCCTCCGTCCAGTTATTAGCCGGATGAACCTCATAACTGTCATGCGACAGGATTTTCAGAATCTTATGTCCGGGGTCGATTTCGGCGAGCTTGTTGATCATGTGCAGCATGTGCCTTTCCGTCGCGCCTGCACTGAGATGATCAATAATCAGGCCTTTCGACTTCGGACTCGGAACGACCAGCCCCTGGTTCGTACCGCGGCAAACAAAACGCCTGATCGTCCAGTCTCCCTCCGGGACATTCCACCTCAGCCGTCCCTTGCCGTCCATCCGATCCGTCAACTCAATCACGCCATCGAGTGAGACGACCTCTTTGCCGGCGGACTGAGGAACCGCCAGAACGGAGATGTCATAGAAGTATGTGTCCGTCTCGCAAGGCAACGGCAGAATGCGATCCAACTCCGTCGGTCCGTTAACGTCAACCACGCTGCTTGCGATACGTTTGCTTCCATCCGATTTCTTCACCCATGATCCGCCTGCATTCCAACTGCTGGCAGCGATCATATTCAGTTCCAGGCCCAGTCTCTTCGCTTCGATCATGGCATGCTGGATTGACTTCAGAGATTCATCGCCAAGAAGAGCAGGGCCGACAGGAACGATCCCTACGGGTCTGATGACTCCGACATCCCATATCTCAAAGCCGCGCATGCCCAGTGCCTTGGCCTCCTCCATTTCGCGTGTGATCTGGTTGTGGTCGACATGACCGTTAAGCCAGCACCAGTACGCTCCGGGCCGAGCCTCCAGAGGCGGAGCGGCAAACGCCTCGGGCGACACCGAGTATGGGGAGGTCGCGTAACCGCCAAAGGCGGGGCCACTGAGAAGCATGGTAATCAGTAAGAAGCACGCAGGCGAGCTAATCCTGCTTACCACCCGCCTTGCTACCAATCCCGCAGCGGGCGTCGTGGTAATGTGGGCGAGCATGTATGTAAGCCCTTTCAGAAAGAGCTGGACACGAATCGCAGACCACTGGAAACTGCACAATGACAACCGCTTATTGTTCTTCCCGGCATCAGATTACTTTGCATTTTCACCGGTCGGCGCCGGCCTTGTCGGAGATCGGTCTCAGTTGGGCAAGAGTCCTTTCGGCCTCCCGGATGCGCCGCTCGATGTCCCCCTGTCTCAGTATCTTGCGAATCTGGTTGTCGATATACCTGCGCGGCGCGTTCTCTGGCGCGGTGATCTTCTCGGGAGTCTCTTCAAGAATCCAATCGTCGCTTCGCTGCGTGGCCAGCGGCACTCCGCGGTTGTTGACAATATTCGCCATTGGATTCCGCGCCCAGGCATAGCGGTAATGGACCGGCTCGGGGACGAAGGGGCTGCTCAACACAAGGCAGTCACGCTGGTACGCGGGCCGATTGCGGTTGTCAGGCTTGCCGTCCGTATACCACTGGACGTCTGCAGGATAGAAATGGCGGTCCTGCCCGGCGATGGCGAATCCCACCATGCGGCCGTCGCTATCGTCTTTCGTCTGGACCGAGGTGCTCATCATCAGCCGGATCCTGCCGTCGCCTACCCTGACATCCTCGATCGACGGGGGAAGCCAGTACTCATCAGCGTCGCGACTGTCCCAAAGGCGGTACTGAGAAGCCAGGGCCCATTTCGCGGCGCGCTCCCCTGCGGGAACCTTGATCTGAGGGTGATACCAGCTCTTGCGCAGGTCGAATGAGCTGACGAAGCCAATTCCCCTGTCTCCGGCATCGTAGAAGTCGCGAAACGTCTTATACTGCGCCTCCCTTATGAAAGCACCAGCATCGTACATCGGTTCGAGATAGTACTCCAGGGTTTGCGGTTCCCCGGCGGTGCACAAAGATATGATGCAGAACGGCATCTGTGGATCGTGGAACGCCGCGCGCCAGGCGGTGATCATTTTACCAAAGATCTGGTAGTACATCCGCGCCCCGGCAGAGCCGTCAAAACAGTTGTTAAAGCCCTGGTGAAAGACAGTTCCTTTGACGGAGAGTCCCTCCAGAGGCCGAATCACACTTGCGTAACAATAGCCGGGCCGATTCTTGTCGGCAACCGGGCCTGGCCTCAGATCACTCGGGGGCTCGCTGCTTGCCGGCAGAGGATTGCCTTGCTCTGCCAATGCCTTCTTCCTCCGTTCGTAACCGGCGATTCGTTCCCGCAGGTCGACCTGGGCGTCATAAGTGGCGATCTTCTCCCGCCACTCCTGGAGTTTCTCCCTGGTTTCGCGGCCCTCGATCTCATGCAATACGGCTTCCGGCGTCCACGCCTCTACCGTGGTTCCCCCGATCGAGGCATCGATGAGGCCGATTGGGACTTGGGTGGCCATGTGAACGCGTCGGCCGAAGACGTATCCGATCGCCGAGAATTCCTTGACGGTATCAGGCGAACACACTTCCCAGTCGCCTTTGCGAAAATGCCGACTGAACCACGAACTCCACTCATGGAGCCGTTCGAAGCTCTTGACCGAATTGAACCCTTTGCCCTGCGGCATGGTGAGCAGGCGGATCTGTGGGAAGTTCGCCGAAACCACTTCCAGTGCTCCGTCGTCCACCTTACTGATCTCGAACTCCATGTTACTTTGGCCGCCCAGTACCCAGACGTCGCCGACGAGGATATTCTCCAGTTTCAGCGTCTGATCGTTCCCGCGAATCGTGATCGTCCGTGGGGTATGGTTAGCCGGCATGGCCTCCAGAGTCACGTTCCACGATCGATCCGCCTTCGCGGTGGTCTCAACGGTCTGGTCGGCAAATGAAACCGCAACTGTTTCACCCGGACCCGCCCAGCCCCAGATCGCAACGGGCTTGTTCCGCTGCAGAACCATGTTCGTCTGAAAGACGTTGCTTACACACAGACCTGTTCCAACGGCCGGAACGTGGACAACATCCTCCTGAGGCATTCTCCCCCGGCTGTTCTGAGATACAACACCATCACCGCACAACAGAACCAATAACAGACACGACACCATTCCGGTTTGGCGCATTTCAGACTCCCGTTGCAGAACAATACCCTCTGATGCGAACAATGCCGTTCGGCCGTGCAAGCCTGCCTGCAGGCCTCTCTGAACACCGGCATAAGACCCTGGAAGCAGACTCGGAGTTCCGGCAGGCTCAGTTCCCCGATGGACGACACCGCCTCCGTTCTGGCCTGGCGAAAGACGTCTGTCAGAATCCGACGGTCCATTGCACAATCGCACTCTCTGCCTTGGTGAGTGTCAGTTTCACAAGTCCATGGCCGACCGTGGTGAGTTCAGTCAGTGTATCCGGGTCGTTCACGGTCACACCTCGGACGTTGTGGCCATTTGTTGCTATCGTGACTGCGTAACTGTCGCCGCCGGTTATTCTGCTGATTCCCCGTAGAAGATTCCGTCCCGCCAGCCATTCGGTTCGGACCAGATCGAGGTAGCCCTGCATGACATGCCGGTTCGTGGAGATACACTGCGGATGATCCACGGCTTCATGAACGGACATCATGCGAGCCTCACCCGGACGGAGACGCTGGGTCAGACTCCCGGCCCCTGAGAGTTCACCTACGAAAGCATCATTCCAGAAATCGTACACGTAGTACCGCTTCCCCGGATCCAGTCCCAGCGCTCCCTCCGCCGTATCGCCAGCCAGCGAGACCGCAATGTCCCTTGCATCCGCGGCGTTCGGATTGTAGAAGGTCAACTGGTGCCAATCTGGAGATACCTCGAAATCGTAGACTCTTGGGTACCTCTCGGTCAGAGCATCGACCGGTCTGGCGCTCTTCGGGGTCGTATGGAACGGGTAGATCCGTGTCAGATCGTGTATGATCTCCGGCGACAACTGGGCGAAACTGTTCGCCAGCAGCAGCCGCCCCGTCGTCACGTAGGACATGGTGAGCAGGCTGCGCACGGCGTCCCGATTCTCGCGCAGCCGCCAGACGTTCTTCGAATCGGCGTCATAATTCACGACCACGCGATTCTTGTACCAACGAAGGCCGCAACGGGTGACCACGTCGGGCGAGATGCGGGCGGTGTCGTTCTCGGTCCGTTGCGAGGCGACGAGCCCCAGGGTGATGTCTGAGCCGCGCTCCATGTTGCGTTCGTGAATGTAGCATTCGGGGCCCAAGCCTTCCTTCGCCAGCCGGAAGATGTTCCGATACGCGCTGGCTGTGGTGGCATAGGCATCTTCCAGGCCGCCGGCGGCAGCCCATCCGGTGACCGGATAATCGAACATCAGTCCTTTGATGCCGCCCGCCCGATACGCGGCGTACACCTTCCGCATGTGTTCGATGAAACCGGGGTCCGTGTAATCGTACCCCCAGAGACGGAAGTTCTTCAGCCAGGCATTGCCCCAGAATTCATTGTCATCCGCGGGACGCCTGTACGACTCGTGCCTCCATGCCGTGGCGTTGTTGAAGAGCATGTGCTCGGGAAATGCGAACGCATAGTCCTCCGAGCGGAAGCTGGTCTGGCAGTAGGTGAGGGGGATGCCGCCTCGTTCGATGACCGCCTTGCCCCACTTCTCGGACGTTTCGTACGGTGGTTTGTAGGTGCCCCCCGTGAAATCTCCCAGGTTGGTGCTACCATGTTTCTGGAAATGCTCGTCGTCCCACCAGCCCTGCTGATTGTCCTTGGTGTAACAATCGGGGACCAGTCGTACAGCCGCCCGCGAGAACTCGAGAAAGCCCGACCGACGAATGTTCTCCATCTCCGCCACCGCACCAACTGTATCGTTCTTGGCTTGGCCGCCGCCATAGCCCCCGTGGTGGGCGTACCACAGGCAGACCGTCGGGAAATCGTACATGTTCAACTCGATCTGCTGTGCGGCCCGAATGGCCCGCCCGTATTGCTCCAGGTTCTCGAACGGGTTACTGGTGATGAAGTCCACGTAGAACCGGTCGTCGGGCAGGTAGCGAACGCCGGGATCGACCCGTTTTCCCACAGGGTCCTCCGCATACAGACTGCCCGTCATTGCGCGTCGGGGTCGCGGGCCAGCGTTGACCGACGTCAGGTTTTTGTCCAGCAGAGGCACAGGTCCTTCACGCAGCCAAACCTCATTCACGATGGCCCGTGGATTATCCGTCCTGCTTCTGAACTGAATGCGTATACTGCCGGAGTTGTACACCTCCCGGGGCAGAACCCGTTCAACGTGCTGAGGGTCATCCTTCCTCTGCTTGCTCCACATCGGCAACCTTTGCCCGTCCAGGAGAACGTGCCGGATCTCGCCGTTTCCACTCTCCACAGCCACGGACTGGATGCGGTCCTCGCTGTCCGTATGCCACCAGGAGAAACCGAGGTGGTATGTACAATCCGCGTTGAGATTGGCAGCTTCCACGTCTACGCCTTCTTCTCCGGCGGCTGCCGTGGCGAGTTCATCTCCCCACAGCGCCCGGTAGCTGAACTGGCGTCTTCCCGGGCCTTGCCGCAAACGCAACGATTCACCGGCTGGACCGGTGTCTGCCGTGTCGTCGGGCAGGTTGAGGTAGCAGACCAGCGATGAGTTGCCGTCTCGGTCAGCCGCCAATTCCACACGCCGAGGCTGGCCGATCGTGGCGAATTTCTCGAAGTCGTGATAGGTCAGTCCGCCCATTACCAGGGAACGCCGTGTCTGCTGCTCACCGAAGGTCATCAGCACATTGTTGCGGCTAGGAATGTAGTTGCCTTTGTGAACGGGCGAGTACGCCCGCACTCCCCACTCCAGAGGCTCGCCGCCACTATACCCATCGACCAGCCGGAAGTTGTCGGCCATGCTGAATCCGTTGAATAGAATCGCTTCTGAGACCGGCTTGATTACCTTCAGTTGAACGGGATGGTCGGTCCGGTTCTCGATGCCGCCCGCGAGGACGATGCATCCCCTGTCTTCATAAACAGTCACCTGGAACAGCAGCGTCACCTGCCCGGGCCGGCCGCTTTCGATGAGGATTGTCTTGCCGTCGCCCAATTCATCCGATAGGGCCTTGCTCTGCCAGCGATGCTCAAGCCCCGGTGCGGCCGTTGTGAGGTCATTCGCCTGAAAGACGCCTTCCTTGATACATATGGAGCGATCCCGCCTGTCGATCGCCACATAGCGACCCGTGGAAAGGTCGTACTCGAATCGGACCACGTCATTCTCCATCGCCAGTATCCGGCCTGACTGAACGACCACGACCTCCGCGTGAACGACCCCGCACATGGCAATGAAGGCAACGAGGAACCCCAGACCATTGCACGCCGCTAATGGCAAGCGTCTCTCTCGTATCATTCCGCTTCTCCTGTATGCACGAGTTCTGTGTTCATTTCGTCGATGGACTGGTGATAGCATCAACCATCGCTTCGAAGTTCTCCATCGGCGTGTCCAGTTGCACGTGATGGGTCGGCCCTAAGATGAGGCCTCCCCGCCTGCCCAGGACCCTGATTCGGTCATGCACTTCCCGCCGGACCTCCTCCGGCGACCCAAACGGCAGAGTGTGCTGCTCATCGATCGAGCCCCAGAAGCACAGCACGTCGCCATAAGCCTCTTTCAGATGCTCCGTATTGAGACAGGCGGGCTGTATCGGGTTGAGTACGTCGACACCGATCTCCACGAGGTCGGCTATTACCTTGCTGATGTTGCCGCAACTGTGGTAGGCCACCTTGACATCGGGGTTCATCTCCTTGAGCGTCTGAATGAAAGCCGCCAGCCTGGGTTTGAGGGTCTGCCGCCACATGTCGGGCGACATGATCATGCCCTGCTGGCACCCTATGTCGTCGCCCAACCAGATCATGTCCACCCCCAACTCCACGAGCTTCGTGGCCGCCGTGAGATGGTACTTGTATGGGATGTCGAGAATGCGCGCCGCAAGCTCGGGATTCTCGATGAGATCCATCATCATCTGTTCCAGGCCGCGCAGGGCCCAGGCCGTCTCCCAGATCGTCGTGACCGTTACGCCCACAATCCAGTACTCCTGGCCGTGTTCTTCGATCAACCTGCGTGCATCGTGATAGAGCCAGGGATCGTTGGGATTCGGCGGTGCGTAGGTATCCAGGCGTTTCTCCTCGGCCAGCGGGTGGCCGACCAGTTCGGTATAGATGCCTGGGCCGAATCGGGTTTCATAAGGGACAGCCCGCCAACCGATGCCCCACTCATCGACGTACTCCTCGCCCGGTTCACACGTCTGATAGTAGTTGTTGGCCCATCCCATTGAGGTCAAGAGCAGATCCTCCCCCAGAAATCGCTCCAGCTCATAGGTGTTCCCTCCTCCATGCGGGTTGTGCACCTTCCCGGTCGCGCCCTGAATCTCCTGCTCAAGCCGTCTGGCGAACTCGGGCGTGAAGCTGATCTGCATGGGACACCGGTCCGCCTCCTCATGAGCCAGCGCCAGGGCCACACGAACACGGTGTTTCATGCAATCGGTCCTCGCTGCGAAGGGTCTCGGCGTCGAAGATGCCAATACCTGTCCCACACTGAGTGCCGCAGTTGGGAAACGCTCCCTAAGGAGTCAGCACATGCGGGAAAGTCCGCCCCCAATTGTCATCTACATACATCCAGGTCCAATAGTAGGCCCCGCCCACTCTCGCATGGGGCTGCGGACTGGCCCAAGCCAGCGAGAAATGCGATGCGCGGTCGGCAGCCTGGCAGTAGCGGCCATCCGACGGAATCAAGGCGACGGGCCCGTGGTTCCACCACGGGAAATGGGAAGCCTCCTTGCGGTGCTCATGGGCGAAAACGCTGAAATTGCAGTCGAGCTCAACTATCTGGAAAGGCTTGTGCTCCGACTTCAGGTTGACCATCATGATGTTGGGACTCTCCCCCGGGCCATCGCCGAAGTGGATGGATCCGCCGCGTTCCCGCCGCCCCTTCTCGCGAATGACAGGGGAGCGCTCCGCCCAGCTATACGTGTGTTTCGCTCCCTTGAGATTCACCAGGGTCAGCGCCGCCAGGTCGACAACATCCTCCGGCTTCTGACCCGGCTGGCAGAGCCCGATGACCTCCTCGGGCCACAAGGCCGTCCCATCCGTATGCGGCACGACCTTACGAATACCCCCTTGGTCAGGATAGAACGTGTAATACTCATCTACCCAGTCTTCCCACCCTGAGACGGGGTTGACCTGGGAGTGATTGCCGTTGGCCGCGGTGGGACAGTAGCGCCAGTGCACCACCACGCGGGCAGGCGTATTCTCAATGATCCGCACGTGGGAGAATCGGCAACGAGGGTCCAGCATAGGTTCGATGCAGCCGTCCCGCCCATTGAAGTTCTCGATGCTCTGGTCCGCCATCCACAGGTCGTTTTCCATAACCCAGGCCGGGCCGTACCGCGTCCCGCGCCAGAAGACGACCCGGATCGGCGAATCGTCGAACTGGACCACGATGTCCGGATCGGAAGAAACACGCCAGAGGGCATCCCATTCGGGATGGTAGGAGAGGTTCACGTAGGAAGCGCCGAACTTGCCGGGACCGGGAGGCCCCGAAGGCATCACTCTCCTGGGCAGATCCGGAGCCAAGACCGGCTGCACCGCCTTGGAGCTCTCGGCAATTGCCATTTCGGCGAGACACACATCATAGACCTTCAGTTCGTCAAGCACCCCATCCAGTGCGTACCAGCAGGGCAGTGTCGCGAACGCTCGGACCGGGTGCGACGGCTCGATCTGCTGGTGAGCCATCCCCATCCGGAGGTCTTCTGCAGTGGCCCCGGAGAAGCCGCCTTCAAAGTCCATGCGCGCGGCCTGCTCGCCATGGATGGGAAGAACGATCCCCCGTTTCGGCGCCTACGACGCGGCGACATGGGTCCAGGTTCGAAGCGGTATGCTCCGCTCGGTCTGGCACACGCGCCAGCCGTCGGCGCCGAGGTGCAGCCCCAGATGACCCTGTGGGCCGACCCCGAAAAAGAAACCCTCCCTGAGCGAGTCGGCGGCAATATCATCCGGCCAGCTCAATTTGTCCCGGCTGCTGTTCAGGCTGACGGTGTTCTCCTGCGCGGCAATCGGCGCCCAATTCCATGGATAGGCACCCAAGGCGATCCAGGCTTCGACGGTAAAACCCCGCTCGAGATTCGGGACCCGTTGGGCCGTACGACGGATGCAGGTGGTGTGGCCGTCCATGACGATCGCCTTGCCTCTCACGCCATCAATCAGTCGGAACTTGCCTGTGAGTGCATCTACCCTTTGATTGCATACCGGAACCAAACGAATCGCGCGAAGGTGCGGTTTTTCATGGAGAAAGGCCACGAAAGCGCGTTCGAACAAGTGAATCGTAGATGTCACCGGAAGTGAAGTCCAGCAACGCTC
>Ga0194125_10009274_pt1 | contig 13689 bp, 13 predicted proteins | sample TA2KigC250mmetaG_FD_148626 | JGI IMG/M metagenome (GOLD analysis project Ga0194125, IMG submission 148626) | Freshwater microbial communities from Lake Tanganyika, Tanzania - TA2015034 Kigoma Deep Cast 250m | ecosystem: Environmental > Aquatic > Freshwater > Lake | place: Tanzania: Lake... | reverse complement strand
TTGAAGATCCGCGACGTGATCAAGGCTTTGGAACGAGCAGGCTGGGTGGGTGTCGCCACACGTGGCAGTCATCGGCAGTTCAAACATCCACACCGCCCGGGTCGCGTTACGGTTGCCGGAAAGCCCAACGACGAGATCGCTCCCGGCACCCTCAAAAGTATTTCCCGACAATCCGGAACGCCCTTGCCATGAGCCAAGCCTTTGCCGTTGTGATCGAAGAAACTGATCACAACTTCTCTGCCTATGTGCCTGATCTGCCTGGCTGCGTGGCCACAGGGGCCTCGCGTGAGCAGGTGCTGGCTGAGATCCGTGATGCCATTGCCTTTCACTTGGAAGGCCTGGCTGCAGACGCCCAGCCCCAGCCGCCTGTGCGCTCCAGTGCGGCCACTGTGCTGGTGTAGCACTGGCTTTGCTGGTGCTCATGCAAACACCTCCCCGGCCGCCAGGGCCTGCACCAGACTGGGCGCAGCGGCGTCCTTGGCGGCCAGCAGCGGCTCGCTGATGCCCAGCTGTGCCAGGGGCCAGGCGATGGCGAGGTCTGGATCGCTCAAGTGCAGGGAGCGCTCGCAGGCCTTGCTCCAGAAGCCGCTGGCCTTGTAGAGCACCTCGGCGTGGTTGCTGAGGGTGAGGAAGCCGTGGGCGAAGCCCACGGGCACCCAGAGCTGGCGGTGGTTGTCGCCGCTGAGTTCGGCGCCCACCCACTGGCCGAAGGTGGGCGAGCTGCGGCGCAGATCCACCGTCACATCGAAGATCGCGCCGACTGGGCAGCGCACGAGCTTGCCCTGGGGCTCGGGTTCGAGCTGGTAGTGCAAGCCCCGCAACACGCCGCGGCTTGAGCGGGAGTGGTTGTCCTGGCTGAAGGTGATCCTGTCGCCGACAGCGTCATCGAAACGGCGCTGGTTCCAGCTCTCGTAGAAGAAGCCGCGGTCGTCGGCAAACACCTGCGGCGTGATCAGCAGCGGACCCTGCATGGGCTGACCGCTGGTGGTGCTGAGCTGTTCAACCTGCATCCGCCAGCTCCAGCAGTTGCAGCAGGTAGGTGCCGTAGCCGCTCTTGCGCAGGGGGTGGGCCAGCTGCTCGAGCTGGGCGCTCGTGATCCAGCCCTGGCGCCAGGCCACCTCCTCGGGGCAGCCCACCTTGAGGCCCTGGCGGTGCTCGAGGGTGCGGATGTAGCTGCTGGCCTCGTGCAGGGAATCACAGGTGCCGGTGTCGAGCCAGGCCATGCCCCGACCCATCAGCTCCACCTGCAGCTGGCCTTCTTCGAGATACATCCGGTTGAGATCGGTGATTTCCAGCTCGCCGCGGTGGGAGGGCCGCACCTGGCGGGCGCGCTCTACCACGGTGTGGTCGTAGAAGTAGAGGCCGGTCACGGCAAAGCGGGAGCGGGGTTTGGTGGGTTTTTCCTCCAGGCTGAGCACCCGGCCATCGGCATCGAACTCCACCACGCCGTAGCGCTCCGGGTCGCGCACGGGGTAGGCGAAGACGGTGGCCCCGCTGCCGTTGCAGTTGCTGGCGGTGAGCTGGGGCACCAGGTCGTGGCCGTGGAAGAGGTTGTCGCCCAGCACCAGGGCGGCAGGCGCACCCTCCAGGAAGCTGGCGCTGATCAGGAAGGCCTGGGCCAGGCCTGCGGGGCTGGGCTGTACGGCGTAGTGAATGGCAATGCCCCAGGCACTGCCGTCGCCGAGCAGGCGCTGGAACAGGGGCTGGTCGTGGGGGGTGGTGATGACCAGCACCTCGCGGATGCCCGCCAGCATCAGGGTGCTGAGCGGGTAGTAGACCATCGGCTTGTCGTACACCGGCAGCAGCTGCTTGCTCACCGCTTGGGTGATCGGATGCAGGCGTGTGCCGCTGCCGCCGGCGAGGATGATCCCTTTGCGGGGATTCTGGGGTCCGTCAGGGCTCAAGGTTTCGATCCACCAGTTCTATGCCCATTGCACCAAAAACGGTATCGAAAAACCAATATTTAATTTCATCAGATGCGCATCGGTCACGGCGAAGTCCCTCCAGTATGTATAGATGGCTGGTCCGTGATGATTAGTGTAGTTCGGCGTACTGAGGGATCTGTAGAACAGAGAGGGATGAACAGATCCACCCCAATATACATAAATTTAGTTGTCAAATGTATTAAATTGTAAGTCGTGTGTATTCCCACTTAAAGCAATTAGCATTGAAGAACTAGTAATAATGGTAAACAAATTAATGTCGGCTGGAGATGGTCAAACAATGTTGTACAAGTCATTCATACGAGGGGTACTAGGCTTTCAAGAGGCCTCCAATGCTCATTATTGTAAATATTCAATTCCAAAGGAAATGAGTTAAGAAGCATATCAACAGAACGGTCTATCTGTTTAGTCTTGTCAAGAAGAGTAGTCAAGAAGTTGACGCAGCTATAGTAATCTAATTGTGAATTGTAAGGTACAGAGAAAACGGGAGTCCAAGGTATTGAAAGCCCGCTGTGGTAATCTCTAAAGCGATGATCGATAGGAGAGGAATAATCAAAGTTGCATAGACGTGCCGGCTCTATATTTTGTGAGCCGAGCATTGCGCAAGGAATGCCAAAAGCATCAGCTATAATTAAACCATGCAAACTAGTAGAAAGGATAAATCCGTAAGATGCTATCTCTTTAACCTTGTTAATTACACTAACAGCATTGGGCATAACCAAAGGATTAATAACAGCAAATTGATCGGGATCTAGATTATGATAGCGCTGCCTGTCTAATTTGGGAAACGAATTTGGCGAATATGTTTCGAACTCCGTGAAATGACATACTATGCCAACTTTATTCTTGTTTTCATTCTTAATTAAGTTGCTTTTGATAAACAACTTTATTAGGAGGGCAGGATCACCATATCGACAAGGGTCATTATATCCTAAACAGGAAAGGTGAGACGAAGTGAAGCGGCCTCTAACCGCATGTAACTTTAATACTGTATGCGGACTCTTCGGGCCCGCATAAAATTCTGAGCCTTGACCAATTCGAGAATCTAAACCGGTGCCCCATACATCAACATGACCATTGTTAAAACTATGCAATATTGTTCCTATTGCTGAGAATCGGTACGATTCGGAATCAAAGTTAGCACGAATAATTCTCCTTTGAGTAAGCAGGGCTATTACAACAGCAGATAGTCCATCTCCAAAGTTGACAAAGGGCTTCTTAATGGTACTACCAGCATAGGCAAGATTAAGATGGCTTTTCATAAATACAAGTATAAGAGCCGAAGTTAAGACAGATGCGAAAGACTTTTCGAAAAATCCGAAATCTTCGTAGGATTACCCTGAAAAGGTATCGAGGAAATCCTGCTGTCGTTAAAGAACGAAAGCGATTCCCCTTTAAATGCCTTTAAGGGATTGAGATCCAAAGGAAAAGTTTCAATAAGTTGGTTGGGCGATATCTGAAGCGGCTCCCAAGATCTATCGATATCCATAATAAGACTTTCCCAATCAGTATACTCATTTTTAGGCTGACAATAATAACAACGTTTTGCAAGCTCGACCGATAAGAAGAAATCTAAGAATCTAATATCAATTTCCTGTTCGTTTTCAAGAGATATTTGAGCATATTTGAGGCCACCAACGGAATTATGAACATACATACACGGAATATTATATAGCTCAGCCAGTAACAAGCCGTGAAAAGACGTAGAAATGATCCGTTTGCATTGAAGGATTTCGTCAATCTTACTCTTTAGACCAATAGATGATATGCCGGAGAGGGTGTTAATAATTCTGACTGAATTCTGCATGTGTGCCGGGACCTTATATCGCGCAATATGATCGAAAGCTGTTGAATCAAGGGAGCGTCCATCAGTTTCGCTTAGATGGATAACCACTCCTAGTTCATATTTTTTATTTGCTTGGATATCATATGGATTGTAAAAACTCTTGAGTAAAATAACGGGATCACCATAGCCCGGACTGAAATCAAATTCTACACCGGAACGCTCCAATATATATTGAGTGAAGGGACCTCTTAAGCATCTAGGATAGATTTTTGTAGACGGTGGATACTTATAGCCCGTATGCTCCTTAGTCATTGGATTATATGTTGGCGACATACCACTTCCCCACACATCGATTTTTCCTCCTACGAAATTTGAGAGAATCGAACCAGTGGAGGAAATTCTTGGTGCACTACTCCTCATGGAAACCCTTTTTATTTCTTTTTGGGAAAGTGCTGCTACAATTACGGGACTTAAAGCATCTCCAAGATTCAAATAGTCTTGTTGTTCTGTAGCACCTGCCCAAGACAACGGAATAAAATTAAGCTTTCTCGAGATGTGCAGAGGAGAATACATGTTAGACAACCTCCAGGAGGCGCCGCTTGTAAGATGAGACTGAGTAGTATTTGATTAACTTATCATATGCAGACTGTTGGATTGAACCGGCTCCACTGAAATGACATATTTTTTCTTCTGCACACTTTTTCATGAATTGCATTAGTTGTTTGTAGCTGGGGTTAGCCCAGAACTGGGAAAGCGAATTATGGAAGAACTTTGAGTTGGGGGTTGAAATTAATTTGTAATCAAGAGGAAAATAGCCGGTAAAAGTTTCCTCTTGAATCTGGAAGCCAGAATATCTCGTCGCAATGAGCGGCTTGTTGAGCATAATTGCTTCAATCATGAGATAGCCAAAGCCTTCGGATCGATGTGGAGATATGATACAGTCAGCGTAGCGAATTAACGCAGATAGCTCGTTCTCCGGCAAAAAAGCGTCAATAAGCGTAATGTTGTTGGATTTAGATGATAACTCTTTAATCATCGCATAAGTTGAGAATGGATCCCCCCAATGACTATTGCCTCGCGGCATGCTACACTTTATAATTAAGTGTGTAGAATCGTCATAGGAAAACTTCTCAATGTATGCCTTGACCAGCGATAGAGGATTTTTTCTTTCAATTCCAGAACCACCGTCAAAGGCAGTAAAAAACTTGTATATATTAGGACTATTCAGCAAGCTCGAAGGAAGTAAATTGGAGAGACATGCTTCAGGCGCAGAGACCTTCATCTGGATTCCCTTGCCTACATTAAAAACCTTATTATTTGGTACAATATAGGAGTACGATGCTTCTAAGAAGGTGGTTGGCACCAATATCTTATCGACTAACGCTACCCCCAATTCGTGAGACAGAGGGATTTGTTCTGTCTCCCAAAGATAGTAGCCATAAGCAAATACAGACTTCTGAGGATTTAGCATGCACTTGTTGCGCATCACTACATATGGTGATTCGTCTGCATTGACGTGAACAATTGTCCTGGCGTTGTGTGGACTATACAGCTTGTAGGATCGTGATTTGTTAATCGAGACTTTCTCGACTTTGTAGTTGCATGTGTCTGCAGAAAGTGCCTTGAAAGTCATTTCAGCATTTCTTGTTAAACCTGAACTGGTTTCCCATTTTGCGACTACAAAATAGTAAGGCTTTCTTGTTTCAATTTGACGATTGAGATTAAAATAATAACTATTCAGCAATTCTTGTGTAACTAGCTTGATAGAGATCGGAAATCTAGGCACCCATTCATGGAAAAACCAGTTAATCAGTGAAGATCTTGACAGCTCTAGGTGTAGATCCTTAGCCCACTCTTGGAAGCCTAACTTCTTGCCTTTAAATTTGTCGGCTATGTAACAAAATAATGGAAATGCTGGGAGATGAAATGATCCCAATCGGACAAAGAGAGAGCTAATATACTGAACGACCGAAGTTCCCAGTCGCAAAATGAAGACTTGCGTACATGGATTGTGTACTGTAGTATCAAACGCTAACATGAGTAATTTGCTATCAATACTGCTTGTCTCTGCATGACCTCTTAAAGTTGTATCGAACATATTCTTTCCTGTAGGGAGCAGAAAGGAGTAGGGATCACTGCTGACCACTTCTGAAGGATAGATCAATGTTTCATATAATTTTGGGGATAGATTCATGGAGGTAGAATCTTCGATAAATCTTACTTGATTGGCGAAATAGAGATTGTATATGTCCTTGTATCTAGAAGGAATCGGACTATTGGGAAACTTGTGTAGATACCACAATAAAAAAGCCGGCGGCGTGTGCAAGGCTGAGTGGTACTCACGAGGTATATTTAGCAAATAAGGAGAATCACTAGGTATTGCCTTAATGATTTCGCATGAATCACGGAAATCATACAAAAACCAAATCAAAGACTCTCTAGAACATAGCTCGTAATATGAATTATCAAAAAAGTTGTCGGATCTCAACTTGTTATTGAGTATACAAAATACGGCATACTTCGATAGGTGATCGCAGGCTGCGCTGCGTGAAGTCAGTATCTCAACTGTCTCGCGAGATAAATCTAATAATACTTCTGATGACTGAACTTGACTGGTATTTAGCTGGGAATAACTAAAAGGACTTAGTAAAGAAATATCGCGTACAAATGATTCCAGGTCGATGTATTTCTTCATGGTGGCGGGCAATGCAGGCGTTGTGCGAGCTCAAATAGGCTCGGCAGTGATTATAGCCGATTGGTGGCTACATGCGGAGTCTTTGGTTCGATCTTGACCTTCACTGGCTTCATGGCCTGCTCATCTAAAGCGAGCTGTATCTTGATACTTCAATATCAACAAGAACCAAGCTCTGCCACTTACCGTAAGTCTTGCCTATCAACACAAGAATCATAAAAGACTGGACAATTAGATGTTAATTATGGTCGGGAAATGAGGATTTGACGGATTGGCGACGTTCCTTTTTTGCTAGTAGGCCCTTTAGTTAATATCAATTAGGTCACCTGAACGCAAATTGCAAGCCAATTCAGCAGATCCCCTCAGTGGCAATAAAAGTTTTTAATACTCTTGCATCCAGTGCAGGCCGAACCGTCGTCCTGCCTGGCCATACAAGAATTAAGAAAAATGTCGGCCATGAGTTCTTTATCTGTTTATTCATTATTATTTTGGACTCATGTTGCTTGGCACTTGTTCCATCTTGGACACTATTTATAACTTCATTTTGCCTGCGCCTAGAGTTCGAGGTGCTGTGTGCCAGCTTTAGGTTCACGGAGTAGGGCCCCCAGCGGGAAGGCTGTATGATGACCTCAATCCATTCTGAACCAAAATGATCTCCGACAAAAAAATGCTGCCAGCCAATCTAGATGGCAATAATTATGACATGCAATTTGCCTCCTTAAGCGAAAAGCTGAATACAATTGATCAAAAGCTTGATTCGGTCAAGACGACATCATCTCAAACCGCATGCTTTTCAAATGCTTCTAAGAATGGTCTGCATTATCAAATCAGCCCTACAATAGCGTTGACCACCATCTTTACTGGGCAAATTATAGCGGTTGCGAATGACGATATCTCTTTGACCCCGCACTTGGTGCTTAGGGGGGAATGGGAGATGGAGCTAACTCAAATCTGTGAATCCATGGTTACTCAGATGAATCGCCCCGTAATATTTGATATTGGCGCTAACTTTGGATGGTATGGTTTAACCCTTTCTAGATTCGACTCCGGTTCGTCAATTCACTTTTTTGAGGCTAATCCACGACTTATTGAGCCGCTTAAAAAAACAACACTTGTCAACGGTATCAGTCTGCGTTCTCGAATTAACAATCGCGCCGTCTCACGTGCGTCCAATGACAAAATCTTTCTCCATATCCCGTTAATGCACAAGGGAAGCGCCTCAGTTGAGTCATTTAATACAAAATCGCGCCGTCTCACGTGCCTAGAGCTATTTCACGAAAATTACGATGATCTGGAGGTAATTGAGGTTGAGACAATATCGATCGATGATTACTGCGTCGCCAACTCTTTGTACTCTGTAGATTTCATGAAGATTGATGTCGAAGGTGCTGAGGCCGACGTTTTGATGGGTGCTCGTCAAACCATCGAGAGGTCTTCTTCTCTAGTTGTTTTTATGGAGTGGAACTGTGCGCGATATCCCGATGCTCTCCTTGGGATACTTACGCAATTTGACAACTGTACGATTGTTTCAAGTCTTGGTTCTCAAGTTGACCTGACTGACTTGCTTCACTCTTCTTCTTCCATCCTTGAATTTGAGGAACACGTCAGGGTGAAAATAGGAGATCAAAGTAAATCATATTTTGACATTTTTTTGAGAAAGGGCTCTGGTAGAGATCTTATTTCCGGTGAATGCAATGATGCTTCTGCCACTTGTTCGAGCCTGCCCGACAACCCAGGGGGCGATTCTGGTGAGCTTATTGAAGAATTTCAACGGGAAATTGAAGGGTATCAAAAAAATATTGAGGATCTTCTCACTCAAAAGCATGATATCGAAAGGCAAAAAGAGGCCGCAGAGGCTGCTTTGAGCAGCGTTTCTGCTCAAAAGCAAGATATCGAAAGGCAAAAAGAGGCCGCAGAAGCTGCTTTGAGCAGCGTTTCTGCCGAAGCGGAACTATTGCTGGTACAGCTTCACCAAATGCGCTATGAGTTGGATCAGGCCTTTATCGATAGCCAGCGCAAGGAGGAGAAGCTCTCTTGGTTGCGTAGCCAGCACGAAATTATGGCTGGCATGCTTAAGGCTTATAATGAATTGCAGGCTAAATCTGCTATTATCAACAGACTCATCGGCAGTTTTTCGTGAATTAGATTTCGAGCCAGGCTTGCGTATGCTGTTGCATGTAACTGTGGCATCTGGTTTCGCGTCCCGGAGATAATCGGTAAAATAAAGGGCCTCTCTCTGGGGGGGGCTTCCGATAGCTCCCCTGGAGCCAGAGCTGTTTCAAAATCTCAGCAAGTGGCTGATTTCGGTTGTTGCCGTGACATCTCCAGCAGTGGCGTGATGTCGCGCATCACCGCCTGCATAGCGGCTCAAATCGACTGAAAGCCGGTCAGCCGCAGCTGATTGAGACCTGCGGTTCGCAGCGTGGCTATGGCTGAGCACCGCCACCAGCAGCAGATACCAAGCAGGAAAACGCACACCGCGCAGCATGCGCGCGTCCGGGATCGCCTTGAGGTAGCTGATCAGATCGAGATCGGTTGCGGCAGAGACGCTCTCGAGCACAGGGAGGAAGCTATTCCGCCGACCTCAGCCCATGCTGGCAGACTCGGCAAAAGACCCTGGGGCAGACTTTAAATCAGCCCTGGCATGACGGAGGTTGTGAGTGGGAGGCAGGAATGTATATCGAGGTGATGTTCAGATATCTAACTTTGGGTGAGAAATTCTTCTTGTTTAATCGGCCTTCTTGGCCTTTTTGGTAGGTTTCCCCGCTGACGCAGGCGCCGTTGAGGCCGGCACGCCCGCCTCATCCAGCAGCGTTTCCAGCTCTTTAACGTACACACTGAAGGCCTCCAGTTTCACGGCCTCGGCGCGAAGGTCATTGGGCATGGAAGCCCATGGGTCTGGCTGACCAGGCTTGAGGCGGCGGGCATGGCGTTGTTCAACGGCCTTACCCAGCAGATCGTGATACGGTTGAAATTCTGGATCTTCCAGCAGCGCCAGAGTGAGCTTCTTGATTGCTGGTATCGGCTCTTGCGCTTCCAGGTGACCACGCACGGTTGCCCTGGTGGCACTGCGCACCTGTTTCCACTGCTCGGGTGTGCGTTTGGCGGTCTGCCCGAGGTGGGCTAGGGGCGATCTGGACTTTGCTTTATTGGCCTTGCCCTTTGATATCGCACCAGGGTTTCGCAGCCAGCTGCTCAGATGAGCGAGGAGCGAGGGGCGTTTGGCGTGCTTCCGCTTGGGCATCAGGATGCTGCGTGATCTTCAGCCCATGGTATCCCGTTGAGGCACTACCATGGGCTGATGGGTGTATTACGGGCCCGGCTCAAGCTTCTTCTGTGCTGCGAGTGTTTCTGATGGGAGTCTTTGTGGTTGCCTCGCGCCTGGTTGCAGATTTCCGCATGGTTCCTCGCATGATGGCCAGACGTCGCACCCTGCGACATGTACTGTCCTTGATGCCTGAAAAGCCACCGTCGCGGCGCTTGTCGGAGGATTGGAAGCAGCTACGCAAAAACACTCTTAAGGAGGCTCGCCATTCGCTTGAGGTCGGCCAACCCCTATCAACCATCCGCCTAATCAGTCGTGCTTTGCTGGAAGACCCCCTTTACGCCGCATATCACGAGATGCTGCAACAGGCAGTTGCCCGGACAGGCCATCGCAAGCCTGGCCGCCAGACGAAAGACCAGGAAACCTGGGTCGGGCAATCAGCGGTGCTTCGTGTCGCAACCCTGAAGTTGGAAGAATTTGTTGCCTATGCCCATGCCCTCAACAGTCTAATGCCCAAGTCTGCATTGCAAACTTGGGCTCCAGGCTCTCCTGGGCTGAAGGGTGGTAGGCGTCGCTGATTGCCTGTAGCAGCCTCAGATATCGGACATGAGCGAGACCGTGAGGCGAGAACCTGAAACGCCGGGTAGCAGCCCATTTTGGACGTCACTGTAGCCATAGATCTTGCCCTGAAGGTTGATCTTGTCTTCGCGGCCGAAATTAATGATACGTACCTGCTGCAGGTGATTTAGCGGTGAGCAGGTGTATCCATGCTTGTCCGAGCAATGAGCTACATTGATCTGGTTGGTGAATGTGAATGTGTCGCGGACGCGGTCGCGACCAAAGTCGATGAAGCCGCCATCACGCTTGCTGATGATGTGCCCCTGGGAACCGAAATACAAGGAATCTGCCGCGTTTGAACCTACGAAGCGCCAGCGGGTGAAGATTCCCCGATCGAGTCGAAAGCCTGTTACTGCATCAGTTTCGGTAGCCCGCTCAGCCGCAGAATTAGTCTTCATCGTGAAAGCAGCCAAGTGGCTATCGGGCTTATTAGTCGTAATTCGCGTCTCACGCAGATTTACTTTGCCAGTGCTTGAGCGATTGGGGATAGTCGAATAGGTGACGGCGTTGAATTGTGAGTAAGCGCGTTGATTAGCATTAATGGTGCTGAAGTTCGGAATCGAACGAATTGCGATCGCGGTTGACATGGGAGAGAGGTGATCTAAGCCTCATTAAAGCCCGATCGGAGGGGGTGGCAAGGTTCTCCGCAAACAATTTTACTGAACCCTGTGACGCCTTACGGGGTGGCCTTGCAGGCTTGACGTCTTTTCAAGGGCTGTAGGCAGAGGGTGTGTGGTCACACACACTCACTATCCCCTTTCTCTCATGAGGATCCTATTCCGGATCTGCTCCAACGGTCGTGCCAGTGCCTGGCTATGTAGCCAATGTGAAAGTGGTTGATTTTGCTCATTGGCCAAGTGCAACACCGTGCCTTCACTGAGAATTGCTGCTGAGTAGGACAGGCAGCTGGGTGCTGGAATCAGCATTGGGGCGCTCACCAGTTCGTGAAAGGTCTCTCTGAGGTTGCGGTTCAATTCAAGGCTTGCGCCGCGCCTCCTTAGGTTCTGAAATTCGGAAGGATCGCCTTGGGAATAAATGCCAATGCTGGCTTCGGGTAAGAAGGCTCGGAGTGTTTCGATAAGATCAACGTAGATTCTGTCCGATAGCCACCTGGAGCAAAATTGCTTGTTCACGTCACCCCTGCGTATGTGAATGGCGATCTGATGCCTGCAGGAGCTCGGCTTGGGGGTTGAGTTGTACATCTCCCTCAAGATCGCAAGCACTTGTTGGGTGAAAAATAGGGATGGTTGTCTGGCTTTGAGAATATCTGGTACAAACCGAACCTTGGCCAGCTCGCAAAGCGGTGAAGGTTTTCCCCAGCGTTTAAGGCCGGTAAACTGACTCATCGCGACGGGATCTTCGCCATGGTCGAGATAGGAAAAACCGTTGAAATAGTAAAAGCGATTGTTCTTGACAGCCCAGGCAAGGGCTCCCATCTGGGCCAGGTACTGGGCGCCGAAGCCATCCCGCCTTGTGCGGATGCGAATTCCGGGCGCCGTGGGTAGTTGGGCTAAATAGTGCAGATCCCGAGGAGATAGCCCGCCTGGAGGGCGCCCGCTGCGCCGGCTTCGGCGCGATCGCCGGGGCTGTGGGGTGTTGGCATCGCTGCTGCTCACCATCGGCTCCATGGTCAGGAATTCTGCCAGCTCTGGGTTATCGCTCCGCCGCGCCCCAGTCCAGTTGCTGTTGGTGGCGCAACAGCATCTCTGCTCTGGCGGAGAAGCTGTGGTTGCGGCGCACGCTGCGGGCCACCTGGAGGAGGAGCTCGGGTTGTTGGCGCAGCTGGCGTGCGGCGGCAATGGCATCGGCGGGGTCGTCGCGCCCGGGTTGATGCAGGATCACCCCTGGCAGGAGCTCAGGTGGGCAGTGGGGCGCCTGGTCGGTAATCACGGGCACGGCGCAGGCGAGCACGTCGTAGATGCGGTTGTTCATGTAGCCGTAATCGCGCATGGCGCCGTGGTGATCGTTGAGCACGGCGAGGGCCTGGCGGTAGCGCTGGGGCAGCAGGCCATTGGCGATGGAGGTGGATTCCGCCTGTAGGCCCCACTGCTGCCAGCCCTGGCCGATCAGGGCCAGGGGACAGCCGGCGCCCGCGAAGGCCTGCACGATCGGGCGCTGGAGGCCGCGGGTGTTGCCGATGAACAGCAGGCTGCCGTCGTGGGGCGGGGGCGGAGCAAAACTGCGGAAGGCGGTGGCCTGGGGCAGGGTGAAGGTGGGGCGGTTGGAGAGGGCGGCGATGCGGGGCCGGTCCTGCTCGCTGGCCACCAGGATCAGGTGGTAGCTGTTGAGTTCATCGGGGGTGAGGTCAAGGGGCCAGCTGATCACCCAGAGGATGCGCAAGCGGTAGGCGCTGTTGCGCAGCCAGTCGGCGTTGGGTCGGAACTTGCCCCGCAGCACGAGCAGGCTGCGACACCCGACTCGGCCCTGGTGGTGGTCGACCTTGTCGCGAAACACTAGGCGGGAGTCCACCGCGTGTTGCTGAAGACCATCCACCAGAGCGCGGCCGAAGTGGTAATCGCCCCAGTTGGCCAGACCACTGGGCTCACTCGGGGCTGCGATCAGAACGTCCACAGCGGTCGTGGACTCAGATGAGCGCATGGGGCCGGCAAGTGATACGCCTATCCTCGCTGCTGTGGCTGGGCTGTGGGCGTGGATGTGCAGGCGCGCTTGAACCTGCGTGGTTTGGTGCAGCGCTCCCACGCCATCGCCGGCATCGATCGCTACCTGTTTGTGGGTGGCGTTGATCAGCTCGTGCTGTTGCGCCAGCCCGGGTCGCTCCTGCGTCAGCCGCTCAGTGCAGCTCCTGCCTGCGTGGTGGATCTGCAGCCGCCCCCCCGCGAGGATGCCCCCTGCGTTTTGTTGCCACTCGCCTGGAGCCGGGGGTTGCTCCAGCGTGCAGAGGTGCCCGATGCCTCTCTCTGGCAGCAGCATGCCGAATCCCTGTCACTGTGGGCCTGGTTGGCGGAGCAGCCGCAGGCCGCGCCAGGCGAGGGCGCGTCGGAGTTGCATCAGCGGCTGCACCACTACCAGCAGCAGCTCGCCGATCTGGCGCCCGCCGACTGGGCTGGCACCCTGGCCCTGCTGCAGCAGGAGCAGCTGCTGCGCCGCCAGATCCACCCAGCCTGCTGGCTCAGTTCGCCACGGCCGGCGCTAGATCCGCGCCAGTGGGTGGAAGCGTTTCTGGCGGGCCATGGCGAGGCTGATCCCACCGATCCGGCCAGCTGTGAGAGCTTTGCCGATCAGCTCATGGCGATCCTGCAGCTGCTACCGGCGGAGGAGCAGGAGCCCTATGGCGAAACCCTGGGGGCCTGCATCCTGCAGGGGCTGGCCAGTGATGGCCCAGCGGATGACGTGCTGCCCTGGCTCAGGCTGGCCGAGGGGCTG
>Ga0194125_10009265_pt1 | contig 13696 bp, 14 predicted proteins | sample TA2KigC250mmetaG_FD_148626 | JGI IMG/M metagenome (GOLD analysis project Ga0194125, IMG submission 148626) | Freshwater microbial communities from Lake Tanganyika, Tanzania - TA2015034 Kigoma Deep Cast 250m | ecosystem: Environmental > Aquatic > Freshwater > Lake | place: Tanzania: Lake... | reverse complement strand
CGGCGAATACCAGTACACGATCGATCAGGTCCTGGAAGCGATGATCTCCCGATGCCGGGAGCTGAATTTTCGGCTGGCGGTGTCGGAGGACCAGGCCAAGCTGGACTTCACCATTCTCTTGACGGTACAAACGATGAACTATCTGCACAGCGGTCGCCACCGAGTCGCCCTATGAAGCCGCTCCGCATCCTGGCGCTCATGCACGAAGACTTAATCCCGCCGGAGAAGCCGGGGGAGGGCGTGGACCTCGCCACCGTCGAGTGGAAGACGGAGTATGACGTCGTGACGACGCTCCGCGACATGGGGCACGAGGTACGCCCCGTGGGCCTGCGCAACGACCTGAGCGTGATTCGGAAGGCCATCGACGACTGGAAACCGCACATCGCCTTCAACCTCCTGGAGGAGTTCGACGGGGTCGCCGTCTACGACCAAAACGTGGTGTCGTACCTCGAGCTCTTGCGGATGCCCTACACCGGCTGCAATCCCCGCGGCTTGATGCTGTCCCGCGACAAGAGCCTCACCAAGAAGGTGCTGTCCTATCACCGCATCCCCAGCCCGGACTTCTTCGTCTGTCCCTTGGGCGAGACGGTCAAGCGGCCCAAGCGTCTGGACTTTCCCTTGATCGTCAAATCGATCTCCGAAGAAGCGTCCTTGGGCATTTCCCAGGCCTCGATCGTGGAGGACGACGAGAAGCTCAAGGAACGGGTGGCCTTCATCCACAACAGCGTGGGAACCGGCGCGCTCGTGGAGCGGTACATCGAAGGCCGCGAACTCTACGTGGGCGTGCTGGGCAACCGGCAACTGCAAGTCTTGCCGGTCTGGGAGCTGGTCATGGACAAGATGCCGGAGGAGTGTCGGCGCATTGCCACCCAGCGGGTCAAGTGGAGCCACAAATATCAGACCAAGTACGGCATCTCTTCCTGCGCCGCGAAGGACCTGCCCAACGGCATGGCGGGGGAGATCCAGCGTCTCGCCAAGCGTATCTACCGCATTCTCGGACTCGGCGGCTACGCGCGCATCGACCTCAGGCTCGATCAGAACCACAAGGTCTACGTGCTGGAGGCCAACCCCAACCCCCAGATCGCCCACGATGAAGACTTCGCCAAGTCGGCCGGGGAGGTCAGCATTCCCTACACGTCCCTCCTGCAACGCATCATCAACTTAGGCCTCCAGTGGAGCCCCCGCCTGCAGAGCGAAGCCTCCGTGTAGCACTTTCACTCGGCCAGCAGCCCCACCCCGCGCCGCACGCAGCCACGCCGCCGCCCGCTCGCACGGCCAAAAGACTCCCGACCATTTTTTCTCCTTGCAGCACCAGCATATCCACGCCGGCACGGGCCAACAGCAGCCTCAGCATCATCCCCGCCAGCCCACCCCCCGCAACGCAGCACCATGCTGATAGCTTGCCTTCAGTCACGTTACCCACTATTACCCACTAACTGTTCCACCCGACTCAGAATGTCCCCCTGCGCTATCTACAGCAATAATCGCTCGCCAGCGCTCCCTTAAACCCTCAATCTGCTGGTCCGCTCTCATTCCAAGTGCGTCAGAGGCATCATGTAGTAGATCGCAAGCCAGAATGATCCCAAACTGGAGTGAAATATAGGCCCTAAGCATTGAAAGATCGGAAAGCCTGAGTCCCGGTTCTTGCGAATGTGGCGGCGCATACACCATAAGGTCTCCCATGTGCGCCGCTTCACAGGCCAATCTGTAAATTTTGCAGTACTGTTCCCCTGTGTTAGCCAATGAGGCGGTACGGTCTGGATACATCGGTAACACTTTAGTCTGGGTACATGGGTAACAGTTTGCGCACACTCACGGGCACCGAAGGAGGTGCCCATGCCGTGGAGTCAAACGTCGCCTATGGACCAGAAAACGTTATTGATCGCCGATTACCTTCGCGAGACACTGAGCGTCACCGAACTGTGCGACCTGTATCGTGTGTCGCGCAAGACCGCCTATAAGTGGATCGACCGCTACCTCCGACATGGACCGGCCGGACTTCAGGAACATTCGCGTCGACCCCAGCATTCGCCCAGTCAGACGGCGGAGGACATTGTCCAGGCGCTCCTCCAGGCGCGACGCCGTCACCCGTCCTGGGGCGGCAAGAAGCTCTTGGCGCTGCTCCATAAGCGCAACCCGAGCTGGGATCTGCCGCACCGATCCACCGTGTGCGACATCCTCAAGCGGCATGGCCTGGTGCCCAAGACGCGCCACCGCCGGCGCATCGGCCATCCAGGCAAGCCGACCAGCTCGATTCTGGCCCCCAATGACCTCTGGAGTGCGGACTTCAAAGGCCAGTTCAAGACCGGCAATGGCCGCTACTGCTACCCGCTGACTGTGGCCGACGGCTTCAGCCGCTATCTACTGAGCTGCCAGGGGCTGAACTCGACCGCCGTGGACGAAGCCAAGCCAGTCTTTACCCGGCTGTTCAAAGAATACGGCCTGCCTCAGCGCATCCGCACCGATAACGGCGTGCCCTTTGCCACCAACACCTTGGCGAGGCTGTCGCGGCTCTCGGCCTGGTGGGTACGGCTCGGGATCCTGCCGGAGTTCATCGAACCGGGCAAACCCCAACAGAACGGGCGCCACGAGCGCATGCATCGTACGCTCAAGGCCGAAACCATCCGTCCTGCCGCTGGCAGCCTGGCCGCGCAACAACGCCGATTCAATGCCTTTCGAGACGAATTCAATCACGAGCGCCCACACGAAGCGCTCGATCAGCAGACGCCCGCCTCCTGTTACTGCCCGTCACCGCGCGAGATGCCCAGCACGCTGCCGCCCTTGGAATATCCAGACCGATTCGAAGTACGCTATGTCAGTGCCAATGGCGGCATCCGGTGGAACTGCGATTGGGTCAACGTCTCGATCGTCTGCGTCGGCGAATACGTTGGGCTCGAAGAAATCGACAACGGGATTTGGAATGTCTACTTTGGGCCACTTAAGCTTGGCCGCCTCATCGAGCGGCACATGCGGATTGAGGACGAATATGGGAGACTAAACCGCAAAACCATGTAACTCATGTCCCCCGACAACTTTGTTACCTATGTCCCCGACCGCTCAGGCAAGTTGTTCTAACGAGGTTCTTTTAAATGCTTCCCATTCAGGTTGGATTCCTTAAATCTGTTGGCGCTGCATTCCCCTCCAGGTAGCGGCGTGTTCTGTTTCTTCTAGGAAATCGTGGTAGGCAGCCCTTGAACGGTATCCATCCGCAGAGAGAAGCCTCGCCCGTGTTTCCCCGTTATCACGGCTCACCCAATGCGAACAAATGAAGCACTCAGCCATCGTCTTTATTGGAAACCCTAGTACACACTCAAACTATCCGACCTTCTTCATCTCACTCGCCAATAGGTCGTTAATGAGCGTTTGATAAGGCACACGCCGTTTCGCCGCAACAGCCCTCAGCCAGCGGAGCACCGTGGGATCGAGACGGATGGCAATCAGTTGCCTTGGCTCGTCTCCCAACGGCGGTCGCCCAACCCGACGCATGGAAGCCAATTGCTCGTCAGACAACGGGGGAATGTCTGAGTAATCAATCTTTCGCCTCTTGGTAGCGCTTCTTTTCCTTGCGATTCGCCAGCCTTGCACTGATGAGTCTGATAGTTTTTTCATGGCCGTGGCTCCTTACGGTATAGACAATGACCAGAACATTCCCGGCTGACGATAGCGCCACTCGAAATCGGCGCTCTTCCCTCACCGAATGCGCAAGATCCTCACCGTCTAATCCTCCAGGGTCGAAAAATGCCGTGCTCGCTTCTTCAAAAGAAACTCCGTGCTTGGCCTCATTACTGCCTGCCTTCTTGGAGTCCCACTCGAACACCGTATTCTGTATATACTATATTCGAGCAGTCCGCAAGGCCCCGCTTACTCTCCCAGCAATCCGCAACCCGGCAGAGGTCAGAACTCCTTTGTGTGAACCGGTCGCCATGCGACGGCTTATGGCGACCGGCCACCCTTCCTCCTTCCAAACGCTGCCGGCCAATTAAGCAGGGCGGCCTGGTTGATCCCTCACTGCGCGCATCGAGCGACATCTTCACCCCTGGGAGGGCGCCTCTGTTGGTCTAACTGCGGCCGTCGAGCGAGCACATTCTGATCGTGCGCGCTCCGGGAGCACAGGACCAACAGGACGCCCTCCCATCTCGCTTTCTGCGAGCAAGGGGATTAACCAGGCCGCCTGATCCGTCGATCTGAGCAAATAAAAAGCCTGCCGGCTTGTGGCCGGCAGGCTTTCACGTACCCCTGAATCCTTTGGGGCTTCGCGGCTATAGGATCTTAATGACGAGGGGTCCCTTGCCAGGCTCCACGCCCTGCATGCTGACGGCCTCCTGGCCGTCCGTTGCCATACCGGTGGCGCGTCGGCTGTTCGGAGCCGCACGCGGGAGATGCGGGAGCCTGGCTCCCTGCGGCGAGAGGCACCGGCTGCCCGAGCAGTTTTTCGATCGCATGCAGTTGCCCGCGGTCTTCGGCGGTGACAAAGCTGGTGGCCCGTCCCGTCGCGTTCATGCGGGCCGTCCGCCCGATCCGATGCACGTAGTCCTCCGGGCAATTCGGCATGTCGAAGTTGATTACGTGACCGATACTCGCCACATCGATGCCGCGGGCGGCGATATCCGTCGCCACCAGCACGCGGAACGTGCCGCGTTTGAAGCCCTCCAGCGCCGCGCGACGCTGCGAGAGGCTCCGGTTGCCGTGAATCACGGCCACCTTGTGCCCGGCGCTGCCCAGGACGCGGCCGAGCTTGTCGGCCCGATGCTTCGTGCGGGTAAAGACGAGGACGGAGTCCTTGTTCTCCCCCAACAGCGACACCAGGAGATTGGCCTTGCTGTCATGGGTGGTATGGTGCACCGCCTGCGTGATCCCGTCGGCCGTCGTCGCCGGAGGCGCCGCCATGACGCGCACCGGATTCTTTACGCTCGCCCGCGCCAGGCTGGCCAGATCGGCCGGCATGGTGGCGGAGAACAGAAGGGTTTGCCGCTCCCCCGGCATGGCATCCAGGATTTGATTGATCTGGGGGGCAAACCCCATGTCGAGCATGCGGTCCGCTTCATCCAGCACGAGGATCTTCATCGGCACCAGATTGACCGTGCCGTTCCACATATGGTCCAGCAGCCGCCCTGGCGTCGCGACGAGAATATCGGGACGCTGGCGAAGTCCTCTGACCTGCGCCTGCATGTCGGCTCCTCCGACAATCGTCGTGGCACTGACGTGCATCTGGCGACCGAGCGTGTCGATCACCTCCTGAACCTGGATGGCCAGCTCCCTGGTCGGCACCAGAATCAACGCACGCGGAGACCCTTTCGGCATTGCCGCCAGGCCTTCGATCAGAGGGATCACAAAAGCGGCGGTCTTTCCCGTGCCGGTCTGGGCGCATCCCACTACATCCCGCCCCTGCAGGGCATAGGGAATGGCTTGCGCCTGAATCGGCGTGGGCTCGGTAAAACCTGCCCTGGCAATGTCCCGCAAGAGGGGTTCGGACAAACCAAGGGCGTGAAAACTGTTGATGGCAGTCGTCTGCACAGAACTATCCTTCCGTTATGATCGCATTGTCACGGGATCAGAGAACCGAGGGGAGACAGAATCAGGTGGGAGTCCGCTCCAAACAGGACCTGGTCGCGATGCGATCGCGAAGTCCGTTATGGTTGAGCATCATCACCGCCGGACTATTACGATGATGATGTAGGCACACTATACAGCATGCAACCCCTGCCGTCAATCTTTCATTTCAGCCTGAGCGCGTCGATGCGAGTCTTGATGACATCCGGATAGGCGGGTGTCGTCACCGCGTGCCTTCAGCGGTTAGAGAGGGGAAAGTGTGGTCGCTGCATGCTGCTCGATGAAACGCGCGAGCTGGCTGTAGTGTTCGGCGGAGATGGAGATAATGCGTGATCCCAGACTGGGCGGGATGGCATGAGTCACGAGAATCTGACAGCAGATGGGATCCCCGCCGGTGAGTGCGAACGTCACCTCGAGTTGGTCTCCCTTGGAGACGCAGAGATCGGTGCTGAGCCCCATCCCTAGTGTGGTCAGTTCGGTGATGAAGCAGGAAGCAACCTCCGATCCCCGCCGAACGGTTCCCTCACGGGCAATGCTGATCCGGAAGAGTGCCCGCCTTATTCGTGTCACAGAACACTCCTTTGTCGAGGCTCGTCTAGCCGGTGAGCATGCTTATTGACTGTGATATCGGCTTGCGGGTCTATGAACTTGAGCGGTCGAGATTGGCCCGAACCGGTCAGGGCCATGATCTGGAGGCGACCCGGACGGCCGCCACGACCTCCACGGTGTTCGTCCCGATGGAGCCCGTGGAGCCCAGGATGGCCAGCCGCTTCATTCCCGCTCTCGCCTTGCCACCCCGTCCCGGGTCTGGGTCTTGACGCGGTACATCGCCTGGTCTGCGGCGCGGATTAGATCCTTCTGTGAGGCTCCGTCCTGGGGGAAGGTCGCAACGCCGAAGCTCGCCGTCAGGTTGACCGCCAGACCCGCCGTCGCCAGGAACCGGTGCGATCGCACCACGCGCCGCAATCGGTGGGCCACGCAGAGGGCACCTTCGGTCCCCGTCTCGGGCAACGTCACAATGAATTCGTCACCGCCGTAGCGGAAGATCCGGTCGCTCTTGCGCAGCTTGCCCTGAATGAGTTGCGCCACCTCGCGCAGAACCCGGCTGCCCGCCGGGTGGCCGTGGCGATCGTTCACATCCTTCAGGTGGTCCAGGTCGAAAAACAGGATGGAGAAGGTGCGCCCGTAGCGCCGGTCCCGCTCCAGTTCCTCATCCAGATAGGCATCCAGGTACCGGCGGTTGAAGGCGGTGGTCAAATCGTCCTGGATCGTCTTCCGCTGCAACTCGGCGTTCTGCCGCAGGAGGTGCGAGCGCTCCAGGCAGCTCCGCACGACGATCTCCAGTGTCCCCGGGCCCACCGGCTTGGCCAGACAGTGAAAGGCCCCTCGCTTCATCGCGTTCAGGCTGAACTCGCGGCTGTTGCAGGCCGCCATCAACACCACGGACGCGCGGGGGCGAATCCGGAGGATCCGCATCATCAGCACGGGCTCGCCGATGCGCGGGGCCTCCTGATCCAGGAAGACGGCATCGTAGGCCCGGGCCTTGATCCGCTTCAGCGCCGTCTCGGCCGTGGTCACCGCATCCACCTGCACCCCCTGCTCGTCCAGCAGGTCCAGGAGCTGCCGGCGGACATGGCGGTCCTGGTCCACGATCAGGACCCGTCCCTGGGTCAGGGAGACCGGGCCCTTTTCCTCATCCAGCAAGGCGAGATGCCCGGCAGGGATCCGCCGCTGCTCCACCCTCTGCAAAGGCCGCAGCGGGCGACCGTTTCTTTTCCAGGCTGTTACAGGCACAGTCCACACCTCTGACTGCTTGGATCAATACTTATACCTGCCCCCAACTCTGACTCTCATTGGTCGCGATGCCCTGACCGATGGTGTGACACCCGGCGGCGGGCAGTCCCACTGGACCATAAATCCTCCGTATGAATATCGGTTGAATGGTATGAAGAGCATAGCCCTCTGTCCGTCTTATCGGTTTGATAAGTTGGAATCTTTACGGTGTGCCGGGGTTCCAGAGTGGTGGTCAAAAAACCGGAGGCGGTCCGAGCTTGTTGGCTTGGAATGGACCGCGCGGTCGCACTCGACAGCCTTTGACAATTGTCTGGACGTTGGATTGACAATGTGTGGACGATCGCTCGCACTCACCTTTTCATGCATTGACAATATTATGTTACAAACATTGACAATTGATTGACAAACTGCTATGGGTCCCGTGTGGATCGGAAGCACAAGATTCTGGCCTACCTCTCACGGCGGGACTCCGCAACCGGTGGAGAGCTCAAGACCCACCTCGGCCTCAGTCGGCAGGCCTTGAGCATCCACCTCCGCAGCCTCATCGAGGCCGGAAAGGTGATCCGTGTCGGCACAACCCGAGGCGCTCGATACATGTTACCGAGCCGTGCTCCGGCGGCGGCGGTCATTTTGCGCCCCCTGCGCATACGGGGCCTTCACGAAGACCGCGTCTGGGATAACCTCGCCACCCGCCTCAACCTCCAGCGTGTGCTGAGGCCAAATGTGGAGGCCATCGTGCGCTATGCCTTCACCGAGATGCTCAACAACGCGATCGAACACTCGGAGTCCGACCGATGTACCATCCGCTTCAGTCTCGAAGCCGGCGCGGTGTCCTTCGAAGTCCGCGATCCTGGAATCGGCGTATTCCACTCAATCGCCTCCAAACTGCACCTGCCGGACGAGGTGGCGGCGTTGGTCGAGCTCCTAAAAGGAAGGACCACGACCATGCGCGAAGCCCACACAGGCGAAGGGATCTTTTTTACGTCGAAAGCGGCGGATCAGTTCGTGCTGCGATCCCACCGGATTCAAATTGAATGGAACCGGGCGAAGGACGACGTGTTTGTTTCCAAGCCGCGTTTCCTGGGTGGCACAGAGGTGCGCTTCCGGGTTCAGCGCAGCACCAGGCGCCGATTGGAGGAGGTCTTCAGCCAATACGCGCCCGAGGAATACGATTTCCAGTTCCAGAAGACGAAAGTGCTCGTGCGGCTGTTACAGCAGGACTATGTCTCCCGGTCCGAAGCCAGGAGGCTCATGGCGAACCTTGAGAAATTCCGTGAGATTGTGTTGGACTTTCGAGATGTGAAATCGGTGGGGCAAGGCTTTGCCGATGAGGTGTTCCGCGTGTTCGCCAAGCGCTATCCGGCCATCGTGATCTCGACCGAGAACACCAATCCGGTGATTGATGCCATGATTCGCCACGTGCGGCCGTCTTGATTCTGCATCATGTCGGGAACACTGCGTCTTTCTTCCACGGTCACAAGTGCGGCTCCAAACTCCGGTTGTCGTCCTTGAATAGCACGCCGGCTACCAGAGTATAGGCCTCGCCAGCACCTCGTCCCCGGCGCGGGCCAGCAGCAGGCCAGCATCCTCCCCGCCCCTCCTTCAAATCCGGTCAGACCAGAAAAAGTAGAATGTCCCCATTTCTTACGCGACTGATAGTGCCGATGGTAACGGCGCACATGGGACGTCAGGAGCCATTGCATGAACTGGCTAAGATCACTCTCACCCCGAGGCCAGACAGCGAGATGGAAGTGATTGGGCATCACACAGTAGGCCAGGACTCGCATCCGCACACGATCGGCCCCCTTCTGGAGGAGCTCACGAAATGCTGCATAATCCTCAGGTTTCCGAAACACGTCCGCGCGCGCATTCCCGCGGTTGATCACGTGATAGCAGAGACCGCCCACCGACGCGCGGGCCGTGCGAGGCATGCGGAGAACCTAGCAGAGCGCCCAGGAATGGATCAATGGAAAAGTAGAATGTCCCCTTTTCTTCCCTGACCCCTACCTTCGTTCGGATGGAGGAACAGCTTCTGAGCTTATAGTTTGTAGATCTCCCGCCGCTCCATCGCAGAGGCCACCGCACCGATCAGCCGTTCCGTCCCCACCGGTTTGACGACGTAGTTGGTAATCCCATCCTTGACCATGCTGGCCAGCTTCTCGGAATTCAATACGTGCTTCTGCATTTCAGCTTCGTGACGAACCAGAGTCCAGAGCAGCCGAGCCGCCGCGCCGCCCAAGACCTCCGCACGAGGCGACTTATGCTTTGCGATGACCGTTGGCATTCCCGGGTCGCCGGTCACGTCCACAATGAGATCCGTGTCGGTACGGGCAATCAATCCGACGGGGTCCGTCGCGCACGGTATGTTCAACTCCCGGGCACGTTTCAGCCCAGGGGCGGAGGGATACTTGTCAGTGATCCCGACAACCTCCACCTCGGGAACATGGCTGAACATATCAAGGAGAGCGGAGCCTCCCTTTCCGGCGCCGCAGATGGCGATCTTGATCCGTTCCCCGCTGTCCCTCTCATCCGGCACGCCGGTCATGACAATCAACGAAACACGCTGGAACTGGTCCTTGAAGAAGGCCACAACGTCCATTCCTTTCTCCATGTCGACATCGATGAGTGCGACGTCGACCACGAGTGGATTTTCACCGCTCCGAATCGTGTCGATGGCGCTCGGCCCATCCACTGCCTCAAGGACGTCGTACCCTTCCTTCTCAAGCGTGAGACGAATCCTGTTTCTGATACTTAGGTCCTCTTCCACGACTAAGACCGTCCCGCTCGACGACTCTCTGGATCCGAACATGCTGGCTGACTTGTCCTGCGACATGGCAACCCTCCTTCCTAAGCACGAAGAGATTATCGGAAACAGAATCATCAGGGCGGTGGTGTCGATAACAGGCGCGTCGGGTCAACGGAGCGACGTGTGCAAGGAGGCGGGAGTGAGATGAAATCGTCCTGATTACTACCCCATGACGACCTCGCGGGACATCGGAGACCATCAACCGAACGGACCCTGGTAACCCTCAGGTAGTCGAGGGGGGGAGAGTACTCCTTCTTACCAACGTCGTCAAACCCGGGCCAGCCAAACCAGCAAGCTTCAGCCACTTCTCCTGATAAATCAGCAAGTTACAGGAATGATAAAAAAATGATAAAATTGGTTTACGGAGTGAGACAATGAGCAGAGTGATCGGGCAAATGAGAGAAAGCGGTTGGATGGCGGTAGGCTACGTGACGCTCCTGATCATCCTTCCGGCGTTCGTCGGGATTCCGACCGTCCTCTGGTTGGCAAACCACTCCCACCGAAGCGGCTTCTAACACAACTCCTTCAGATTTCTCCGCGCGCGCCCCGCTGCCAGTCGAGCGTGGCGAAGCACCACGCCAGCGCCACGCCAGCAGCGATCAGCGTTCCATGAAACCCCCATTCGATCCAGACCAGCGCTCCGGGATTCATCCCGCTGACCATGTGGAGGCTGTCGTGGAGCCACCAGTTCCCGAGCAGCCAGGCCGTGCCGAGGTACATCGCCAGGGCGCGGCCCTTGTCGGCCGAAGTTGCCTGCCGCACCAGCCGCCAGCCCAGGATGACCAGCGCGACTCCCAGTCCCAGGGCCGCGGCCTCCAATGCACCGAAGATCATCAACAGCTTAACCTGGCCCCCTGTCGGCGCCGGCATCAGCGGGACGGGTGCCGGCCAGATCGCGGGGCCGAAGGGCGCCGCCGGCGCCATCAGGAACGCGGGAACTCCGATCAGGAGCGTCACCAGCCACACCTTCACCGTTGTCGTCATGACCTTCTCCTCTCGACGGGGACACACCAGGCACAGGCTACTTTTTCAAGGGGATAGTGTCAACAGGAAGGATTATAAACGGGGCATTTTCAGCCAAGAAACCGCGCGCCCCGCCCCGCAATGTGGCATTGCAAGGTTTGGCCCTAGCCTACTCGCCTTGACCGCGCAAGCTGACTTCAATACACTGTTTGAAGGTCGCGGTGGCTGCGCGAGAGGGTGTGCCGATAAGATCACCAGGGAACAACTGACCTATGGCTACCGATCAGCCATTTCGAGGAGGAAGTCTCACGGTCGCCGCCCTGATCGTCCTAGGGCTCGTGTTCGCCGGCCATTGGATTGTCACTTACGTGGAGACGGAGATACTAATCCTTGGGCTATTACACCTTGGTATGGCGCTGCCGCAGTCGCCATCATCGTCTGTGGGCTCTTCATCAACCTGCGTCGGACTGACTAAATGAACCGGACCTAGAAACCTCTAGTCGTTCGCTGGCTGAGCCGCGCTGACCGCTGAATCGGCCAGAGAGCGCGAAAGTCGCCATCCGCGCGCGCCCTGCCCCGCTCCGCCGGCAGATGGCAATTTCAAGATCCTAGTTTCGATCCGAGCCTGGACGCCGGCTTGGAAAAGTAGCCTGTCCCCTTAAATTCCCTCCGTTGCACAATGTCTTCAAGGAACGGCTCGATATACCTACCCCAGAAGACCTCACACGGCGAGCCTTCGAACTCGATGCCCTGGTATGAGATTTCTCTCCAGTAGAAGTCTTTCACCCGAAACGGCGGGCCAGCTGTCATGAATGCCCATGGAGTGATTTGGTCGCGCTCTAGCTTGACCCACTCGTCCTCGACTAACTTCTCGATTAGTGGATACAGGGCCGTTGCCACAGACGACCTCCGAAGCCTAACGGATGACTCCGAATCGGTTTTCCGACACCCCCTCTCCGCTTCTTGTGACCTCCTAACTCTCCCCTTTAGTCCCCCTAGTCGGACCGGCCTGACTGTGCATCGAGTGGAGGCTTGTCAAGATATTGGCGGCGATAATCCTCGTGCAGTCGACGTTCTAGTCTGATCGCCTCTTCCACGTCTTGAACGAAGACATAGTCGAAACGTAACTGCCTCAAGGGGAACATCCTTTGAAACCCCCAGCGGTAGAACTGTTTCCCCGCAGGGTGCTGGGCTCGTTTGCCCTCTGCTGCTTGCTTAAACTCGCGCACCCTCGTACCTAATCTCACCGACTGACCAATGTGCAAGATTGCATTCGGATCTACACCGTCGACTCGCCCAATCGGAATGGGATTTCCCTCTAAGGAGAAAGCGCGTATCCGGTAGACGCCCGGACGATCTCCGACGGCAAGATGATGGCCTGACGTAAGAAGATAGGGTTCCGACCATTCGGAAGTCTCTATCTTTTTATTACGCTGCTCAGCCATTTGTGCACCATCCTGGATCGGTCTGATCGAGGCACCAAAGCAAATCAATACGCCCAGTGAAAGTGCGGCAATCCCGCAGGGGACGAGGATTGTCGGGACAGACTACTTTTCCCGTTGATTTCTGTCAACAGCCGGTCGCCATGCGACAGCAAATGGCGACCGGCGACTCTCCCTCTTTCGGACGCTGCCGTCCAGATCACCCCTCACCCAGCCCTCTCCCTCAAGGGGCGAGGGGGAAAGACAAGGGCGGTCTGGGTGATCCCCAACTGCGCGCGTCCAACGAGGGCCTTCTGAGGCCGCGCGTTGCGCGAGCAAGGGGATTACCCAGGCCGCCCGATCCGCTGTTCAAAAAGAAAGAGCCTGCTGATCATTAAGACCAGCAGGCTCTTTTTATACCCCGGCAGCGTCCTACTTTCCCACTGCCTCACGGCGGCAGTATCATCGGCCCTGGAGGGCTTAACTTCCGTGTTCGGGATGGGAACGGGTGGAACCCCTCCGGCAAGGCCACCGGGAACTCATGGAGATAAGAGCTAATAGCTTATGGCTTATGGCAAGAAGTTGGACCGGCTGTCCGCGCTCTTGCTATCAGCTATATGCCATACGCCATATGCTCTTCAGTGATTTGAAGACCATGTCTATCAGGAGCAAAAGGTAGTAAGTTAAGCCGCACGGCCGATTAGTACTGGTTAGCTTCAGGCCTTACGGCCCTTCCACACCCAGCCTATCAAACTCGTGGTCTACGAGTGGCCTTTAGGGGGCTTGCGCCCCGGGAGATCTCATCTTGAGGCAGGCTTCCCGCTTAGATGCTTTCAGCGGTTATCCCAACCGAACATAGCTACCCGGCACTGCCGCTGGCGCGACAACCGGCACACTAGAGGTCCGTCCTTCTCAGTCCTCTCGTACTAGAGAAAGCCCCTCTCAAATCTCCTCCGCCCACAACAGATAGGGACCGAACTGTCTCACGACGTTCTGAACCCAACTCTCGTACCGCTTTAACGGGCGAACAGCCCGACCCTTGGGACCAGCTTCAGCCCCAGGATGCGATGAGTCGACATCGAGGTGCCAAACCTCCCCGTCGATGTGAACTCTTGGGGGAGATCAGCCTGTTATCCCCGGCGTACCTTTTATCCGTTGAGCG
>Ga0194125_10009258_pt1 | contig 13704 bp, 9 predicted proteins | sample TA2KigC250mmetaG_FD_148626 | JGI IMG/M metagenome (GOLD analysis project Ga0194125, IMG submission 148626) | Freshwater microbial communities from Lake Tanganyika, Tanzania - TA2015034 Kigoma Deep Cast 250m | ecosystem: Environmental > Aquatic > Freshwater > Lake | place: Tanzania: Lake... | reverse complement strand
CCGCGTGGCGTCCGCAGCGAGTCCGGTGATGCGGCCTTCGTCGGCCTTGTCCGTCTCATCGAGGAGGAGGTATGCGCTCCTCAGCGTGTCGCCGGACCCGCCCTTGCCACCCGGGAAAGGGGCGGCCTGTCCGTCGAGCAACCGGCGCGAGACGTCGTTCCACACCTTGCCCTTCGGAGGCCAGGTGTCGGCGGCCTGAAGCCCGCCGCCTTCGTTGTCCACCACCTGTGCGATGAACAGGTACTCGCTGTTGGCAGTGACCGTATAGCCCCCGTTGTAGCCCCAGCCGTGCGTGTGCCCGGCGAGGCCGATGACGTCTCCGTCGCGGTAGATGCCGACCTCGCGCCCCGCCTCGTCCCAGAAGCAGTTTAGGTAGCACGTCCCATCGGGGGCGACGAACATGGCCTCCGCCGCCATCTGCACCCAGTTGTCGGCCGTGGCAAAGGTGTTGCCATACCAGCTCGTGGTGTAGCTGAGCGGCCGCTCCTCCTGCGCACCGACGTGGGAGAGGCACCGGCCAAGGAGGAGGACGAGGGTCAGCGCCCAACCCGATCGCATGGTCCGTTACACCTCCGTCATCCGGCGGGCCCTGAGTGGGCCTCTTGGGGTGATCAGCGGGGGACCCCCACGCCGTCTCGACGGTTGCCCTGTTCCGCCATGGGGCCACTGCACCTCCCCCTGACCGAAGGCCCTTCCGCTTTCCGCGCCGAACCTGGCGCCGCTGTGGTCTGAGCCTCATCACGGCCGTTTGGAGGTCCCTGTTGTCTCACGAACGCGTCCTGTATGATCCCTTCCGCCCGGTCTACCCTTCGCCCGCGAGTCTTGTCACCTCGATTGACGCCGCAGGCAAGCCGAACATCATCACCCTCGGAGAGACCTTCAACCTCAGCATCCGCAGCCCGGTGATCGTCGGCATCGCGATTGCGCCCGAGCGCTACTCGCACCGGCTGATCCGCGAGCAGGGCGAGTTCGTCGTCAACCTGCCTCCTGCAAGCCTGCTCCCTCAGGTGCTGCAGGTCGGCTCGATGTCGGGCCGCGACCACGACAAGTTCGCCGAGACTGGGCTCACGCCACTGCCGGCGACCCACGTAAAGCCGCCGCTCATCGCCGAGTGCCCCGTGAACATCGAGTGCAAGCTGCTGTTCGTGCAGAGCATCGGCGATCATGACCTCTTTGCGGGCGAGGTCCTCGCGCATCACGTCGATCCCGAGGTCCTCAACGAGAACCGGAAATTCGACCCGACGAAGCTCAGCACCATCGTCCTGGCGGGCGGCCACTTCTTCGACTTGGGCGAGCATCTGAAGGGCTGGCGCTAGGCCCGGTATTCCGCGCACAAGGAGCGATCGGGAACATGAGACTGGTTACTCTGGCTGCGACCGTTGTGCTGCTCTCGATGGCCGTCAGCGCGGGGGCGCAGCCGCCCGTTGAGGGCGTGAAGTCGGCGATCAGCGCGTTCCGTGCAGCCTGGGATGCGCGCGATGCGGACGCCCTCCAGGCCTGCCTGCATGACCCGCTGATCGGCCACCTGCAGCCGGGGCAGGTGTTCGACGGCCCGGGCATGCTGGAGCTTGCGCGCACACCGCCGCGCCAACCGATCGAAGTCACCCTTGGCCCCTTTGAGCCTGAGGTTTGCGGTGACGTAGCCTTTGCGCTCGTGCCCCTCCACCTGAAGCCCGCGGCGCAGGCTGGTCTGGGGGAGTTCGACGGCCTGAGCACCGCGGTCGTGCTGATAAGAAGCGAGAACGTGTGGCGAGTGCTCGCACACTGTAACGTGTGGGACACCGAGGCGATGGCGGCCTGGGTCCCGGAGGCGCAGGGCGCCGCGATCCGGCAGGTCGATCAGGCCGCCAGGGCAACCTGGGACGACTTCCAGCGGCGGGCCGACGACGCGACGGTGGGAGGGGCGGTCGATTGGCCGGCGTTCGCCGCCTTGTTCCATCCGACGGGGATCGTGCTCGGGCCGACGGGCGAGGGCCGCGCGATCATGGCCCGCCGTCTGAAGCCGGACGGAGAGACGCTGACCGAAGAGGTGCCTGAGGTCAGCCTCGCTCCCGCGCCGGACCGTCGGCTGGTGGTCGCCAAGGGCTGGGGCGCAATCGTCCAGGCCTATGACGCGCACGCCTCGGTCAACGCCGGGGCGCCCTTCCCTTCGCGCGTCATCGACGTGCGGTGCTACATCCCGGATCAGAACACGTGGCGGTACCTCTTCGCCGCCATTGTACCGAAGGGCGAGTAGCTCCATTCCCGTCCCGGACGGTGGGCGTTCTCCCAGCTCGGCCGGCCCGCCGGGGGGCAAGCAGGAGCCGGCAGGCGCACCGCGAAGTTATGGTGCGCGGAACGGCTCTGGGCTCAGGGTCCGGGGCGAGCCGTCTATGGCCGTGTGTCAGGAGGTGGACTGCGATGGTGCGACGCGCTCGGGTGCTGACGTTGGCTGCGATCCTGGCTCTCGGTTCTTCGGCCATCGGCTCGGCTAGCATCTACATGGTGGCCAACACGAACGACTCGGGCGCGGGGAGCCTGCGCGAGGCCATCGCGGGGGCGAACTCACACGTCGGGGCCGACTGGATTCTCTTCGACTCGTCGCTCCTCGGCAAGACGGTCTATCCTCTCACGGCGTTACCGTCGCTCTCCGATAGCGGCACGCTACTTGACGGCAACATCGATACGAACGGCACGCCCGACATCACGATCGACGGCAAGAACCTCCCCACCGGCCAGAATGGGCTGATGATCGGCCCGACCGCGTCAGGCTGCACGATCACGGGGTTTGCGATCGTCCGCTGTCCGCAGTACGGGATCAGCATCCAGGGGGCGGACAACAACGTGGTCAAGACCTGCCACCTTGGCGTGACTCGCGGGGGTGGGGCCGTCCTCCTGAACGGGTCCAGCGACATCCGCATCGACGAGGCCGACGGCAACCTCATCGGCGGCGACGAGGCGAAGGAGCGCAACATCATCGCGGGCGGCAATCCGGCTGCCGCCGGCTCCGCGGGCGTCGACATCGACACCTGCACCAACACGAAGGTCCAGCACAACTACTTCGGCCTGAACCGGGCCGGGTCCGCCGCGCTGGCCGCCGGCCAGAGTGGCGTGTGGATCGAGGGGGGCAGCGGCAACACGGTCGGGGGCGTGGGCTCGAAGTACCGCAACCTCTTCGGGACCTCCGCCATCGGCGTCGTCATCAGGGGCAGCACTCACGACAACCTCGTGGCCGGCAACTACTTCGGCCTGGCGGCCAACGGCAGCACCGCGATCCCTCTGAGCTTCGCCGGGGTCGCGCTTCAGGGCGCAGCCCACAACAACACGATCGGCGGCACCACAGCCGGGGCGCGCAATGTCTTCGCGGGCGGCAGTGGGGCCAAGGGCGTGCGCCTGGACAACCTCGACACGCAGGGCAACGTGATCCGGGGGAACTACTTCGGGGTGACGGCCGCTGGGACCGCGCAGAGGACGCTCTATGTAGGCGTCATGTGCCTCGACAACGTCGGCGCCAACACCATCGGCGGCAGCGCGGCGGGCGCCCGCAACTACTTCTGCTCGACCCATGGGGTCATCTTCCGGTACTGCGGGGCCGACTCTGTCGTGCGCGGCAACACGTTCGGCGTCCGCCCCGACGGCGGCGCCGCCACCGGAGTGTCCACGGGAATTCAGGTGGACGACGTAGCGGCCATTGTGGGCGCCAATACCTTCGCCAACGCGGCGACGGGGATTGACGTTCAGGACGCCGGCAACCCTCGCGCCACGGGCAACTCGTTCACTGCATGCGATCGCGCGGTGTGGCTTGAGAGTGCGGGCGGCAAGGCCAACCTCGGCAACCTGGGCAACACCCCCACGAGCGACGACGGCGGCAACGTCTTTGCCGCCTCGAACACGTGGACGGTCTACAACCAGAGCGCCAATCTCATCAGGGCCGAGGGCAACGACTTCGGCACGACGTCGAAGGCCAAGATCAACGCCAAGGTCTACGACCGCCAGGACGACGCAACCTGCGGGCGCGTCGACTTCGATCCCCTGATCGGCGGCGTCTCACCTACGGGCGACGCCGGCTCCGCGCTGGCCCTCACGGGCGCCTCCGCCGTCTCCTCGGCCTCCGGCGCGGAGATCGTCTTCACGCTGTCGGCACCCGCGACCGTCACCGTCGAGGTCCTCAACATCGCCGGCCGGCTGGTCGCCACCGTAGCGGCGAGCAAGTCGGCCACCGCCGGTCTCCAGCGCTTGGCGTGGAACGGCGCGTCGAGCCAGGGCCTCCGCGCGCCCAATGGGATGTACCTCGTGCGGATCACGGCCTGCGACCCGGAGGGGGCGCACACTCAGGCCCTCCTCCCGCTTCGGCTACAGCGACCGTAAAGCGGCCCGCTGCCGTCCGCCTGGCTCCTTGCACCCATCGGTTCGGACCAATCATCACGGGAGGTGGCTCAGATGGCACGATGGGTCTTGCCGTTAGCGCTGACGGTGGTCCTGGCCCTGGCGCCTCTGACCAGGGCCTCCGCGTTCGTCTTCTTCGTCGTGGAGAACACGAACGACTCGGGCGTGGGCAGCCTGCGCGAGGCGATCAACGGAGCGAATTCGTCTGCGGGGGCGGACGCGATCATCTTCGATGCGACGCTCAGCGGCAAGACGATTTACCCCCTCACCCCTCTTCCCGCGCTGTCGGACAGCGCGACCTACCTCGACGGTGACATCGACGGCAACGGAAGCCCCGATGTAACCATCGACGGAAGGTACCTCGGCGCCGATCAGGACGGGCTGACGCTGAGCGGCCACCCGGGGTTTGCCGGTTGCACGGTGAACGGGCTCGCGATCGTGCGCTGCCCGCGGCACGGCATCTACGTCTTCGTATCGCACAACAACCGCATACAGGGCTGTCACCTCGGGGTCAACCGGGCCGGCACGGCGGCCGTCCTGAACGGCGCCTGTGACATCAACATCTACGGGTCTGACGGCAACGTGATCGGCGGTGATGCCGCCAAGCAGCGCAACATCATCGCCGGAGGGAACCCGGTGGCGTCGCTTGGCGCGGGCGTCGCGCTGAACGCCTGCACGACCACGCAGGTTCGGCACAACCACTTCGGCCTGAACCGGGCGGGCACGGCAGCGATCGCCGGGGGCGACTGGGGCGTGTGGGTCGGGGGCGGTAGCGCCAACACTATCGGGGGGGGCGGGGCGAAGTACCGCAACCTGTTTGGCACCTCCGAGGTGGGTGTGCTCCTGAGGCACGACACCCACGGCAATGTCGTGGCCGGCAACTGCCTGGGGCTGGCGAAAGATGGGAGCACGGCGATTCCGATCGGCGTCGCCGGCGTCGCCCTGGAGTCGGGCGCCCACGACAACACCATCGGGGGCACGAGCGCGGGCGCCTGCAACGTGTTCGCGGGCCAGTGCTCTGAAGGCGCGGGCGTGACGGTTGCCGGCGCCGAGACGAGCGGCAACCGCGTGCAGGGCAACTACTTCGGCCTCACAGCCGCAGGCACGGCCAAGCGAGCCCTGGCCTGCGGCGTGGCCTGTCGGGACAAGGCGCCCGGGACGGTGGTGGGCGGCAACGCCCCCGGGGCCCGCAACCACTTCTGCAGCACCATCGGCGTCAGTCTGGACGACCGTGTCACCAACTCCGTGGTGCGCAGCAACACCTTCGGCGTCCGGCCTGCCGGGGGCGCCGTTACGGGCATCACCAGCGCCGTCGAGGTATGCGACGTTGGAGCCGTGGTTGTGGCCAACACGGTAGCCAATGCCTACGCGGGGTTCCACGTGCGCGTCGTGAACGTGTTCTGCTGCCCCAGAGTTACGGGCAACTCCTTCAGCGCCTGCGAGCGCGCCGTGTGGCTGGACGGCCTCGGCGCCGCCGCCAACGTGGGCAACCTCAGCAACGCCAGCACCACCGACGATGGCGGCAATGTCTTCTCTCCCACGAACACCTGGCATGTCTACAGCCAGAGCCGCCACCGGATCAAGGCCGAGGGCAACGACTTCGGCACCACGGTCCGCAGCGAGATCGACGCCAAGATCTACGACCACCGGGACGACACCAGCCTCGGCCGTGTCGACTTCGACCCTCTCCTCGGCGGCGTTCACCCGACGGGCGAGGCGGGCGCTGCGCTCGCCCTCGCGGGCGCTTCCGCTGCCTCCTCCGCTGCCGGCGCGGAGATCGCGTTCATGCTCTCCGCTCCTGCTGGCGTGACGGTCACCGTCCTCAACCTCGCGGGCCGTCCGATTGCGACGCCCGCGGCCGATCGGGAGATGGGCGCAGGGGTGCAGCGACTGTCGTGGAACGGCCAGTCGAGGGAGGGTCTGCGCGCCCCGAATGGCGCGTACCTGGTTCGCGTTGCCGCGCGTTCGCCCGGCGGGGGGCAGGTTCAGACCCTCGTGCCGCTCCGGTTGCAGCGGCCGTAGCGCGCGGCCCGGGGCGTCACTGCCGCGTCGGGGTAGGCAAGGGCTCCTCGCCGTTGCGGAAGCGCGTGTAGCATTCCTGCACGAGGTTCGAGTCCCGCGAACCGGCGCCGTGCATGGCCCACGGAGAGCAGACGACGTACAGGAGTTGCCGGGGCACGTGGGCCAGCGCGCAGATCTGGTTACCCGAGGCCGTGACCGTATCCATGAGCCCGACCTCGGCGGCCACGGGGCAGCGGATGTCCTGCGTGAAGTTGGCGGGGTCGAAGTAGGCGAGCGTCCGCAGGAACTGCTCCTCAGTCTGGCCCGCCGGCTTGGCGCTCATGCCGAACGGCCAGTACCCCGGCTCGTGCTGAACGGTCCAGTCCAGCCGCGGCAGTCCGCTGTGGTAGGGCATCGCGAGGCCGATGCGGTGGTCGAGCGCCGCGGCGACCATCGCCAACCCCCCGCCCTGGCTGCCGCCGACGACTGCCACGCGGGTCGGGTCCACTTCCGGTTGCGCCAGCATGAAGTCGACTGCCCGCACGAGAGAGACGTAGATCGTGCGCCACATTGAGGCCTGCGGGCTCTCGATCCCCGCCGTCCAGTAGCGCTTCCCAGGGTCGTCCCCCTCCGGCATGTTCGACAGGTCCACATCGAACCCGTGGATCGCGATCCACAGGCTGCACCGGTCGCCGGAGGCCTCCGGTCCGGGGAGCGGGTAGATGCCCGAGGAGGGGAAGCGCACCTGCGCCGGGTAGCGGCCGGGCGCCTTGGGGCGCGCGTACCAGCCATAGATCCGCCGCCCGCCCAGCGTCGCATAGCTGATCCGAAACGCCTCCACTTCCGGCGTGCTCTTCGCTGCATCGGCCTCCATCCGGACGTCCAGCGGCGTGGCAGCCGACTCCGCCAGCGCGTCGCGCCAGAAGGTCTCGAAGTTCTCGGCCCGAGTCGTCGGCGGGCTGTAGTGCTCGAAGTCGTAGGTGAAGACCCACCAGAAGCTCCGCGTCACCTGCCCGGCGTTCTCGACCACAATCGCCCCGCGATAGGGGCCGGGGTGCTCGAGGGTGACGTCGGTTCCCACGGGCGCCTCCTCCTTGCCCGCGAGGTGCAACTCGGTCGTCCGGGAGGCCACCGGCGCTTGCGTGAGGTAGTCGCGCACCTCGAAGCGCACGGTTGCTGCCAGAGCTTCCGCCCCGGCGTTCGTCGCGCGAATGTCGAAGCGGACCGGCTCCCCGCCGGGTAGCAGGAAGTCGGGGCTCGCCGCGCTGATGGCGAACGTCAGCGCCTCCGCCGGACCGGGGTGCGGGAGCGGCCGAGCAGTCACCTTCATCGTCGCGGTTGCGGGAACGGTGCACTGGAGATAGCGCACAGGCTGGCCGTTCAGGGTGAGGCTGCCCCAGTTGGCGTTCGCAAACCCGCGCTGCCACACGCCGAAGTCGAACTTCAGCACCGGGCCGGCGCGCGTCGTCCAGCGCGGGTCCGTCTGGCCGTAAGGCGCGGGCCCGGCGGGCTGGATCGCGCAGTCGGTCAGGGCGTCGTGTGAGGCCACAACCTCTGGCGAGGGGACCCAGGCGAACCCGCCGTACTGGTCCAGGCTCTGCTCCAGCGAGATCTCGATGCGATCCGACAGGAAACGGTAGGTCGCTCTCGCAGTAGCCGGACACGGCGACCCGGCAACCGCCTTCGCGGGGTCCTTGGGTTCGCCCTCGGCAACGAGCGTGTCGGAGGCGACCTCGCGTACGTTCCTCAGGGGCACAAACTCCCCGGCGTGGACGAACCCCGCGGCCGGGCCACCGTTGCCGGCCGGTGCCAACAGCGCTGTCTCTCCCGCTGTCAGCGCCCGCAGGTTACCGTCCGGGCCGATTCGCGCCTCGTAGTTCGGCGTCACGCAGATTCGCTCGCCGTTGCCCGCAACCCGCATGCTGACACCGTCCGCGTTGGGCGGTGGTCCGGTCTCCTGGGCGTTCAGCGCACAGGCCATGCTGAGAACGAGCCCGATCACCAGGCTTCTCCCTCCCGTCTTGGCATTGCGCCTCTTGCAGTCGGCCCGCAGGGCTGCGTGGCGGGTATCCGGGGCGACGTTGGCTCAGGCAAGGTCAGCCGGAAGAGGCAACGACGCGAAGCGCACCGTAGCGCTTCGCGTCGTGGTCTCCCTCGAACACAGTTGTCGGTCAGCGAACGCAACCCGTTCTACGGACCGGGCGGAGGAGGATCTGCAGGCGGAGGCGGGGGTATCGGTTCCGGCTCCCAGATCAGGTTCATCGGACTCATCATGCCCGGGTCGCCGGGCGGCGGAGGCGGGTCTGCAGGCGGCGGAGGCGGCGGTTCCGGCTCCCAGATCAGGTTCAGCGGGCCCATGCCCGGGTCGCCGCTCGGAGGCGGCGGGTCGGCAGGCGGAGGAGGCGGCGGCGGTTCCGGCTCCCAGATCAGGTTCAGCGGGCCCATGCCCGGGTCGCCACTCGGCGGAGGAGGCGGAACGGGGTCCACAGGCGGAGGCGGGGGCGGCGGTTCCGGCTCCCAGATCAGGTTGAGCGGTTGGAGCCAAGTACTGCCTGGAAGACCGGACGCTGCCGTCTTCACGACTAGTGACGTCGGCGACATCGGCGACGCCATGGCACTGACAGGGGCCAAGGCACACACCAAAGCCGCAATAACAGCAACGGCGAGGGGCGCTCGCACTGGCTTCACCTCCGTGCAGATCGCCACAGGTACTGCGGCAACGCTACTGTAGCCGGGATGTAAGGGGCCTGTAAATAGGAAAAAAGTCCCGTATGGGCGTTCTGTGACATCCGTCACATGGTCTGTGGACGCGCCCCCGACGAGGGCGCAGAGCGGAAGTCGGGCATCAGGTGTCTGCCGGCGGCCCGCTTGCCCCGAGACCTCGTTTCAAGGCCCACAGCATCAGCTGGGTCCGTCCCGACACGTTCGTACGTCGGTAGATGCTGAACAGGTGGTTCTTGACGGTCTTCTCACTGATTCCGAGGCGCTGGGCGATCAGCTTGTTGGATAGGCCCTCGCAGACGGCGCGCACAACCTCGTGCTCACGGCGGGTGAGGATGAGATGCGGCTTCGGCTGGGGCGGCGTGCGCGCGGGCCTGCCGAGGTCGGCGGGCGCCGCGCCCGTCTTCGCCGCGCACAGTTCCCACAGACCCTTCACCAGACCCGAGGGACCCACGCTGGGCGGGACGCGCCAGTCCGCCACCAGAGCGTCGTCGCGGGGCGGCCGGCTGGTCTCCTCGAGCAGGACGATCCGACACCGCCGCCTGGTCGTGCGGAGGGCCTCAAGCGCGCGTGCGTCTTCCGCCGGCCGAGCACTGCGGGCCATGATGAGTACGTCCGGCTCCGTGCGCTCGGCCACCCGAACCGCCTCGCGGGCCGACGGCGCCACGCCGGCCACGCTGATGCCGCTCCAACGCTTCAACAGATCGCGGAGGCCGTCGCGTAGCAGTGCGTGGGGGATTCCTATCACCACTTCCATGTCAGGCTACACCTCTGTCGCACTTTGTCGTCGGATCGCTGTCCACCCACGGGGCTGGCAGATCTGGGTTATCCACCGTTTCACCGGGCTTTCCACCGAGTTATCCACCGGGCAGCCCGGTCACCTGGGGGATGGGCAGTTCACCTGAAGTAGGGCCGGCCCCTCCTGGCGCTGTAACCATGTCAGTTGTTCGCTCAGTTCGCGGCACCGGTCCACTCCGGTGCGACGGGCCGGGAGGCGATGGGCTTCAGCGAGCGAGACGAAGTCAGGGTTCCGCAGGGCTACCACCTGTTCGAGGTCGGGACGGTCCTCCCCCGCGAAGTGAGCGATGGAGCCCAGGCAATCGTTGTTCAGCAGGACGATCTTCACCGGGATCGCGTTCTGTGCTACGGTCGCCAGCTCCATCATGGACATGCTGAAGCTGCCGTCGCCGGCGATGCAGACCACCGGCGCGTCGGGCCGCGCGAGTTGTGCCCCGACGGCGGCGGGCAGTCCGTATCCCATCGCGATGTACCCCGCAGGATACAGGAAGCTCGCCGGCTCGTAGGCGTCGAAATGGACGAACATCCGGTAGACGAGGCTCGCGACATCGCCGACCACCAACGTCTCGCGCGGGATGGCCGCGCGCAGTAGGCGGCACAACTCGATCTCATCCCCCGAGGCCCGCCGGTCAGTCTTCCGCAGCTCGGCGACCCGCGCGACCCAGGCGCGACGATCCGGTTGGCGTGCGTCCGCCAGTTCACTCAGTAGGCACCTCAGCGTCTCCCCCGTATCGGCCTCGATCCCCACTCGCGCGGGGTAGTGCATGTCGATGACCGAGGGGTCAACATCGATGTGGATGAGGTCCCCGGGGATTCGGGTGCTCCAGTTCCGCGTGGCGATCTGGGTGAACCGACACCCGATGGCCAGGCAGAGGTCGGCTTCCCCCAGTGCAGTGGCGCCTGCGTTGCTGAAGCATGCGCCCAGTGAGAGCGGGTCGTCATCCGGGAAGACGCCCTTGCCCATGCAGGTCGTCGCGACGCCGACTTGGACCAACCTCGCCAGCGATCGGATCTGCTTGGCAGCACGGACCGCTCCGCCGCCGGCGATGATCACGGGCCGCTGAGACTCCGCAATCAGGCGCGCCGCTTCGTCCACCTGCCGGGCTTCCGGTGCGCGGCGGGGTGGCGTGTCTACGACCTCCGGCAGGACGGCGGGCTCGTGGAGCAGGTCGCGGGGGATGCAGACCTGCGTCGGGCGCGGCCTGCCGGTTGTCGCCTCCTGCAGTGCCCGGAGGACCAGTCGCAGGGCTTCTTCGGAGTCGCGGGCGGTTGCGTTCCACTTGGTGACTGGACGGAAGATTGCCTCGATGTCCGCCTCATGCCATGCACCCAGCGTCTTGCCGACGAAGGGTCGGTCAACGAGGCAGCAGAGGTGCACCGTCGGCACGGAGTTGGTGAAGCTCTCGGTCACCGCGGTCACGGCGTTGGTTGCGCCCGGGCCCGCGGTGGTGAGGAAGACGCCGGGCCCTCCCGAGACGCGTGCGTAGCCGTCCGCCGCGAAGGCCGCTCCCTGCTCGTGGCGGACGAGCACGTGGCTCAGCCGCGGGTGGCGCGCGATCGCGGCATGCAGCTTGACCGTGTGCGCGCCCGGGTATCCGAAGATGGTCGGGGGGCCGTGGGTCGCAAGGATGTCGGCGATCGCCTCGGCGCAGGTCACTGAATCACCAGGGAGTCAGGTTCTCTCCGGCAGATTGCCCGCATCCGGCGATTGCACCTTGCGTCGATCACCTCGGGATGTGATCCGTGTCTCACTTCCCGAACGCGAGGTTAGGCAGAGCGCTGAAGCGGGTATCTACTATATGCAGTAGTAAGATAGAGACAACCGGTCTGACCCGCCAGGCCACACCAACAGGGAAGACCGAACGAAAGGCGAGGGACCCCAGATGAAGACTGAGCGAGCAATCACGATGCTGTTGATGGTCGGGGTGTTGGCCATGGCGATGACGTTCACCATGCAGCGGACGGCGCGGGCGAGCGACACGGGCAAGATCATCGGGGCGGTTGCGGCCGGGGTGATCCTGTACGAGATCCTCAATGACGACGACCATGGCCCGGCATACTACCACCCGCCCTACGGCAAGGCGCACGGCTTCTTCGGGCAGCGACCGTGCTGTGAACCCTATCGCGGCTACGGCGGATGGCAACCGGCCCCGCGGGTCTATGGGCCGCCGGTGATCTACCGCGAGCCTGCCCGGTCGGGGTTCCATATCGATGTCCATACGAACCCCAACGGGAAGACCTCTGTCGGAGTCGGCTACCGGGACTACCGCTGGTAGCGAACGGTGGCGACCAACCAGTAGCCGCGTACGGCCCCGGTGCCCCCCACACCGGGGCCGTTTGTCGTCGGCCGGTCTCCCGTACAGGCAACGATGGGTTGTGCTACCGAACCTCGATCCGGGCTACTCGCAGGGCCGTGTCAGGATCAACGGCGCCGCCGAGCTTGACGGCGAGGCCGTCGATCTGCTGCAGGCCGATCGGAGACCCGCGCGCTTCGAATTCCAGGGCCATGAAGGGCACTACCTGATAGTGACCCGTGTCCGCTTTCACCGTCTTCTCCGCGTAGAAGCAGTCGTCGCCCGGCGTGGCCGGGTCCTCGGAGAAGAGCCACACCCGCAGCCTCACCTCAGAAGGCGCGAGGAGGCAGAACTCCAGGCGCTCCATCCCGCTCCAGTCATGGGTCGGTAGGACGTAGCTTGCCATGCGATTGCGGCCGCCGCGCCAGATCGCCGGTTGTGGAAGTGTGGGCTGCCCGGGCTCGGGGAGTTCGAGACCAGGCCACAACGGTGCGTCGCATCGGGCGTCGCTGAAGAGCACGATACCGGCGGGCGGCGGCATCGTAGGAGGAAGCAGGCGCATCTCGCCGAGGTCAAGGGTCGTGTTGGGCCGGGTGATGAGGTTCCAGCCGGGCGCACTGCCCACGAGTGAGAGGCGGTCGATCTGCTCCCAGCCCCGCGGTTCTCCGTAGGCGCAGAAGTCCGACTTGCGGATCACGAACTCCCTCCAGCCCTGCCAGTTCGCGCAGAGGGAGGTGGAGTAGTTGTCCTCCTCGGCAGGAGTGTCGGGATTCGGCGACCACAACACAACGCGGAACTCCGCGCCGGTGGGTCGGGGGCAGTACGCGGAGAAGGAGAGCGCCTCGAAGCCGGACCAGTCGCGAGGGACGCGATCCGTGGAGACCACGCCCGCGTGATCCACCGACCAGCGGGTCAACCCAGCCACCGGGTCGTACTCCAGGCCGTCCCAGTCGGTCGGTTCACCGGCGAACGTCTGGAGGATCAACGGCTGCTCGGCTGGCCCGGATGCGAGCGCGAGTCGGTCGAAGTCCACGTGCGTGCCCTGCATGTTGGTCTCACGCACGGTGTCCGCCGTGAGACGAATGCCGGCGATGGCGTCCCACCTTGGCGCCGGACCAAACGGCGCAAACGCCGCCCGGTGGACCGCGAGGGGCTGCCAGCCGTTCCACGTCACGCGCAGCTTGCACGAGAACCCGCTGCGAGGCTCTTGGCTCGAAAGGCAGTCGATGGTGAGAGTGGTCGGCGGCAGACTCTCCGCGTGCACCAGGAGTTCGAGCCGGTCGTATGCGTCGCCGTTGACGGACTGCGGGAGAGGGGCCTCCGCTACCGCCTGCTTACCATCCCACACCAACATCCCGGCGAACCGGCCCTCGCAGCCCGGCGCCTCGTGGCGCTCCAGGCCGTGCCACGCAAGTCCCGGCGCCTTCTCGAAGTCCTCGATCACCAGCGCCGTGGGCTGCTCCTGCGCCAGGCAAGGCCAGCTCCCGACGAACAAGGCCAGCAGGATCGGAGACGACCAGCGCGC
>Ga0194125_10009257_pt1 | contig 13705 bp, 15 predicted proteins | sample TA2KigC250mmetaG_FD_148626 | JGI IMG/M metagenome (GOLD analysis project Ga0194125, IMG submission 148626) | Freshwater microbial communities from Lake Tanganyika, Tanzania - TA2015034 Kigoma Deep Cast 250m | ecosystem: Environmental > Aquatic > Freshwater > Lake | place: Tanzania: Lake... | reverse complement strand
GAAAGATATTTTCTTCGGGCAGGCACGGGGGCCTGCCCCTACGGGGGGCATCCTTGGGCAGGCACGGGGGCCTGCCCCTACGGGGGGCATCCTTGGGCAGGCACGGGGGCCTGCCCCTACGGGGGGATTTTCACACTAAAATACCTGAAAAAGCTCCAAGCCGAAGGCTCTTCACCGGTCTTCCTTAAGGATCGCCGCCACGTGCGGCTGCATGGCCCGCCAGGCCGGGTAGGCCCCTGAGGCCAGGCCCAGCGCCAGCACCAGCAGCAGGCTCTGCCAGTACACCGCATGGGAGAGAAAGAGGTGAATGGTCCAGCCGAAGGCCTGCTTGTTGATCACCAGGATGAGGAGCAGGGCCAGGACCGAACCGGCCAGGGCGCCCAGGACAAAACTCAGCAGGCTGGCCAGCCCGGATTCCACCAGCACCATGGCCATGATCTGCCCTCGGGAAGCTCCCAGGGCCTGCAGCAGGGCCAGTTCCCGCTCCCGCTCCATGACCAGGACCAGGAACGTGGTGATAATGCCGAAGACCGCCACCAGCACCGCCACGCCCTCCAGGGCATAGGTTAAGGCAAAGGTCTCGTCGAAGATTCGCAAGATGCCGTTCTTGAGGTCCTGGTGCGACAATGCCATGAGGCGGTAGCGGCCTTCATAGGCCTGGCGCAGGTGGGCTTGGAATTCACTGAGCCGGCTTTTGTCTTGGAGGAAAATCCGCACCGCATTTATGTGATCGTCCTGCCAGAACTGCCGGAAGAGGCTGATATCCATCCAGACCGCGGCCCCGTCGGTGCGGTAATCATAAAAAACCCCGGCTACCTTGAGGCGTTGCGGGCCGGAAGGGGTGGGCAGGATTAATTCCTCTCCCTCTTTGACCCCGAAGGTCTCGGCAAAGGGTTCCGTCACCAGGACCTGGCCCGTGGTTCGAGCCCGCCCCATGGTTTCCTGGGGGTCTCCCTGCCGAAACCACAGTCCGCCCCGGCGCTCCAGGACCTCGAAACTGCCCCCGATCACCAGGATGAAACGGTCCCGGTAGGGCAGGCGGACGCAGCGGTAGTGGTACAGGTCGGCGATGCGGGGATCCTGCTGCAAGTCCTGGAGGACTTCCGGAGGCAGATATTGATCGTAGCTGGAGGTGGAAAAGACCGCGGGTCCGAAAAAGATGTCCCCGCTGATGGACTTATGGACCCAGTTGTCCACAGTCTGCCGGAAGGAGCCGATCATGGTCACCACGGCGATCACCAGACCCAGGGACGTGGCCAGGGCGGCGATGCTCACCGCGCTCCGGCTTAGGGAGCCGGCCAGATAGCGGCAACCCATGTCTCCCGCAAAACCGAAGAACCGCCGAAACGCCGGAGCCAGATGCACTCCCAGCCAACGGGCCGACAGGGGGGTAAAGAGTGAGAAACCCAGGAGAATCAGGAAGGCCGACAGGAAGGCCGGCCAGGGAACCCCGTGTTCAACTTTGATCATGGCCCCGGCCCCGGCCAGCCCCAGGACCAGGAGACCCAGGAAAAAGCTGGATTTAGCCCAGGTTTCTAGTTTTTCCTCCAGTTCCTCTTTATACCAGACTGCCCGGACCTGGGTGCGGGCCGCCTCCCGGGCTGGGACCCAGGAGGCCAGCAGGGTGGCAGCCACGGCCAGGCCCCAGGCCTGAACCAATACCCGCCCTTCCAGCCAAAGAGCCCCGCCCGGCACCGGCTGGTACAGGGAGGTCAAATTCTGGGCCACCATACTTAGGGCCGTCTGGGCCAGGGCCGTTCCCAGAAATAGGCCCAGGAGCCCCCCCACGGCCCCGCTTAAGGCGCCCTCGGTAAAATAGAGCAGCATCACCTGGCCCCGGGTCATCCCCAGGGTCCTAAGCAGACCGATCTCCCGGCGCCGGCGCACCACCGACAGGGTCACCGACTGATAGATGAGAAACATCCCCACAAACAGGGCAATGGCGCTGAGCACCGACAGGTTGAGGCGGTAGGCGGCCATGAGGCCGGCCATATACTCCGCCTGGGCTCCCGGTAAAGCCACCTCCACTCCCGGAGGAAGAATCTGCCGCAACCCCTCGGTGGCCTCCCGCAGATCCCCCTTAACCACGAGATCGATATAATCCAGCCGGCCGACGCGTTCCAAGACCTCCTGGGCCGGGCCGATATCCATGAGCATGATGGCCCCGTCCAGGGGGTAGAGGTTGCCGGGGGTGCGAAAAACCCCGGCCACCGTCAGCTGGCGCACCAGGGACCCCACCGCCGCCGTGAAAGTATCTCCCGGGGCAAGGTGCAAACGAGCCGCCAGGGGCTCGCTGAGCATGACCATATCCGGCCGGGTTAAAAAAGTGAGGAAAGACTCCTGGTCCAGGCCGGAACCGGTGAGAAACCGGTAGTCCCGCAGGGGGCCCTCCGAAAAGGGGTCGATGCCCAACAACAGGGCCGGCGTCGTCTCCTCCCCCCGGATTTCCACCATGGTTTCCACCACCGGGGCGGCGTGCTGCACCTCCGGCCGCTGCCTTACCAGGGCGAACAGACCCTCATCTAAGGTCGCCCCGGGGCTCTGCAAACGCAGCTGCGCCTTGCCGGCCACCGCAGCCACCCCGGCCTGAAAACTTTTCAGGGCGCTGCTGGAGGCCAGGGCAATGCTCAGATAGACCGCAGTGCCCAAAGCAATGCTGAAAATACCCAAAAGACTGCGGCCCGGGTGCTCCTTGAGATGCCGGAACGGCAGGCGCAGCATCCACATTTTCATGGGATAAGCCTGCCGTCCTGCATCCGGATGATCCGGTCGGCGCACTGGGCCGCCTCCAGGGCATGGGTCACCATGACCACTGTCAGCCGTTCCTGCCGCTGCAGCTGCGCAAATAACTCCAAAACCTGGGACGCGTGCACGGAATCCAGATTGCCGGTGGGTTCGTCCGCCAAAAGCAGGGCCGGCTGATTGACCAGGGCCCGGGCAATGGCTGCCCGCTGCATCTCTCCCCCGGAAACCTGGTGGGGCTTATGGTCCCGACGGTGCTCCACATTGACCCGCTCCAGCCAGTCCCCGGCCCGGCGCAGGGCCTCGTGGGAGGGCGTCCCCCGCAAAATCTGGGGCAGGGCCACATTCTCCAGGATGGTCAACAAGGGCATGAGGTTAAAACTCTGGAAAACAATCCCCACCCGATCCCGGCGGTACTGGGTCAGCCTGGCGTCATCAAAACGCCTCAAATCCCGCCCCTGGAAATGAATACTCCCCGCCGTAACGCTCTCCAAACCGCCGATGACATGGAGCAGAGTGCTCTTACCGCAGCCGCTCTTCCCGGTCACGGCCACGAACTCGCCGTCGGCAATGTCCAGGTTGACATCCTGCAGGGCCATCACCTGCTCCGCACCCTGGCGGTAGGTTTTGGTCACCCCCCGCAGCACGATGAGCGGGGCGGGCTGTTCCTGCAGCTCGGGAGTATCTTTAGCTCCTTTGTATGGTTGCAAACACTATTCCTAACTCGTTCAGTGAGTTCGACGCCATCGTGCTCAGGAGCGGAGAGGGCATCTTCTGTTTTTTCCATTCCTTCACGGAAGCATCTGTCAGTTAGAAGAGCCTTTCTCCAGTATCCTCGGCGGCAACAATTCTTTCTGCCAAGAGCATCTCTGCTTCCGTTTTTTTCTCGGGTGAGTTTTCCAATCATTTCGGCTAGCGGATCCAATCCAAAGCGGCCACCTGGAGGGAAAACAATGGTGAATATCTTATCATAAAAAAGTGGCCGATTAAGTCAAGGGCGAAGTAATTTTTCTCATAAAACCTCCTTCTAATTCTAGGCGATAAAAATCATATGCCAGGCGATCCAGGATGACGTCAGCGATGGTGTCATCCTTGAACTGTTCATGCCAGGCTGCCACAGGTAACTGGCTGGTCAGTAGAGTAGACCGGCGACGGTAACGATCATCCAGCAGGTCCAGGAGCAGGCGGGATTGTTCCGGAGTCAGGGGGGCCCGCAGCCAGTCATCGACCACCAGGAGATGTCGTTTGGCCAGGTTGGCTACCAGGGACGGGTTGGCCAGAGTCAGGATAAAGGCCTCAAACAGCAAGGTAAAACCACTACCATCCCTGGCCCAGGGCACAGAAACCGTCTGCACCCCGCAATCCGGACATTCTACGCGGGGGAGGCGGGCGGTGATATAGGTCACATGCTCAAAAAAGTTTAGATGGCGCCAGGTTCTTTCAGCCGTATCATAGGCCTTACAGCCTTCCCGACCGCAGCCGGGGCAGGCCAAGAGGCTGCCGGAAGTGAACTCAATGTAGATATCTAACTGCTTCTCTTCCACCTTAAAGGTGCAATTTTTTACCAGCCAGGGGGGGAGCAGTCCCAAGGCTAATTGCAATAAGTCTGTATCGTTAATGGTTGTTATCCCCGATGGTTAAATTTTGACTATAGTATACCATAAAGACCCATGGGGAGGATAAGGCTCCGCTGGAGAGCGACCCGAGCGCCGACACGGGTGGCTGGACGGCTGGAGGGCACCAGCAATAAAATCAAAACTATGAAACGCCTACCACTCTCATTGCACACTCACGTTACAGACAACCGCAAAACGCATTGTCTCCGGTGAAATTATCTGTTATGGTAATTGCCATTACCTGGCGGTCACCCGCGAACCATGAAAATAACTCACTAGTTGCCCTCACCCTAACCCTCTCCCAGAGGGAGAGGTGACGAAAGGAAGTTATTTTCTAATTAATTGCCATTAGTTATAAGTTACCCGCAAACCATGAAAATGTTCTTTCCCCACCTCAGCCCGACATCTCCCCTTCGCCAGCGGGGGGAGAGGGAGGTTAAAGGAATATTGGCCAGAGATGCTACTTTCTTAAGCAACTGACCACTGCCCCCTGGCCACTTTATTTTCTTGGTAAGCGGGAAATCCCTCCTTAGGTTTTTATGGTATGTCCTGGGCCAACATCATTACCTTAAGCCGTCTGCCTCTGCTTATTGCCTTTATAGCCTTATTGTTTTCCTCCAGCCAGGCATTAAGAATCATAAGTTTTTTCCTGTTGATAAACTTATTTCTGATGGACTGGTTCGACGGCTACGTGGCCCGTCTCCGGGACGAAGTGACCCAGTTGGGGGCCGTCTTGGATGTGGCCCTGGACCGGGCCGTGGAAAATATCCTTTGGGTGGTTTTTTTGTATATCTCTTTGGTGCCGTTGTGGGTGCCGATTCTCTTTCTGTGCCGGTCCTTCATCGTGGATAGTCTGCGGGGTATAGCCCTGTGTCAGGGAAAATCGGTCTTTGGCATGATGCACTCGTCCTGGGGCAAGTTCCTGGTGGCCTCCCGTTTCATGCGGGCCCTGTACGGCTTTGCCAAGGCCTGGGTCTTCTGCCAGCTTACCTTGACGCATGCCCTGTCGCTTCATTATCCACACTATGCCTCGCACCTGGAACCCCTCAACCGGGTTTTGTTTTACTCTGTCTCGGCCCTTTGCCTGGCCCGGGGTATTCCGGTCCTGCTGGATAGCCGGATATATTTCTCTCCCTCCCCTTGAAACCCGGAAACGTTACTAAAGGATAAAACCAGTGGGTGTGATTGCGGCAATTTTCGACGTGGACCGGACGCTGGTGCGCCCTCCCACCGAGCGGTTATTTTTCCTTTACCTTATCTGGCGCAGAAAAATCTCTTTAATTCAGGCCCTCTGTTTCCTCATGAAATTGCCCCGCCAGGCGGAATATCGGTTCCAGGATAAAACCTATCTCAAGGGCCTGGCCGTCCCTGAGATCGAGCTCCTGGCCGGGGAATGTTACCAGAAATACATTAAACCAAGACTGAGCCGGGCAGGGCTGGCTTGTCTGCAGGCCCATAAAGAAAAAGACCATAAAATCATTATATTGACCGGCTCCCTGCAGTGCTTGATGCTGCCTCTGCAAAGAGACCTGGAGGCTGATTGGCTCATTGCCGCCGCATTAGAGACCCGTGAGGGCCGCTGCACGGGGGCCGTCGCCGGGCTTCACCCCCGGGGAAACCATAAGCTGCTGCTTTTGCAGGAGTTGGCTCAAAGGGAAGGAATCGATCTTGCCTCGTCTTATGCCTATGCCGATCACATTTCGGATCTGCCCGTATTACTGAGCGTCGGTCATGCGGTGGCCGTTAATCCTTCCCGGCGATTAAGAATGTCCGTCCGGGAGCGGGGCTGGCCCATGCGCCGCTTTTAAGCCGCCTTAAGGGCTGTTCAAACAAAATTCAAAGTTCAAGGTTTAAGGTTCAAAGAAAATATCGGGCAGAAAAGCAGAGTACTCCTCGTCTTCAGTCAAACTTTTCATGCTTAACGGATGGGCCACCGGCCCCCGAGTAACTTCGCTGAATTGAAATTATTGACAGAGTTAAGGTTTTCCGTTATCAAAATCATGCAGATAATATCTCCCACCCTTTGTGAGGGAAAAATAGAGGGAGGATAGTCTTATGAAATGCCCCCATTGCGGCGGCGATCTGGAGATGGTGGAATGCCCGCACTGCGGCGTGGAAACCCCGGAAGAGGGAAATTTCTGCTGCCACTGCGGCGAGCCCTTAGAAATGGAGCTGCCCCCTGACCTGGCCAACCGCGTTCTTTGCCCTGATGGAGCCTGCATCGGCACTCTCAATGAAGCCGGAGAATGCAGCGTTTGCGGCACCGCTTATAAATCCGTCCTGGAAGGGGAGACCTCCCATGGATGAAGCCCTGGTGAAACAGTTAAAGCAGCGCGTGGAAGCCGAACTGCGCCAGCGGGAAATGGACTTTGTGTCTTATTATCTGGATGAACTCCTGAAAATCGAGGCCAAGCGGCATAAAGAACTGGCCGCCCTCCAGAATGATCTAAAAAATCTGATCAGCCGGGTGCAGAATCGGCTGAAAAACCTCAAGAGCTCCAAGACTGGATAAAAATATGTATGAACTTAAAGTTGTCACTCACTTTGCTGCGGCCCACCGCCTGGATAATTTTTACGGTAAGTGCGAAGCCTTGCATGGCCATAACTGGAAAGTCGAAATTTTCGTCAGCGCCGACAGTCTTGATGAAACCGGCCTGGTCCTGGATTTCGGGAAGATCAAAAGCAAGGCCAAGGAAGTTCTGTCCGAGTTCGATCACACCTTTCTCAATGAATTGCCGGCCTTCCGGGATCAGAATCCCTCTTCGGAAAATCTGGCCCGGCACCTCTTCGAACGTTTAGGTTCGGCCATCAATGATCAGCGCGTCAGAGTGACCAGGGTCGGGGTCTGGGAATCGGACCATACCAGCGCCTCCTATTTTGCCTGATGCCCGTCCTATGAAGCCACAGAGGATCTGCCGGATGTGGTTGCTCCTGCTCGTGGCCGGCGCTATACTTCCGGGTGCCAAAATCTCCGGCCCCACCGAACCTAAAGCGGTAAGTATCTTGTCCAGCGATCTCTTCCAGCCTCGCACCAGAGGTCCGGTGTATTTTCGGCACTCAACGCATGAAGCGGCTGGCGTCAGCTGCACCGCCTGCCATCACGATTACGTGTCGGGGCGCAATCGCTGGCGGCCGGGGCTCCCGGTGGAAAAGTGTCAGACCTGCCACCGGGAGGAGCCTCAGGCCGGAAAATTAGACCTGAAAAACGCCTTTCATCGCCAGTGTAAGGATTGCCATCTGAAATCACGGCAACGGGGTCGCATGGCCGGCCCCGTAAAATGCCAGGAATGCCACGGCATGTCTTAAAGTGGGGGGAAGAATCCGTGCCAGCTCAAAACCATCGGGAACGCCTGCGCAGCATCTTGCGACGGCAGGCATATTTTCGGCAAGCGGTGATCCTGTCATCCGGCAAACCCAGCCATTACTATATCGATTGCCGGAAAGTCACCCTGTCAGCTGAGGGGGCCTATCTCACTGCCCAGTTAATCTTGACGGCCTTAGCAGACAGCCCGGTGGAGGCCATCGGCGGCCTGACCCTGGGGGCGGACCCCATCGTCGCCGCGGTGGCGGCCCTGAGTTTTGCCGCCCACCGCCCCCTGGAGGCCTTCATTATCCGGAAGGAGGCTAAAAAACACGGACAGCGCCGCTCCATTGAAGGGCCCACCCTCCGGGCCGGGGCCCGGGTGGCCATCGTCGATGACGTCGCCACCAGCGGCGGCTCTCTGATCCAGGCCATTGTCCGGGTGCAGGAGGAGACGGATTGGCGTATTGACAAGGTAATCTGTCTGGTGGACCGCCAGGAGGGAGCCCGGGAGAGACTGGCCCAGGCCGGCTTTGAACTCACTGCCCTGTTTACTGGCCAAGAACTTGAGGCTCTTTAGTCTCGGTCAAAAGGGCATTGTCACCCTCAAGTTCTCTGGCATGGTTGGTGGAAAAATCTTTTTTTGGCCCAGAGTGCTGATGGTGTTATAATAAATGCAGGCGATTAGCTGTCATCCCAAGGATGACCGCCAGCCAGTTGGCATAACTTGGCTGACAGTCATATTAATTACACATCCCGGCGAGACAAGCACGACAGAATAATTCTGCCGACAGGCGAAAGGTTTTCTCATGGCGGATCATCAGTACAAAAAGCTCGGTTTTAATATTGCAATGACCATCATCATTTTTTGCGTCTCGCCGCTGCTGATCCTGGGTATAGTTCTGTATATGCACTTCAGCAATCAGTATGAAATGAGAATGATGGAAACCTTGCGGACCCTGGCCGAGAACCGCCGGGGCGCCCTCAACCTGTTTTTCGATGAGCGTATTGCCCAGCTGGTTACCTTGGGTTACACCAACACCCTGGAACAGATGAGCAACGAAGAATTTCTCGGGAAAGCTTTTGATGTCATGCAGCGACGTTCCCGATCCTTCATCGATCTGGGCGTCATCGACCAGGAAGGCAATCACCTGGCCTACGTGGGGCCCTACCGCGAGATTCTCAAAGGGGTGAATTATAAACATGAAGAGTGGTTTTACGCCGTCAAGAACACCGGGGAATATGTCAGTGATATCTTTTTGGGATTTCGCAAAATGCCCCATTTTATCATCGCAATTTTGGTGCGAGGCAAGACGGAAAACTGGGTTTTACGGGCCACCATCAACTCTGATGTCCTCCAGGATATTGTCGACGCAGCCCAGATCGGCAAGACCGGGGACGCTTTTATTATCAACCGGGATAATATCCTGCAGACCAAACCCCGGTTCCGGGGGGAAGTTATGGAGCCGGCCCCGGGCCCGGATTTCTCCAAAACCATGACCTTCACTGAAGAACTGCTGCCCTCCAACGGAGAGAAGCGGTTATATGCCGCGGTGCCCTTGAAATCAAAACAGTGGGTGCTGGTGATCGGGGAGGACCCCAAAGAAGTTCTGGCCCCGTTGCTCCGGGCCAAGTATATTGTGGGCTTTCTGGTGCTGGCAGGCATCTTTGTGATCAGCAGCGTGGCGGTCTATACCACCCGGCATCTGATGCAGCAATTAATCATCAGCGACCAGAAAAAGGCGGCCGCGGATGAACTGCTCATGCAGTCCAGCAAAATGGCGGCGCTGGGCAAGATGGCGGCCGGCATCGCCCATGAAATCAACAATCCTTTGGCGGTTATTGCCGAAAAGGCCGGCTGGCTCAAGGACCTGCTGGCCGAAGAGGACATGGCTCACAGTCCTAATCTGCAGGAATTTCAGGATACCCTGAACCGCATCGAATATCACGTGGACCGGGCCAAGAAAGTAACCCACCGCCTCCTGGGTTTTGCCCGCCGCATGGAACCGGTGATAGAGAATGTGGATATCAATAAGGTGCTGGACGAAAGCGTCGGCTTCCTGGAAAACGAAGCCCGCTTCCTGAATATCAACATCCAGAAAGATCTTGATGCCAACCTGCCCATCATAAAAAGTGATACCACTCAATTGCAGCAGGTCTTTCTCAATATCCTGAACAACGCCATCGACGCCATCGGCAGAAACGGCGAAATAAACATAAAAACAAAGTACTTGCCGAGAAATAATCTGGTGGCCATCGAAATCGCCGATAACGGCCCCGGTATCCCCAAGGAAGTCCTGAGCAAAATCTTCGATCCGTTTTTTACCACCAAAGAAGTGGGACAGGGGACCGGTCTGGGGTTGTCCATTTCCTACGGCATCATCGAGAAATTGGGCGGCAATATTAAGGTGGCCAGCGAACCGGACCAGGGTACGACTTTTACCATTATTTTACCGGTGAGCGAACCGGGAACCCGGGCCCACCACTTAGCCGGATATTAGCAGGAACGAGAGCTCCAGTGAACCGATGGCGAAGTATGGGGTCGCTAAACACTTGTGCCGCACCAAGCCAGGCAACGGCGGCCCGGAGACTGAACCGACCCCTTGGCTGGCAGTGATGTAAACACCGGAAAGAGGATTGATCTATGGATAATTTTAAAGTGTTGCTGGTGGACGATGAAGATGATTTCCGGGAAACCCTCCAAAAGCGTCTGCGTAACCGCAAATTGCAGGTAGAGGGCGCTGAAAACGGCTATAAGGCTTTGGAAATGCTGCAATCCCAGGATTTTGACGTAGTCATCCTGGACGTCAAAATGCCCGGCATGGATGGTATTCAAACCTTGCAGGAAATAAAAATTAAGAAACCCGAGGTGGAGGTCATCATGCTCACCGGACATGCCTCGGTGGAATCCGGTATCCAGGGGATGCAGTTGGGGGCCTTCGATTATGTCATGAAGCCCGTCCCCCTGGACGAACTCCTGGACAAGATGCGCCAGGCCTACGAGCGCAAGACCATGCGGGCCAGCCATGGCGGGTAGCTTGGGCCGGCGCCACAAACGGGCCTTGCCTTAAGTTTCCTCCCTTATTTCGCCTCTCCACGGCGGAGAGAAGATTATCGGATGAGGGGTGCAGCAAAACTTCCCTCTGGCGACAACCTTAGGCGTCTGGGCCTTTATGGCGCTGACCGCCATCATCGGGGCAACCCTGCTTCTCACCGGATATGTCTGGGGAGGGACGGCAGTCTGGCTCTGGGCGGCCCTGGCGTACTTTCTCATTTCCCGATATGCCAGCCAGACTGCCGCTGCGGTCCAGCAGGGTTTTGTGACGGGCGAACAACTGCTGCAGGCCCAAAAGCTGGCCGCCCTGGGGGAACTGGCCGCCGGCCTGGCCCATGAAATCAACAATCCCTTGGCCATCATCCGTCAGGAAGCCGAGTACGCCCAGTTTGTCCTGAAAAAATCAACCATCGGCGATAGCCCGGAACTGCTGGAGGTCAGGGATTCGCTCCGGGAGATAATTACCCAAGTGGACCGAAGTCGGGAGATCACCCAGAATCTCCTGAACTTTGCCCGGAAACGGGAACCGGTGCTCCAACAGGTGGAAATCAATCGTTTAATCGAGGACATGGTACGCCTGGTGGAGAAGGAAGCCAGGAACAAAAATATCCATCTCCAGCGGCATTATGACCCCGACCTGCCGGTGGTGACCAGCGATCCGCCCCTGCTGCGACAGGTGATCCTCAACCTGTTGAATAACGCCTCCTATGCCATCGGTGCGGATGGGGAAATCACCGTGGCCACCCGGACTCTTCCCAACCGGGAAATTCTCATCACGGTGGCGGATACCGGCCCGGGCATCGCCCCGGAAGTACTCCCAAAGATATTTGACCCATTTTTCACTACTAAACCCCAGGGCAAAGGCACCGGCCTGGGGCTGGCCATCTGCCACGGCATTATTCAGAAGCTGGGAGGGCGCATTAGCTCGACCAGCGAACCCGGACGCGGCGCCACTTTTGCCGTCACCCTGCCTCTCTCGGCACAATCTCAGGAGCAGCCCGCATGATCCCCACACCGAAAATATTACTCGTGGACGATGAAGACCGATTCCGCACCACCATGCGCAAATTGCTCACCGGGCACGGACTGGACGTCACCGATGTGGACAGTGGCCACAAGGCCCTGACGGCATTGGCCTCCCAAGACTTTGACGTCATCGTCCTGGACCTGAGGATGCCCGATATGGACGGCATCAACACCCTCAAAGCCATGAAAGATATAAACCCCGATCTGGAAGTCATCATCCTCACCGGCCATGCCTCCTTGGATGACGCCATGGAAATCATGCAACTGGGCGGCACCGAATACCTCCTTAAACCCTGCTCCGTGGAGGCGCTTTTGGACAAGATCGAAATCGCCTTTGAACGCAAGACCATCCGGGAGACTCACGGCCCCCAGAGGCGTAGCGAGATCCCGGAACCGGAGGAGCGTGACCAGTGAGTCCTGCCCTCTGCCGGCGTGGAATCTCGCCCCGTCGTTTTTAATTAGCATTACATAGGTTCTCAGCTAACAACAATCAGCCTGTTTCACCCAGTCAGGAAAAGTCTTGTTGCACAGGTTAGAAAGCCTGTGCCACCGGATTTTCGTTAGTTTAGGGGAACGCTTGTTTCCCATCGGGGTGGACACAAGTGGCCATGATCCTTCAGGTCGGATGTAGGGCCATTATTCTACTGTTATTTATATATGTTACAAAAATCTTTTAATCTTGCAAAGGAATCTTGCCTTGTCAATGAGGAATATGTTAATGTATGTCAGGAGGTGAAAAGTGTATGCGGCCCTATAACCGGTGGCTGTTTCACGAGCATTTTGAGTTGGTGCTAACTATAAGTAATTTATATAAAAAATTGCCAACTCCCAATCTCCTGGAAATTCTCAATCTGCATTTCGCCAAACCGGTGCCCCCCGCGGACCTTGTTACCTCTCTGAATCTGCCCCCCTGGTCGAAATACGACGTGGATTCTCTGGCCGAGGATTTCCGCCTGATGTTTATCCACCTCCCCCAAGAAACCTCCTCGCGGCTCTGAAACTCAGCGGGCCGGCACTTTTCATAATCCTAGATCCCATGCCATCCGGGCGGCCCCCAGGAGCCCGGCATTATCGTCCAGCATCGCGGGTCTCACGCTGATGTCGGACCGTCTGAAAAAGGTCAGCCTTTTCTCAAGTTCCGCATCCAGGGCGCCGATGAACTGATCCCAGGCCCGGGCGAACTTGCCGCCTAAAATGATGGTTTGCAGGCCTAAAAGATGCACCACATCGGCGATGGCGATGCCCAGAGCCCGTCCCACCCGCTGGAAAGCCCGTTGGGCCAGAGGGTCTCCCGCCACCGCAGCCTGGTGGATTAAATAAGCGGAAAATTCCTGGGGGGTCTGACGCCAAGGGGCCTGGAGGCTTGATGCGGCTCCTGCCTCTAACTGGGCTGCGACCCACTCCACCGTCCAGCTTGCCGAGGCCAAAGTTTCCAGACAGCCATAGTTGCCGCAATTGCAGCGTTCCCCTTCCGGGTCTATGGTGATATGGCCGATTTCGGCTGCGGTGCCCTTCCCGCCGCGCCACAGCTTGTTGTCCAGCACCAGGCCACCTCCCACTCCGGTCCCGAGAGTCATGCCCAGCAGGTTTTTTTCCCCCCGCCCGGCGCCCAGATAATGCTCTCCCAGGGCAAAGAGATTGGCGTCATTATCAATGACCACCGGCCAAGGCACCAGCCGGCCGAGTTCTGACCCCAGCATGGCCCCATCCAGCTCCGGGACATTGGGCGCCTTGACCACCCGCCCGGTGTCAGGTTCCACCAGCCCCGGAATCCCGATGCCCACGGCTCGAATATGCCCCGGCTCGATCCCGGCCGCGGCGGTCGACTCCCGCATGGCGGTGGCCATCTGCCCCATGAGAACTTCTTTGCCCTCCCCTACGGCGGTGGGCTGGGACTGGCGCTGGATGATTTCCCCATGGGGAGTTATCAGGGCCAGACGAAAGTTGGTCCCCCCCAGGTCCGCG
>Ga0194125_10009242_pt1 | contig 13716 bp, 11 predicted proteins | sample TA2KigC250mmetaG_FD_148626 | JGI IMG/M metagenome (GOLD analysis project Ga0194125, IMG submission 148626) | Freshwater microbial communities from Lake Tanganyika, Tanzania - TA2015034 Kigoma Deep Cast 250m | ecosystem: Environmental > Aquatic > Freshwater > Lake | place: Tanzania: Lake... | reverse complement strand
AGCAATCGGCTGCAAAAACCCGTGCCAAAGCCCCGAAGGGGGCGGCGGTAAACAGCGTCGCAAGATCGACAATTTGTTGTCGATGTTGAGTCCTTAAGCGCCTATCTCAAAACCCACGCGGGCTGCGTTGCCGGCGTCAGCGGGGCGGATGCAAGGCGCGGCGACGCAGGCGATGCAGCGGAGAGCATCGCTGAGGAGCCGCAACGCAGCAGCCGCCCCGCTGCCGCCGCAACCCGAAGGGACGCCGCGACTTCTGGCCGCAGGCTGTGTCGTTCGTCGTCAGTCCTGAGCGTAGCGAAGGATGCTCTCCGTTGCATCGCCTCCTCCTCACTCCTTGCCTGCGGCCAGAATCGCTGGCGTCGCAGCCCGCGTGGGTTCTGAGATAGTTTCTAAGCGGGTGACGTTGTCGAAGAAGTCGGGGTGTTCGTTGGCCTGGTATGCGTTTGCGGCGAGCTGGAGGAGGTCGGCGTGCTGGGCGTGGATGCCCCAGCGGTTGTGCTCCAGGCGATTGCCCTCGATGATCCAGTGGAAGGCCCGCCAGGCGCGCCCCTGGCACGCAACGTCGCCGCGGAAGACGATGCCGCCGCCGTTATTGTGGTGGCAGTGGTTGCCGCGCGCGACGCAGTGGCTGGCGGGCGCGCCGACGAAGACGATGCCGCCGTGGCGGCGCTCGACGTTCCAGCCCGCCGCCGGCTCGGTGAAGTTGTCGGAGAAATCGCAGTCCTCGACGAGCCAGCCCGCGCCGTCGCTCGCGGCGAGGGCGACGCGGAAGCCGCGCACCCGGAGGTTGCGGTGCGTGACCCCCGAGCAGCCCTCGGCCACGATGCCGACGCCCTGAAAGGAGTCCAGTTCGCCAGCCTTGCCCGGCCCGACAACCGTTGTCCCGTTGCCCTCAATCGTGACGCCGCTGGCCGCGATGACGAGAGGCCCCGACAACTCCGCCTTGAGTGGAAGCACCGTGTCGCGCACTACCCGCATGGGGCCTCTCCTGACCGCGCAGGTCCATGCTCACACTTATACCGAGCGACACGCCCTTTGTCCAGCAAGCGAAGCCGACAACCGGCCCAGCTCCGAAGGAGCGATAGGGTTTTGCCGGCGGCGTAAGCCGCCGGAAGGGGGAGCCGGAGGGCGCAGCCCCAACGGGGCGGAAGGAACACCCTGGGGTGCCGTCCCGTCGGGGCTGGCTGAGCTTCTGCTCGCCATCCGGCGGCTTACGCCGCCGGCAGAACCCTTTCGTCCCTTCGGGACTTCGCGGGCTGGTGAGAAACGCGCGCTAGGAGCCTGTCTGAGGATCGAGCCTCGGAAACTCGAAGTTCTCGATGCTGGCTGGGGAGGTTCGGAGGGGAAGGCCCTTCCCCTCCGAGGGGTGACAGCGGAGCGACGCAAGCCGGCGTAGCGTCGCGGAGCACAAAGGGGCGGAAGCCCCTATTGGAACTCCGTGACGCTCTGGGAGCTGAGTTCCCCGTGGGCTGCGTTGCCGGCGTCAGCGGGGCGGATGCAAGGCGCGGCGACGCAAGCGATGCCATGGAGCGCATCGCTGAGGAGACGCAACGCGGCAGCGGCGCCGCTCGCCGGCGAGCGGCGCGATGCTGCCGCAACCTGCAGGGACGCCGCGACTTCTGGCCGCAGGCAGAGCCTGGCCCGAGGGCTTCCGAAGGCGGGGGCAAGCCGGTCGAACAGTGCCGGATGACCCCGGTGGTGCTGACGATGCTTGACGGGGCGGACCTCGCGGCGGGAGGCCCACAGCGGTTGCGTCAGCGCCGCATGGTGCGCCTGGTGGAGGAGGCCCGGGCGCAGGAGGGCCTGCTGAGCCAAGAGGACCTCGCACGCCTGCTGGGCTGCGGCGTGCGGACCATCCGCCGCGACGTGCGCGAGCTGCGCCTGCGCGGTGGCATCCACCTGGCCACCCGCGGGCAGGAGAAGGACATCGGCCCCGGGGTCACGCACCGCGACCAGGCCGTCCGCCTCTGGCTCGAGGGCCACGAGCCGCTCGCCCTGGCCCGCCTCTTCCTCCAGGCCGACGCCCAGGGCGGCTGCCTCACCAGTGCCGAGGTCGCCCTCCTCCTCCGCATCAGCCCGAGCGCCGTCGTCTACTACATCAAGCAATGGCAGCGCGAGCACGGCCGCCTCCTGCCCCGCCGCGGCACCGTCCACGACATCGCCTACGCCGTACACATGACCCCATTACTCGTCGCCGAATACAACCGCCTCATCGACCAACTCGGCGAGGAGAACGCCCTCCTCAAACACCTCTTGCTCTCCAAGCGAAAGGAGGTATAATGGCCCCAACATCGGAGGGGACGACTGTCCTGCACAGGACACCTGCCCTTATTGAACGACTACGGAAGGCTTGTTCCCTGTCCCGCGACCACCCCTTGGACCGCCGCTTACGCGGAGGCCAATACAGCCGGCGCATCCATTGGCACCAGGGCCAGTGTTCCGTAGTTGAACAACTACGGAACGCTTGTTCCCTGTCCCGCTGCTACCCGCCGGACTGCCGGTCACGCGGAGGCCAAGAGAGCAGGGGCCTCCATCCCGGCCAGGGCCAGTGTTCCGTAGTTGAACAACTACGGAACGCTCGCTGCCGATCCCGCTGCCAGCCGCCGGGCTGCGGCTCACGCTGAGGTCAATACAGCGAGCGCCTCCATTGCGGCCAAGGTCAACGTTCCGCAGTTGAACAACTACGGAACGCTTGTTCCCGGCCACGCTGCTATCCGCCCGACTGCCGCTCGCGCGGAGGCCAATACAGCGGGCGCCTCCATTGCGACCAGGGCCAGCGTTCCGTAGTTGAACAACTACGGAACGCTTGTTCCCGGTCCCGCTGCTACCCGCCGGACTGCCGCTCACGCGGAGGCCAAGAGAGCAGGGGCCTCCATCCCGGCCAGGGCCAGTGTTCCGTAGTTGAACAACTACGGAACGCTCGTTCCCAGCACCGGCACCGCCCGGTGGGCAGCCGGTCACCAGGATGCCCACAGTCGGTCAGCCTTAGAGTGTCGCTCTTCTGAGCGCTCTGGGGCCGAGGACCACCCCGTCGCTCCGCTCGCTCCCACAACACCTGCCCACTAGGGAGTCGCTAAGGCAGAGGGCGCCGCAGGAGACCCCACGCGCCCGGCCCCGCCCAGCCTTCACAGCGAGGCGTCGGGGACGGCGCGTTCGCGGATGTCGACGATCTCGAAGTATTCGCGGCGGGTGAAGCCGAACATGCCCGCGAGGAGGTTGGTGGGAAACATCTCGACCAGGTTGTTGTTCTCGCGGACGTTGCCGTTGTAGAAGCGGCGGGCGGCCTGAATGCGGTCCTCGGTGTTCACCAGCTCGGTCTGAAGCTGAAGGTAGTTCTGGCTCGCCTTGAGGCTCGGGTAGTTCTCGACGCGGACGAGGAGCGCGGAGAGGGCGCGGACGAGCTTGTTCTCGCTCGCCGCCTGGCTCTCCGGCGAGCCGGTGTTGGCCACGCACTCCTGCCGGAGGGCGGTGATTCGCTCCAGCAACTCGCGTTCGTACTTCGCGTGGCCCTTCACGCAGTTCACGAGGTTCGGGATCAGGTCGTAGCGGCGTTTCAGCTCCGTGTCAATGTTGAACCAGGCCTCGTTGCAGTGGTTCCGCGCCCGCACCAGGCGGTTGTACATCCCGAAGACGAACAGCAGCAGGACGAAGGCCACGATGGCGACGACGATGGCAGGGTTCATTCCTGTTCCTCACAGGTGGCCTGGGGCACAAAGTCAGGCATCAGCTTACGGATTTCGACGACTTGGTTCAACGGTTGCTCCGCGCCCAGGCGCGGACGGCGGAGAGGGGGCAGGTGGCCACGGCCATGACGGTGTCCGCCCCGCCGTAGTAGAGGAAGAAGGTGTCGTCCTTGACGACATGGCCGCAGGAGAAAATGACGTTCTTCACGTCGCCATACAGCTCGTAGTCGGCCTGCGGCTCGATGATGGGCTCGGGGTGTTGGCGGATGATCTTGCGCGGGTTCTCCGCGTCGAGGAGCATCAGGCTCTGGCGATAGACGCTCTTGGCGTCCACTCCGTGGTAGACGACGAGCCAGCCCTCGGGGATGCGCAGGGGCGGCCCCGAGAGGCCGATCTTCCGGTGTTCCCAGGTGTTGGGGCGCGGCCGGGCGAGGATTTCGAACTCGCCCCAGTGATAGCAGTCGTCGCTCCAGGCGAGCCACATGTTCGGTGGGTCGCGGTGGATGAGGCAGTAGCGTCCGCCGATCTTGGCGGGGAAGATCGCCGAGTCCTTGTTGTTCAGGTGGGGCAGGATGATGCCGTAGCGGGTCCAGTGGAGCAGGTCATCGGATTCCGCCATTGCCACGCGGGGGTGCCGCCCGTCGTAGGCGGTGTAGAGCATGCGGTACTTGCCCTCGACGAGCGTGATGCGCGGGTCCTCCACGCCGCGGCTCTCGCTGGGGTCCTGGCCCTGGTAGACCCACCCTGGCACCCGCGTGAAGTGGAAGCCGTCGTCGCTCGTGGCCAGGCCGATGCTGGAGACGTAGGCCGCGCCGAACGCGCGGTCGCAGGCGCGGTAGAAGAGATAGACCTCGCCGTCCTTGAGCACGGCGGCGGCGTTGAAGACCGAGTGGGCCTCCCAGGGGTTCTTCGGCTCGGCCTTGAGGATGGGGTTGCCGGCGAAGCGCGTGAGCGTAACCATCGGGCGGTTCTCCTCGAGTTGCGATGGGGTCACGTTGGCCGCCGAAGTATAGCGCGGCATGTCCGCGGGCACAAGGCCGCGATCGGCCTTGACATTCGGGCGGCGGGGCAGTAGCATTCAGGGACACGGCGGGCCACGTGCCGCCCGCTGCTGCGCGTGTGTCAAGGCGAAGGAACAGGTTCGGAGTGCGGGCTTCAGCCCGTATCCTGGCAGCCACGAGCCGCGAGCGACGAGCAGCGAGCCAGAGCGGTGACATCTTCTGGTCTTGGCCAAAGCTCGTGGCTCGGCGCTCGCCGCTCGAAGCTCCTACGGCCTGAAGGCCGCACTACAAACGCGGGGCTTGACAGCAGAGGGGACTCTGGGTTGGGCAAGCATCCTGGCAAGTGTCCGCGGTGCGGGTACCACCTGGTCTATGAGACGGCGGTGAGTGAGCAGATCATCTGCCCGCAGTGCCAGGTGTCGCTCGCCGTGCCCGGGAAGGAGAAGCGCGCGGACCGTGTGGACCCGCTGCTGGGGACGCGGCTGGGGCAGTACGAGGTGACGGAGCTGTTGGGCCGCGGGGGGATGGCGGCGGTGTACCGGGCGACGCAGACATCGCTCGACCGCCCGTGCGCGGTGAAGGTGTTGCCCAAGGCGTTGGCGAAGGACGAGGGGTTCGCGGCGCGGTTCCAGCGCGAGGCGCGCTCGGCCGCGGCCATCGCGCACACGAACATCATCCAGATCTACGACGTGGGCCAGCACGAGGACTACCAGTACATCGCGATGGAACTGGTGGAGGGTGAGAGCCTGGCCGACGCATTGCGTCGCGACGGCCCGCTGCCGGCCGCACGCGCCCTGGGCTGCATGAAGCAGGTCGCGGCCGCCCTCGCCGCCGCGCACGCCAAGGGGATCGTCCACCGCGACATCAAGCCGTCCAACATCCTCGTCACGCCGCAGGGCGTGGCCAAGGTGGCCGACTTCGGGCTGGCCAAGCGCATGGGCGGCGACACCGGGGTGACGCGCACTGGCCAGGTCATCGGCACGGCGCTCTACCTGCCGCCCGAGCTGGCCCAGGGGCGGGCCGCCGACGCGCGGAGCGACCTCTACTCCCTGGGCGCCACCTTCTACCACCTGGTGTCGGGCACGCCGCCCTTCGAGGCCGCGAGCCTGGCCGAGATGCTGGCTAAGCAGGCTGAGGAGGAGCCCGCACCGCTCGGCGAGGTGGCGCCCAGCGCGCCCCCCGGCCTGTGCCAGGTCATCCATCGCCTGCTGCGGAAGAAGCCGGAGGAGCGCTACCAGGACGCCGAGGAGCTGCTCGACGCCCTGTCACGCGTCGAGCGTGGCCTCGGCGTTGCGCCTGCGGCGCCCGCGCCCGCCCCGCCGCCCACGGCCGTCATTCCCACCATCGCCCCTCCACCCCCGGCCGCGCCCGCGGAGAGCGTGCCCGACATCGCGCCGCCGCCCGCCGTGGTGTCTGCGGGCGCTGTGCCCGACATCGCGCCGGCCCCCGAGCCGGCGCCGGCCCGTCCGCCCCGACGGCTGGGCCACGTCGCCGCGGCACATCCCCCGGGCGAACACGTCCACCACACCCCCGAGGAGTGGCGGGCGGCCCACAAGAAGGCGCAAAGGCGCACTGCCCTCTATGTCACCCTCGGCGCCGTGGGGGGCGTGGCGGCCATCATCGGCCTCGTCGTCCTGGCCTCTTCTGCACGCAGGGACACTCGCCGGGGACTCCCCCCGGAGGAGATCGCGCCGACGACGGCGAAGGACGCGAAGGCCACTGCCAAGTTCGACCCGGTGGAGTTCGAGGCCGAGCGGCTGTTCATTGATGCCCAGCGCGTGGCCGAGCGCGAGAGCTGGCTCACCGTCAAGTACCGGCTGCTGCGCCTCAAGAAGGACTTCGGCAAGACGAAGTTCGTCGCAGCCAAGCAGGCGGCCATTGATGCCTTGTGGGCGAGGGCCGAGGCCGCCCTCAAATCCTCGACCCCGGCCCCCACCACCGCCGCCCCGACCGACACGCCTGCGCCCCCGGCCCCCCCCGACACCCCCGCTCCCCCGGCCCCGCCCGGGCAGTGAGCCCCTCTGACGGCCGGTGTGGGAGGAGACAGCGTGAGCATCCTACTGGCTCTGTTCGCCACGCTCGCCGGCTCGGGGCTTGTGCTCAGCCTCGCCGTGCACGGGGCAGCCGTGTTCGGCGCGCCATCTCCCCTCTCCGAGTACGCCTGGGGCCTCCACGTGGGCATCTTCGCCGTCTGGGCCCCGGCAGTGGTTGCTGCAAACCGCCTCGGCCGGCACGTGAAGCCCAAGGACCTCTGGCGGGCGGTCCTCAGGGGGTGCCCGCCCTGGATGCGGAGGCTGACCTACGCCTTCTTTGCCTACGCCGTCGTCAACTTCGCTCTCTGCCTTGCCACCTTCTTCTCGGCCTCGCCGCCCGACTCGTCGGGGCACGGAACGCCCTCCGGCGCCTTCCGGCTGGCCTCGGGGCATTGGATGGCGTTCTACGCCATGGCGCTGGCGATCCTCTGGTCGGCCATGAGGGTGAGGAAGCAGGGCGGCCAGCCGACTTGTCCCAATGGTCACCCCGTCTCGCCCTTCGCCAGGTACTGCGAGGAATGCGGCCGAGAGCTGCTCCCGGCCGCCAGCGCGGGAGAGAGGAACAACGCGTAAGGACTCCCTGGGAGGTCAGTCCACGCTCTCCACCGTGACCCTGCCCCGGACGATGCGGTTGACGGTGAAGAGAAGCAGCGCGGCGAGTGTGAGGACGCCGGCGGCCCGGAGGGCCGCGGCATCCTGGCGGAGCAGGAGGAGGAGCGTGGCGGCTAAATAACTCGCCACGATTCTGAATCAAAGGCTCAGGAAGGAACGTGTGCGGGAATTGCGCAGGCCTGTGGGCGGGGCGTCTCTGCCCCGCGCAGGGTGTCGCGGGGCGCAGAGGCCCCGCCCACATTGATTCAGAATCGTGGCGAGTCATTTAGGATGGGCGGGCAAGCCAGGAGGACGCGATGGGCGAGTGGTTCACCAGGTTCTTCGACGGCCTCTACGCCCGCGTGCTGGCCGATACGGCGGGCGACCCGCGGGCGTCGGACGAGGCGCGCATGGTCAAAAAGCTCCTCCGCCTCCGCAAGGGCCAGAGCGTGCTCGACGTGCCCTGCGGCAAGGGCCGCCTCACCCTCCCCCTGGCCCGCATGGGCCTGACGGTGACGGGTGTTGACTTCACAGCCGCCTACCTGCGCCGTGCACGCCGGGCCGCGCGGCAGGAGGGCCTCGACATCCGCCTTGTCGAGAGCGACATGCGGAACATCGCCTTCGACGCCGAGTTCGACGCCGCCTTCAACTGGTTCGGCAGCTTCGGCTACTTCTCCGACGCCGACAACCTGGCCTTCTGCCAGCGAATCCTCCGTGCCCTGCGGCCCGGCGGGCGGTTCCTCATCGAGGGCATCAACAAGTCCTGGCTCCTCACCCACTTCCGCGAACACGACGAATCCCTCCACGGCCCCATCCGCATCGCCGTGACCAACCGCTGGGACGCGGCGACGAATCGCGTCCACTCGACCTGGGTCTTCACCGACGGCAGGTCCCTTGAGCGCCACACCATCGTCATGCGCATCTTCAACGGCGGCGAGCTGCGCTCCCTGCTCTCCGAGGCCGGCTTCCGCGATGTCAGGCTCTACCCGCGTCCGCCCGTCGGCCCCTTCACCCGCCACTCGCGTCGCCTCATCGCCGTCGCCCGGCGGCCCGCCACGTGAGGAGTTCGCCGTGGAATCGAGAGTCTCTGGAATCTACATGAACGAGCTGTTCGCTTGGCTCTACGACAACACACCCATGTATGTCTCGCGCGAGGACGTGGGCTTCTTTGTGGACGAGGCGGTCGCCTCGGGCGGGCCGGTACTTGAGCTGGGCTGCGGAACGGGTCGCGTGCTGCTGCCCGTGGCGCGCGCGAACATCGAGGTCACTGGCCTCGACTGCGCCGAGCCGATGGTGGCGAGGCTGGAGGAGAAGCTGGCCCGCGAGCCCGAGGAGGTGCAGGGCCGGGTGAGGATCGCCCGAGCCGACATGCGCGACTTCGACCTCGGGCGCCAGTTCCGCCTCGTGATGATCCCCTTCCGTCCCTTCCAACATCTGATCACCGTGGACGAGCAGATGGCCTGCTTGGGCTGCATTCGTCGGCACCTCAGCCCCAATGGCCGGCTTGTGTTCGATTGCTTCCATCCCGACCTGCGGAAACTCACGGACCCGGCCGGCTTCGAGGAGGCGGAGGAATTCTCTGGTCACAAGCTTCCCGATGGCCGGCTCCTGCGGCGGACGCATCGCTTTGCTGCCCGCCACGTCGCCGAGCAGTACAACGACGTCGAAATTATCCACCATCTCACCGACGCGGAGGGGCGGACCGAGCGGGTCGTCCAGGCGTTCCCGTTTCGCTACTGCTTCCGCTACGAGGTCGAGCACCTGCTCGCCCGTTGCGGATTCCGCCTGGTCGAGCTGTTCGGCAACTTCGACCGCTCGCCCTTCGCCGACGAGTCGCCCCAGATGATCTTCATCGCCGAGCGGGCGGCGGCCGGAGAATGAGAGATGTTTCGGGTGGCGTGTAATCAAATGCGTCAGCCTGTCGGAGTGCGGCGGCTTGACGCCGCTGTCGGCTTTGCGGGAGGGCGTTTCGGGGAAGGGCCTCTCGATGGTTGACTGGCCCCACGCGCCGATTCATCGCCTCGGTGAGGCCGGCGTCTACATGGTCACGGCGGGCACCTATCTACGGCGGCGTGTGCTTCACGACGCACAACGCCTCGGCCTCGTCCACGATGCCCTCCTGACCACGGCGACGGAGTTTGCTTGGGGCCTACAGGCCTGGGCGGTGCTCGCAAACCACTACCACTTCCTCGCCACGTCGCCGGCCGATCCCAAGACACTCAAGCCGTTCATCTCGAAGCTTCACACCCTGACAGCAACCGCGCTGAACGCCCTGGATGGCACGCCGGGCCGAACCGTCTGGTACCAGTACTGGGACAAACACATCACGTTCCAGCGCGCCTACCTCGCACGGCTGCGCTATGTGAACGAGAACGCAGTCCACCATGGCGCTGTTATTGACGCAGAAACGTACCAGTGGTGTTCCGCGGCCTGGTTCGCGCGAACCGCCCCTGTCTCGTTCCCGCGCACCGTGAAGAGCTTCAAGATTGACCGTCTGGATGTCATGGACAGCTTCTGACGGGAACAGAAGGAGGTCCCCGTGCCAGTCCACAGCGGCGTCAAGCCGCCGCACTCCGACAGGCTGACGCATGGCATTGAGCCCGGTGGTGTAGCAGGAGGCAGGGACGATGGGTGGAGCACCAGTTCGCGTCCTGGCAGTCGCCGGGCTCTGGTTTGCGGCGGCCGCGGCTGCGGAGGTGCCGAAGCTGGAGCAGGTGGGGCTGTGCTATACGGGGTTCGGGGTGCCGGGGTCGGGAAGGCCGTTCGTGTTCGGCGACATGGTGCTGGTGAATGCGGGAGAGGGGTATCCCACGGTCATTGATGCAGCGGACAAGCGGCAGCCGAAGGTCGTGCGGCACATCCCGTCGTGGTACTTCACCTCGATCATCTATCCGCTGCCCGCGCGCGATCTGGTGTATCTGAGCAGCTCGCGGGGGAAGCTGCTTGTGCTGAGGGGGTTGAGGGAATTGGGGAGTCGCGGGACGGGGACGTCCCGCCTACAGGAGATTCCGTGGGAGGGGGCGAAGTGGGGGCGGTCGTTCCTGGCGGGGCTGCGGGCCGATGGGACCGGCTATACGGCGACGACGAAGGAGATCGTGGTCCTCGACCTGAACGACCCCGAGCATCCGAAGGAACTGGCGAGAATCCCTGTGACGCGGCTCAGGGGGGAGGGGATGCCCACGCTGCCCGAGGACCACGCGGTCGGGGCGACGCTCGTCCGCGAGGGCTATCAGCTCACCTTCTGCCCCGACCACAGCCTCTCGGCGGCAATACTCGACGGCGGGCTGCGCGTGGCGCTCCTCGAATGGAAGTCGCCCACCGAACCCGTCGTCCGCGGCGAGTTCGAGAACGCCGAGGTCCATGAGAAGATGGGTCCCGCCGCCCATGGCCGCGTGCTGGCGATGGACAAGGAGCGGCTCATCCTCGGCCATCCCGCCTCGACAAGCAAGTACTGGCGATGCTTCAAGCTCACCTTGTTCGACATCCGCGACCCGGAGAAGCCGCGCCGGTTCGCTCAGTTGACCCTTGACCAGCCGGGCACCCACATCCGCGACATTGCGCTGGCTGGGCGCTATGCCTTCGTGGCCGACGGGCGGAACATCGCCAGCGGGCATGGCGTCTCGCGGAACCAGCACAGCCGCCTGTATGTCCTTGATACCCAAACACTTGTGCCCGTGGCAGAGAAGGGGAAGGCGAAGCTGGAGAAGCTCGAGGAGGATGAGCCGCTGCCGTCGCCAAAGATCGTGGCGACCTATGAGGACGCGATGCCCACCGAATACAGCCAGATGAGCCTGGTGGGCGCCACGCTCTACGTAAATGATTACATCTACGGGCTTTGGGTCTTCGACGTGAGCGACCCGTCGAAGCCGGTGAAGCTGGGCGGGGCACCGACCTCCGCCGAGGGGCATTGGCTCTATCTGAAGGGCCAGCATGCATTTATGGCTCATACCTTTGGCGGCACCATTCACGTGATCAACGTGGCGGACCCCGCCAAGCCGCGAACCGTGGGCTACTACTGGGACGGGCAGTGGCTGAACTATAAGGCGAAGATTCGTGGCAAGGGCGATGCGATGTATCTGCCACAGGAGGATGGACTTGCGATTGTGGACATTGCCGAGCCGGCAAGGCCGAGGCGAGTCGGCGAGTTCCTTGATGTCCAGGGGCAGCCGCTGCATGCCCCATGTCTCGACGTATCAGATACTTACGCCTTCGTCTGCGCGGCGCCTAGGGGCAAGGCGCCTTGCCGTCTCCTGGTCTACGCCATCGCCGAGCCTCTGAAGCCGAGTCTCGTCTCCACGACGGAACTCAAGGATGGCAAAGGGTTTAGGGTGCTGCGCGCCGGCCAGATGCTCTACCTGGTGGGCTACGCGGGCAAGCGGATCGCTGCTGTGGACGTCTCCGAGCCGAAGCAGCCGAAGGTGACGGCTGACCTTCGGGCGGATGAGGTGGAGATTGGCGGGAAGAGGCACAGCCTTGAACTCAAGGATGGCGGGGGGAACGGGGCGCCGGGGATGGCCTTCTCGCGCGGCTATCTCTATGTCACTACAGCACTTGAGGCACCCAACCCCTACCTCCTCATCTTCGACGTGCGCGACCCGGCAGCAATCCGGCCGGTTGGGACCCTTGAGGTGACGGACAGGCGGGGCTGGCAGTACTTCGCCTGCGACGTGGTGGTCGAGGGGAGCCGCCTGATCCTGGGCGACTATGGGTGCGAGGAGGTCTACGACATCGCCGAGCCGACGGCCCCGAAGCGTTTCGCCCGCTACCGTCGGTCGTATGCCTGGCAGGTGGGGGCGATGCGGGACGGCCTGCTCTACGTGCCGAAGCTGGATGGCCTCGAGGTCCTGCGGGTGCCGTGAGCCTGCGGCTTGTGACGCATTTCACAGCCGGGCACCCTCATGGTGTGGCGATTGCCGTGGTGTGGCGATGCGCACCGCCACAGCATGGCAATCGCCACAGCAGGGACCGGAGGCGCTTACATTCCGGGCGGCGATCCGATATTCTCCCCCGGTGTGTCGAATGGCGAGGAGACCCTGAGCGAAAGGAGAAGCGGGCATGGGAAAAGCGTGTCGCTGGCTTGTCGTGATGGTGGGCCTGGCGCTGGTGGGGCAGGCCGTGGCCGCCGAGAAGATCAGCGTGCTGATCATTGACGGGCAGCACAACCACAAGTGGGAGCTGACCACGCCCGTCCTGAAGGACATGCTGCTGAAGACCGGGCGGTTCGACGTGGCAGTTGCGACGACTCCCCGCCCGAAGGCCCCGAAGGAGGAGTGGGAGAAGTTCAAGCCGGACTTCTCGAAGTGCCAGGTGGTGCTGATGAACTACGCGGGGGATGCCTGGCCGAAGGAGGCGAACGACGGGCTGGCGAAGTTCGTCGAGGGGGGCGGCGGACTGGTCTTCTACCACGCTGCGGTCTTCGCGTTCCCGCAGTGGGCCGAGTGGAACAAGATGATGGGCATGGGCTGGCGGGGGGCGAACTACGGCGAGCGGGTGGCCCTGGACGATGAGGGGAAGCTGGTGAAGATGGCGAAGAACGAAGGCCCCGGGAGCGGCCACGGGCCGTCCCACGCCTTCGAGGTGCGCGTGCGCGACAAGGAGCACCCCGTGATGAAGGGGGTGCCGGAGAAGTGGACACACGTGAAGGACGAGTTGTACCACGGGATGCGCGGCCCGTGCGAGAACATGGCGATTCTCGCCACGGCGTTCAGTGCGAAGGAGACCAAGGGCACGGGCATGCACGAGCCGATGGTGTGGACCGTGGCCTATGGGAAGGCCCGTGTGTTCGTGAGCGTTCTCGGGCATGACGTGAGCAGCACGGCGGTGCCGGACACGGCGACGCTGCTCGTCCGCGGGACGGAGTGGGCGGCGACCGGGCAGGTGACCATCCCCGTGCCCGCGGAGTTCAATGCCACGCCCGGCGCGAAGGCCGAGGCGAAGTAGTTTCTGTTGCGGAAAGCCGTAGGGACAGGCGGCTCGCCTGTCCGCCGCCGCAGACGACGACAGACGGGCCGTCTGTCGCTACGGTCGTCAGCGGCGCGTGTGGCGAGGGCTTCCCGCAACAGAATCGAGGTAGGGTTGAGCGCCCCGCCAAGCAACGAAGCGGCCCCGGCAGCCAGTGCTGCCGGGGCCGCTGTCATGTTGGCGAGAGGCTAGATCGCTTTCAGCGATTCGGCCTCGCCGGGGGTGTGACCAAGACTGCCTGAAGGCAGGACTCCGAACCCAGAGCCGCACGCGTTTGGAGTCCTGCCTTCAGGCAGTCTTCGGCCGCAATCAGCCGAATCGCTGAGAGCTATCTAGCGCCTTCCCCTGGGGGACCTGCGCCAATCGTCGGTCGCGGGCGTGCTGGAGGCGGGCTTTCCACCCTGGGAGGGCGGTGCGGGCGAGGCGTCACGGCGGATGCGGGAGCCG
>Ga0194125_10009237_pt1 | contig 13721 bp, 10 predicted proteins | sample TA2KigC250mmetaG_FD_148626 | JGI IMG/M metagenome (GOLD analysis project Ga0194125, IMG submission 148626) | Freshwater microbial communities from Lake Tanganyika, Tanzania - TA2015034 Kigoma Deep Cast 250m | ecosystem: Environmental > Aquatic > Freshwater > Lake | place: Tanzania: Lake... | reverse complement strand
TGCATGGCGCTCGAGTCGGCCCGCAAGGGATAGTAAGGAACGTCCCGGCGCCTCGCGCGGAGGCAGGCGGTGGTGCAGTGCGAGAGCTTCAGGGGGCGGTGACGGTGTCGGCGCCCGGAAGCGCCGGCTCCTGGCACGCCGCTGGTGGCTGGGGTTTCACGCCTTTCTGGAGCTGATCGACCCGGACCGCCAGCGGCCGCCAGCGGTACCGCCAGGAACCGCGCGTGCAGATGAGCAACTGGCCGCAGCGCGCCAGGCGGTGAGCGGCACGGGCATCCTGCTCCGCCACGGAGGGCCAGAGTTGACCGAGCGTGAGGGAGTTGCAGGCGGGCCTCTGCTCGGCCGAGAGCAGGAATCCCGTGGCGGCTAGCAGCAGCGCCAGGCAAGAGCGGTTGAGCGTCGGCATCCGGGTTTCACCGTACCCCACTGGGCACAGTCCCATTGTGCTGCGTCCACCCGGGGCACACCCAAGGGACGCCGGTACCGGAACCCTGGGCGTCCAGTCCTGGGAGTAACGGGGCAGTTTCGTGGCAGGGGCCAGCTTCTTGCCGAGACCATGGGGACAAGGCCGCCAGGCGCTCTGGATAACTCGCCTGGAGTCATTCACTTAAGGCGTAGGTGCGATGGCAGACCGCGTGCGGTGACCCTGGCAGTCGGTAATGATTCTCAACGTTGCCGCCGAGCCCACGCCAGGAACGCAGAAGGCCGCCACTCTGCTGATCCTGCTGGGCGAACAGGCCAGCGCCGAGATCCTCAAGCACCTGGACGAAGACGAGATCCAGTTGGTCAGCCGCGAGGTGGCGCGCATCTCCTCGATCGGCTCTGAGCAGGCGGAGGGCCTGCTCGAAGAATTCTACGACATGACCCTGGCCCGGGAGTATGTGCTCAAGGGCGGGGTGGATTACGCTCGCAAGCTGCTGGTGAGCGCCTTCGGGCCAGACTCGGCCCAGAGGCTGCTGGACCGGCTGATGAAGACCCTGGGCAGCGAGCTGGTCAGCTTCGACGAGTTGCAGAAAGCCGACCCTCAGCAGTTGGCCAAGTTCATACACAACGAACACCCCCAGATGGTGGCCCTGATTCTCTCGCACCTGAATGCGTCGCAGGCGGCCGCTCTGCTGATTTCGCTTCCGGCGGAGATCCGCGCCGACGTGGCGCTGCGCATGGCCAACCTGGACCGGATCTCCCCGGACATCATCAGCAAGATCGCCGGGATCATCGGCCAGAAGCTGAAGGCGCTGGGTGAGTTCAGCCGCGAGTCCTACGGCGGGGTCCGGGCCGTGTCGGAGATGTTTAACCGCATGGACTCGGGCAACAGCAAGGAGATCCTGGACAAGATCGAGGGGCAGGCGGCCGACCTGGCGGAGACCATCCGCCATCTGATGTTCGTCTTCGAGGACATGCTGCTGATCGACCAGAACGCCATCAAGGAAGTGCTGGCGCGGATCGACCGCAAGCTCCTGACGGTGGCGATGAAAGGCACCAGCGACGAACTGCGGAGGCACTTCTTGCAGTGCATGTCGCAGCGCGGCGCGGAGATGTTGCAGGAGGACATCGAGGCCCTGGGGCCGGTCAAAGTCAAGGAAGTGGACGCGGCGCAGCAGCAGATCATCGCGGTGGTGCGGCAACTGGAGGCCGAGGGCGTGATCAACCTGAGGGGCACGGTGGGCGAGCAGTATGTCGTGTAGGGTCCTCAGCGAGGAAACGCCCCGCCCGGTCCGGTCGATGCTGTGGCCCGCGGTGGGGCCGGGCGGGTCGCTGGGACCGCCGGACCAGCAGGGCGGGGGCGGGATGCCGGACACCGTGGCGGCCCAGTTCCAGGCGCGGCTCGCGGAACTGGAGCAGGCGGCGCGGCAGCGGGAGCAGGAGGCCTACGAGAGCGGGGTGCGGGAGGGCCGCACGGTGGGCGCCGAGGAGGCCGCGGAGCGCCTCGAGCCGGTGCTGGAACGATTGAGCCGCTCCGTCGAGGACATCATCGGGCAGCGCCGCCGCTTCCGGCGCGAGGCCGAGGAGGACGTGGTCAAGCTGGCGCTGGCGGTCGGACGGCGCGTCCTGCATCGCGAGTTGAGCGTGGACCCGGAGGCCCTGCTGGGCGTGGTGAAAGCCGCGCTGAAACGGATTGAGGTCCGCGAAATCAACCGCCTGCGGGTACACCCCGCCGATGTTCCCATGATCCAGAAGCATTTCGAGCAGGTCGGAAGGCTGGAGCGGATCGAGGTGCACGGCGATGCGGCCCTCGAGCGTGGCGCGGTGCTGTTCGACACCGCGCGCGGCCACCTGGACGCTTCGCTGGAGACGCAGCTTCAAGAAATCCAGCGGGGCCTCTCCGACCTCATCCAGGGGAGGAGCTAGCGCCCTGTAACCGAGATGCCTTTACAGCCTCAGCAGGACCACTTGCTTACGCGCGTGGCTCGGAATCGGGGTCCGAGCCGCGACCGTCAGGGAGCGGTTGGTCAACGAATCTGTGATACAGGACGCTAGGGTGCAAGAGCGTTTCGAGCTGCCCCGCTATCTGGAAGCCGTGGACCGGTCCGAGCCGTGGCGCTGGGCGGGAACCGTGGTCGAGATCGTGGGCCTGCTGATTGAATCCGAGGGGCCGGCGGCGGCGCTGGGCGATTTCTGCGAGATCCACTGCGCGGACGGACGGCGTGTCCGCACGCAGGTAGTGGGCTTCCGCAACGAGCGGGTGTTGTCGATGCCCTTCGAAGAGACCATCGGGCTGAAGCTCGGCGACCTGATCGTGGCGCGCAGGAACGACGCACGCGTCGAGGTGGGGCCGCAGTTGCTAGGGCGGGTGCTGGACGGCTTCGGCCGGCCCATGGACGAGGGGCCGCCGCTGGAAGCCGAGGCTTTCTACGAGTTGTTCCGGCCGCCCCCGGGCCCGCTGGAGCGCGAGCACATTATCGAGCCGCTGGTGACCGGCATCCGCGCCGTTGACAGTCTGCTGCCCTGCGGCCTGGGGCAGCGGGTGGGTATCTTCGGCGGCAGCGGCGTGGGCAAGAGCACGCTGCTGGGCGCCATGTCGCGCCACAACTTCGCCGACCTGAGCGTGATCGCGCTGATCGGGGAGCGCAACCGCGAGGTGCGGGCCTTCATCGAGCACGAATTGGGACCGGAAGGCCGCCAGCGCTCGGTGGTCGTGGTGGCCACCTCGGACCGCCCGGCCCCGCTGCGCGTGCGCGCCTGCTGGGTGGCGCTGGCCGTCGCGGAGTACTTCCGCGACCAGGGGGCCAACGTGCTGCTGGTCATGGACTCGGTCACGCGCCTGGCCATGGCCCAGCGGGAGATCGGGCTGGCCACGGGCGAGCCCCCCAGCCAGAAGGGCTACACGCCCTCCGTCTTCAACCTGCTACCGCGCATCTTCGAGCGGGCCGGCAAATTCCGGCGCGGCTCCATCACCGGGTTTTTTGCCGTGCTGGTGGAGGGCGACGACATGAACGAGCCTATCGCCGACGCGGTGCGGGCCACCCTGGACGGGCACATCGTGTTGTCGCGACACCTGGCGGCCACCGGTCACTATCCCGCCATCGACGTGCTCAACTCGGTGAGCCGTCTGGCCCCCCAGGTATCCGACCGGAAGCAGTGGGAGGCGGCCCGCAAGCTCCGCGAGGCGCTGGCCACCTACCAGCAGTCGGAGGACCTGATCCAGTTGGGCGCCTACGCCGCGGGCGCCAGTCCGCGGTTGGACGCCGCCATCCGCGCGCGCCCGCAGTTGCTGGAATTCCTGCAGCAAGAGGCCGCGGGCAAATCGCCGCTTCAGGAAACCCGCAGCCGGCTGGAATTTCTGGCTTCGCTGCTGTGAGCCGAGGGTGACATGAAACGCTTTAGTTTCCGCCTTCAGAACGTGTTGAAGTGGCGCCTGCTCCAACTGGAGCTGGCGGAAGAGAAACTGCAAGAGCTGTTCAGCGAAGCGCGCAACCTGGAGGCGCGCCAGATCTCGCTGGCGGAGAGCAAGGCCGCGGCGGAAGGCTCGGTGCTCACGGCCAGGACCGTTGCCGGGCAGGAGCTGGCGGCGCTGGAGGCATACCGGCGCTGGACTGCGGCGCAACAGGAGCGGCTGGCGCGTCAACTGCTCGACTGCCAGGGTCGCATCGCGGCGCAGCGGGAGCAGGTCCGCAAGGCCGAGCAGAATCTGAAGCTGCTGGAGAAGCTGCGGGAACGCCGCCTGGCGGAATGGACGTTCGCTCTCGAGAAGGAGTACGAAGCTCTGGGCGAGGAGGCCTTTTTGGCGCAGTGGCAGCGGGCGTGACAGGCGGCTACCCGCCTGCATCAGCCCTCAGGAAGCGCAGGAACTCCGCCGTGTCACGGGTCAGGCCGGCGAAGGTGGCGAGCACCCGCTCGTCCGCGTCCAGAATGGCGTAGTAGGGGATGGCGATGGTGGCAAAGCGGGTTTCCTGAAGCTGCTGGTTGGCGGCGGAGGCTTCGTCGGTTCCGTCGGTGTATAGCTCCAGCAGAATGAAGTCCTTGAGCGCGGCGGCCACCTCGGGACGCGGGAACAGGTTGGCCTTCATCCAGTGGCAGTTGGTGCAGGCGTAGCCGGTGAAGGCCACCAGCACCCTGCGCTTCTCCCGCCTGGCCCTCTCCAGCGCCTCGGGATACCGGTTCTTCAACCAGCCGGCCTCTCCGGCAACCTGGGCTGCGGGAACGAAAGCGTCCAGCTCCCCCAGCCGGGCGCCAAACATCCCCGGGACCAGGCTCACCGCGAAGATCAGAAACAGCGTGCCGGCCACCAACCGCGTGGTCCCGACGGTCTGCCCGGGCTCACTGCCGTGCAGCCGCAGCCAGCCCAGCAGGTAGCAGCCCGCCATGGCGAACAGCACTACCCAGGCCGCCAGGAACCGCTCCCGCGTCAGCACGCCCCACTGCATCACCTGGTCGATGGCGCTCAGGTACTTCACCATCACCGCCAGGATCACCAGCCCCATGACCACCTTGACGCGCTCCATCCAGCCGCCGCTCCGGGGCAGCCGTTTCAGGTAAGCGGGGAACAGCGCCAGGAAGAAGAACGGCAGCGCCAGGCCGGAGGCGAAGGCCAGCATGCCCAGCAATGGGCGTGTGCCGCCGCTGCTGAGCGAGGCCGCCAGCAACGTACCCATGAACGGCCCCACGCAGGCGAACGCCGCCAGCGTGAAGGTCAGCCCCATCAACAGCGCGCCGGCCATCCCGCCGCCGCGCGAAGCCTGGTCCAGCCGTGTCAGCAGGCTCGCGGGCAGCGTGATCTCGAAGGCGCCCAGCAGGCTCAGCCCGAACAGCAAGAACACCGCCGCGATGAAGGTGTTCACCCACACGCTCGAGCCCAACTGCACCACGCCGAACGGCCCCAGGAGGGCGGTGGCGGCCAGTCCCAGCGCGGTGAACAGGCCGATGATCCCCAGGCAGAACACCAGGGCCTCCAGCAAGCCCTGCCGGCGCACCCCTGCGGGCCGGTTCAGGAAGTAGGACATGGTGATGGGGATCATGGGGAAGACGCAGGGCGTGAAGATGGCCGCCAAGCCAAAGCCGAAGGCCACCACCAGGAACACCACCAGCCCCTGGTTCGGCTCCCCCGCTGCCGGAGTTGGCAGCGCCGCTGACCGCGGTGGCGTCGCTGGGGCAGTGCTGAACTCCGTGTAGTCCGCGGGGATTCTGATCTCGAAGGGCGGCGCGGCCGGATCGACTTGCACTGCGGCCGCGGCGGCTACGCGCCGGGGCGGCAGGCACATGGTATCGTCGCAACACTGGAAGCGAATCTGGGCTTCCAGGTTCAGTGCGCCGACTGGGGCATCCGGAGCCAGGGTGATCTCCAGCAGGAAGTCGGCCTGCTTCTGGTAGGTCTCCGTATCCACCTTGAAGTTGGGATCGAACTTGCGGGTGGGCCGGGGCTGGTGGATCTTCCACTCCGCGACGGCGGGATGGGGCGCCAAAGCGATGGTCGTGGGAATGGGACCACCCTGGGGAGTGGATAGCGCGTAGAGATGCCACCCCGGATCAATCCGGGCCGTCAGCCGCCCCAGCAGGCGGGAACCCGGAACGGCCCGCTCCGGCTCGAGGTGCAATTGCCATTGGACGGGATTGAGCCTCTGGGCGGCCGCCATCTGGGCCGCGGCCAAAAACAGCGGAAGAAACACCCAGCGCTTCACTTGTCCGTGCCCCTCCCCGCCAGGGCGCTCCCCTGGCGTCCGCCGGTCAACCCACTTTGACGGTTTCTGAAGTGGCCGCCCAACCGGCCAACTCTTCCTCAATGCGCCGGCCGATCTTGGCCTCGGAAAACTCAGCGGCCAGCCGGATGGCGTTCTTGATGGCCGTGCCGTTGGAGCGGCCATGGCAAATGATGCATACACCCTTGACTCCCAGCAAGGGGGCGCCGCCGTACTCGGTGTAGTCCACCTTCTTGCGGAAGTCCCGGTAGGCGGGCCGCGACAGCAGGTAGCCGATCTGGCGCTTCAGGGTCATCTTCATGGAATCGTGCAGAAGCTGGCGGATGGCATCCGCCATACCCTCGCTGACCTTGAGGGCGATGTTGCCGATGAAGCCGTCGCAGACGATCACGTCGGCGGCGCCGGTGAACAGATCCCGGCCCTCCACGTTGCCGATGAAGTTCAAGGGAAGGCCCTTCAGGAGCGGAGCGGCGTTGCGCGTCAGGTCGTTGCCCTTGTGCTCTTCCTCCCCGATGGAGAGCAGGGCCACGCGCGGCGCATCCTTGCGCAGCAGGATGCGGGCGTACGCTTCACCCATGACGGCGAATTGCGCCAGCAACTGCGCGGAGCAGTCCACGTTGGCGCCCACGTCCACCAGCACGGAGGGAGCGCCTTTCAGCGTGGGGATGGCGGAGGCCAACGCCGGGCGGTCCACTCCCGGTATGACTCCCTGCACGATCTTGGCGGTAGCCATGACCGCGCCGGTGTTGCCCGCCGAGACCCAGCCTTGCGTCACGCCTTCATGCACCAGGCGCGCGGCCACGCGGATGGAGCTGTTGCGCTTGGTGCGCAGCGCCCGCGCGGCGCTGTCGTTCATGGTTACTTGCTCGCTGGCATGGACCACCTGGATCGGCAGCGACCGCCACTCCTTGTGCTTGGCCAGTTCTTGCTCGACCAGCTCTTGGCGACCCACCAGAACAACGCGAACCTTGTAGGCCTTGGCCGCCTGAATGGCCCCTTCGACCTCCGCCTTGGGGGCGTGATCGCCTCCCATGGCGTCCACCGCGATGCTCACCATGGTAATGATCTAGTCGGACAGAATTCGCTCTATTTCTCAGCTACCTCCACGACCTCACGACCCCGGTATTGCCCGCAGTGGGGGCATACACGATGGGGCAGCTTGGGCTCGTGGCAGTTGGGGCACTCGGCCTTGGCCGGCGGGCGCAAGCCGTCGTGAGCACGACGGGTGGCGGTGCGGCGCACCGAGTGTCTGCGTTTAGGATTCGGCATAAAACTCCTTATTGTACTACTTGCGCGACCCTACAGGTCCCGCAATCTCGCCCAGCGGTCGTCCGGCAGGCGCTCGTGGCAGTCGCAGGCCGCCCGGTTGCGATGCTGCCCGCACACCGGACAGATGCCCTGGCAGTCCTCCTGGCAGACCCGCTGCATGGGCAGCGCCAGCAGGATCTGCTCGCGGAGCACGTCCGCCAGGTCCAGGCCGCCGCCCTCATAGAAGCCGGCTTCCAGGGCGCCCTTCTCGATCTCGACCTCCTCCCGCGCGGCCAACGCGGACGCCGGCAGGTAGCTGAGCGTGAAACTGGCGTCGATCGGAAGAACCACCGCCTCGAGGCAGCGGTCGCACTCAGTTTCCATTCGCCCCTGCAAACGGCCGCGCACGGTGATTTCTCCCAGGGCCGGCGACAACTCAGCCACCCCCTCGACCTCCAACGCGCCGGCCTGGCGCAGCCGCTCGTCGAGGAACTCGATGGCCCCGGGCGGGTACGTCTCCCGAAAGGCGACCTTCCCCCGTTCCATCTCCTTGAGACTGAGAAACATAATTCGCCCTCCCGGACGGCCAACAGGGGAACCTCCATTATATCCTCAGATGGGACGCCGCGGCTCCGGGGCCCTGCCGGGCAGCCAGCGCCGCACTCCCACTTCGTACAACCCGCCTCCGATCAGTCCGCCCACCAACGGGCCCACGATGGGCACCCACCACACTCCGCTGCCATCGGTGAGGCCGTTATGCTTGAAGCCCGCCAGCACGGTAAGCAGGCGCGGCCCGAAGTCGCGCGCCGGGTTGATGGCATAGCCGTGCAGGGCTCCGAACGACATCCCGATGGCCACCACCACCAGGCCGACCAGCAGCGGCGAGAGGTTGCCCGCGAACTGGTTGTTCTCATCCACCAGCGCGAAGACCAGCAGCAGCAACAGGGCCGTGCCGATCACCTGGTCGAGAAAACCAGCCCAGGGCTGGGCGGGGAACGCCGGGAAGGTGGTGAAGACTCCCGCCGTGTGTTCCAGGAGCGGATCGGCTTTCTGAAATGCCGGGCGGTAGTTGATGAACACCAGCGCCGCCGCGGCAAAAGCTCCGGCGGTTTGCGCCAGCGAGTAGGGGATCACCTTGCGCCAGGGAAAGCCGCGGAAGGCCGCCAGCGCCAGCGTAACCGCGGGGTTGAGGTGGGCGCCGCTGATGCGTCCCGCCACATAGATCCCCATGGCTACACCCAGGCCCCACGCCAGGTTGATGTTGGTCCAGCCGCCGTGAACCACCTCGCCCGGGGCACCGGAGCTGAACAGCGTCACCATGGCGACCACGCCCGAGCCGAAACAAATCAACACCGCCGTGCCGAGGAACTCGGCCAGCATCTCGATCCACAGTCTCTTATTGGCCATGAACCCGGAAAGTCTATCATCCCCACGGGGCGCAAGGCCAGGGGGAGGGGTCGAAGGCGGTTGCTCCGGGAGCGCCCGTGGAGTATATTTGTTGCCGGTGATGTTTCAGGAGGTCACCTGCCATGAAGTTGCGTAGTATCGCCGGAGTCTTTCTTCTGGCCGCCGCGGTTTGCCCCGGCCAGGAATCCCGCGCCACCATCCTGGGTCGCGTGGCCGACTCGAGCGGAGCGCTGGTCGTCGGAGCCAAAGTCCAGGCCACCCATATTGCCGCCAACACGCGGGCGTCCTCGGTGACCAATGAGCAAGGCAACTTCGAGATCCCTTACCTGCTGCCCGGCACGTACCGGGTGGAAGTGGAGATGGCCGGGTTCAAGAAAGCCGTGCGCGACCAGATCGAGTTGCGCGTCTCGGACCGCATGTCGCTCGACTTCACGCTGGAGGTGGGCGCCATGGCCGAGTCCATCGTGGTGACCGGCGAGACGCCGCTGCTGGAATCGCAGACCGCCTCGATCGGCATGGTCATGGAGGAACGGCGGGTCTCCTCGCTGCCCATCGTGGGCGGCAATCCGTTCTACCTGGTGCGGCTGTCGCCGGGGGTGATCTCGCAGGACGGCCGCTACGCCGGCAATCCCATCGACCAGGGCGCCGCCACCGGCGTAATTGTCAACGGCACGCGCAGCGGCTCGAGTGAGGCCATGATCGACGGCACGCCCAACATGTCCGAGCGCAACCAGGTGTTCTCGCCGCCGCAGGACATCGTCCAGGAGTTCAAGACGCACACGGCGTCCTTTGACGCCAGCCTGGGCCGCGCCGCCGGCGCGGTGACCAATGTCAGCATCAAGAGCGGCACTAATGCCCTGCACGGCACCGCCTACCATTTCGATTCCCGGTGGCGGGCCGTGCCCTGGCACACCAACAAGTACATCTACGACCCCACCACCGGCGCCGACTTCGAGGCCAAGAAGAAGCGGATGATCGAGGGCTGGTTGCACCAGCACTGGGGCACCAGTCTGCAAGGCCCGGTGGTGCTGCCAAAGCTGTACGACGGCCGCAGCCGGACCTTCTGGACCTTCGCCTACGAGGGCCTCTTCATCCGGCGCAATCTCAGCGGCACCTACACCGTGCCCACCTTGTCGCAGCGCAAGGCCGATTTCTCGGACCTGCTGAAGGTGGGCAGCCAGTATCAGATCTACGACCCGGCCACCACCCGGCCCGCGGCCCAGGCGGGCCGATTCATGCGCGATCCGCTGGCGGGCAACCTCATCCCGGCCAGCCGCATCGACCCCATTGCTCTCAAGATCCTGCCTTACTGGCCGGAGCCAAACCAAGCGGGCACCGCGGACTTCCGTCAGAACTACTTCCGCACCCGCGACATCAAACGTAAGAACCGGAACATGATCGGCCGCCTGGACCAGAACTTCAGCGAGAACCACCGCTTCTTCTTCCGGCTGAACAACGCCCAGCACGACAACCGGTCAGACACGCTGCCCACCATCGCCACGGGCGACATCCTGGACCGCACCGGCTACGGGCTGGCGTTGGACGATGTGTACGTGTTCTCCCCGCAGTTGCTCCTCAATCTCCGCTATGGCCTGACCTACCAGCAGCCCATCAACTCGCGCTTCAGCCAGGGCTTCGACCTGGCCTCGCTGGGTTTTCCGGCCAGCCTGATCGACGAGATCAAGCGCAAGAACGACCCGGCGGGCATCGCTTTCCCGCAGATCACGGGCACAGCGTACACCGAGTTGGGCGCCGGTGGCGGGAACCTGACCACGACCTACTACCACACGTTAGGCAGCACGCTGACCAGCATCCGAGGCGGCCACAGCCTGAAGCTGGGCGCCGAGTACCGCCTGATGCGCGAGAATGGCTATGCCTACGGCAACGTGGCCCCGCAGATCAGCCTGGGCACCAACTACACACGAGGGCCGCTGGACAACACGCCCGCGGCGCCCATTGGCCAGTGCCTGGCCTCCATGTTCTTCGGGCGTCCCAGCGGAGGGCAGATCAACATCAATTCCTCCCGCGCCCAGCAAAGCGACTACACCGCTTTCTTCTTCCATGACGACTGGCGCGTGACGCCGAGGCTGACCCTCAACCTGGGGGTGCGCTACGAGTACGAGGGCCCCACCACGGAGCGCTTCAACCGCTCCATCCGGGACTTCGACTTCACCACGCCCAGCCCCATCTCGGCGGCGGCGCTGGCCAACTACGCCAAGGCGCCCATCGCGGAGGTGCCGGCAGGCAGTTTCAAGACCGTGGGCGGGCTGCTGTTCGCCGGGGCAGGCGGCCGGCCCCGCGGGCTGTGGAACGGCGACCGAAACAACTTCGCGCCGCGCATCGGTCTGGCCTACCAGCTCAGCCGTAAGACCGTGCTGCGCACCGGTTACGGCGTCTTCTTCGACGTGCTGGGCATCGACCGCTTTGACGTCAACCAGGGCGGATACAGCCAGGCGACCAGTCTCATCCCCAGCCTGGACAACGGCATGACCTTCCGCGCCACGCTGTCGAATCCGTTCCCGGACGGGCTCCAGGCGCCGCCGGGCGCCAGCGCGGGCATCGCTACGTATCTGGGGCGCGGCATTTCGTTTTTCCATGACAAGCCGCTGAACCCGTACATGCAGCGCTGGTCGTTTTCCATCCAGCGGGAACTGCCCTGGCGCGTGCTCGTCGATACCGCCTACGTGGGCAACCGGGGCACCAAGCTGGGGGTCAGCCGGGAACTGAACCCGGTGCCGCGCCAGTACCTGTCCACTTCCCCGGAGCGCGATCAGGCCACCATTGACCACCTGGGCTTCCAAACGGCCAATCCGTTCTTTGGGATCCCCGAGTTCGAGGGCTCGGGCCTGAGCAGCCAGCGAGTCGGGCGGTCCCAACTGCTACGGCCCTATCCGCAGTTCCAGGGCGTCTCCGCCAGCTATCCCGACGGTTACTCCTACTTCCACTCGCTCCAGGTGGGCGTGGAGAAGCGGCTGAGCTCGGGCGTGAACTTCCAGGTGGCCTGGACGTGGTCGAAGTTCATGGAGGCCACCAGCTACCTGAACGCCACCGACCCTGTCCCTTACAAAGTCATATCGGACCAGGACAACACGCACCGCTTCGTGTTCAGCGGCATCTACGAGTTCCCGTTTGGCAAGGGCAAGCGGTGGGGCAGCAGCGCGCCGCGCTGGGTCGATCTGATGATCGGCGGCTGGCAGTTGCAGGGCTGGTTTGAGGCCCAGAGCGGGGACACCCTCGGCTTTGGCAACGCCATCTTCCGCGGGAACCTGAAAGACATTCCACTGCCCGTCTCCCAGCGCCGCGCCGAGCGCTGGTTCAACGTGGACGCCGGCTTCGAGCGCGACAACCGCAAGGCGCTGGCCAGTAACGTCCAGACCTTTCCCCCGCGCTTCAGCGGCATCCGCGCCGACGGCATCAACAACTTCGATCTGTCGATGTTCAAGCACTTCCGCATCAAGGAGGGCGTGAAGGCGCAGTTCCGCTTCGAGACCTTCAACTCGCTCAACCACGTGCAGTTCGCCGCCCCCAACACTACTCCGACCAGCACTGCTTTCGGCACTATTACCGGCGAGTTCGGCCACGGGCAGCGCCAGATCACGCTGGCCATCAAGCTGATCTTCTGACATGGGGCGGGCTTGTCAAGCCTCAAGTTGAGCCCGGCTGGAGCTTCTTTCATAGTACTGGAGCGAAGAAGACCGGGCCTTCGTGGCTGAGGCGCCGGAGCTTCACGGGTGCGCCGCGCACGTTCCTGCACGAGAGGCGGCGCGCGCCAGCGCCCAGGAGGCCATTCGCCAGTGGACCGATACGCCGAAGGAGTTCGGGGATCCGATTCCGGAGCCCAAAGGCCGCCGCCTGGTCTTCGCCTGAGCTGAAGGCGCCCGGCGGGGGCGACTGCCTGCTATGGCTGAGGTGTGGCCGTAAGATTCATGCGCTGGAGCTGGCCGCAGGCGGCGAACACGTCCAAGCCGCGGGGTTTGCGGATGAAGCAGGGCACGCCCCGGCGTACGATGGCCTGAAAGGCCAGCACGCGGGCGGGCTCTGGAGGCTCGAAGGGGATGCCGGGGCCCGGGTTGAGCGCAATCAGGTTGACCTTGCACTTGAGGTGCGCCAACAGGCGAAGCAGGCGGCGGGCGTCCGCGTCACTGTCGTTGACGCCTTTGAGCAGCACGTACTCGAAGGTGAGGCGCTCCCAGGGGCGGAGCGGGTAGGCGCGGCAGGCGGCCAGAAGATCAGCCAGCGGATAGCGCCGGGCCAGCGGGGTCAGGCGCTGGCGAACTTCGTCGGTGGTGGCGCTCAGCGACACCGCCAGCTTGGGCCGCACCTCGGCGGCGCCCAGCTCCGCCAGCTTGTCAGTGATGCCCACCGTGGAGAGCGTAATCCGGCGCGGCGAAATGCCTACGCCCTCGGGATCGGCCAGTAGCCGCGTGGCCTTCAACACGTTGGGCAGGTTCAGCAGCGGCTCGCCCTGCCCCATCATGACGATGTTGATGCGGCCGCCTGCGGCGGGCAGGCGCTGGTCGCCCACCGTAAACAGGACCTGCCCGACGATCTCTCCAGCGGTGAGATTGCGCGCCATACCCAGCAGGGCAGTCATGCAGAACTTGCAGCCCACCGGGCAACCGACCTGGGTTGATATGCAGAGGGTATGGCGGCCAGGCTCCGGCATCGAGACCGCCTCGACGGTCTTTCCATCGGCCAGTTGGAGCAGGTAGCGGCGGGTACCGTCAGCGGAATCGAGACGGCGGCTGACAGCGGGTAGGCCGATGGCGCAGGCCCCCGCCAGCCGGTGGCGCAACCCCCGGGGCAGCACGGTGACGGCGTCCCAGTGGGTGACGCGTTCGCGGTAAAGGGCGCGGTAGAGCTGGCGGGCGCGAAAGGCCGGTTCTGAGTCGCCGATAACCTTCCTGATTTCTTCGATTTCCAGCCCCACCA
>Ga0194125_10009236_pt1 | contig 13721 bp, 15 predicted proteins | sample TA2KigC250mmetaG_FD_148626 | JGI IMG/M metagenome (GOLD analysis project Ga0194125, IMG submission 148626) | Freshwater microbial communities from Lake Tanganyika, Tanzania - TA2015034 Kigoma Deep Cast 250m | ecosystem: Environmental > Aquatic > Freshwater > Lake | place: Tanzania: Lake... | reverse complement strand
CGCCGCACATTCAGCCTGCAAGGTGGCCGCCAACGCCAGCGGTTCTTCCACGGTACGCCAGCCGGATGGCCGATCGGCCTGATGCCGGGCGATGCGTTCGCGCATCTCCGCATCCAGCGCCTGCGCGGTGGCAATCAGCGTCACCGGCAGCCCGGTCGCGCCTCCCCGCCGCTGGGCCAGCCCGCTCTTGCCCGAGCGGGCGCCGCCCAGGATCAGGGTCTTCACTCAGATTTTGCGGGTGTGCCGAGGCGCTGCGTCAGCAGGCCATGTGCCAGGGCAGCCACAGCGAGATACAGCCCGGTCACACCGACATACATGGGCAGATAACGCGCGAACTGCGCCGTGAACTCGGCCCAGGTCGGCTCGGCAATCTGACCGCCCAGCCAATAGAAGCTCACATTGGACAGCACGAAAGCGCTGAAGACCGACACACTGGATGCCCCCATCAGCGCCACTAGGGTCTGCCGCTTGGCCAGCCAGCGCCCGCCCTGCCACAACACAGCGTAGGCCGCCAGCAGGAAGCCATACGCCGGGGTCAGGCAATAGGCCGAGACATTCAGCCAACCCACCGCGACCGCATCAATGGCCACCGCCTCGATCATCAGGCCCGCCAGCCACAGCGGTGAAAGATAAAAACCGGCGATAAAGAAGATCGCCCACGAGGCATCCGGCAGATGCAATGCGTCGCCAAAGTGATGGAAACGCGTCGCCAGCATAAAAGCCATCAGGCCGAAGCCGATAAAGCGTTGCTGAGTCCTCGAGCATGTGAACATATTTCCTCCTAACAAGTGTTGCCAATATAGCCCAAAAAACCGCTGCTGCGGTTCACAGATCCACCCCGGGTTGCGCCTTGATGCCCGCCCGGTAGGCATGTTTCACATCGGCCAGCTCGCTCACGGTGTCGGCCGCGTCGATCAGGGCTTGAGGCGCGGCCCGGCCGGTGATGACGACATGCTGCATGGGCGGGCGCGCGGCCAGGTCGGCCAGCACGGCGGCCATATCCAGCCAGCCGTACTTGAGCACATAGGTCAGCTCATCCAGCACCACCAATTGCAGCGCCGGATCGGCCAACATCCGGCGCGCCACCTCCCAACCCTGTTGGGCGGTCGCGATGTCGCGCTCCAGATTCTGCGTATCCCAGGTAAAACCCTCGCCCAGAACATGCCACTCGACCCCGGGTTGCTTACCAAGGAAGGCCTCCTCGCCGGTATCGGAACGGCTCTTGATGAACTGCGCCACCCCCACCTTCATGCCGTGCCCCAGGGCCCGCGCCACCATGCCGAAAGCAGAGGAAGACTTGCCCTTGCCGTTGCCGGTCAGCACCAACAAGAGCCCTTTCTCCTGATCGGCCCGGGCGATGGCCGCGTCAATCACGGCCTTTTTACGGGCCATGCGGGCGGCGTGGCGTTCGGGTTTGTCGGTCATGCTTATTATTTTGGAGCGTAGCGCAGGGTTACAAACAGGCTGCGGCCAGGGGTGTTAAAACCATAAACCTGTTCATATTGCTTATCCAGCGCATTATCCAAACGCACGCGTAGCTGCCAGTCGCGCGCCAGTTCCTGTGCTAACGAGAAATTCAACACACCATAGCCTGAAACCCTGCGCGTATTGTTAACATCATCAAAACGCGGTCCTTCAAAACGCAGTTCAGAACCCCAAGTTTGTTTGCCAGACTTCCGCCACAATTTGATATAACCAAACTGGTTCGCCCGATAAGTCAGGTCCTTGCGTGTTTCTGCATTTATTGCATTCTGATAAGTCAATCCCGCCTCGAGCGAATACAAGCCAAAACGCTTACTGCCTGACAATTCCAATCCGTCAATTTCTGCGGAGCCTACATTAGCTGGCGCATCGGTCATTGTTCCATTGCTAGCAACAATTAAATCAGATACACGCTGACGGTAAAGTGTAGCCTTCAACAATTCGCGATCACGCGATAGCGTGACCCCAATTTCAAGATTTCGAGATCGCTCAGATTTCAGGCTTGCATTTCCCTCATAGGTATATCCATAACCATAATCCGTTAGCGGAAAATATAGATCATTAAAAGTGGGCGCCTTGAATGCCGTAGCCGTTGTAGCATGAATGCGTACGCCATTAAAAACATCATAGCCATAGCCGATGCCCCCAGTCGTCTTAGCTCCAAACTGTGAGTTGTCGTCATTTCGTATATTCATCTGCATGGAGTGTGGGCCCATATGAGCGCCATAACCGGCAAACAGGGATTTCACCTGACGGGCGCTTTGCGTAAAACTAGAGGTCGATTCCACTTCCTGATGCAAATACTCGGCGCCCAGCAGAATTACACCACGGCTCAGACGTAGGCTGTTTTCGACAGTCACCTGTTGCTGTTCGGTTTGAAAACGGCTTGGGTTTCCGCTCACCGTCAACATATTGTCCTTGCTGACCCCTATATGAAATGAACTCACAAATCCAGGCAACCATTCTTGGCGCAGGCGCAGAGTTTGAGAGGACAGTTTCTGATCGGAATAATCACGCCCAGGACTTGAATCATCGTATTCCGTTTGAGTATCTGTTTTCAGTACACCCAAAGTCACTTCGCCCTCTTTCCATTTGTAACCCACACTCGCCTTAACAGAATCATTCCGATAGGCGTCACGATCCGGATCATATGTTCCATAAAGCGCCTTAGGATTTGCCGAGGAAAAACCTTTGTTTTCGGTATGCCCAAGTGACAAAGCCATCTGCAATGCCCCTTGCTTCGTGGCCAAATCCGCGCTCATCTGACGGAATCCGTATGCACCAACAGAGGCTTCTACGGCGTTAGCATCCGCATCTCCATGCTTGGTAAAAATCTGCATCACGCCACCAACTGCGTTCATGCCATACAAATTACTAGCGGGCGAACGCACCAATTCGATACGATCAATCGCGTGCAACGGCAAATGTTCCAGCGCAGTCGCGCCTGTCGTTGCAGAGCCCAGTCGCTGCCCATCTATCAACACCAACAAGTGATTGGCGCTCGTCCCCCTTACACGAATATTCTGATTGCCACCCGCCCCACCATTCACAGTGACCTCAACCCCCGGGGTTGATGCCAATAGATCAGATAAGGATGTAGCACCACTTTGTGTGATTTGTTCAGCGGTCAAAATAGTGACATCAGACAGTACCGCCTTGGCTGCCGTCGGAATCCGCGTCGCAGTGACGACGATTTCATCCAGCGTAAATTCAGCCGGGGGCAGCAGGGCTTGGGTATTCGCCAGGGCGTTGGCAGAGAGGGCTGCCAACAAGGCAGCGGCAAGCGTTGTGTGTTGCATGGAGAACCTTCTTCAATGTCCTGCGACCCCGCAGGATGAACTCAAAACGCGAGTCGAGGAAGGCAACCGCCGTCACAGTCTCTGGAATCGCCGCCCCGCGACCCGCGCACCTTGCGTCCTGGCCGGTCTCCGGGCTTGCGCACAAGTCATTCGCCTTCCCGTCCCGAAGAACAGTGGCTATCAAACGACCGTTTAGCGCTTACCGTTGCGGGGGCAGCTGCGGCATTGAGATCAGAAAACCTCGCACCGCATTCCCGTTTCACCCTTGAAGGGCACCAGAAGCGGGGCCGATTGTAGCACCCGTAACCGGGGCTTCATGATTGACCTAGATCAATCGACGCGATAACCGCCGCGTTTAAGTCGCTGCACGATCTGCTCGACGCTGGCGGTGCCCTCACCGCCCGCGCACAGAAAATCGTGGAATAAGGTGCTGTGATAACTGCCGGGCACGCGGGCACGAATGGCGTCCCAGCGGGCTGCGCGGTTTTTTGACCAGTTCCCGTCCGCGCGGCCAAAGGCGTAGATCTTGCGTTCGCCCGTAGCACAGCGCATGCCTTCAAAATTGATGGTCCGCACCCCGCTTGGCGAGGTGATCACCACGCTGTAACGCGTCACGCCATCACTCCCCGTGGTCAGCGACTTGCGGTCAAGGGCATAGCGGTAACCGGGGCGCCCTTCAATCTCGAAGGCGAGTAAATCAGCATCAAGCGGGGCATTCGGCATCTGCGCCTGCAACTCTTGCCATGCCACGACCGCCTCGTCGAAGTCGTACTCGAACCGACTTTCCTGGCCCAGGTTGATCGCATAAGCGGGCAGGCTCAGGAGTAACAGGGCCAGCCCCTTTCCATACGAATGGCTCATGACGAAGACCTCGGGGAGGGCATAAACAAGGCGCATACCGCGGCCTTCTGGCCCCGTTTGTAGCCGGGATTGGGCAGGGCATCCGGCTGTTCCGGGGCCGGCATCGGATCGGCCGCCGGGCGAGGCATGGGCGAAGCAGCGCGGGGCTCACTCCGAGGTTCACGCGCCGCCGGCCTCGCGGCCTCGGGCAGGGTGTCTATCGGCAGGCTGCGCTGGATAAAGCGCTCCACGCCTGACAACAGTTTTTCCTCTTCCTTGCCAATCAGGGAAACGGCCAGTCCCGACGCGCCCGCACGCCCCGTGCGACCAATACGGTGCACATAATCCTCGGCGTGGTAGGGTAATTCGTAGTTGAACACCGCCGGCAGCTCGGCAATATCCAGACCGCGCGCCGCAATATCGGTCGCAACCAGCAACTGGATCTCGCCTTTCTTGAAACCCTCCAGCGCGGTAATGCGTTCAACCTGGGCCTTGTCGCCATGAATAATGGCCGCCGACACGCCGCGTTTTTGCAGTTGTCGGCCCAATTTGTCCGCCGTCAGTTTGGTGCGGGTAAAGACGATGGCCTGCGTCAGGCCGCGCTGTTTCACGATGCGTAGCAGGGCATCCAGTTTTTCGGCCTCGGGCACACGGTAGCCGACTTGTTCGACGGTCTCGGCAGCGGTATTGCGGCGCGCGACCTCGACCTTTTGCGGGTCATGCAGAAATTGGCCGGACAGACGCAAGATGTCGTCGCTAAAGGTCGCCGAAAACAGCAAGGTCTGGCGTTGCTTGGGTAACAGTTCGAGGATGTGTTTGAGATCCGGCAGAAAGCCCATGTCGAGCATGCGGTCGGCCTCGTCGAGGACCAGGAATTGCACCTGCGACAAATTCACCACCTTGCTGCCGGCGTGGTCGAGCAGACGGCCCGGCGTGGCGACGAGCACCTCGACGCCCTGGCGCAAGGCCGCGGTTTGTTCCTGCATGCCAGCACCGCCATAAACAACGGTGCTGCGTAGCGGGAGATTCTTGCCATAGGCCACCACACTGTCATGCACCTGGATGGCCAGCTCGCGCGTCGGGGTCAGCACCAAGGCACGCACCGGGTGGCGCGCGGGCGAGGTGCTGGTGTTGGCAAAGCCGCGCAAACGATGCAAGAGCGGCAGGGCAAAGGCGGCGGTCTTGCCGGTCCCGGTCTGGGCCTGGGCCAGGAGATCGCGCGCCGCCAGCACCAGCGGGATGGCCTGACTCTGGATCGGGGTCGGCGTCGAATAGCCCATGGCATTAATCGCCGCCAAGATCTCGGGGGCAAGGTGCAGGTCGGCAAAGGTATTGGCCTGCTCAATGGCGGGTGTAGAAGCGGGAGCCGCAGCAAGTTCAGTCATGTCAGTTCAGCGTGCGCCAATCAAGGCCTTTTTCCTGCTCGGCCACAAGAATCCAGTCCGGTTGGCAGCCCAGCGCATCCGCCAGGGCCTTCGTGGCCAACTCGGGGGTGTTGTTCTCGGCCGACAGATGTGCAGCCACCACATGGTGCAGCCCTGTATGTGCGACCTTGGCCAGCAGGGCTGCCGTGGCCGCATTCTCAAGATGCCCGTGAGGACCCAGAATGCGCCGCTTCAGCGACTCGGGGTAACGGGTGCTGGCACGCAGACGCTCGGGATCGTGATTACATTCCAGGACCAGGGCATCGCAACCGGCCAGGGTGGCCTCGATATGGGCCGTCACATGGCCGGCGTCGGTCAACAGGCCAAGGCGCCGAGCCCCATCCGAAAGACGAAAATGCACCGGCTCGCGCGCGTCATGCGGAATGGTATAGGGCAACACCTCAAAGGCGCCGATGGCCAACGGTTGCTCACCATGCAAGAGGCGCGGGTCATGCGGAGAATTATCCTGTGCCTCAAGCGCCGCCAAGGTGCCGTGGGTCATCCACACTGGGCACGCCGCACGCTGCGCAAAGGCCGCTGCCGAACGCGCATGATCACTGTGCTCGTGGGTCAGCAGGATGGCATCCATGTCGTCCGGAGCCAGTCCCAGCCGGGCCAGCCGTTGCACCGTGTCCTTCACGGTCAGGCCACAATCAATCAGAACCCGCGTTTTCAAACGGCCTTCCGAGGCCTCCACCACCCAGGCATTGCCCTTGCTGCCACTCCCAAGTGCGGCGAAACGAAACACTATTTCAACTGCTCCAGCAACAAGGTCAGGATGCGCATGGCCGTCTCGTTGCGCAACACCTCGCCCTGCTCGTTGAGAACCGTCACGCTGGTCGTATCCCCTTGCGTCAGGACTCGAACGCGATATTTTTTGGCCAGAACCTTGTTGTCATCGGAGCGCCAGAACGCCACCTTGTCCAAGAAGCCCTTCTTGGCCACGCCCGCCTCAGGATCGGCGTAGCGGACAAAATAGACACCGCCAGCGCGATCCCGGTCTTCAACCACAAAACCAATCCGATCCAGGGCGAGACCGACACGACGCCAGGCGCGATCAAACAGCTCCGGCAGGACCAGGTTACCGCTGCCATCCCCAGGGCGAACCAGGGTCGCCATCGGGACGGCGGCCTTTTCGGCCAAACGCGCCGTCGCGATCTTCTCTTCTGTGCCCAGACGAACCATCAGGCGGCGCAACATCTCGGCCTCCAGCTCCGGATCCGGGTTTCGCGGCTGCCACATGGTGCGGCCCTTGCCCTCGTCGCCACCGGACTGGGTGCCTTCGTACACCTCACGCATGCCCCGATGGCTGATATAAATCTCCACCGTGCCGGGCTCGCTACCCTGTTCAATCCGGCTGCGGAACTTGTCGCGATCCGCCGTCGAATAAACCATGTCCATCGCCCGGCCGAGGAACTTGCGCATCCCGCCTTCGGGCACCTTGGCGCGATTCTCGGCCCATTCGGTCTCCATGACACCCGCCTCGGGCAGCTCCACATTGATAATGAAGCCCAGTTCCTGCCAGAAGTCCTTAACCGTCAGCCAGGCATCCTTGGCCGGCACCTGAGCCACCAGCCAGCGCTGTGTCCCGGCCCGCTCGATGCGCACCTTGTCCACCTTGGGCAACAAGGCCTTGCTGCTTTCAGAGGCCGGCGTGCTGCTCCGGGCCCGGTCGTATTCAGAGGCCGTCGCAGAACCCCGACCCATGGCGCCCGGCACGGTGTAGCGCGTATCCGCTGTCGGTTGAACCAGATCCGGCGGAACGACCAGAGACGGAAGTTTTCCACCGCCCTCGGTCTTGTAGTCGATCTTCTTCTCATCCAGCAGGCTGCAACCTGCCAGGGTGACCGCCGTGGAAACCAGAACCAGCCGAGCTATGGGCGTACGCATCAATGTAATCTCCTCAAAGGACGCCGGCTTCACGCAGGGCGGTACGAATCGTTTCGTGATGGTTTTCGGCAAGCGGCGTCAGCGGCAGACGAATCCCGCTCTCGCAGAGTCCCAATTGCTGCACAGCCCACTTCACCGGGATCGGGTTGGCCTCAACAAACAGCTTGCTATGCAGGGACAGCAAGCGGAAATGAATCTGCCGCGCCGTGACAACATCACCGGCCATCGCGGCAACGCACATGGCATGCATCAACCTGGGAGCGACATTGGTCGTGACCGAGATCACGCCGTGACCGCCCAGCAGCATCAGCAACACACCGCTGGCATCGTCACCGCTGTACACGCCAAACGAGGCAGGGGCGCGCTTGATCAGATCGGAGCCTCGTTCCATGTTGCCGGTCGCATCCTTGATCCCGATCACACCGGGGACCTGCGCCAGACGCAGGGCCGTGTCATTGCTGATGTCGGACACGGTGCGGCCCGGCACATTGTAGAGAATCAAGGGCAGTTCGACCGCCTCGGCAATGGCCTTGAAGTGACGGTACAGGCCTTCCTGGCCGGGCTTGTTGTAATACGGGGCCACCGACAGACCCGCCACCGCACCCGCCTTTTTGGCGCAATGGGTCAACTCAATGGCCTCGGTCGTGGAATTGGCGCCCGTCCCGGCGATCACGGGAACACGACCCGCGGCCTGTTCCACCGCCGTGCGAATCAGCAGGCAATGTTCATCCGGATCCACGGTGGGCGACTCGCCGGTCGTTCCGACGATCACCAGGCCATCCGTACCTTCGGCAATGTGCCAGTCAATCAGGGCCCGGAAACGCGGCAGGTCCAGCCGGCCATCCGGCAACATGGGGGTAACAAGGGCAACAAGGCTACCGGTAATCATGATCCACGCACTATCCAACAAAACCAGTGCATTCTAGACGATCTCCGTGCAGTTCGGGTGTCGCCGATGCGTAAGCGAGGACAGTCAAGCGGCCGTACCGACAAAGTCGTCCAGCAACGGGACATCAGTCGGCGCCGTTGTCCTCGCCATTCCGACAGAACTCCGCCAAGGCCTCGGCATCCAGCACCTGAATCTTGCGCCCCGCCACCGCGATCACCTCCATCTCAAGCAACTGCCGGAACGCCCGTGACAGGCTGGCCTGAGCCAGGTTCAGCTTGGCCGCAATATCGCGCTTGCTCGCCGGGAGGGTCAGCCCATAGACGCGGGGATTGTCCTCGGCACGGAATTGCAGAAGGTAATAACTCAGGCGTTGCAGACTGGATCTCGGTGAACTACCGGCAATATCACTGATCAACCCTATCACCCGGTTGGACATGGCCTCCAGCAACTGACAGGCCAGACCAGCATCTTGTTGGGCCTGCTGGCGCAACACCTCGGAGCTGATGGCCAGCAGATGCGAATCCACCCTGGCAACCGCCGTCGCGGTATGGGGAATCCCCAGATAGGCCGTCGCTTCGCACACCGAATCGCAGGATCGGGCCAGAACAATGATCTTCTCGGCCCCATTGGGCAGCGGCAGGAACATCCCAATCTGGCCGCTCACAACAATAAACAAATCGTCGGCCAACTCGCCCTGACGATACAAAGTGCCGTTTCGCGGCAGAAAAACACTCCGCGCACTCTCGGCCAGACGCAGCAAACTCTCTGAGCGAACGCCCTTAAACAGGGTGCATCGACCAATCGATTCGGCTGTCTCAGTCAAGGACAGGATACTGGAAGGGGCTACCGTCATTTGGAATATAAATTGTGTTTATATTCCATTTATAGTCCATCGCCACAACCCTGTCCAGCGCTTGCTGCCCCAGCCAGATGGATGCCCCAAGCCAATCAGGTCGGGATCTCGACCTCATCCGGGATATGCCGTGCCTCATCGACCAGCATGACCGGAATATCGTCACGAATGGGGAAGGCCAAACGATCGGCCCGGCAAATCAGCTCCGCCGCCGCACGGTCGTAATACAAAGGCCCCTTGCACAGCGGGCACACCAGAATATCGAGCAGTTTGCTGTCCACGATAAATCTCCTTTATCCGTTAAAACCCAGTATCTTCAAGATGCGTCCTTGTAGCCCCTCTGCGACCACAGCGTCAACCTCCAGCACCCAGCAATCCGGATGCGCAAAGGCCTCGCATTTGACGGCATCTTTCGCCGTCATGATGACCGGCCCAGGCGGCAGGTCCGCCGCCACAAAACGGTGATGATCCGGGAAGGCATAGGGCACCGGCGTCAGGCCCAGCCGGACCAATTGATCAAAAAAGCGTTGCGGGTGGCCAATACCCGCCAGTGCGGCCACCGACTGCCCCACAAAATCGGCAACCGCGGCCGTCCGGGAAGGGTCGTGCAGACTACGCAGCACCCCAGCCTGCAGGTGCATCGCGTAAGTCGGCGCCGCGCATTTCAGCGCAGTCAGGTTTTCTCCGTTGATCACCACCGCCGTCACGGTATCGAGTCGCCCCGCGCCCTCACGCAACGGCCCCCAAGGTAACCGGTGTCCATTACCCAGGCCACGCGTCCCGTCAATAACAGCAATCTCGATATCGCGTGCCAAAGACAAGTGTTGCAGTCCATCATCACAGAGCAGTACATCAACCTCGGGATGCGCCGCCAGCAGGGCACGGCCCGCCGCCGCCCGCCGTGCGCCCACCCAGACAGGACACCTACTCTGCCGCGCCAGCAGGATCGGTTCATCGCCCACTTGCTCAGCCGCGCTCTCCGCCAAGACCGGCAGCACACCATGCGCCTGCCCCCGGTAGCCACGACTCACGATTCCCGGGCGCCAACCCGCCGCCCGCAAGGTCTGCGCCAGCCAGAGAGTCAGCGGCGTCTTGCCGGTACCGCCCGCCGTAATATTGCCGACAACGATCACTGGGCACGGTAGCCGGTCCGCGCGCAACACACCGGATCGGTACAGACGGGCACGCCATCCGGAAATCAGGGCAAAGAGTCCCGCCAAAGGGGCCAAGCCAAGGGCCAGGGCACGACAGCGCACGACCTGGCTACGGCGCTCCAGGCGCGAGTACCAGCACTCCAACAGGATTGAAGTCAGGCCGCTCACGCCAATCGCATCACTCACCGCTCGTCTTGGTCACAAAGGTCACCCGGGTCAGGCCCGCGCGGCGGGCCGCATCCATGACGCGGATAACCGACTGGTGCGTCGCCCGCGCATCGGCGTTGATGATGACCACCGGGTCGGGGGCGTTGACGGCCGCCGCCTTGAAGGCCGCGCTTAGATCCTGAACGGTGGTCTGGCTCAGGCGCGTGTTATTGAGGCTGTAACCGCCTTGCGCATCCACACCAATATCCAGCCGCTTGGGCTCGTCACGGGCCGACTCCCCCTTGGCCTCCGGGAGATTGATCTGCAATTCGGAGAAACGGGCATAGGTCGTGGTGACCATCAAAAAGATGAGAATGACAAGCAGGACATCAATGAGCGGGATCAGGTTGATCTCCGGCTCATTGGCGGCCCCACCGCGCTGAAAATTCACGGCCGATCTCCATGAACGACCTCGACCAACTTCACGGCCTGCTGTTCCATTTCGATCAGCAGACCCTCAACCTTGCCGCGAAAATGCCGGTAGGCGACCATGCTGGGGATCGCGACAATGAGACCGAAGGCGGTGTTGTACAGCGCAACCGAGATGCCGTGCGCCAAGACCGCCGGATTGCCACCGGTGGGGGTTTGCGAGCCGAAGATCTCAACCATGCCAATCACGGTGCCCAGCAAACCGAGCAGCGGCGAGACCGAGGCGATGGTACCCAGGGTGGTCAGATAGCGCGACAAGTCATGTGCCACGGCACGACCCGTCTCTTCCAGCGATTCCTTCATGAGTTCGCGACTCATGCTCAGGCTACTGATCCCGGCGGCCAGGATCCGGCCCAAGGGCGAGGCATCATCGGTCACGGGCGTACCTGCCTTGAGCTCCGTCAGCGTGCGCTGCAACAAGCCCGCCGGCAAGACCCGATCGTCACGCAGGGTCCAGGCACGATCAAAAATAATGCCGAGGGAGACCACCGAGGCAATAATCAACGGCCAAATAGGCCAACCAGCCGCTTCGATAAGTGCAATCACGGAGTTTCCTAGAAGATAGAGGGGGACACCGGCTACTTTATCGCCGCCCTGCGTCAGGGGCAAGCATCCCTCTAGAGGTCGTTCGCGCAACACGCCCGGACCCCGAGCGTCCAAAACGCCACCCTGGCGACAACCCTGTATAATCGCGCGGCCTTATGATCCGTCCAATATTTCTTCGTCCCTGCACCCCCGGTGCCGCGCAGGCCGTTCTCATGAATCGCCTTTTCGCATGATCCGACGCCTGATCCGCAAGATCCTGGGGCGAGGTGCATCGACCACCCCTCGCATCATCCCGGTCTCCCAGCACGGCATCCGCCGCGAGCAGATCCATCCTTGCGCCCTCAAGGTCACGCGCACCCTGCGCGCCGAAGGCTTTGCCGCCTTTATTGTGGGGGGCGCCGTACGCGATCTGCTGCTCAAAAAGACGCCCAAGGACTTTGATGTCGCCACCAATGCGACCCCCGACCAGATTCGGGCCCTCTTTCGTCGTGCCCGCGCCATCGGCCGCCGCTTTCAAATCGTTCATGTCTATTGTGGCGCCGACACGATTGAGGTGACCACCTTCCGCGCCAGCCAAGACAGCAATAGCGAGGCCTCCGAGGACGAAGGTCTGCGCCAAACGGCGGCTGACGGCCGGATTCTGCGTGACAATGTCTTCGGTTCCCAGAGCGAAGACGCCGCCCGGCGTGACTTCACGGTCAATGCCCTCTACTACGACCCGCACGACGAAAGCGTCTGGGACTATCACAACGGCGTGGCGGATGCGCAAAAGCGCGTCCTGCGCATGATTGGTGACCCCAAGACCCGTTTCCGGGAAGACCCTGTGCGGATGCTGCGCGCCACCCGTTTTTCGGCCAAGCTTGATTTCCATATTGATACGGCCACCCGCGCGCCCATCGCCGAACTGGCCCCCATGCTGGAGCACATTCCGTCCGCCCGTCTCTATGACGAGATGATGAAACTGCTCCTGTCCGGCCATGCCGAGCGCGGCGTCCACCAGCTCCGCGCCGAGGGCCTGCATCACGGCATCCTGCCCATTCTTGATACGGTACTGGACGCCCCGGCCCACAAACCCTTTATCCATGCGGTCCTGCACGACACCGACCTGCGCATCCGCGAGGGACGCTCGGCCTCGCCCGCGTTCATGCTGGCCGGCCTGCTCTGGTTCGTCTTCCAGAAGACCTGGGAAGATCTGAAAGATGAGGGCCTCCCCGACAGCGCCGCCATGTACGAGGCGATGGACGAGACCCTGGAACGGCAGCGCAAGCAACTCGCATTCCCGCGCCGACTTGACGGCACCATCAAAGAGATCTGGGCGCTGCAACCCCGTTTTGAACAACGCAGCGGCGCGCGCCCCTTCCGCCTTCTGGATCACCCCCGCTGGCGAGCTGGCTATGATTTTCTCCTGCTGCGCGGCCACGGGGCCGATGGCGCGGCCGCCGAAATTGCCGATTGGTGGACGCGCTTCGAGGCGGCTGACGATGCCACCCGCAACGACCTGCTGCTGCCGACCAGCGGCGAACGCCGCCCACGCCGCCGCAGAAAACGCAGCCCTGCCCGGGCCACCCACGGCGAGGACGCCGGCCGTGAGTAACGCGGCTGCGGAGGCCGCAGAGGTCACAGAAGCCACAAAGGCCGCATCAGCCCGGGTCACCGCCTATATCGCCCTCGGCAGCAATCTGGGGGACGCATCGGGTGATGACGGCCCCATCCAGCAAATCAAACGCGCCCTCCTGGAACTGCACAGCCTGCCGAAAACACAGCGTGTACGCCACTCCAGCCTCTACCAGAGTCCGCCCGCCGGGCATGCGGACCAACCGGATTACATCAACGCCGTGGCTGAGATCAGGACCCAGTTGACCCCTGGCGAACTCCTCCAGGAATTACTCAAGCTGGAAATCCGTTTCGGTCGCCGGCGCTTATTCCGCAATGCCCCCCGCACCCTGGATCTCGACCTGCTTCTCTATGATGCGCTGGTCCTGCATGAACCCGGTCTAACCCTGCCGCACCCGCGCATGCACACACGCCCCTTCGTCCTCGTGCCCCTGCTGGAGATCGCCCCGACGATCGAAATTCCGGGACATGGCCCGATCCGGACCCTGCAACCCGCCCATGATCAATCGCACTTGCGCCCCGTTAAACACCAAGCCGCCTCTGCGCTCCTTGAAGGTGCTGCCTGATGCACCTGCAGGAGGCCCGTTACATCGT
>Ga0194125_10009234_pt1 | contig 13722 bp, 7 predicted proteins | sample TA2KigC250mmetaG_FD_148626 | JGI IMG/M metagenome (GOLD analysis project Ga0194125, IMG submission 148626) | Freshwater microbial communities from Lake Tanganyika, Tanzania - TA2015034 Kigoma Deep Cast 250m | ecosystem: Environmental > Aquatic > Freshwater > Lake | place: Tanzania: Lake... | reverse complement strand
CATTGGCCCGTAGGGCCCGCCGCTCCTCCCGGCACCGCTTCCTGAAGATCCCGAGATCCGATCCGGCGTCGCAGAGGAGCTGCGAGGCGCCTGTCCGCAACAGGTCCTCGAGGATGGGCGTCGTATTCCCGCCGATGATCAAAGGCGTCTGCCGGGCGCCCGCCGCGCGCAACCCGGGCACGACGATGTCCCGATAGACCGGCGCGACGAACTCGCGGAAGACCCGCGGCGAGGCCGCGGCCGGCGAGGCTTTGGAGTCGAAGACGACGGTCTCGGCGCCCTTTTCGAGAAAAGCCCTCCCGAAAACGACCGTGACTTGCGCCGAGAATTCGAGGAGGCGCCGGACGAACACGGGATCGTCCACCGTCGCCACAAGCAGGGCTTCGGTGCCGACGAGCGCCGAGGCCAGCGAGTAGGGTCCGGTCAGGGCGCCACGGACGATGATCTCCCGCCCGATGTCCCGGTGGAGCCCGGCGGCCGCCCCGACCAGGAGCGGCATCCGGCCGTCCCGTCCCGGGTCCGGCAGGCCCAGCTTCCGCATCCCGGCGGGTCCGTCGATAAGGGGGGCCGCCGGGGCCGGCACGTCGGCCGAATCCTCGAAGTAGCGGACCTCGCATCCCAGGGCCTCGGCTTCGACGTTGTAGACGTCGATCCCGACGACGAGCATGTCGGGGTCGTAGGTCTCGAGCTCCCTCTCGAGGCATTCGCGGAGGAGGCCGCCGTCGCGACAGACCTCCGAGGGGAACCGTCCGGCGAGGCGGGCCTTGTGCTCGTAGACGGCCGGAACGAACGGGACGAGGTCGGCGGGCTCGAACGCGCAGGCGCACTCGACCCGCTCGCGCTTGGTCATGGCCGTCAGATGAAGACCGTGCCGAGGGTGTAGATGGCGAAGGCGACCAGGGCCAGCCCCATGTAGAAGAGGAGCTTTCGGAACAGCTCGGCCCGGATCCGGGACTGCCGGCTCGACACGAACCGGACGAGCGAAACATACCAGGCGAAGGACCCCAGTCCGCAGGCGGCCGCGAAGACCGCCGCGGTCCATCCGCCGTGCTGGACGAGCCGGTGGCCGGTCACCGTGCCGGCCACGGCGATCCAGAACATGTAGAGCGTGGGGTTGGTCACGTAGAGCAGGAGGACGCCGAGGACGGGCTTGGGTGTCGCCGCCGGGATCTTGTCGCCCGCGCCGGGGATCTTGAACGTCCTGGAATCGCGGATGAGCTTGCGGCTGAGGAGAATGAGGATGACGGCCGCGATGACCTTCAGAACGGGCCTGATGCCCGGGCCGATGCTGATCTTGAGCTCGAAGAAGCCGGTCAGGGCGATAAAACAGGCCGCGATGTCGAGGAGAGAGGCCGTCGCTCCGGCGAGGAGGCCGTGGAGGAAGTCCCGCTTGAGGGTCTGGGAAGCGACGTAGAGATTGATCGGCCCGACCGGCACGGCGGCCAGCAGGCCGACGAAGATCCCCAGCAGAACGAACATGCCCAAGCATATATCAAAAAAACCGCGGGTTCGTCAATTTCCCGCGGCGGGCTCCGGACGGAGGGGGGATCGAGGGGAGGGGGATGCCGGGAAGGGCAGGGGGCTTGGGAGGGGAGCCCCTACATCTTGGCCATGCGGGACTCTTCGCCCTCCTCTTCCTCTTCGGCCTCGAGCTCGATGCCGAGCAGCTTGGCCGTGCCTTCGTAGACCATTTTCAAGGACTTCTTGGAGTCCTGGAGTTCGGCCAGGCGCTTGCGGACCTTCTGAAGCTCCTTCTCGACCTCTTCGTCGAGATGGTCCAGCTGGTGGCGGACCTCTGCCATCGTCCTCTTGTACAGTTCTTCCTGGTCCTTGCTCAGTGACATGTGTGGCTCCTATTCCATTGATTCCCCTGCCTCGTCTCCCAGCTTGAAGACGATGACGACGGGCATCCAAACCTTGACGTTGACGCCGTTCTTGCGCGCCGGGTTGAATTTCCATTTCCTCACGGCCGTCTCGGCCGCTTTTTCGAGCCCCCGATCGTCCTTCATCCCCCTCAGGATGCCGGTGTCGACGACCTTGCCCGTTTCGTCGATGAGGGCATTGACCGTGATCACGCCTTCGACGCCGAGCCTCAGGGCCCCCTGGGGATAGACCGGCTCCGCTCTCTTGACGACCGAGGGCGGTTTGTCGACTTCGATGAGATCCACGAGGTCCCCCTCCTTGACCGCCGGGGCGGGATCGGGCGGGGCCTCGGAAGCGGCCTGGGCCGCTCCCGGGTCGGGGGGCGCTGTCTGCTCTTGCTTGACCGGCGGCGGCTCGGGCCTTTTCTCCTCCGGTTTGTTCTCGACCGGCAGCTGCAGGGCGAGGCCGGGATTGGCCGCCGTCTGGATCGGGGCGATCAGGTCCGCCTCGAGCCCCTCCGGGCCTTCCGTCGCGGCCGAACCTTCGCTGCCGACGCCGTTCCCGGCCGCTTTCTTCGGCGCGGGGGCGGCCGGTTTCGGCTGGGGCTTCTGCTCGGGCTTCTCTTCGCGAGGGGGATCGGGGATCGTCTCGGGCGCTTGTTCCTCGGTCGTTTCCGGAAGCGCCGCGGCGGCCACGGCGGGCACGTTCGCCGGCGCCGGCGGCTGCGGCTTGGGCTTGAAGAGGAAGAAGCCGGCGACGGCCAGGATGACGATCGCGACGCCTCCGGCCGCGAGCGCCGGGAAACCCGCTCGGCTTTTCTTTTCTTCGACTTCGTCGAACAGGCCCGTGGGGATCCTCTGCCGCAGCTTCGCGTCCTCGATGACCGACCGGCGAAGCTCGTCCGGCGCCTCGGCCGGGGCTGGGCCTTCCCAGGAGGGAGAGCGGCCCTCGGTCTCTTTCCTCTCCTCCAGCCGCGGCTTGGCTACAGGAGGAGGCTCAGGCGCCGGAACGGCCGCGGGCGCGGGCCTCGGGGGGACCGGCGAAGCGGGCTTGGGCCTTTCAACAGGAGGGGTTGCCGGCGTCGGGGCCGCCACCCTGGGCTTTTCCAGCGGTCGGGCCGGCGGTTGAGGCGGCCGGTAAGCTTCCCGCTGCGGAGCGGGCTTGGGCCTTTCAACAGGAGGGGTTGTCGTCGTCGGGGCCGCGACCCGGGGCTTTTCCGCGGGCGGGACCGGAGGCGGGGCTACCTTCGGCTTGCCGGGCACCTTTTTCTTTTCGCCGCCGAGGTCCATATCGGCCAGCGCGGACTTCAGCATGTTGTCGATCTCGGCGCCGTCATGTCCGTTGTTCTTGTGGCCGTGGGGCGGCTCGAGCTCGACCTTCGGGAGGGATCGGAGGGCGGCCGCGACGAGGTCGACGTCGTCCGCGCCCGCCCTGGGCTTGGCGTCCTTCTTCTTCTCGGACCGGGCCGGGGCGTCGGACATGATCTTCGGGATGTCCTTCTCGAGCTGCTCGAGGTCCAAGGCCCAACGAACCTCCTCCGCCGGCGGCTTCGGCTTTTCGGGCTTGCGGGGCGCGGTGGGGGGGGCGGCTTGCTGCAGCGCGGCGGCCGAGGCCGAGGCCTCGGCATAGCCGGGAGCCAGGTCGGGGTCGGGCTCCGGCTCCGTTTCCGGCACCGGTTCGGACTTCCCGATAACGGCCTCGATCGAGGCCAGGATCTCGGCGATCTTCAGAGGTTTTTCGAAATATTCCGAAGCCCCGTAGGAGCGGAGCGCTTCCGTCCTGTAGACACGGTCCTTGTAGACCCCGGTCATGATGAAGACCGGCACCCGCCGCTCGTGAACGGAGGTGATCCTCTGGCAGAGCTCGAATCCGTGGATCTTGGAGAGCATGGCCTCCATGAGGACGAGGTCCGGGTCTTCCTGGTTGTACTTGTCCCACGCGACCTGCCCGTCGCCGGCCAGAATGACCTCATAGCCCTCTCCGGTCAGGATCTGCTGGAGAGAGGCCAGAGTGCTCTGGTCATAATCGACGACGAGAATCTTTTTCATGCCCATCCCAATCGACCTTTCACCGTCCCCGTCGTCCCGGGGGCCGAACCCGATCGGCCTCCCGCCGGACGTTCCGGAAGGCGGTGCCTTTGGTACGGGACCATTTTTTTCTCACCCCTCGGCCCGGTCAATCACCCCTATAGGTGATTTGGAGGATGATTTCCCCCCCGGGGCGGGAGGAAGGCCGAAAAGGGCCGCTATTTCCTGCGGCTCTCGATGAGGATCTGGAGGATCTCGAGCTCGTCGGAGTCGAACCAGATCTTGGAGCAGGACAGGCACTTGTCGACCGGGATGAAATACTGGTAGTTGTACGGCCGGGCGGCCATCCTGTATCCGCAGCTCGGGCAGGTGGTGCCTTTCGAGAGGGAACTCTCGATCTTGAGCTTCTTGAGCGGGTTCAGCTTGAAGCGCTCCTCGACCTGGCCGGCCTTCCGGACGAGGGCCTCCGAGAACGCGACCTCACGCCGGGCGATGATCTTGTCGATGCAGGCCATGTCCACGAGGCGTCCGCGGCAGCGGCGGCAGGCCTTGATCAGGACCCCCTCGTAGAAGGCCTCGGCGAGCGCGACGCGGCAGCGCGGACAGAGGTTCTCCCGGCCCGGGGACAGGTGCCGCTTGCGGGCCATGCGGCTCATGGCGGTCCTGAGCTGGGGGAACTCGCGGGCCTTGGCCTCGATCCCTTCCTGGACGTTCTTGACGAGCATCAGGGACGAGAACCGGGGCCGGCCGATGAGCTCGCCCGTGGTGAACGGGCCTTCCCACTTTTCCCCGCCCGTCGCGGCCAACAGCCAGACCGGCGCTTCCTCGGCCGGGGTCGCCGCCGCCGTGCCGCGCGGGGCGTCTTCCGCGAACAGCTCGAGCTGGCATTCCTTGAGCTCATCGAACGAGTGGAGGACGCCGCGGGCCCGCTCCCGGGCCTCCTCGTTCTCCCAGACGGCGTCGATCACGGCTTGGGGCTTTTTCCGGGCCATGGCCGCCAGGGCGCCGACGCGCTTCATGAGCGGGGGATGGGAGCTGAAGATCCTCCCCAACAGGCCTTCGGACGTGTCGCGGGAATCTGGGCGGACGATGAACAGCGGAGTGTAGCTGAGTGAGAAATCCCCGACGAAGGAGTTCTTGACATGGGCCTTGTAGACGGCCCGGGCCAGCGATTCGGGGGCCCGGCAGAGCTCGACGGCCGCGGCGTCGGCCAGCAGCTCCCGTTCCCGGCTGATCAGGGTGCTGAGGAGATGCATGACGAGGGCCGACAGGCTGACCGCGAGATAGAAGAGCACGGGCGGGAAGACGGCGCCCTCGCCGCGCCCGGACCTCGAGTCGCGCGGGTCCTCCCGCTCGGGCTCGAGGGCCTCCCGGAGCTTCTCGAAGAGGTTGGCCAGGGAACAGACGAGGGTCATGTAGGCGGCGTCGCCGCGGGCGATGTGGGCCAGCTCGTGGGCGGCGACGGCCTGAAGCTCGTCGCGCGTGCCCTCGGCCAGCAGTCCCTCGGTGACGGCCACGGCCGGAGTGCCGTCCTCCTCCATGACGGCCAGGGAGTTGATGGCGAAGGACGGCAGGACGTAGGTGTTGACCCGGGGCAGGCCGGCGGAGATGCGGATCTCGTCCACGGTGTTGATGAGCTGTTTGTGATAGCGGTCGGCGGCGTCCGGGGTCCGGGCTTGGAGGCGGTGGAGGATGAACCGGGGCCCGTTCCTGCGGGCGTCCTGGAAATGAAGGAAGGCGACGAGAGAGGCGGCGACGCCGTTGAACAGCAGGAAGCGGGGCCAGAAGACCGGCGAGCCGAGCGTCTCGCGGCCGAGGAACAGGCCGAAGCTCCAGAGCAGGGTCAGCGTGACCAAGCCGATGGCGAAGAAGTGGAAGAGGAGGACGAAGGCGAACAGGAACAGGCTCCGGGACTTCTGACGCTCCTGGATCTCGTAGAAGTCGCGGGGGGGCTTGGGCGTCGTCTTGGGCATGAGCTCGCGGGAATCATACCGGATTCGCCGCCGGAGCGTCAATCGCGGACACGTTCGCTCGCCTCGGGACGTTCCTCTCGCGGAGCACCCCCGTCCGTGCTCGCCGCTCCAAAGAGCTCTTCGGCATCAGCGGCTGCGCGCGGGCGGGGGGCCCCCGCTCCGCTGTGGGGCGAATGGGGACATGTACCTTCGGTACGTGTCCCCCGGTGATAGAAAAAAGCTTTGACGGGGGGGGCAGGGATATGTACTCTTTGTCCATGTCCCCAGTCTCCCTGTCAAGGAGGTTCCCCATGACGCCGTTCCGGAGAACAGGCCGCGCGGCGGCCTTGATCATCGCCCTGTCCTTCGCGCTCGTCCTGGCCGGGCCGGCGCTCTTCGGCCAGGCGAAAAAGCCCCTGACGTTCACCGACATGATGAAGTTCCGGCATCTGCAGAACCCGGTGATCTCGGAGGACGGCCGGTGGGTGGCCTTCGCCTCCCAGCCCGACCGGGGCGACGGCGAGGGAATGGCCGTCCAGGTCGGCACAGGCGAGACCCGCGCGGTGGTCCGCGGCTCCAGGCCCGCGCTCTCGTCCGACGGCCGCTGGGCGGCCTTCGCCGTCCTGCCCGTGGCCGCGGAGGCCGAGAAGGCCGGCAAGGACAAGCCCAAGCCGGGGATGGCCCTGGTCGACCTCGGCTCGGGAAGCGTCCAGGAGGTCGCCGGCGTCGAGCGCTTCGCCTTCTCGGAGGACGGGGCGTGGCTGGCCTGCCACCTGTTCAAGGAAGACAAGAAGGATGCCAAGCCGGAGGCCAAGACCGGGGACAAGCCCGCCTCGGCCGCCGAGGCCAAGGCCCCCGCGCTCGAGACGGGCGGCGAGCTCATCCTGCGGCGGCTGGCGACGGGCGAAGAGACGAGGGTCCCATTCGTCACCTCGTTCGCCTTCGACAAGGGCTCGACGCGCCTGGCCTACGCGACGGGCCACCCGGACGGGAAGGCCAACGGGGCCTTCCTCCGCGAGCTGGCCAAGCCCGGCCTTCCCGAGGTCAGCCTCCACGCCGCCGAAAGGGCGGCCTACAGGAACCTCTCCTGGTCGGAGGCCGAAGGCCGCCTGGCGTTCGTCGCCGGGACCCAGGACGACAAGGCCCGGGTCCGGTCCTGCTCCCTGTGGCGCTGGGACGCCAAGACGGGCCGCGCGGTCGAGGCCGTGCCCGCCGCCGCGGCCCCGGCCGGGTGGATCGTCCCGGCCAAGAACACGCTCGCCTGGAGCAAGGACGGACGGCGCCTCTTCTTCGGCCTCAAGCCGGCGGACATGGAGGAGCCCGCCGAGACGGAGAAGAAGGAGGACAAGGACGCGCCCGTCGATCTTTTCGACACGGACGCCATCCTGGCCAAGCGGGAGGTCGACGTCTGGCATTGGAACGATCCGCTGATCAACTCCCATCAGAAGAAGATGTGGAACTGGACCAAGGACAAGACCTACGCGGCCGTCCTCCACGCCGACTCCGGCCGCGTCGTGCCGCTGGCCGACAAGGACATGCCCGACGTCGAGACCGGCGACCAGGCCCGCCACGTCTTGGGCGCCTCGGACGTTCCTTATCTCAAGGAGGTCACCTGGGACGGCAGCTACCGGGACGTCTTTCTCGTTAACCTGACCGACGGCTCCCGCAAGAAGGTCCTCACCAGGCATGCGGGCCGGCCCAGCCTCTCGCCCGGCGGCCGGGCCTTCGTCTATTATGAGCAGCGGGACTGGCACCTTCTGGACACGACGACCGGCAAGACCGTCAACCTGACGGCCGGGCTCGGCGTCCCGTTCGCCGACGAGGACCACGACACGCCGGACGAGCCGGGCGGCTACGGCGTCGCCGGCTGGATGGCCGACGATTCGGCCGTCCTGATCTACGACAAGTTCGATCTCTGGCGGTTCGACGTCCCCCTGGGCCGGGCCGTCAACCTGTCGCGAACGGAGGGCCGCAAGACGCGGACCCAGTTCCGGGTCGTCCGCCTCGACCGCGAGGCCCCCGGCTTCGGCCGCGACGAGAGGCTGCTTCTCTCGAGCGTCAACGAGCGCGACAAGAGGGAGGGCTTCTGGACGGCCCGCGTCGGGACGCCCGGCGTCACCAAGCTCCTCGAGGAGCCGCGCAAGTTCACTTTCGTGGCCAAGGCCAAGAGAAGCGACACGCTGCTCTACACCCGGCAGAGCTATGAGGAGTTCCCCGACCTCTGGACCGCGGGACCCGATCTCGCTTCTCCGAAGAAGCTGACCGACCTCAACCCCCAGATCAAGGACTTCGCCTGGGGGACGGCCGAGCTCGTCGAGTGGGCGAGCACGGACGGCGTCCCTCTCCAGGGCGTGCTGATCAAGCCCGGCAACTACGAGCCGGGCCGCCGCTACCCGGTCATCGTCTATTTCTACGAGCTGTTCTCCCAGCGCCTCCACGAGTTCAACCAGGTCGTCGTCAACCACCGGCCCTGCTTCCCGTTCTACGCCAGCAACGGCTACGCCGTCTTTCTCCCCGACGTGCGCTTCGACATCGGGCTGCCCGGCCCGTCCGAGGTCAAGTGCCTCGTGCCGGGGGCCCAGAAGCTCGTCGACATGGGCGTCGCCGACCCCGCGCGGATCGGGCTCCACGGGCATTCCTGGAGCGGCTACGGGACGGCCTATGTCGTCACCCGGACGGACTTCTTCGCCTGCGCCATCGCCGGCGCGCCCGTGGGCAACATGACCAGCGCCTACAGCGGCATCCGGTACGAATCCGGCGTCGCCCGGCAGATGCAGTACGAGAAGCAGCAGAGCCGCATCGGCGGCAGCCTCTGGGAGAAGCCGTGGCTCTATTGGGAGAACTCGCCGGTCTTTTTCGCCGACCGCGTCCGCACGCCGCTGCTCCTCATGCACGGCGACGAGGACGGGGCCGTGCCCTGGACCCAGAGCGTCGAGCTCTACCTGGCCATGCGGCGGCTGGGCAAGGACTGCGTCTTTCTCCAGTACCGCGGCGAGCCCCACCATCCCCAGAAGTACGCCAACAAGCTTGACTACTCGATCAAGATGAAGGAATATTTCGACCACTACCTCAAGGACGCGCCGGCCCCCGAGTGGCTGAGCAAGGGCGTCCTCTACAACGGAAAGTGAAGGAGGGACCTATGAAAAAGATCGTGCGCGCGGCGGCGCTCATGCTTTTCGTGTTGGCCGGCTTCGGGCGGCTTGCGGCCGTCGATACGACGGACACCAAGCTGCTGACCCAGCCGGCGGTCTCGGCCGACCGGGTGGCCTTCGTCTACGCCAACGACCTGTGGACGGCGGGGCTCGACGGCCGGGACGTCCGGCGGCTGACCTCGGACGTCGGCATCGAGTCCTATCCGGCCTTTTCCCCGGACGGGAAATGGCTGGCCTTCAGCGGCCAGTACGACGGCAACGTCGACGTCTTCGTCGTGCCCGCGGCCGGAGGCGTCCCGCTGCGCCTGACCTGGCATCCGGGGGCCGACCTGGTCAACGGCTTCACCCCGGACGGCAGGGCCGTCCTGTTCACCTCGAACCGCTTTTCGGCCACCCGCGCCTACGCCCAGCTCTTCACGGTGCCCGTCGAGGGCGGCCAGGCCGAGATGCTGAAGATCCCCTACGCCGCGAGGGCGTCGTGGTCCCCCGACGGCCGGTTCATCGCCTATAACCCCTTCGGGGATTCGTTCCTGCAGTGGAAGAACTACCGCGGCGGGACCTTCTCGCGGGTCTGGATCTTCAATAACGCCGACCTGACGGTCGACAAGGTCCCTCAGCCCGCCGGGCGGTCGAACGACGCCGGGCCGATGTGGGCCGGCGGCAAGGTCTATTTCCGGTCGGACCGCGACGGCGAGTTCAACCTCTATTCCTATGATCCGGCTACGCGCCAGGTCCGGCGGCTGACCTCCTTCGAGGACTTCCCGGTCCTCAACGCCTCGGCGGGACCCCGGCACATCGCCTTCGAGCAGGCCGGCTCGATCCATCTCTACGACATCGAGCAGGGGCGCAGCCGGCGGCTCTCGATCGGCGTCGCCACCGACCTGCCGGAGCTGCGCGAGCGGTTCGCCAAGGGCTCGCAGTGGATCCGGGCCGCCGCCGTCTCGCCGTCCGGGGCCCGGGCCGTCTTCGAGTTCCGGGGCGAGATCGTCACCGTCCCGGCCGAGAAGGGCGACCCGCGCAACCTGACCCGGACGCCGGGGGCCCACGAACGATCGCCGGTCTGGTCTCCCGACGGGAAGTCGATCGCCTATTTTTCCGACGCATCGGGGGAGTACGAGCTCCACGTCCGGAGCCAGGACGGCAAAGGCGACGCCAAGAGCTACAAGCTCGACGGGGCCGGGTACTACGGCGCCCCGAAATGGTCGCCGGACGGCCGGAAGATCGCTTTCGCCGACAACTCCTTGACCCTGTATTGGATAGATGTCCAGACCGGGGCCGTCAAGAAGATCGCCTCGGAATACCTCTATCAGGTCGGCGTGCAAGCTTGGATGCCGACCTCGTGGAGCCCCGATTCCAAGTGGCTGGCCTACACCCTGAGCACGCCGACCTTCTTCCGCCGCGTCTTCGTCCATTCGCTCGAGCAGGGCAAGTCGTTCCCCGTCACCGACGGGCTGAGCGACGCCGACGAGCCGGTCTTCGCCCCCGACGGCAAGCACCTCTTCTTCCGGGCATCGACCGACGCCGGGCCGGTCCGGCAGTGGTTCGACATGTCGAACTCCGACCTCAGGCAGACCCACTCCCTTTACCTGGCCGTGCTGAGAAAGGACGCGCCCAATCCGCTGGCTAAGGAGAGCGACGAGGAAAAGCCCGGGGAGGACAAGAAGGGCGGCGACGAACCCGGGGCCAAGCCCGCGGCCAAGGGCGTCGCGCCGCCGGCCAAAGCGCCGGCCAAGGCGGAGGAGCCGTTCCGCATCGACTTCGAAGGGCTCGACCTGCGGATCGTGGCCCTGCCCGTGGCGGCGGGCGTGTACGACAACCTCCAGGCCGGCGACGGCGGCAAGCTCTTCTACCGCAAGTCCGACCCGCCGCCGACCCCGACCTCGGGCGGGCCCGGGGATTCCTCGATCCGGGTCTTCGACCTCGCGACGCGCAAGGACGAGGCCTTCGGCCCGGCCTGCGACGGTTTCGAGCTCACGGCGGACCGCAAGAAGATGCTGGTCGCCTCGCGCCGCTCGTGGAGCATCATCCCGGCGGCCGGAAAGCCCGAGCCCGGCAAGGGCAAGCTCGACACCGAGGCCGTCGAGGTCCGGGTCGAGCCGGCGACGGAATGGAAGCAGATCTTCGACGAGGCCTGGCGCATCAACCGCGATTATTTCTACGCCACGAACTTCCACGGCGCCGACTGGCCGGCGATGAAGGCCAAGTATGAGCCGTTCCTGGACCACCTCGCGTGCCGCGGCGACCTCAACCGGGTCATCCAGTGGATGTGCTCGGAGCTCGCTGTCGGGCACCACCGCGTGGGCGGCGGGGACATGCCCAACCAGCCGAAGCGCGTGCCCGGCGGGCTGCTGGGCGCGGATTTCGCCGTGGAGAACGGCCGGTACCGGTTCAAAAAGGTCTTCGGCGGGCTCAACTGGACGCCCGAGCTGCGCTCGCCGCTCGCCGAGCCCGGCGTCGATGTCAAGGCCGGCGAGTACCTGCTAGCGGTCGAAGGACAGGACCTCAAGCCGCCGGCCAATCTTTTCGCGGCGTTCGAGAACACGGCCGGCAAGATCGTCGAGATCACGGTCGGACCGGACCCCGGAGGGAAGGGGGCGCGGACGCTCAAGGTCGTGCCGGTGGCCGACGAGGGCGCCCTGCGAAACCGCGACTGGGTCGAGGGCAACATCCGCAAGGTCCACGAGGCCACGGACGGGCGGGTCGCGTACGTCTACGTGCCGAACACGACGACCCTCGGCCACATCTATTTCAAGCGCTACTTCTTCCCGCAGGCCGACAAGGAGGCCATCATCGTCGACGAGCGCTTCAACGGCGGCGGTTCGGTGGCCGACTACTACATCGACTGGCTGCGAAAGCCGGTCATCTCCTACTGGGCCATGCGCTACGGCGCCGACCTCAAGACGCCGAGCGCCTCGATCCAGGGGCCCAAGGTCATGCTCGTCAACGAGTCGGCCGGCTCGGGCGGCGACCTCCTGCCGTACATGTGGCGGAAGTTCGGGCTGGGCAAGCTGGTGGGGACGGCGACCTGGGGCGGGCTGGTCGGGACGCTGGGCTTCCCCGCGCTGATGGACGGCGGGGGAGTGACGGCGCCCAACTTGGCCTTCTGGGACGAGGACGGCTTCGGCGTCGAGAACGTCGGCGTGCCGCCCGACATCGAGGTTGAGCAGACGCCCAAGGACGTCATCGAGGGCCGCGACCCGCAGCTCGAGAGGGCCATCGCGGTCATCATGGAGGAGCTGAAGGCCGCCCCGCCGGTCACGCCGAAGCGGCCGCCGTTCCCGATCCGCGTCCGCAAGTAGTGCCTTGTTTTAGGCGTTCTCGGGCCTTTTTGGCCGCAAAAAGAACGATTTCAAGTATTCGCCCTCCTGGGCGGGTTTCAGCAAAACCCCATGGATTGTATCAGCCAAGGCATTTAAAGCCCGGGCCGGATTCGGTCCTGGGGGGGGGCCCGCGCGACTAAAGCGTCGTTGAGCCGGACCATGAAATATCGCACTCTAGGACGCACGGACCTGCGCGTTTCAGTCATTGGCATCGGCGCCTGGCAGTTCGGCGGGGAGTGGGGCCGGAAGTTCAAGCAGGCCGAGGTCGACGCCATCCTGGACAGGGCCGCCGAGGCGGGCATCAACCTGATCGACACCGCCGAGTGCTACGGAGACCATCTCTCGGAGCGGCTCATAGGGGATTACTTGTCGCGCCGCGAGCGCGACCGGTGGGTCGTAGCCACCAAGTTCGGGCACCGGTACCGTGGGTTCATGGATCGGGAGGAGCGCTTCGGGCCGGACGACGTCAGGGAGCAGCTGGCCGCGTCGCTCAAGGCCCTGCGCACGGACAAGATCGACCTTTACCAGTTCCACTCGGGAAGCGACGAGGCCTTTCTCGACGACCGGGTCCGGGACGTGTTGGAGGAGGCCCGGCGGGCGGGCCAGGTCCGCCATCTCGGAGTGTCCATCCGGGGAGCGGGCAGCGAGGTCCAGGCCCGGGCGGCCTCGGCGCTGGGATACGGTACGCTCCAGGTCGTCTACAACCTGATCGACCGGCGGGCCGAATCCGAGGTCTTCCCGTTCGTGCGCCGGCAGAGGCTGGGTGTTCTGGCCCGCGTCCCCCTGGCCAGCGGCTTCCTCTGCGGGAGGTATGGGCTGTTGGACAAGTTCGGGAAGGACGATCTCCGGTCGACGCTGGAGCGGGAGGAGGTCGCGCGCCGTGTCCGAGAGGCCGAGCGCTTGTGTGAAGAGGACGTTCCCGAGGGTGTCTCGCCGGCGCGCTGGGCCTTGGCCTGGTGCCTGAGGGACCCGGCGGTCACGGCGGTCATCCCGGGGGTCAAGACCCCGGAACAGGCCGCGGAGAACGCGTCCGCCGCCGACCTTCTTTCCGCGCCTTGGCTGTCATAACTCCTGGAGCGGGGACGAGGTTATCTGACGATCGCCCCCTCGGCAGGAGGCAGGCACTCATCCCGGAAGCGCCGGGCGAAGTCTTCGAGCTCGGCCGGCGTCAGGACGAGGCGGCCCTCGGACAGGTAGTTGTTGTAGAGCTTATTGAAGCAGGACTGGTACCGGAAACGGTCGGTCCGTCCCCTCTCGTCGGGCTTGGTTTCGTCGTAGAGGCGGACCGAGACGAGCTCTTCGCGGACCTGGGAGACGCGGAAGACGAAGCTGGCCGAAGCGTAGCAGCTGTCGTCCATGGCCTCGAGGTCTTCGTGGGCCGTGAGGTCGAAGCTGACGTCGCGGGCGA
>Ga0194125_10009232_pt1 | contig 13727 bp, 6 predicted proteins | sample TA2KigC250mmetaG_FD_148626 | JGI IMG/M metagenome (GOLD analysis project Ga0194125, IMG submission 148626) | Freshwater microbial communities from Lake Tanganyika, Tanzania - TA2015034 Kigoma Deep Cast 250m | ecosystem: Environmental > Aquatic > Freshwater > Lake | place: Tanzania: Lake... | reverse complement strand
GCCATCATCGAGATCGCCCGCCGCGAGGGCGTCATCATCGCCCCCAACTAGCCCGCCCCATCCCTAGGCATCAGCGCTTTTCACCGCAGATAGAAGAAGAGGCTATAAGGAATGCAGGAAGGCAGGAAAGGAAACGGAAGAGGAAGGGGAGTTGGGTTGAAGCCCAAGAACGCTTCTTGGTCCCTTGTTCTCTTTCGCGCATTTCGCGTGTTTCGCGGGCCTCTCTCTTTTCCTGCATTCCTGCCTTCCTTATAGTCTCTTCTTGCTTCCTCAGTGGAGGAACAAGCGCAGGCCGGAGTGGACCATCACCATTCCGTACTGGTCGGCGGCCTCGGTCACAAGGTCATCACGGGCGGAGCCGCCAGGCTGCACGACGTACTGGACGTTCGTGCGGCTCAGGCGGTCAATGGAATCGCGGAACGGGAAGAAGGCGTCGGAGGAGCAGACGGTGCCATTGAAGCGCTTCACCCAATCAAGCCGCTCCTCGCGGCTGAGGGGCTCGGGCGCCTCGTCGAACTGGCCGAGGAGCCAGAGCCGCTCGGCCTCCGCAAGCTCGTCCCACAGGAGATAGGCGTCCACCACGTTCGTCTTCTCGGGCCGCCCCAGCCCCTTCTTGAAGCGGAGGCCCAGGACGCGGGGATGGCTCTGGAGGAACCACTTGTCGGCCTTGCCGCAGGCGAGGCGGACGCAGTGGACGCGCGACTGCTGTCCGGCGCCCATGCCGATGACCTGGCCGTCGTAGGCCAGGCCGACCGAGTTGGATTGCGTGAACTTCAACGCCACGCTGCACACAAGGAGCGACTGGGCGGCGGCCTCGGGAATCTCCTTCTTCTTCGACACGACAGTCTTCAGCAGGTCGCGGGTGATCTTCGCCGTGTTGCGGGTCTGCTCCAGGCGAAAGCCGAAGGCGTCGCGGTACTCCAGCTCGGGCGGCTCGTAGGCCGGGTCAATCTCGATGGCGAGGTAGCCGCCGCCCTTCTTCGACTTGAGGATTTCAAGGGCTTCTGGCTCATAGCCTGGGGCGATGAGGCCATCGGAGACCTCGCGGGCGATGAGCTTGGCGAGCGACACGTCGACGGTGTCGCTCACGGCCGCGATGTCGCCGAAGGAGCAGAGGCGGTCGGCGCCCCGCGCCCGCGCGTAGGCCGTCGCCACGGGCGAGAGCTCCTCATCCTCACTGATGAACTGCGAGCGGCGGAACGCCTCGTCGAGCGGCCTTGCGACGGCGGCGCCCGCGGGGCTGACGTGTTTGAACGAGGCGGCGCCCGGCAGCCCGGTTGCCTGCTTCAGCTCGCGGGCCACCTGCCACGCGCCCAGCAGGTCGAGCAGGTTGATGTAGCCCGGCGTGCCGTTGAGCACCCTCAGCGGCGAAGGCTCCCGCTCGACCACCAGCCGCGCGAACCTCTGATGCGGGTTCAGCCCGTACTTGAGCTTGATTTCCATACGGGAACTCCCTTGCCGGAGAATTTGCCCGCGAAACACGCGAAAGGACGCGAAAGAAGACCGGGGACATATTGGCAGAAAAGGGCAGAGGCGTCAAGCGAAGCTGACGGTGCCTCACGCGGTCTTGACTCGACAGGGACCTCCGCCTATGATACGGGCATGGGGAAGAGTGAGCGGCCCGTATTCACCTGGGGGAAGGTGTCTCGCAATGGTTAAGAAGAGCAGGACGGAACAACCACAGGCCTCCGCGCAGCATGCTGCAACGCCGGGCATCGAGGGTCGGCGCTCGCGCGTGGAGAGGGTTGATCTGATCCGAGGGATCGAGAGGGCGCGCGGCTCACGGGTCCTCTGCTACATATGCGGGGACCGCCCCGGCGCGCCATCGCAGATTGGGGACGACGCGGTCAGGCCAATGTACGAGCACCTGAAGTCATTCGGCGACATTGAGAAGATTGACCTGTTCCTGTATTCTCGGGGCGGGGCCGTGGAAGTGCCCTGGCGCATCGTGACCATGCTGCGGGAGCACTGCGACCACCTTGCCGTGATCATTCCCTATCGAGCCTACAGCGCGGCGACCCTCATTGCACTCGGCTGCGACGAACTGGTGATGGGCAGGAAGGCGGAACTCGGCCCGATAGACCCAGCGCTCAGCATCGCTCAGGACCGGGGTACCGCCGTCAAAGAGGAGATCCGGGTCGAGGATGTGATGTCCTTCATCAAGTTCCTCAGAGACGTGGCTGGCCTCGGGGACCAGGCGGCGGTCGCCAGTAATGTCAGCATTCTTACCGAGAAGTTGTCGCCCTGGGTGCTCGGCGGGATCTACAGAACGCACGCCCATATACGAATGGTGGCGAGAAAGCTCCTGGGCTTGCACAGGCAACACCTGGAGGAGCAGGCCATGAGCTTGATCATCGAAACACTGGCGGAAAAGACGTATCTCCACGGCCATGCCGTGGGGCCAGGGGAGGCGCGTGAGATCGGCCTTCCGGTGAAGAAGCCATCTGAGAAGCTCGAGCGCCTGCTGTGGGAACTGTTCGAAGCTTACGAGGACATGCTGGAACTCAGGAAGCCAATGGATGCGAACGCACTGATGGGGGATAACGTGGATGAGAAGGACGTGAAGGTCACGATCGCTCTGATAGAGTCCGTCGCCAGGACCTCGGCCTTCCAGGGGAACTTGAGGTTCAAGCGCATCCGCCAGACGCCACCCCAAGTCAACATCAATCTGAACGCGAGAGTGTCATTGCCCCCCAACCTAGACCCGGCAGCGCTGCCTCAACAGATCGGAGAGGCAATCAACCAGATGATCCAGCAGGTCCAAAGGGAAGCACCAAGGTGGGTCCAAGAACAAACCCGCCGACAATCGCCGGTCCTACGCATCGAGGGCAGAATGGAAGAAGGGTACTGGCGGGACGTCACCCAAGAGGAGATGTAGGGAGCAGAATATGGGAAGCCGACTCTGTGACAACGTCGTCAACCAGCGTCGTGGGCTCAAGGAGCGCCGGAAGGTGATGGCTTTCAGGGACGACCTCCAAGAAGATTGCCTCCGAGGCTTCGAGGCTTCCGAAGGGACTCACTCGGAGGTCAACGCTAACGGTGAGTTCCAACGGAGCATCGCGGCATTCCTCTCTGTCTGCAAGCTCGTCCATGCTCAACCCCTGCACGCCGGAAGGAGGGTCTTTTCCCCATCGCACCCGCCAAACACCACTATTGTAATCAAAGCACTATCGGCGCCTCTTGTCAAGGTCCATTTCTCTTTCCCGCATTGCCATACATGCCATTGGGCCAGCCAATGGGTTCACATACAACCCATAGGCTCAGCCACCCAAGCGGGGCCGCGCGTGGAAGCGCTGACGAGGGTCTGTTGCGCTGTCTCGCGAGGAGCATAGTGCGTCCCCATGGTAAGGCGCGTGTGGCCTCGTAGCGCCCCTGAGGACGAAAGGAGAGGCCGATGGGAGCGTTCGCTGTACTGTGCGTCGCGTTGTTCTCCGCGGTTCCGACTGCCCACGTCGGCTCCCCGCCCACGAGCGGCAAGTGGTGGAGGGCGCTGCCCCCCGGCGCAACGCTCGCCAGTCTGCCCATGAGCATTGAGAGGGCGAAGAGCGCGTGGGTGGTCGGGCCGGGGCTGAAGGTTGTCCATGATGAGGTCATCGACACTCCCGTGCTGGAGCACTCGGGTGGGGCGGTGGGCTTCCTGCGCTCGAAGCAGCCGGTCGAGGGGCCGTGCGAGATTCTGGCGCTCGTGCGGATCACGGAGGAGAAGGCGCCCCACCACGGAGCCACCCTCGCCTGCGGGGTGACGGGCGAGAGCGCCAGCCCCCGGAGCGCCTACGCCCTCGACGCCTATTCGGCCCCAACAACTGGCCGCTTCTGCCTCACGCTCGCGCCGAGCATGGGCACGCCGGAGAGCCGAGCCTACCAGACGCCCCGCCCGCCCATCGAGGACCCCATACGAATCCAATGGCCCCACGCGGCGACGCTCAGCGACAGGTTCAGGGACATCTCGCCGACCTGGGACGAGGCGTTCCGCCTGGAGATCGAGGCGGCTATGGCGAGGGTCCCGCTCGTCCACAAGACATGGTTCACCCTGCGGATCGAGATTGGCGTGGACGCCGTGCGGCTCTGGAAGGACGGCTTCCTGGTGGCGGAGCGGCGGCCGCCTGGGCGCATCGCCGGCGACTTGTGCCTCTTGCTCCGCGGCAACGTCCGCGTTGGCGCGCTGGGGGCGGTTTGTAGTGCGGGCTTCAGCCCGTCCTCTCGGACACGGCCTGAAGGCCGCACTACCAACCTGGAGGGCTTCTGCCCTGTGAGGCTTGGCGGCGCCTGCAACGCCGCGGCGGGCAAGCTGCTCGACTCCGCCGCAATCCCGCACTTCTGGCAAACCGTCTCCGTCGCAGCCATACCATTCGAGTTCCCGCAACCCAAGACCGGGGGCTCTGACCACGTGGACGTGGGCGAGAGCCTGTTCCACTACCGCAACCAGAGCGGCTATTTCGACGCGAACACGACGTGGCCGGAGCCGGGGTCGCTTGACCCGGCGCGGATTCGGTTCAGCGTGCCGAACAGACCCTGGCGGCGGCTGTGGCTCGTCGCGGCCTCGGATGGCCAGCCGAACAAGGCGCCCATCGTCACCGCCCGATTCTATCGCCCCCGGGCAGGCTTCGCAGTGGATGCAGCGGCCGAAGTGCCCACGCTCACGGCCCGCAGCGCGCGAGGGGTGGCACGGGCCGGTGGCACAGGCGTCCCGCCTGTGCGCCTCCCTGTCACACTCGCCGACGGGAAGAGCGGGAGCCTGTGGCTCGTGCCCATCGAGCTCGACAGCGTGACCATCGCGTCGCGCTTCCGCGAGGAGCACACGCTCTCCCTCGAACTCACAAAGCAGGTCCACGACTGGCGGGCGTATCCCGACCCCTGCGTCTACGACCGCTTCCAGGGCGGCCCGCCGAGCGGCGTCCGAATCTTCGCCATGACGCTCGAAGAGGCGCCCGTCAAGCTCATCGCATCGAGCAACCGCACGGGCAACGCCTTCGTCAGCCCCGAAACCCCGGTATGGCAGGTCAAGGTCGAGAACCTCAGCAACCGGGTGCTTCCCGTCCGAGTCCGTGTCGCTACCGCTCTCGCTCCCACGCTCCGCGTGGGAGCGCAGGCCGCCGACGCGCTGCGTCGGAGGGACGCGGAGCGTCCGGGCGCGCGTTCCCACGCGGAGCGTGGGAACGAGGGACGGGGCGCGGAGCGTGGGAACGAGGAGGCAGTGGCTGTAGAGCAGAAGGCGGTCCTGGCTCGCGGGGCGAGTGCCCGGCTCGATTTCCCGGTCGCCCCAAGGCTCTTCGGCCTGCACCGCGTCAAGACCGAGGTCGAGGCCGACGGGGAGGCATTTGCCCAGGAGGGGACGTTCGTCCAGCTCCCGCCCGACACGCGGAAGGCGGACGCCGCGACCAGCCGCTGGGGCCTCTGGTGGTGGCGCGGGGGACACCTCACGAATCCGAACGAGGAAGAAGACCTCTACCTGCTGAGGGCGGCGGGCACGCGCGTCGCCGCGACGAAGGACATCGCCACGCGCCGCCAGTGGGGCATGGGGCCCAACCCCCACCACGTCCTCGGCGGGCCGGCGCCCTGGGCCTTCAAGGACCCCTACGACCAGAAGGAGTACGCCGAGTTCGCCGACAAGATCGGCCTCGACGTCGCCGCGCGGCTCAAGGAATCGCCCGACATCCCCTATTTCTGCATCTTCACCGAAAACGCCATCTCGACGCCGCTCACCTACGGCATCCTGCCGCGCTTCACGGGCGACGGCGACTACCAGATGAACGCCGACGAGAAGGCGCGCTTCCGAGCCTTCGTCGTCACTGGCAAAGCCGCCACCGAGGGCATCCGAAAGCACGCCCCGAAGGCCAAAATCTCCTTCGGCTGGTGCGAGCCAATCTTCAGCGTCCCCTTCATGTGGGAGAAGTACCCGAAGGAGAGCATGGACGCCATCGGGGTGGACACCCCTCAGTTCGAGCGTATGCCCGAGATGCCCATCCGCTCGATTGCCCCTAACCGAATGTGGATGCTCCAGGAGGAGATGAAGCGCTGCGGCTACACCGGCATCCCGATTATCCACACCGAGAGCTACTTCCCGTCGAGTCATCCCCTCGCCCTCGGCCATCGCGTGGCCGCCGACTACTACGTGCGGACGCCCGTGCTCTCCCTTGCCCTGGGCACCACCCGCTTCATGTTCTGTTTCACGCTCCACGACTGCGCGGGCTACTGGGGCAGCGTCCACTACGGCTGCATCGGCATCACCGGGCCGCGCCCCGAGTTCAACCCCAAGCCCGCCTTCCCCGCCTTCGCCACCATGACCCGCCTCCTCGACATCGTGCAATACGACGGCTACGTGCCCACCGGCTCCCACTCCGCCTACTGCGTCCGCTTCAAGAGCGGAAGCAAGTTCATCTACTGCCTCTGGACCATTCGTGGGGACAGGACGGCCATTCTCCATGTGCCCAAGGCCAAGAGCCTCGTGGAAACGGATGGGAATGGCAACGAAAGGGGTGCGCCGGTAGCCTACATGCTGCCAGATGAGGCACAACAAGGGGTAACGCTGACGCCTGCGCCTATCTGGATCACCACCGACCAACCCATTACGAAGATCGAGCTCTGGCGCCCACAACACAACGAGCAGCCTGTCAGACACAGCGTCGTCCTTGACGGGCTCGATGATCCGTGGGCCTACGACCAAGCCCCGTACGAGCGCTATGCCAAGAACCATTGGGACTTGCCCCGCTTTCCTGGCCCAATGAAGTCTGAGAGCGCGTGGTCCGATGAGCGGCCCTCGCCCTTCAAAGTGTGGCAGGTCGCGCTGCAGGACCCGCCGACGGAGCGGCCGCTGGCGGCCTGGTACGGCGTCTTCAAGCCCCCCAAGCCCATCGAAATCCCCGGCAAGGCCAGGGCGCTTGGCATCTGGGCCAACGGCCACTCCAACTGGGGACGCATCATCTACGAGATCGAGGACGCCAAGGGCGAGGTCTGGCAGAGCATCGGCACCAAGGACGAATGGAACTGCGACGACATCCACTCCTGGTCATACTTCAACTTCGATGGTTGGCGTTACCTCGAGTTCCCACTGCCCGAACACCTCCCCGGCGACAACTACCGCGGGAAGGACACTGTCTGGTGGAATCACTCGGCCGAGGGCATCGTGGACCTGCCCCTCAAGCTCACCCGCGTCATCATCGAGATGCGAACCCACAACGTCTATGTGAATGAGCTGCTACCCGTGGCCGACCGCAGCGTGCAACTGGACAACCTGACGGCGGCGTATGACAGCGCCGAGGCGATGACGGACGCCCCCGTGCGGCTTCAGCGCGAGGCGGGCGTCGTGGCGTTCAAGGGCAGCGGCGCCGCCCTGCCCAACCCCATCGCGGCGCTCCGCCAGACTGGCGCGGGCGAGCCGCCCGAGCTAACGAAGGTCGCCCCGCCCGACCAGTACTACGACGGCACGCGGGTGAACGTCACGTTGAAGCCCGTGGCGGGCGCGAAGGAGTACCGGGTCTATGTCGCCGCCTATGAGAGCGGCGCGGGGGCCAAGGTGCTGGCGAAGGGCGACAAGCCCGAGCTCCTCGTCGGCGGCCTCCGGCCCGAGTTCCCCCTCTTTCTCTTCGCCACCTGCCTCGACGACAAGGGCAAGGAGTCCAAGCCCTCCGTCCCCAGACGCATTCTGCTCAAGGACGAGTTCCCAATGAAATAGGAGGCGCGCGGTTGCGCGCACAAACGCTTCGCTGCGTCCCCTTTGTTACGCTGGCTGCTCTAGCCTCCGGGGGACAGGCCGTGCCCGCCGCTGCCAAGGTGTGAGACTCCGGGGGTTCGCTGTCGTGCTTCACAGAGCATTCCTCGCCGCGGCCATGATGCAGGCGTTGGCCGTTTCCCCAGCGTTGGGGGCTGGCGCCGACTGGCCCATGTGGCGGTGCGACGCGGGACGCGGTGCGTCTTCCCCAAACGAGCTGCCGCGCGAGCTCCACCTCCAGTGGGTCCGCCAGCTTCCGCCGCTGGAGCCCGCCTGGCCGGCCGACTCGGCTCGGCCAGAAGACCCCGAGATGCTGCTCTTCGACGCGGCCTACGAGCCGGTCGTGGTGGGCAAGACCCTGTTCCTCGCCTCCTCGCGCAGCGACAGCCTGACGGCGCTGGATACCGAGACGGGCGTGGAGAAGTGGGTCTTCTACGCCGACGGGCCGATTCGGCTGGCACCTGCGGCCAGCGAAGGCAAGGTGTTGTTCTCATGCGACGACGGGCACCTGTATTGCTTGGAGGCGACGAGGGGGCGCCTGCAATGGAAGTTCCGCGGCGCGCCCTCGGGCCGGCTCGCACTCGGCAACGGGCGACTCATCTCCGCCTGGCCGGCTCGCGGCGGACCCGCCGTCGCCGACGGCACGGTGTTCTTCGCGGCAGGCATCTTCCCATTCGCTAAGACGTTTGTCCACGCCCTCGACACTGAAAGCGGCAAGGTGGTCTGGACGAACGGCGAGTGCGACTGGCTCGCGCCCCAGGGGTATCTGACAGTGGTGGGCGAGGAGGTGAAGGTGCCCGGCGGCCACGGCAGGCCGGCTACGTTCGACCGCCGGACCGGGAAGCTCCTCGACCGCTTCAACCACCCGCGTGGCGGCACCCCGCCCCAGGGGGCCGGCGGCTTCTGCCTCGCCGCCAGCGCCGGCCTAACGTACCACGCCGGTTTCCTATACGGCGGGAGAATCGAGTCCGGCGGCAAGAAGCGCTCAGGCTCGATGTGGGTGGGCTCAGCGGGCGACAGCCGCGGCCGCCTGGTCCACGGGTGCCCGCCAGTGCTCAGCCGCGAGGCCGTCTTCTGCCTCGATGCCCGATCGGGCGTGCTCCGTGCCCTGGACCCCCGTAGCCCTACCGTGCGGGAAGAGACGGACTCCTCGGGGCGAAAGCAGCAGGCATGGGGGCTGCCGGAGGTCTGGGCGCTCCCCCTCGGCTCCCCGTCGCTCGCCGCAAGGCTCCTCCTGAGGTCGGGCTCGCGCCTCTACGCGAGCATTGGCAGCACGCTCGTCGCCGCGAGCATCCCGACGCAAGGCGCCAAGCCTACCATAGCGTGGAGAGCCGAGGTGGAGGGCACCCCCTGGAGCGCGGCGGCAGCCGATGGCAAGCTGTTCCTGACCACGCGGGAGGGCCGCATCTTCTGCTTCGGGGCGGCGCCCAACGGCGAGCCACGGCGGCACGGCCTCCCCAGCGGCGCCATCGGCTCGCCACGGCACGCCGCAATGGCGGCGGAGGTGCTCAAGGCGTCGCGCAGCCCCGCAGGCTACGCCCTGGCCTGGGGCATCGGACAAGATGGCTTGTTGGAGGAACTCCTCCGACAGTCCCAGCTTCACGTCGTTGCCGTGGACCCCGACGAACGCAGGAGCGCCGCGCTCAGGCGGCGGCTCGACCAGGCGGGCCTCTACGGCGCCCGCGCCGCGGTGCTCAGCGGGGACCCCGCGGCCGTCGAGCTGCCGCCCTACATCGCATCGCTGATCGTCGCCGAGGAGGCGAGCCCGCCCGCCGCGCGGAAGCTCCTCGCTTGCCTTCGCCCCTTCGGCGGCACTGCCCGTTTCCGGCTGTCCGGAGGGCAGCACGATGCCTTGGCCCGCTGCGTGGCCGAGGCCCGGCTGGGGAAGTTGGAGGCCAGAACGCAGGGCGACCTGACTCTGGTGACGCGAACCGGCCCCCCGCCAGGCTCGGGCCAATGGAGCCATCAGCACGCCGATGCGGCGAACACCTGCTTCTCCCGCGACCGCCTCGATGCGCCGTTCGGCGTGCTTTGGTGGGGTGGGACATTCACCGACAAGATCATCCTCGATTCGCGTCCCAACAGTGGCGCGCCAAACGTCGGCCCCTCGCCGCGCGTGGCCGGCGGCCGCCTCGTGATGGCCGGCCCCGACGTCGTCCGCGCCGTGGATGCCTACACGGGCCGCGTGCTCTGGACCGCGGCCTTGCCGGGCCTGAGCGCTTTCGTGGGCGGCTACCCGAACACCTATTGGCGCAACAACCTCGTGGCCCTCGAGGACGCCATCTATGTCGCCTGCGGCGAGCGCTGCCTGTGCCTCGACCCCGCCACGGGCGCGGCCGCGACCCAATTCCGGCTCCCGCCCACCCAAGGCCGCAAGCCAACCTGGGGGCACATCCTGGTGTGGGAAGAACTCTTGATCGCCGCGGTGGAGGCGGAGGGGGAGCGCGTGACCCACAGCCGCAGCAGCCGGCGCTTGGCCGTCCTCGACCGCCACAAGGGCGAGACCCTCTGGACCCGCGAGGCGGCGGGCTGCTTCCCCCACATGGCGCTCTGCGCCGGGGCTGCCAAGGTCTTCTGCGTTGACCGCCCGGCGGGCGAGCCCGCGGGCGCCACGCTCCTCGCCCTCGACGCCCGGAAAGGCTCCGTCGCCTGGTCCACCCAGCTCGACTTCGCGGCCTCGTGGCTGGCCTACTCTCAGGACCACGACATCGTCGTGGCGGCTGATGCCGTGCGCGTCGTCGCGTGCCGAGGGCGCGACGGCGCCGCGCTCTGGGACCGCTCCATCGCCCGAGGGGACCGGCCGCTGGTGCTCCACCGCGACGTGCTCATCACGCAAGGTTCCAACCGCGGCGAGCCGCCTGCCGCGGCCTACAGCCTGCTCTCGGACGAGCCGTGGCTCATCGAAGACCCGCGCTCCGGCCGCAAGGCCCCCTGGCAGTGCCCGCGCGGCAAGTGCGCCAGCGGCGTCGCAAGCGAGAACCTGTTCTTCTTCCGCGATGGCTACGCCGCCTACCAGCACATCGGACAGAACGCCCGAACGTACCTGAACGGCATCCGGCCCGGCTGCGCCTCGCCCGCGGTGCCGGCCGACGGCGTTGTGAGCCTGCCGCTCTACGGGCGCCACTGCACGTGCAGCTTCCAACTGAAGACCTCCCTCGCGCTTGTCCCCGTCCGCGAGGCGCCCTGAAGAACCACCGGAGAGACGCCTATGCACGTTTGCACCCTTGTCCTGGCCTGGGAGCTCGCGTTCGCCGCGGCGGCGCCCTCAGAGCCCCCCGCCGCGCGAGTGGACGAGCAGCGCCTCGGACCGCTCCACGAGAAGATACTGCTGTGGCGGACGACCCGCGACGGGCGGCGCCTCGCCTACGTGGCCGCTAAAGAGGGCAAGTGCCTCGTGGTGGTGGATGGGCAGCCCGGCCCTGAGCACGACGCCATCGCCCCGGGCACGCTGCGGTTCAGTCCCGACGGCAAACGCCTCGGCTACATCGCGGCCAAGGGCAAGAAGCAGTTCGCCGTCATTGACGGCCAGGCCGGCCCCGAGTTCGACGGCATCATGCAACGCCACCCCTTCTTCAGCCCCGACGGCGCGCACGTGGCCTATGCGGGGCACAGGGGCGGCAAGTGGACCGTCGTGCTCGATGGCAAGCCCGGCTCGGAGTTCGATGCGACCCTCGCGGACAACCCGGTCTTCAGCCCGGTCACGGGCGGGACGCCTGTGCCACCACATTTGGCTTACGCCGCGAAGAAGGGCAAGAAGTGGGCGGTCATCCTGGATGGCCAGCCCGGGCCGGAGTTCGACGCGATTCAAGATGGCGCGCCGTTCTTCAGCCCGGTCACAGGCGGGACGCCTGTGCCACCGCGCCTGGCCTACGGCGCTGAACAGGGGGGCAAGTGGGTGATCGTCGTGGACGGGCAGGCCGGGCCGCCCTGCGATGCAATCGTCAAGGGCACCCCGCTCTTCAGCCCCGATGGCAAGCGCGTGGCCTACGCCGCCCAGATTGGCAAGAAGTACGTAGTCTTCGCCGACGGGCAGCCGGGGCCGGAGCTCGATGGCCTCGCGGAGGGAAATCCAGTCTTCAGCCCCGTCACAGGCGAGACGCCTGTGCCACCGCGCTTGGCCTATTGCGGGCGGGTGGGCGCCAAGCACCTCCTTTGGCTCGACGGCAAGCCCAGCCCGGCCTTTGATGGCCTCGGGCGCGGCGACCCCGTCTTCAGCCCTGATGGCTCCCGCGTCGCCTACAGCGCCCTCAAGGGCAAGAAGTGGGCCGTCATCCTCGACGGCAAGCCCGGGCCGGACTTCGATGCGATCATGGACCGCACGCCGGTCTTCAGCCCCGACGGCAAGCGCGTGGCCTACGGCGCGCGGCGCGGCGAGAAGTGGCTCGTGGTCCTCGATGGCGTGGCCGGCCCGCCGTGGGACGGCATTGTGGCGGGCACGCCGCTCTTCAGCCCCGATGGGAAGCACGTGGCCTACGGCGCGAGGAAGGGCGACGCCTGGCTCGCCGTCCTCGATGGCAAGCCTGGCCCTGAGTTCGGCGGCGTGGGCGAAAGGACGCTCGCCTTCAGCCCTTCCACAGGCGGGACGCCTGTGCCACCACGCCTCGCCTATGTCGCTGGCCGAGCGACCAAGAAGTTCGCCGTCGTGGACGGCGCCCAGGGGCCGGAGTTTGACGACATCGCTCCCCCCGCCTTCAGTCCCGATGGCAAACACTTCGTCTATCGCGCCAGGCGCGAGCGGAAGGAGGGCACCAAGACCCTGATCGTCCTCGACGGCGCGCTCGGGCCGGAGTACGACGGCGTGGTGCCCAACGGTCCCGCCTGGCTCCCCGACGGCAGCGTGGAGTACCTGGCGCACCGGGACAAGGCCCTCTACCGCGTCCGCCAGGCCCCGCCGGGCGGGTAGGACCTCGCGCAAGATCATGCAAAGGGGTGGCCGTTGCGGGCCACCCCTTGGCTCGGCGCTGCTGGGGCAGGACTCATCGGGAACGCGCGAGGGGCAATCCGAGGCCAGCGGGCGGCTGCGGCCTGCGCGTGCCCTCTGGGTAGCTCTCCTCGGTCGTCATCTCTTTCTGATCCGTGTACTTGTATACCACCGGCTCGTGGTCTCCGCCGTGGCCTGGGCGAAGGGGGCAAGCCCCGACGAGCTTCCACTCGTTCTCGATGGTGGTCTTCCAGCGGACGATGATAGCCCCGCCGCCGTGTCCTTCGGCAGGGCCAGGAGGGTGGACGACCGCGCCAGGGCGATGACGAACGCAACCGCGAAGGCCAGCTTCTGCACGTTCATGGCCGCGTGCTCCTTTCAGCGAGTAGGACACCCGGCCCTGGGCATCCTCACACGTCCGCTGCCGCAAGAGGCCTCACGCGTCCAAACAGCGGCCATTTTCGTTCCTCTCTTTCAGACGGCGCTAGCGTGCGGGTATTCAACCTGGGGGCAAGGCGGCGCGGTAAGCGCTTGGCAGGCAATGGGTTATGGGTGCCGGGCGGGGAGGGTGCTCCATAGTGTGTCAAACATCAGTGGCGCAGTTGACACACTATGGGAGAAACGGCCCCGGATGCGTCCGGATCGCCAGAATACCCATACTGTGTCAAGCTGCGGCTTGACACAGTATGGCGGGACCGCCCCGGATGCGTCCGGATCGCCAAAACGCCCATAGTGGGCCAAGTGACAGGGGCGCACGGTTGATCGAGTATGGAGAGCGCGGGGGCTTGAGGTCGCTGCCGCTCGCGTTGATGGCCACGTGGGGCGTGGCGTCGCCCGTCACGTCTGCGTTCCAGTTGAGCAGGCGGCCGACGGCGCAACTTTCAAGAGACGAGCGCGCCTCATGTGCTGGTTCTCCGTCGTCCCCAGTGAACCGCGTTCAGTGTACGAGGCACGCAAGCCGATGTCAAGAGCGACGGCCCTTCTCCTGCCCGGCCGGGAATCAGAGGCGTTTGCGGATTCTCTCGAGAATCTGGCGCGAGAGGGCCTCGTCGCCGAACACGCCCACGCGGACGCGAATCTCGGTGGCCTCAGGAGAGC
>Ga0194125_10009226_pt1 | contig 13731 bp, 8 predicted proteins | sample TA2KigC250mmetaG_FD_148626 | JGI IMG/M metagenome (GOLD analysis project Ga0194125, IMG submission 148626) | Freshwater microbial communities from Lake Tanganyika, Tanzania - TA2015034 Kigoma Deep Cast 250m | ecosystem: Environmental > Aquatic > Freshwater > Lake | place: Tanzania: Lake... | reverse complement strand
CCAGGACCTGCCGCCGGGGCTGGAGGAAGCGACGGCCTCGGCCCGCGCCAAGGTTGCGGCACACCAGGGGCTCGGGTTCGACATCGAGCCGATGATGAAGGCTGCGCAAGAACGGCAGCGGGAGCAGCTGCGGGCGAAGCTGATCCAACGGAAGGCCGACATCGCGAAGCTGGCCGGCGCAGCGCCGATGATCGACGGAGACCTGAACGATGCGGCGTGGCAAGGCAGAGCGCCCCTCGAACCCTTCGTGCCCTACGTGAACGTGACGAAGGAGGGCGTCCAGCCGACCGAGGCGCGCGTGACCTACGACGCTGCGGCGCTGTATGTCGGGGTTCGGTCTGTCGAACCGAAGCAGGGCGAGATGCAGATCGTCGGGGAGAAGCGCGATGACAGCGTATGGATGGGGGACAGCGTGGACGTGTTCATCCAGCCCGCCGGGCAAGCGCCGGTGTACTACCACTTCATCATCAACCCGAAGAACGTCCTGTGGGACGCGCGATGGAGCGACGGGGATGACCTGGGCTACAACGCTACGGCCCGGACCGCCGCGAAGCTCGGCAACGGAGAGTGGACGGCCGAGATCGCGGTTCCCTGGGCCGACCTGAAGATGGAGCCACCCGCCGCGGGCACGACATGCCGGGCCAACATCTGCCGTCAGCGCCTCCCGGACCGCGAGCAGACGGCCTGGTCGCAGACGGTCTCGGGGTTCGTGGAGCCGGACAACTTCGGGACGTGGACGTTCCGGTGAGCGGCAACGGCGTCTCGGGTCTCAGGTCTCGGGTCTGTGGTTGACGGCGAACGGCGCACTACTCCTGCCGGTCGTGGCGCGCGTGCTTCCGCTGTCGGGCGGTTCGACGGCGCGGCGCGACGGGTTCCTGCTCATCGTCCACGTAGTCAAACTCGCGCTTGCCGATCACGACGGTGTCGCCTTCGGCGGCGCCGGCTTCCTTGAGGGCCGTCAGGACGCCAAGGCGCTTGAGACGTTCGCGGAAGCGGGCCAGGCCCTCGCGGCTCTGCACGTAGGCCGTGGCCGCGGCGCGCTCGGCATCGGTGCCCCGGACGCGGAAGGCTCCGGTCTCGGTCTGCTCGATCGATAGCGGCTGCTCGGCGGGCACGGCGGCGATGATGACCTCCGGCTGGACTGCCTCCTCCTGCGGTTCCACGGATTCCGCCACGCGCGCCCACACGGCCTCCATCAACTCATCCACACCCGCGCGCGTGGCAGCTGAGATCGGGTAGCAGTCATAGCCCTGTTCCGCGAGGGTCTTCGTGGCGACGAGCGCGGCCTCGCGACCCTCGGGCAGGTCGGTCTTGTTGAGGGCGATAATCTGTGGGAGGTCGCTGAGGCCTTCGCCGAAGAGGGCCAGCTCGCGGTTGATGGCGTGGAAGTCCTGGACGGGGTCGCGGCCTTCGAGCGCCGCGGCGTCGAGCATGTGGATCAGCAGTCTGGTCCGGGAGATGTGCTTTAGGAAGCGGTCGCCGAGGCCGGCGCCCTCGTGGGCCCCGACGATGAGGCCGGGCATGTCGGCGATCACGAAGCTGCGGCCCAGGCCCGGCAGGCTGACCACGCCGAGGTTCGGGGCAAGAGTGGTGAAGGGGTAGTCGGCGATCTTCGGGCGCGCGGCGGAGACCACGGAGATGAGGGTGGACTTGCCGACGTTCGGGAAGCCGATCACGCCGACATCGGCCAGCAGGCGCAGCTCCAGGCGCAGCCGTCTCTCCTGCTCGGGCTCGCCGCCCTCGGCGATCTCCGGGGCCTGGCGCGAGGGTGTCGCAAAGTGTACGTTGCCCCGTCCCCCGCGCCCGCCCCGCGCGACGACGAGCTTCGTCCCAGGCGCGCTGAGGTCGGCGAGGAGTTCCCCTGTGGCATCATCGTAGACGCGCGTGCCTGCGGGGACCTTGATGAGGCAGTCGGCGCCGGCGCGTCCGGTCTTCTGCGAGCTCTGTCCGGGGAGCCCGTTCTCCGCGGCGTAGCGAGACTGGTAGGTGAAGTCGATGAGCGTCGCGAGCTGCGTGTCGGCCTGCAGGATCACGTCGCCGCCCTTGCCGCCGTCGCCACCGGCGGGTCCGCCCTTGGGCACGAACTTCTCCCGACGGAACGAGACGATCCCGTTCCCCCCACGGCCGCTGCGCACGGTGATGACGACCTCATCGACCAGCATCCGAACCCCCATCAGTGACAGGCACCGTTTTCTGCAGTGACGTCGAGCAGAAAACGGTGCCTGTCACTGATCGGCCGGCAGTCGGGTTACCCGGCTGCCGACGGGATGACGCTAACGCGCCGCTTGCTGCCGCGGTACGTGTCGAACTGCACGACGCCGTCGGCCTTCGCGAAGAGCGTGTAGTCGCCCCCGATGCCGACGTTTGTCCCGGCCATGAACTGCGTCCCGCGCTGGCGAACGAGAATGCTGCCGGCCGTGACAATCTGCCCGTGGGAGCGCTTCACGCCAAGCCGCTTGGACTGGCTGTCGCGCCCGTTCTTGGAGCTGCCCATTCCCTTCTTGTGTGCCATGACGACCTTCCTCCTCGCCCGCGCGAACCGAGGCCCGGGGGCAGGCTGGCGTTAGACCTCGTCGGCCTCTTCGACCTCGTCCTCCACCTCGTCTTCCACTTCCTCGACGGGTTCGGCCTCGATCTGGTCCGCCTCGATACCGAGGATCTGAACCAGCGTGTGGTCCTGACGATGGCCGAGCCGGCGACGCGTGCGCTTCTTCGCGCGATACGTGCGCACCCGCAGCTTCGGGCCCTTGTCCTCTCCGACGATCCGTCCCACGACCTTCGCGTTCTCCACGCAGGGCGTGCCGACGGTCAACCGCTGACCGTTGTGAACCGCGAGCACTTCGCCGAACTCCACGCCGTCGCCGACGGCCTGTGGCAGGCGATCAACCCGCACGAGCTGCTTCGGCGCGACTCTGATCTGTCGGCCTCCGGCCTTCACTATCGCATACATGATTGACGTTCCGCTCCGAGACTTCCGCACTGGCCCGCACCACCGGGACGCAAGAAAGCAGGCGCGCGACAATCGGCTGCCGCGCACCGTGCACTATCATAGCGGTTGCGCGGGACGAAGTCAAGCGCCAAGAGGGTCCATTTGGGCGGGCGCAGGCGAGTCGTCGGGAGGGAGTCCTGACCTCCGAACGACGAGGCGTCAGTTGAGACTCCACTTCTTCCTGAGATAGCTCGCGACGGCCTCGGTCTCGTCGAAGCGCAGGGCGCGGCTGAAGATCAGGACCTCGGAGATGTCGCCGCCGAGAGCCTGGCCCTGGACCGCCGAGGCACCGAGGACCGTGATCGTGCCGAGGGCCGCGCCGGAGCGCTGCTGGAACGTGAACAGGCGCGGGGGCCAGGTGGTCGGCTTCTGGTTACCCGGCGCCATGATGATCCAGTTGGGCAGGACCCACTCCTGCCCGACCCCCGTGAAGCAGGCGATGATGCGCTGCCAGTCGGGGCCGGCCGCCTCCAGCGCCTGTGAGACCACGAAGACGGTCACGGGGCTCGGCGTCCCCTTCAGGTCCGCGATGCGCAGGCTGCCCGTGCCGGTGCCCCTCACCGTTGGCTTGGCGTTCATCCCGTCCGGCACCCACTTCACCGAACCGTTCGGCAGCGCCGGCAGGGCCACGCGCCCGGCTGGGGACTTGTCGCGCCAGGCCGTCACTACGCCGTCGGGCGCCACGTCGAGCGAGGCTCGGTCGGCCGCGTCCAGCCAGAGCGCCAGGCCCTCCTCGATCATGCTCTTCTCGGTGATCGGCGGGTGGGGCGCGTAAGCGAGGTTGCGCGCCGGAGGCGGCGGAGCGTCCGGGTCCCTCCAGTCGGCGCCGGCGGTCCACGGCGGCCCGCCGAACTCGTAGGCGCCCAGGTCGGGCGCCTTGCCGATGTAGCCGTCCGTGACCCCGGGGATCTCCACGCCGGCGTCGATGGCCGCCGAGCCGGCGGTCGGGGAACCATCGGCATCCACCGCGCCCGAGGCGTTGTGCGACAGCTCGGGGCCGAGTTCCCCCTGCACGAACTGCGAGGGGCTCTTGGGGTCCATCGCCTCGTTCACGAGGTTGTTGATGATCCGCGTGCCCTGCATCGTGGGGGTGTAGGCGGCGTAGCAGTAGGTGCCGAAGGGTTCGCGGACCTGCTGGATCGTGTTGTTGCAGACGAGGTGGCTGAGGGCATCGCTATTCAGGCGGATGCCGCTGCCCGTGCAGTTCCAGATGAGGTTGTGGTGCACGATGAAGTTCTTGTCGAAGTTGTCGAGGTAGATGCCCACGGTGCTGTCGCCGAGGTTGTCGTGCACCCAGTTGTAGGCGATGATCCCGCCCTCGCCGTCGGTGCCCCAGGCATAGATCGCGCCGGAGTCGTTGTTGAGCATGTTCGTGTGGTAGATGTCGCAGTACTCGAGACGGATGCGCTTGCTGCCGTGGTGCTGGAGGTTGTCGCGGCCGGTGCGGGAGACCGTGCAGTGGGAGACGACGGCGCCGACGGAGCGGGTGAGGTCCAGCCCGCCGCGTCCGGAGCCGACGTAGTTGACATCGTGGATGACGGAGTTCGTGAGGCGGTTGTCCTCCCCGGCCATCTGCAGCCCGCAGGTCGCCGCGGCGGAGATGAGGCAGCGCCGCCACTCGTTGCCCTTGCCGGTGACGACGTTCACAACGGGCGGGAGCTTCCCGCCGGGCCACTCGCGCACATGCTCGACATACCGCAGGCGGCAGTCGTCGAGCAGGCAGCTCTGCGCGTCAGCCATGCTGACCCCGGCGGCGAGGATGTCCACGCCTGCCAGCTCGATGAACGAGAGTTTGGAGAGGTCGGCGGCGTAGTCGCGTTGCTTCACCTCGACCGTGTGCGCCGCCGGGGACGCGCCGTCGGGGGTCCAGAGGTAGACGGTGCCCGTCGCCTCATCGAGGAACCACTCGCCCGGGCTGTCGAGCCCCGCGAGGGAGCCCATCAGCACACACGGGTTACCCGCCCGGGGCTTGTAGGGGTCCTCCTGGTGGTACTTGTCCTTCGTCTTCGCCTCGGTGGTGACATCGAAGCGGAAGGACTTCCCGGGCTGGTAGTCCATGATCCGGCGCGTCATGCTGACCCAGCGCGAACCGGGCCAGAAGAGGACAATGCCGCCGTTATAGTCGCCGGGCGGGAGGTTGGGGTCGGCGAGGGTCTCGTAGTCCGTGCCCTCGCCGGCGGAAGCGCGGTTGTAGGTCATCAGGTCGCCGGGGGGCGTGTTCGGCCACCGCGCCTCCGGCATCATCTTGCCGTCCACGAAGAGCTGGATGAACTTCAGGTCGGTCTGCAGCTTGTAGATGTGGCCCTCCTGGAGCTGCCACTCGCCGGTGAGCGGCTCCGCGCCGCTGATCGTGGGGCGCTCTCCCGCCAGGGCGGCGAAGCGGATGGGCTTGCCCGCCTCGCCGGACTGCGCGGGCTTGAGGGTCTCGCGGTAGACCCCCGCTCCCAGGTAGACCGTGTCGCCCGGAGCGGCGACCGCGGAGGCCTTGGCGAGGGTTCGCCAGGGCGCGGCCTTGGTGCCGGGGCCGATGTCATCGCCCTGCGGGGAGACGTAGTACTCGGCGGCCATGGCGCGCCCCGCCAGCAGCAGACAGAGCGCGGGCAGCAGGTAGTATGTGCGCATGGGCGCGTCCTCCTGAGGCCAGTGAGGCCTGGAGTCGAGGAGATTCGTTACACAGAGCGCGGACGCCTTCCCGGAGGAGGGGAAGCGGGCGTGGCGGCGGAATCGGGGGCGAGCACAACCACCTACCGGAGGACATGCCGAAACCCATGGCTCTACCGACGACTTGCATCGGGGATGTGACGGTCAGCCGGCTCGCGTGCGGGAGCAACAGCTTCTTCGGGTTCTCGCACCTGACGGCAGCACGGGATGCGTGGCTGAAGCGGCACTTCGGCGACGACGAGCGGCTGTATGAGATGTACCAGTGCTGCGCGCGCGTGGGGATCAACCTGTTCGTGAGCGGGCTGCAGCCGCGGTTCGCGAAGCTGCGCGAGCGGCTGCGGGACGAGACCGGCCACTGGATCAACTGGGCGTGCACGCCCGGCGGGAGCTCGCTGGCGGAGATCAAGGAAGCGATCAACCAGTGCCGTGACTGGGGGGTGGAGATCTGCCCGCCCCACACGTCGTACATCGAGCGGAACCTTGACCTGCGCAACCGGGAGATCACCGAGCTGCCCGAGGCGCTGGACTACATCCGCGAGCAGGGGATGCTCCCGGGCATCTCGACCCATCGGCCTGAGGCCGTCCCGCTGGTCTTCGAGAAGGGCTACGATGTGGAGGCCTGCATCCTGCCGCTGAACGCGCTCGGGTTCCTGTGTCAGGTCGAGATCGAGTGGCAGGAGCGGATCATCCGGCAGTGCCCGAAGCCCATCATCGTCATCAAGCCCCCCGCAGCGGGGCGGATCACGCCGATCCCCGGTTTCACCTTCGTCTACGAGCGCATCAAGCCGACGGATACCGTCGCGGTTGGCGTCATGGCCCCGGAGGAGCTGGAGGAGGACGCGGCCATCGTCGAGGGGCTGCTGAGCGGGCAGATGGCGGAGGTGGGGTTGAGCACGTCGAGGAGTAAGGCGCACATGGGGACGGCGGGATGAGGAGTGAGGGGAGAGGAGCGAGGAGTGAGAGACGGCACGGCCAGAACAGGGAGGCGCGACGCATGGCCCGGGTATGCGGCCTGATGTGCCTGGTTGGGCTCTGGGGTGGTGCGGCGTGGGGGCAGCCGGGAGTGGGGAACCGGTGCGTGATGTGGGGGAGCGTGTTCCTGGAGGATGGGTCGCGGAGCCTGCGGTTCGCGCCGGAGCCGATCCCCGACGGGCCGCACTACCTGCATTACATCGTGATGCTCAACGGGAATGAGGACAAGATCCTCACCGAGATGGCCCCGAAGTGGGACCCGCACGAGGATGTGAACATCCCCGGCAACGGGTTCTACGGCTGCGAGCTGGGCAACTTCACGGCCCCGGCGACCAAGCCCGGCGACAAGGTGCAGATCATCGTGACCGATGAGGCGGCCGGGCAGCAGGGCACGGCGGAGGCCACGGTGCCGGAGCTGCCGGGGGCGATCGGCTGCGATGTGAGGCTGCAGGCGGCGAAGGTGAGCGTGCCGCCCCTGAGGCTGGAAGAGGGACGGCTGGTTTGGGGCGAGGCGGCGCCTGTGACGCTCGTCTACCAGCGGCTGCAGACGGACCGGTACCCGAATGGGAGGCCGCGCGGACAGTACACGCTCGTGGCGCGGCTGACCGGCGGCGAGACGGCATGGCAGACGGCGGAGACGCAAGGCGCGGCGTGGGTCATCGTGCAGAAGGACGCGGGGGGGCGGGTGACCGGTCGGTCGCGGGAGGTGCGGACCTTCCGGGAGCCGGATGGATTCGAGAGCCTGATCGCGGTGACGGACTCGGGCGCGATCTGCACGGTGGATGTGGGGGCGGGGAGGGTGACGGTGAGGGATGCGGAGGGGAAGCGGACGGGTGAGTTCAGCCTGCGGGACGGCACGACGCCGGTGTGGGTGCGAGGGTGGGGCGAGCGGCTGGAGGTCGGCGCCCTCGACGCCAAGGGGCGGGCGCTCCCGGAGGTGTACGTGCTGGAGGGCTCGCTGACGCAGATGATGATGATGGGGCCCCCGATGGAGGTCCAACCGCCGGCGGCGGGGGCCGGGCTGGAGCGAGGATCGGTGACGATCGAGGGTGGCAAGCGGCTCGTGCTGGATGGGCTGGCGAAACGAGTCGTGGAGGTGGACGGCCAGAGGGCGGGGCGGAGCTTCAGTGGGGCGGCCTTCGGGGGCCTGAGCAAGCCGCGAGGGATCGCAGCACATGACGGGCTGGTCTACGTCCTCGATGGGCGGCGGATCGCAGTGGTGCCGGACGCCCTCGAGGAGGAGATGCCTGAGGTGAAGGACGGCGTGGTGCGCTGGCGGACGGGGGCGCCGGTGGAGTCGCGGGTGACGGTGAGCGGGCAGGGGCAGGAGGTCTCCTTCGGCGACAGCAAACCGACGCGGGAGCATGAGGTGAAGCTGGGCCAGCTACCGGGACCGGGGAAGTACCGGGTGTCCGTATCGCACAGCATACGGGTCCTGGGGGAGGAGCCAACGTGGGCGTCGGTGCCGCTGCTGATCCCCCCGGCGAAGAAGGCGCAACACGCGTACCTGCGGGTGAGAGTCGCGATCGTGATCCTCGCCAACATGGTGCAGCGGAGGAAGGCGCCGGAGGGTGTTGAGCTGCCGGGGCCCGTGAGCGATGCGGACATCGAGCGGCTGAAGCGGGAGATGCTCATCGGGCAGCGGTTCTACTGGATCAACTCCCACCTGCGCTTCCTCCCGGCGATGGACTTCATCATCGACCGCGAGTTCCACGACCTGAACCCTTACGATGATGCGCCGAACCGCGAGAACCTGGCGCCGCTCTTCGCGCGCGAGGGCAAGAGCCTGGACGACTACGACGGCGTGTGTCGGCTGGTGGTCGAGCAGACCTATGATGCGAACGCAAAGGCGTGGCGAATCGCCAGCAGCGGGGGCGGGCTGACGAGCGGGGTGTCGAAGGGCTCGAAGGACCCCGGCTGGTCGTGGTGGCCAGCGGGCGCGGGCGACTTCTTCATCCCGGACTCCTGGCTGTTCGTGCACGAATACGGGCACCAGGTTGACGCGATGTTCGACGCGAGCGGGGAGCCGAGCTTCTGGGGCAACCACTTCGCGCCGCAGGAGGGGAACGTCGCGCGCTTCGGGGAGCACTTCGACGGCAACGCGTACCTCCTGCGGCTGTGGCCCGCGGAGAAGTGGTTCACGAGCGACTGGGGCACCGTGGAGTTCGCGGACGACGCGGACGAGGATGGCGTGCCCGATGACGCGCCGGAGGTGCCGATTGACGAGAAGCGCTTCGGCAGCGATCCGACCCGGAAGGACACGGACAAAGATGGCTTATCGGACCGCGATGAGGTGATGGCGTGGAAGGGGATCACGGTCGGCCTCGGGCAGGTCTGGGCCCGGCCGGTCCTGCCGGACCCGCGCAACCCGGACACGGACGGCGACGGCCTGCGCGACGGGCGCGACCCGTATCCCCTCTGTCCGTTCCCGACAGCCATGCGGACCCGCTCCCACCCGATCGGTGGCGGAGGGCTGTGCAACACGCTCACGTTCTCCGGGACGCTGAAGGTCGGCGGGGAGGAGGTCATGCTCGCGGTTAAGTGGGGCCCCGAGTACGTGTGGCTCGGGCTAGGGTGCGGGCAGCCGCGCAGCCTGTTCGTCCAGCTTGACGCGGACAACGACGGCTGGTTCGCGGGCAAGGACAACTACCAACTGACGGTCGAACCGCCAGCCGCCGAGGGAGGGCAGCCCAAGGTGCGCGTCTTCATCGTGAACGCGGCCGAGCCGGGCAAGTGGCCGTTTGGCGACGAGACGCTCGTAAGACCGGAGGACATCCGTGTGAAGGTCTGGGAGGAGGGGGGGACCCTGGAGGTCGGCATCCCAGGGAACGAGGCGACCGGACTGCGACTGGAGCGCGGCGAGAGGATGGGCCTCAACCTCGGCTTCAGCGATCCGAGCCGGCCCGGGACCTACCTTACCCTCTGCCAGCCGCACGAGCTGATGGAGATGCGGCTGGTGGACCCGTGGCGGTGATGGTGTGCCAGTTGATGCTGTTCGAGCCACGTGCGTCAGCGCAAGTTCCCCTGGAGTTTTCCCGGTTCACAAGAAGGACTCCGTGAGGTGCGACGGGAATCACACTCGGCGGCTGTCATCCCATGCTTCGGAGGGACTCCATGCGACGCACAAGAGGCTTCACACTGATCGAGCTGTTGGTTGTGATCGCGATCATCGCGATCCTGGCGGCGATCCTGTTCCCCGTCTTCGCCCGGGCGCGCGAGAAGGCGCGCCAGACGAGCTGCTTGAGCAACGTCAAGCAGATCACCCTGGCCTGTCTCATGTACGCGCAGGACTACGATGAACGCATGCCGGCCGGGCGCGTTCAGTACTTCCCCGCCGGTTGCGTGAACGACTCCACGGCTTTCTACCAGCATGTAGTCATGCCCTATGTGAAGAACGTCCAGCTGTTCGTGTGTCCCAGTAACACGTCGATCCGGACGACCTGCAGCCGTTTCTACACTTGGGCTAACAACATGGGGGTGACCACGAACTACGGCATCAACTGCCGCTTCGGCACGTCGGGGGGCTATCTCATGGCCAACATCCCGCGGCCCGCGGAGGCCTACTACGTCTGCTGCGGGCTGAACGCCGGCGGCGGCTGGTGGCGCGGGATCAACTACCCGCGGGCCACCTGCGTCACGCCGCCCTATTACTACCGCGAGGTCCACAACGAGGGTATCAACATCGGCCTAGCCGATGGGCACGCCAAGTGGGTCAAGAGCAGCAAGGCCTTTGCGAACACAAGCGACTGGTACGTGCAGTACCTGCCGTGGCAGCCCAACCAGCAGGCCTACCCGCCGGGCTGGTAGGCGAGACGGCCGAGACCGAAGTGCGACGGGCCCACTGGTGTGCCATGACCGGCGGGCCTGTTTGCCTGTGTGGCCGCGGAGGCGCACGATGGGGCAGCCCGCGTTGGTCGCCTGCGTCCAGCCGCCTTACCTGGGCGCCCCCTCGCGACTGCTCGACCCTGACGAGATCGTGGATGCCGCTCTTGAGTTGCTCGTACGCGCCGGATCGCGAGGCGCCGACATCGCGAGCCTGCCCGAGTACGTCAACGCGATGAACTGGGACCACGAAGCGGTGCGCGCGCGTGCGGAGAGCGTGCCGGGCCCTCTGACCGAAAAGGTCGGCGCCCTCGCCCGCGAGTACGGCATGGCCGTCGTGCTTCCGATGGTGGAGTGTCGGGGAGAGGCCCTGTACAACAGCGCGGTGCTGATCGGCCCGGAGGGCGGGATCATCGGCGTCGCAGAGAAGACCCACCTGACGCGGATCGAACGGGAGGAGATCGGGGTGACGCCCGGGAGTGACTGCCCGGTCTTCGAGCTCCCGTGGTGCCGGGCGGGGGTGATGATCTCCTACGACGGGCACTTCCCCGAGGTCGCGCGCATCCTGGCCCTCAGGGGCGCGGAGATCATCTTCTTCCCCTCGCTGCAGCGTCGTCTGGGCGAGCGCAAGTGCGCGATCCAGGTGGCGGCCCGCGCGATGGACAACGCCGTGTACGTCGCGCGGTCGAGTTACGCCGTTGCGCCGGACGTAGTCTGGACGCCGGACATGATGTACGGACTGAGTTGCGTCGTCGGCCCGCACGGCGACACGCTTGCGAGCTGCGGCCGGTACGCCGGGGTCTGCTATGCTGAGATCGACTTCTCCCAGCCCGTCCTGCAGGAGCGCTCCGCCGGTGACGAGGTCGGCGACCTGCGACGCTTCATCCGCGAGGACCGGCGGCCGGAGGTATATGGCGGGTTGATGGAGTAGGGCAAGGCCGAGACGGGGGACATCCCATGCGTCATGATCCTGCAGACGGGATCGTGACTTGGACAGTCCCTGTCAGAAGGTGGTATGTTCGGTACGGGCGATGATCTCGTCCTGCAGAGCGCGAGTGAGGTCGCAGAAGAAGTCCGAGTAGCCGGCGACGCGGACGATGAGATCGCGGTGCTGCTCGGGGTGCTCCTGGGCGGCGCGGAGCGCGTCGGCGGTGATGACGTTGAACTGCACGTGGTGGCCGCCGAGCTGGAAGTAGCTGCGGATGAGCTGCGCGAGGCGCTCGAGCCCCGTGTCGCCCTCCAGCAGGCGTGGTGTGAACTTCAGGTTCAGCAGCGTTCCCCCGGTGCGCGAGTGGTCCATCTTCGCAAGGGAGCGGATCACCGCCGTCGGGCCGTTGCGCGCGGCGCCTTGCACCGGCGAGACGCCGTCGGAGAGGGGTTGCCAGGCGTGGCGGCCGTCGGGCGTCGCGCCGGTGACCTCGCCGAAGTAGACGTGGCAGGTGGTCGAGAGGTAGTTCACGTGGTACTCGCCGCCCTTGGTGTTCGGGCGGCCCTCGATCAGGTCGAAGAACAGGTCGAAGTGGCGGCGCATCAGGTCGTCCGCCGCGTCGTCATCGTTGCCGAAACGCGGCGTGCGGTTCAGCAGCAGCTGACGCGTCTCCTCACAGCCCTCGAAGTCCGTCGCTAACGCTCCAAGCAGCGCATCCCAGGTTAGCGTGCCGTCGTCGAAGACGTGGCGCTTGATGGCGGAGAGCGAATCGGTCAGCGTGCCGGTACCGGTGCCCATGATGTAGGTGGTGTTGTAGCGCGGGCCGCCGGCGTTGTAGTCCCGTCCGTTCGCGATGCAGTCGTCGATGACGACCGACAGGAACGGGGCGGGCATCTGCGTAGCGTACAGCTGCTCGATGACGTTGTTGCCGCGGATCTTGATGTCCACGAAGTGCTGCATCTGCGCTCTGAAGGCGGCGAACAGCTCGTCGAAGGTGGTGAAGGTGCGCGGGTCGCCGGTGTGCGGGCCGAGCTGCTTGCCGGTGCGTGGGTCAAAGCCGTCGTTGAGCGTGATCTCCAGCACCTTCACCAGGTTGAGGTAGCCGGTGAGGATGTACGCCTCCTTGCCGAAGGCGCCGGTCTCCACGCAGCCGGAGGTGCCGCCCTGCCGCGCATCCTCGACGCTCTTGCCCTGGCGCACGAGTTCCTCGACCACCATGTCCGCGTTGAAGACCGACGGCTGGCCCCAGCCCTGGCGGATGATGTCGCACGCGCGCCGCAGGAAGAGATCGGGGCTCTGGGTGCTGAGCTGGATGTTCGACGAGGGCTGCAGGAGGTGCATCTCGTCGATGACGTCGAGAAGGAGGTACGTGACCTCGTTCACGCCATCGGTGCCATCGACGCGCAGGCCGCCGTTGTTGATGTTCGCGAAGTCGGTGTACGTGCCGCTCTCGGCGGCGGTCACGCCGACCTTCGGGGGAGCGGGCTGGTTGTTGAACTTCACCCAGAGGCACTCGAGCAGCTCCTTCGCCTGCTCGCGCGTGAGGGTGCCGTCGGTGAGGCCCTGGCAGTAGAACGGCTCCAGATGCTGATCGAGATGGCCCGGGTTGAACGAATCCCACGTGTTCAGCTCCGTCACGACGCCCAGGTGCACGAACCAGTACATCTGCAGGGCTTCCCAGAAGTCGCGCGGGGCATGGGCGGGGACGTGACGGCAGACCTCGGCGATGCGCAGGAGTTCGGAACGGCGCTGCGGGTCGGCCTCAGCTGAGGCCAGGGCTTCGGCGGCTTCGGCGTGGCGGTCGGCGAAGCGGATCAGGGCGCGGCAGCAGACCGCCATCGCGCGCAGCTCCTCCTCCTGGGGACTGACGATCCCGCCTCCGTCGGCGGGATTGTCTGTCCCCGAAGTCGCCGCCCTCAGCCTCGCCTCGATCTCCGCGATGAAGTCGAGCATCCCCTTGCGGTAGACCTTGCCGTCGAGGACGGTGTGCCCGGGCGCGCGCTGCTCCATGAACTCCGTGAAGATGCCCGAGCGGTACGCGTCGAGCCACTCGGGCGTCATCTGCGCGAAGATCATCTCCCGCATGGACCGGCCACGCCAGAAGGGGATGATCTCCTCCTCGTACGTGCGGCGCGCCTCGGGGCTGACGCGGAAGCTGATCTTCTCGCGCGAATCGATGACATCGAGGTCCTGCAAGCTGTGGCAGCACAGCTCGGGGAAGGTCGGCGTGCCCCGTGGCGACGGCCCGCGCTCGCCGACGATCAGTTCGCCCTCGTTGATGCAGACCGTCTTCCCCTCCATCAGCCGACGGAAGGTCTCGGCTCGCAACATCGGCGCCGACAACCCGCGAGCGTCCCGG